>Ga0131853_10018864_pt1 | contig 12550 bp, 6 predicted proteins | sample TergutLab28metaG_FD_92764 | JGI IMG/M metagenome (GOLD analysis project Ga0131853, IMG submission 92764) | Labiotermes labralis P1 segment gut microbial communities from Petit-Saut dam, French Guiana - Lab288 P1 (version 2) (version 2) | ecosystem: Host-associated > Arthropoda: Insects >...
CATTACCCTGTAGGTGGCCGTCCCTTGTGCAGGTTGAGAGAGGACTCTGTGCACCGGACGGCCATCTACAGAGTGTGATGATACCAGATGCTGTATAATACAATTTTGACCTCCTGATGATGAGCACAAAGTGATCTAAACATGTAGAGGCATATAATAAACTTATTGTAAAACAAGATTTTGTGCATCAAGTTGGTTAATTACTGAGATTAAGACGAGATCGCAAATTATGCAGCGAATTGGTCTTCCCACCAAGAAGGCCACAATTAGATTTCAGGGCAGTTGGTGTGCAATTTGTAGCGGAAAATTTGACATTGGGATGGGTTTCTCACAAAGTACTTCGGTTTTTAGGCTCGTTCACAAAACTGCAGAAAGCGACTATTAACGTCGTTATGTCTGTCTCTCCGTCTTACCGTCCGCATGGAACAATTCGGATCCAATTGGACGAATTTCATGAAATGTGGTATTTGACTATTTTTCGAAAATCTGTCGAGAAATGAACTTCTAATTAAAATCTGATAAGAATAACGGGTACCTTACATGAACACTAGTATACATTTGTGATTATATATCGCTCAGTTCTTCTTGAAATGAAAAATATTCCAGTCAAATATGTAGATAAATTCAGAACACACATTTTGTGTTCTATAAAGTATCTTTTTCTAAAATCATGTTTTTATGGAGATAATGTGGAAAACTATTATGGAGTAGGACAGGCCACAGATGAAAATATGGCGCAAGCGCTTTGCATGCTGGATACCTAAGGCTGCACACACTCAAACTATGCCAGTGATTCTCAACATTTGTGGGACCCCGGCCCGGTAAATTCTTTTTTCATAAGACGAGGGTCCGGTCCCAACAGATTTACTCGTCAGTACATTTTCAATTTTGTTTTGTAAGTTCATGCATTAAACTAACATAAGTATTAATGATTAATTATGGCATAATCATAAAGACTGTTAGTACAATTATGTGTACGGTGTGGCGTGTTGACAAATATAAAATTACATTTAAATTATTTATCAATTCCAGGAGAATCTTTCGCGGCCCGGTATAATTGATGCCAGGGCCCGGTACCGGGACGCGGACCGGCGGTTGAGAAAAACTGGACTGTGTAATACTTACTGCTTTTCCACTCAACAATGGTTGCACGAAAGCGCCTCAGATTTACGTTATACGAACATGAACTGCTTTGTTTCCTGTCGGTATCATTCCTGCGGAACTTCACGTTTCTGATAGTCCGAATTATGGACAGTAGACCTGTAGCGGGTAGCATATCGATGACACTGAGTTTACAGGCTCGTTTCCGAGAAATTGGGAGTTCTAATCTTCCTAGCTTTCAGCGGAAAATTTATAGATGGTTAGGGCTTTCGTGATTTGACCGCTTAAGTTCTAAGCCTAACCATACGCCGAAGATCCCTGCAGAAACAGGGGCCACGTGTCTTCACCCGCACCGAGTGGAATTTAAACACGCTGATATTTACTGAGGAAACACCAGGGACTGGTGGTTCTCAGTGACAACCAAACTGCTTCACTTCGAAATTTGAGACGGTTTCTGGAGGACGTCTTTGTCTTGGCTTGATTTCCCAGCTTGCAGACAGACCTGTCGTTTGGTTCGCGAGTGACTTTCGTTAAGTCTTAAGTTTTAGCGCGGCAGTGAACGAAGTTCTATCTGCTTACAAAATTTTAATTTGGAACAGAGAACTACAAACGTAGTTAATGGCCAAAGGTAAAAAATATGCAAAAGTATTACCGTCTTAACACAACGATATTGTCAGATACATATAAATATCTCAACTACATGTTTCGGCCTTTATGGCCATCGTCAGGTTGGATACAGTATCAGAGGAAAAAACTACATAATATAGTATGGTACAGTACAATCATTAGTGTGGTGTAACTGGGGACGAGATCTCGCTTACAAAGATATTGAGGGCGTGTGTGCACACAAACACACACACACACACACACACACGGATACCACTCCAACCCAACTACACCAAATCTCCAACAAACATCGAACCGAGAACAAAACGACGAATGTGGTAATTCAGCAGCACAGTCGCGAGCTCCTGATGATGATGGATATATTAATGTCCGAAACATATTGAGCACATAAGAAGTGAAATAAAAATAGCAAGTGACATCAAGTTGGTCTTTTTATTCTTCAACTATCACAATGATGCACGGTCCAATAAACATAAGATTCTCAAAATGTAGTTACATGTTCATTAACTCTGATTGAAGAAATAGCCTATTCTGGATACCAAAAATAAAGGCTGACTCTGCTATGGGATAAGCCAGCTCTAAATTACGTTTTACCTAAAGGCAAGGGAATTCGTACAGAAAAATTAACTCATTTATAATTTATGAATGCGAAGCCTTGTTAGCTTTAGTTTCTTTCCACTCTCCGTTTTTCCTTTCTCGTATTTGCGAAAGGGAAACAAACAGTTGTAATACACATACATTTATGTGAAACACTTGGTTTAGGATCTGTATGGAAAGAGGGTAAAGAATCCTGTTTCATTAATCATAAAACTGGTACAACGGACCGGTAACACTGGCTTAGTTACAACAAGATAGCCGTACGGTGCGCTGTAATGAAGTTCAGTTATTTTCCCTGCATGCTTCTTCGTAATTTTTGCGTAGTGTCTTTATAGTAAAACCAACCAGATGCACCAGTGTATAAATTTTTTTATTTTGGGATGACACTCTACATGTTTCGGACAGTCTTTTCGTCCATCATCAGGCCTTCAAAACTGTCAATACAGAAAGAGGCGTATGTCTAACTGTCTGCTTGCTAGCCAGCAGACAGCAGTATCATATGCTTGTTGCTGTGTGTTCACTCTTGAACGCCTGATGATGGACGGAAAGACCGTCCGAAACATGTACAGTGTTACTCCAAATAAAATAAATTTGATACACTGGTGCATCTAGTTGGTTTTACTATAGAAATATTTTACGATGCACGGCCCTATGAACGTCAAATTTTGCACAGCATTTCTTTTGATGCTCATTTTTATGTCAGGTACAAATAAAATCACCGCTACGAAATTGAAATTACTGTCTGTCGGGTTATGGCAACCGGTACTCTTGTAGTTGATTAACGATGTTTCTGAAGAACATATTGCTTCCAACTTCAGGGCGGCTGAAGTCCAGAAAATCTGCACCTACAGAACTGACATGTCGTGTTGTCCATACAAGAAGATATGGCACAATGTCAAGGTCAGTGGGTGACACGCATGCTAAATTTTCAGGGTCACTCACTTCCAATTCTCATTGGCAGGTACATCATTCTGATTTTATGCTTGTTTTGCTCAATCCCTGTAGCCTGAATTTTGGGAATGAGACACAAATTTAGCCACCTCCTTTAACCTTAATGTCACTTTCTTTTTTCTTCTGTTAACAAGGAATAGACCCCCCGTCTGCGGGTCAACTAACATTTCCACCCTGCCTGCATTCTGTACGCCCACGTCTCGTCTGTCTTTAATATGTTTCTATTTATCATTCATCAGGCATCCTGTCACGTGACGCTATGAAATGAAAGATAGTTGCAACGCCGTCATAAACATAAATAAATAAATTAATTAAATAAAACAACATGTAAAATAATTAAATTTCTATACACAATCTGAGCACAGAGATTTTCGCCCTAGGCTGTGATATCTTTTCTCCCCTTTCTCTCATATTACAGTGTGCAACTGAAAGCCTTACAGGATTTCGCTGACATAATAACATGTAAATTTCTCTTCATGAATAATAACTAACAAATATCCAAGTTTCTACCTCAGTTGTTTAACACTACGCACGTAGATATGTAGTTTATAGTTTATGACGTAAATGTCTTCTAATACAAACTCCGTAATTTCGTCTTGGATGATTCCTTAGTCTTGCATTCTATGATGTAGTCTTGCTTGAAGTTCTTAATGGTGACACATTTTGACACAAATATTTGTCACGATTGGGGGGGCACGTATGTGACGTATATGTGTGTGGGACAATGTCAGATGTTTCGATTTGACATAAAAGTGTGAATTTGTGATGCCAGAATCTGGCTGTTGAAAGGTATAGGTAAGGTTGTTTCTGTTCAAGCCTTGAAGTCACGTTAGGAGAGTGCAGGTATACATCTTTGTAATCTTAACCTGGGCTTTAGGCAGAGGTGAGGGTTCAGTCTCATACCTCGGCCGCTTTACCGGAGACGAAAGAATCTCCGGTACCTACTGAATAGGAGAGAGGGTGGGCCCTACATTTGGTCCTGTCCTTTTGGGCAAGGGCAAAATAACCTACAACTCGAATTACGGATCCTCGTTCGTCCAGCCCTCAGCCTATCCTACACCGACGGCAATATCCTGGTTCAGTATCGACTGTTAGGTGGAGGTAAACTCCTTTGGGACCGACAGAGAATTTGTGAGTCCTGTCACTGCAGCGTCACGTCTGGGTAACAAAACAATACCCTTGTGAAATGTGAGATTTTCACGGGCGTAACTATGGAGGATGCTTTGTTCTTGAATATGACGCCGTGTAGAGTGGTGACACAAATCGTCCAACGTGGAGGAAGAACCTGCTGTCTCCATTTGCAGGGGTTTCTTCAGTCCCGACGATGGAAGTGGCAGGTCCACCCAGCCCGTCGTTAAGAGTTCTGCCTACCTCACGACGTCACATTCCGGATGATAATGAATTTCACTTTGAAATCCGTTCACCCTAACACTGTGTTAAGAATCAAGTTGTAAATTTACCTCTCCAACTAATACCTGCAATATAACACAAGGTAGCTTTACGTGATATTAATGTCGGAAAGGTAGCAAGTTATATCCACTGGCCGCACGCTGAGGTCATGTCCCGAGGAAGTGTTGAAATATTCAACGACCTCATTCAGCTGTACTATTGTAAAAACATTGGCTGACCCTCGCCTCTACTTGCCCACTGGAGTCTGCTGAATAAAAGGGCGTTTCTGATAAACCTACAAGTTAGGCTGTGTGAATACACAGTAACCTGGTGCTCGTACTTTGCTGAAAGGAAACTTCTCAGCTCTGCACCCACGGAACGAATGATTGTAGTAATGAATTCCGAGGAACGTATGCGATTTTAGTTCTTTGAAAATATCATGATTCTGACCCGTGCTGTCGATTTTATACCTTTCTGTACAGTCTTGTCACTTTTACGTGTGTTCGCAAAATTGCGGAAAACGACTGTTAGCGTTGTGTCTCCTTTTTCTATTGAATTGAACCTTCTTTACACAACACAATTGACAGTTGTATTCTACAATTGGTTACATCGGCCTTGCTTGGCCATCATGCCCATGATAGCCAAGCAAGACCGAAACATGTTGCTGATGTAACCAGTTGTACAATACAAATGTCAATTGTGTTGTGTAAAGACGGTTTAATTCAGTAACATTTGTCGTGTGTACACAGAGGGATGGAAGCAGTCCAATTCAAGTTTATGTCTCCTGTCTGTCTGTCTGTCCGCAAGGAACTACTCGGCTCCCACTAGATGGATTGACATGAAATTTGATATTTGGGGGGGTTTCTAAACCCTATCGAGAAACTTGAATTTTCCTTAACCTTTAGGCACCATGCATCCTATATATAGGACAGACTTACCGCTACTCCCCAGAGTACTCTTTTTATATATTTAGTCAAAAATATATTTAATTATTTTTTTAGACTTTCTATCACCATCTCCGTTTATTCCTCCACAAAATGTCGTGTATTTTCTAATGTTATTCTTCTTGGTTCATAAAATATTCACATTTTACATAAATGGTGTGCTAAACTGTAAATGTCCAGCTCCAGGGCCAAAGGTTTAACATCTGACAAGATTAAGTGTTACTTTAAATGTAAACTAATGCACATTTATAATAGTATCTCGCCGAATTCTTCTTAGAATTAGAAATGTTTCAGACGAAACTGTAAATAGAATCAAAACTCACATTTTATATTCCGTAATTTTGTTTTCCGAAAATCTTTCCGTTTATGAGATAGTGTGGAAAAATATGGTAGAGATGGATGGGTAGACGACAAATAACGATATAATACGGCGCATGTGCGTTGCATGCTGGCTAATTTAGGATACAAACGCCCACTTAAAATATGAAATAAAATTTTTTTTTGCTTTTGCACGGCAACTATGGTTATTCGAACGCCACTCAATGTTACGTCATGTGTACGTAGCCTGTCTTGCTAAGTACAGCGACTGCTGCGGTCCGGACGACCGACAAACCAGAGTTCGATTCTAATCAGGGGAATTTTGGAAATTATTTATTTTTGTGCAGCTTTCATACCGACTTTGGAAAATAAGCAGCGTGAGCGCTTTTTCTTCGGTAATAGAGCGTCCAGAATTGATGATAGGTTCTTCATCTGGTACCAAGGTTAAAAATCCATGGACGCCTACCTACACTTCCCAGATATTTTCCTCGCCTGATACTTAAGCGGAAGGAGAACTTTAGCTTGTATCTTAATATGAGGTTAGTCAAATGGAGGAGGATGAGAGAGGTCAGGAGGGTGATACTTGAGAGATCGTGAAAAGCAAAATCAACTTCGAAGATCTAAGCTTAGTTGGGAATTTTTTGACGTTCAGGTAATCGTGCATCGTGATAAATTCTTATAATAAAACCAACTAGATGCACTAATTTCTCAAGTTTATTTTTGGAATAAAATTCTACATGTTTCGGACAGTTCCTCTGTCCATCATCAGGAGTTTTACACTGTACGCACAACAACAGGATCAGGACGGAACGTCCAGATCCTGCTCGCAAACTGTCAGCAAACCTGTATGACATATACCATTGATGTGCGTACAGTGAAAAACTCCTGATGATGGACAGAGGAACTGTCTGAAACATGTAGAGTTTTATTCAAAAAAATAAATTTGAGAAATCAGTGCATCCAGTTGGTTTTGTTTTAAAAACTGAGTTGGGACAATGGTAGTGAAACTGATCTTCAAGTTACAGTTCTGAGCTGTTGTTAACACGGCAATGAACACTAAGTTTCTTTAATATTAAAAGAATTTATTGACTAACCCAGCGACTGTTGGCTTTTCTGGAATGACGATCTGTTGCGTTACAGACTTAATAAGCATATTGAGGTTGTACGTGGCTGGAATGTATCCTAGGTTTCAAGGAGCTGGACTGTGGGGTTTTATACCCTGCAGATAATACCAGGCCGGATCAAGACTTTATCCTGTGGGTTATGATGTCATGTGCTATCGTAGATACGGAGGCAGCAGTTTCCCCCTTTTGTGTATGAGTGTACAGCTACTGGAATCTGTATCTTACAGCGCAGCGGTTGAAGACCACAAAATGTTCATCTGTATAATACAAAATGCGTACATGTTTTGTCCAATTCTTATTCATAGAGGAAACTTAAAATATCCGCCTGCATATACACTCGAACAAAAGTCATGTCGTTATGAGCGTTACGAATGTATATTTTTGGGGGTTACTGTACGATGCTCGCAGTAACTCGGTGAGTAGGGCCGAATAGTAGAATTATTCGGCATCATCATCATCATCATCATCATATATCTGTCATGGAGTTGGTCCACTTGTTGACGCGTTCTGGTCTCACGTATCCAGAAGTCTCTTCAAAGGTCTACCAAAATTCCTTCTGCCAGTTGCGGAGTAGTGTTTCATTATCCTGGGTAACCTATTTCGAGGCATTCTATTTACATGTTGTATCTAACTTCTCTTGTATTCCAGTAATTTGTCCAAAATTGGTGTTATTTGTAACTCCTTTGCAATTTGTGCATTTGTTTTGTAATCTGTCCAAGTGTATCCTACTCTTCTTCTCATGTATTTCATCTCTGCTGCTGTTATTCTTCTGGTGTCACTTGCTTTAACAGTCCAAGTTTCGCTGCCATATAACAAGACTGGAAGGGCCAGTGTATTGTGTAGTTTTATTCTTGTTTTCTTAAGGGCTTTTGTGGTCTAAACACATTATTTAAAGTACCTGTGATTTTCAAAAAGTTATTTAATTTGTTATCAATGTCCAATTCTCCTTCATAAGTTATTACATTTCCTAAATATTTAAACAAATTTACTTGTTCTATAATTTTATTATCTATTACAACTGTAGTTCTCACTGGATCTCGTCTTTTAAATGCCATCGATTTTGTTTTCTGTACGGATATAAAAAAACATATTCTGTTATTTGGTTTAATTTATGCGCAGCTTTCTGTAGGTTATCTTCTGTGTCAGCTGCAGAATGATTGGAACGTGGTTAATTGGAAGGGATTTTTAAGGAAGCAAGTGTTGGCGAATGGAGATAATTTTATGCATTTTTATGGTGGGATTTAGAAAATCAATCGAGGCTTTTTTCAGGATGGCCGATGACTCATCTGAGAGTCGAACCGGGGCTATGAAACGAATAAAAGTTCAGGGCGCTACCGTTATACTCGAATGACACGTGTCAGAAATAAATGTCGGCGATGTTGGCCTGTTAATTACAATGGCGACCAGCTAAATAACTGCAGCATATTCACTCGTCAGAAGCTGAAAGTTCCTCATCTAGTCTGTAACTTGGCCATATTTTATAGAAACAGATGATTTATTAACTTGTTCGAATCCAGTTAGTGTCTTAATATTTTGTTTATTAAGACTAATTTTATTATTGTCTTTACATCTGCACTGCAAGTAGCGTCTTGCCTTCGGGGTTTCCGACCAAAATCCAACATGTCAAAAACGAAAATAATCTAATAGTGTATAAAGATTAATTTTGTACAGCGTAGTAAACAAAAAGTTTCATTTATAAAATGCTGTTACATTTGAACAGTAAAATCCCCCCTATTCGTTCTTAAATTCATATAAAAGCCCTGGGGTCGAGTCATTTTCTAACAGAAATAATTACCAAGGGTGTTCAGGCGGCCGGTGCGTAAGGCTGACAACTTTATTACATTCACGTGTCTTGAAGTCTGCGACCTTCATTCTCCCGGGAACCGTTATGGCACGTCCAGACCTGTACAGGGATTATTTTACCTTTACCTCGTTCATCTACATACATACTGATATTTACACATTCCACGTTAGAGCTGACTCCATCGTACGAGTTTTGACTTGATAATTGTTAAAAGTGGTTTAAAAGTTAATTTAGAATTTTGAAAACCAGATCAGACGTTCATCTGCCTGTGGGTATGTATTCGTATTTCTGATGTGGAATCCATAAAACATACGATTGTACTATTGTTTCCCTTTCCATTGCATGTAGTTTTGTTTAGTAATATCCACAAAGTCCATTGAAATATCCACTGACAAGCCTGTAATTCCCATATCTAGCTATGGTTTCAAAACGTTACACTTTCCTTGAACCACTAAGGTGACTTTGAGGGATAATTCGCAATCACGATTTCTCCGGATATGCAAGCTATGTACTTAACTTCTTCGGCAAAGGCAGGAACTTCAGCACAGACAGAATGATGAGTTTCGCTTATATTAATTTGTGCCAACCTGTAGTACAATTTGTGACTGCTAACAGCTGATATATACATAAAGACAGAATGGCAAGTCTCTGGTAATACATTTAAAATATATTTGTAATGTATTTGTATATATTTGAGTAAAAGTGAGATTTCAACGATTTTCTTGCTCATGTTTATTGGACCGTGCGTCATTGTGATAGTTGAAGAATAAAAGACCAACTTAATGTCACTTGCTATTTTATTTCACTTCTTATGTGCTCAACATGTTTCGGACATTAATATATCCATCATCAGGAACTTGCGTTTATGCTGCTGAATTACCACATTGGTCGTTTTGTTCTCGGTTCGATGTGTGTTGGTGTTTCGGTGTGGTTGGGTTGGATTGGTGTTCGTGTTGCAGGATGAAGCCTGCAACACGGACACCACTCCAAACCAACCACACCAAATCTCCAACAAAACGACCAATGTGGTAATTCAGCAGCATAGTCGCAAGTTCCCGATGATGTATATATTAATGTCCGAAACATGTTGAGCACATAAGAAGTGAAATAAAATAGTAAGTGACGTCAAGTTGGAATTTCTTGCTTTTTGGGCTTGTACTAAAATAAAGCCCTGCGGTCTTAGAGGCTTTAGCATCTGAATGTTTTGGTCTAAATTATTTTCCTTTGCGCACTGTTGAGAAGTCATACTTCAAGGTCACACTTTTCAGTAAAAAATAAAGATTACTGTGTTCTGTTGTAGCATCTGACCTGAAGAGCAGAAGCATTTGATTCCCTCTACACGTTCGTACACTGAAGGTTCCTGATTCACTAGATATGTTTCTTTGTCGTACGGCTATTAGATTCGGACGTTTCGGAGGACTGTAGTTTCAATTTAAGTGTCGAAACGAGCCCAAAAATACTTTCCTTCGTAGTAATGGGAGTCCCTCTGCCAACGGCACAGAGTCATATCTCTTGAAGATGTTGATCTTCGGCAGCACCGGTGTGAATCTCAGATCTCGCGTTCGTACTTTTCTTGAACACTTTCTTGAACAAGTTCGAGCCGTTCGGCCTTATGTCCAACTGCTGTTGATTCAGTTCACAGTCGTTAAAAATTTCCCTCAATGTAACCGTTTTCTGATACGAAGCAAAATCCTCTCCCGCAATTTTCTCATCTTACAAGCTTTATTTTGAGTCTTAGCAATGAACTGCCCTGAAGGGATATTCCAGAAACATCAAATACTTTTATACGTATCTTTCTTTGTTACAATTCTACTTTCATTTCATTTCAATTCCTCGCTCACTCGTTCCCTCCGCAGCAGCAGACTAAATCGTACTTTCCACTGCCACCCCCCACCCCTACTTCATTCATTTTTGGTTCTGTGGCACGATTTGTTCGTACTCTTCATTCGGTTTCAATTAGTTTTATATCTGAGTTTTTTTTTAATAATTCAAATACTGGTAAAATTTTGTCTGATGTTGCATAAAAGTCATTAAAACCAATGTTTTATTAGGGCTGTAATTACTTCCATGCTTTGCAATCAATTCCTTTGCTTTGTAACACACGTATATATGGACCTGTATAAATAAAAAATCATATTACGATTTAAACGGGCTTTTCCAAACAAATTTGAAGCTAAATTTAGTTCAGATGGGTTCATATATAAATAATATTTTTTTTTAAAATTAAAATCCTAATCGGTGGTTTTATATGACACTGTAAAATTTTTAATATGTCGTTATAAACACATGTATACCCCAATTTATAGGGTAGTTACATTTCTGAAAAATATAGTGTAGTATTTTTCTGTACGCTAAGTTTTAAAATAACAAAGATGAACGTATTTTTTGGGCGTAAAATTATAAATATGTACATGGATTACACTCGATTTCTGTCTGATGTCTATATACATAAGAATGCATTGCGTTGTAAATCGTTCGGTTAACACGATAACAAAACCTTAGGCAGACATTTGACATCAGTTTCAATGTTATACTGAGACCATAGAAAATGTCCTATAGCTTCATCCCTGTGCATTTCCCTCGAGCTGTTGCATTTCCCCCTCTAAAGTAATTACATATATTCCCCTCTGTAATCCAGCCATTCTGTTCACACGAATGTCTGTGGCGATAATCACGTGATAACTTTCACTGGAGATATAGGCCAGATGGTGCTGGAGGGAGTACACAAATGTAGGCATAGAAGGAGAAGCCTCGGGATGCGTCATTCACCTCGTATCTTGACAAATCTTTTCGTGATCAAAGCGCATGGACTTTCTCTGTCTCGCGGAGCTTTATGAAAATATTATATCAGATGTAACGTGAGGAGTTACCGGAGACGAGACGGGAAAGGTTGTGAAAGAACCCTATGTGCTTGTGACAAGCGTGTTCGAGACAAAGAATTCTGATAGGCACGCAAATATTCAGGAACTTGGATTTGAGTAAAATATAGTTAACGTCACTCATAAAACTGATATGCTGTAAAAGAAATAGGAAGTGTTCACTATAAGATGTTCTGTGGGAGACTAGACAGTGATAAAAACTTAGTGGAAGGCAACTTTTCACATCTTTTTCAAATAGAGCCAACTAGGTGCACACTACTTCTTAGTATATTTATTTCAACTTATCTTCATGTTTCGGGCAACTGTGTGCTCATCATCAGGAGAATTTACTGTATCTATGCGACGCTGGTATTTTTCACTCTGTATGGGATGAGACTCATCCCAACCGGCAGACAAGACAGCCACCCATGCAGAGTGAAAAATACCAGTGTCGCATAGATACAGCAAGTTCTCCTGATGTTGGGCACATAGTTGCCCGAAACATGTAGAGAGGTTGAAATAAATATACTAATTAGTAGTGTGCACCCAGTTGGCTTTATTTGAAAAAGATTATACAGGGATGCACGGTCAACAAAACATAAAAAAAATTTGCATAGTTGGTTAATAGTTAAGTGTATACAAATTGGTGAAAATTAAATAAATAAATATATATATATATATATCTTATGCGTATTGGACCGTGCATCATCTTGATATTTGAATAAAGGTTCACCAACTAGATGACACTTGCTTTATTATATATTGCTCAACATGTTTCAGACGTTAATACGTCCATCTTCAGGAGCTAGCGAGTACTTGTTGTGTTGTGTAGGCTGA
>Ga0131853_10018865_pt1 | contig 12549 bp, 3 predicted proteins | sample TergutLab28metaG_FD_92764 | JGI IMG/M metagenome (GOLD analysis project Ga0131853, IMG submission 92764) | Labiotermes labralis P1 segment gut microbial communities from Petit-Saut dam, French Guiana - Lab288 P1 (version 2) (version 2) | ecosystem: Host-associated > Arthropoda: Insects >...
GTAGTAGTAGTAGTAACAGCAGCAGCAGCAGCAGTAGTAGTAGTAGTAGTAGTAGCAGTAGTGGTAGGAGTAGTAGTAATAGTAGAAGGAGCAGTAGTAGTAGCAGCAGTAGTAGTAGCAGCAGTAGTGGTAGTAGTAGTAGCAATAGTGGTAGGAGTAGTAGCAGCAGCGGCAGTAGTAGTGATAGTAGCAGTAGTAATATTAGTAGTATTAGTAGTAGTAGCAGCAGTAGTAGTACTAACAGCAGTAGTAATAGTATTAGTAGCAGTAGTAGTAGCAGCAATAGTAGTATTAATAGTAGTAGCAGCAGAGCAGTAGTAGTAGTAACAGCAGTAGTAATAGTAGTAGCAGCAGTAGTAATAATAGTAGTAGTAGTAGCAATAGCAGCAGTAGTAGTAGTAGTTGTTGTAGTAGTAGTAGTAGTAGTTTAGTAGTAGTAGTAGTAGCAGTAGCAACAAGAGCAGTAGTAGTAGTAGTATTGTCCCTTCTGCCACTAATTGCTAGCGAACACTTTCGGTCTCAGTGCAACAATTCAGAACACTCGTTGCTGCCCACAGATGTTGCTGTGGACGTCTTGATGGGAGTATCGGTAGGTTGCTTTGTGCTGACCGCCCGCATCAATATGCACACCGGAACACACTCGAAAGGCAGCAAGATGACTGCCAAAGGGGGTTTTTAAAATTCGAACTGAGAACAATGCATTACACACGTGTGTGTGTACATATGTGTGTATGCATGTAAGTAGGTATGTATTGCGTGCTTGTACGTACGAATTACTTGTATGTACGCGTGTATGTATTTATATATGCATGTCGTTATATATGTCTGTACACACCCACCACGACCACAAGACTACGTCCTGAGCGACACCACAGCTGGAACCCCGTATCTCGCAAATATTGACTGCACAGAGCAAATTACTCTGACAAAGTCAAATTGATCCTCAGTCAAGGCATCTTCCGCAATTAAACGGAAACCGAGTGTTCAATAAGGTGCTTACCACAGCCAGCCAATCTTCTTTGTCCAATTTCAGACAACTTCTTTTTAAATATTAAGCCCATTTGCTTCCTTAAATGTGTTTAAATTGCATTTCCTGTGCCCTCTTCACAAACTGAAGAACGCTTTCGAATTTCCAGAAATCTGAAGACATATTGCAAATCACTCTACAGGCATCTGCTGTCCACTGGTTTAAGAAGATGGTGCACCCACATCCCCTCCAAAAAAAATACTGCTTCTTCTTTTCTTTGGGGGGCGGGTGTGACTCTGAAGGGTAAGTTGGGAGTCTGCTGTACGAAGATGGGGGCATTACCACATCATCAAACACCTGCTCTTACTGCGGCGAGAGGCGGTGGCCTCGTCCTCAGATCAGCCTACGCTAACCAGCAACAAACAACAGACGTTGCCAAGTCTATCGTACTGAAAATCATCACATAAATCTGTGACAATGACCTCATAGCGAATAAAACATTTGTTTACAAACAAAGACCTTTTCAAATCCATTCAGTGCACAACCGCACACCAAGTATTATACACAACGAACCGCATTTACAGTACACATACTAACTTTAGCTGGTGATCGAAATACGAAATGTCTGCTACCTTAAAGAAAACGCAGTTGACCCTAGCAGTGCGGCTACAGGCCCCTAACCCTCGCGACGACAGTCGGGGGAAACACAAAGTTTCGGCCAGAAACGTAACTCTCTTAGCACTGCAGGACTTTCTTTCCACTAGTGGCGCCATTTATTAAGTGTCTCTTTCATGACTACCCTCAAGGGAAATATGCACGGATGCACAGTTCTGACCACACATAACACTACAGAATATAAGTGTATTATTTCAAACGCAAACAACACGACTGTAATTTAGTGTAACGTATTTTGGAATACCTCGATTAGTGGCTACAAGCAAGGGACTGATGGCATTCCCCAGCGCAAATCACTGCCAAGGTCGAATGCAAACTCCGCAGTTACTGTCTTTAGGAGTATGATTAATTGATTATAAACAACATTTAAATTTATTAGGAAAAATATAATTATTGTTAGTAATGTAACAACAATGTTTCTTTAAATTATTGCGATTAGTAACACTTCTCTGGCTTTGATATCCTTCGCTGTATCACAAAATTAATCGGTGTATCATACTATCATTTTTAATGATTACCTATACTACGAGATTTAAAGAAAGGGTCGTTAGAAGGCAGTTCCAAAGCCAGTAGATGCTTAACATCGTCAACCGTAAAACAGAAATATATCGTACATAATGTTTTTATTTATTTTTACTGCATTTTATGTTGTAAAATAAGAGTCGAACGCTTTGAAGCTAAGAAAAAACGTGATAAAATAATTTGGTGGCGGTGGTGGGGTGGGGGCGGGTGTTAATGAGAAACACCACACTTTTTAGAAAGGAACTGCAGGAAAATGTAATGGTTCTGTAAGTCTGCAGGCAGTGTTAGCTCGCTCATCTTATAGATAGAGAAAACCTGAACTTGTCCTTGGACAAGTCATGAATGCTTATGAGGGAGGGTAACTATAGGTCTAATAAGTTCAGCATCGACACGAGTAGGTCCCGTCTGTTAAAGGTAGGTTAGAGTCAAGACAAAGCGATGGGAAGTAGATAAGGTAAGGTAATTCGAAGGGTACCGCTTATTATATGCAGCTAGCACATGACAGCAGCAAACCGTTTACAATATTGGGCTTAAATTTTGATATTAGCATGGGGAGAGATGAATTATGCAGAAATGTTCATAATAAAATTTGAAAGACTAGATTAGTGCCGATTGGTTTCGTGAGCAAACTCAGGGTTGCGTGAGAAACGTGCAGTGCAACCTGGGATAATGTAACCTTAACATTACTTAACCTAAGAATCATTAGCGCATGTTTGTGGCTGTCAAGATTCGAACAGAGCAAGTATTTAAAAATCCGACACGTTATCACTTGAGCTAACCGGCTCGTTCTAAAGGACGGGAATGTCTAGCTTGAAGCTTGAAGTCATTAGCCCCTTAATATTTATGTTAGACAGCAACACAGGTTTAAAAACGACATTCGTAATTCATGAAAATATTTTCAATCTTCTACAGCAAATGTAAGTGTTGGTAATGCAACGATTAGGACTGTTGTTGCAGAGAATAATTACAAACAAGCTTCTGTAAGTGTCTCATTAAAACTGAAAACTGAAAACTCAGCATGACGCTAAAATAATTGTAACTGATTAGCAAAATTAAAACAAATATAAATAATTTGCCTATGAGAAATTTTTCAGGCATTCAGAAAAATAAATTATAAAAAAACAATGTGTCATGGTGTTGATTTATTGGGAATATATTCGTAGAATGTTCAAGTAAGGCAGGTGAAACATTTTTTCAATAGAATTCACAATTAATACAACAATTCACAACATTGTGAACGACCACCATGGAGACACAAATAATTTCTCCGCAAGTAAAAAATTTCCCGCATTTTATGGAACCGTAAGTTCCTCTACCGTGTTCAAAAAACCATGCCAGGTTTATCTTCTCTTGAGCCACATAAATCTGGTCCATATCTTGCCATTCTCCTTCTTTAAGATTCATTTTAATATTACTCTCTCTTCTAGTCCTATATATTGCGGGGGGATTTCTGTCCGTCATTTACACCAATTCGTTACGTGCTGGTCTTTTTACGGACAGGAATTTTTTTTTTGCCCTTCCACAACAGCTAAGCTGAAGGAACACTCCTATTCCGTCGTTCAGTACTTCTTAAATATACTCGTAGATGATCTCCATTTTTGGAGTCCGTCTTCGTATGTGCACTGTATTCCGTAATATAAAGTTCATTAGCTAACAGACTATGTAAGTACCTACATAATTATACAAAAATTTTAACGGGCCGTTTACCTAGAAAATGTACTGATTTTAAAATATTGCAGTTACAAATGTGACGTTCATAGGTCCGTGCATCGTAATATTATTTCTATAGCAAAACCAACTAGATGCACCAATGTATCAAATTTATTTTATTTTGGAATAGCACTCTACATGTTTCAGACGGTCTTTCCGTCCATCATCGGGAGTTCAGGACTGTACATACAGCAACAGGCAAAGGCCTGTTGCTGTATGTACAGTCCTGAACTCCCGATGATGGACGGAAAGACCGTCTGAAACATGTAGAGTGCTATTCCAAAATAAAATAAATTTGATACGTTGGTGCATCTAGTTGGTTTTACTATAGAAAAAATTTCAGTTACACTTTCAGCAAATCAAAAGGAACGTGAATATAAGTTCGGAGATTTTCCAATTCTGACAAATAGGAAGACAATACCCAAATATGGCAACACTGTTTAATGGGCGAAAGATTACACAAACAAATAAAGAACGTTAATGACTTTAGGGAAAAGGAAGAAGTTTTTTCCCCTTCCATAACTAATTAAACACTACCACGAAGAGGACCGGACCGGCGAGGGGGGTGTATAGAAGTATAGCTCCACGCATTCTTGACCGTGACACGTATCGTATGTGATGATGCAGCTTCCGGACGCTGCGTGCCTCAAATGTTCATTAGTTTAATGTATAACTAGGCTTATCATAATACTGACAGTAGCAATTTCGAATAAGGGGCTTGGACAGAAATCTACAACCTGAGTCGGCCCAATATGATGTTAACGTCCTATTTAGCCCTCTTCAACTTACTTTGCAAGTGCCACTAATTTATAGGTGAAATAGGCGGTACACCAATATTACGCATGAAGAGATATGATCGGTAACCCTCAAGTTACGAGCTTACTAGACAGACAGACAGACAGACAGACAGACAGACAGACACAGGCTTACTTGGAATGATCACATTAAAGCAGTAGGTGCCAGTGCTGGTGTGAACTGTACACCGATGGCGTAGATTACATTCCAGTGGCAGATCTTCTTATCAGCAGCGTAATGAAACTTCGGATTCCATAACAGCAGAGATTTTCTTAGCAACACATAAATAAGGTGACATATGTTTAACTTTGTGATTTCCCTACCACGTTGTAGTAGCCGATCATTTTTAGTATAGTTGTTTCTTAGGACTGCTGGCGTCAGTTACGGACGGTTCATGGCATGCGTTGCAAGTTAATCTGTCAACGTATATTCGGGACCGTTGGTGATAACTAGGAGTGGAGAGATTTAAATGAGAAAACGTTAGTAGCGGAAAACGGACGCTAGCAATCCAGTGCGAATTCAGTCGCGTGCGAGTGTGGTGTAAGTAGGAGTACAGAGAAGTGACTGTGTTAGTTTCCTAGAAAGTATCTAGTTGTTTTACTGGATATAGCGCTCCATTATTTTATATCAAGAATAAATTGAGTAAATAAAACAAGTAAAAAAAGAAATAATTAAAACTATATGTGATTCGGTGAACCACGCCTGTTTCCCGAAAGAGGATCACCTACCAGACTGAGCGCGTCGGAACAACAAAGTTACGAAGGGTGACCGTGCAGAAAGTAAAGCTTATTATTAGTACGGACTTTCCTCAGCAGACGGCAGACCACCGTGCAGTCGTCGTTGCCTCACAAACATTCATATGCGTGGTTCTAGGAATATAAATATAATTAGTCACAGTAACAATTTGTAGATTCAAAAAAGGATTGACAGCCGTAATTAGAGCCTTCAATTATCATTAGTGCCGATCCCAGCAGCCGCGCGGTCTAAGGCGTAGGTCTGAGGCCGCTCGACTGCTGAGAGCGTGGGTTCGAATCCCATCGGGGCATGGATGTTTGTATGTTGTGAGTGTTGTGTGTTGTCAGGTAGAGGTCTCTACGACGACCTGATCGCTCGTCCAGAGGAGTCCTACCGACTATGGTGCGTCGTTGTGTGTGATCTAGAAACCTCAAGAATGAGGAGGCCATGGCCCGCGTTGGGTCGCAGCGCCCCCCCAAAAAAATTAATCATTAGTGCAAGCACATTCAAAATTCGCAGACGGTTTTCATTACTATAAATTTATTCATGTTTTCGATGTAAGAACATTCTTCTTGCCCAAAAAATTCATATCCGAGTCCAGGAAGGATTGAAGCTGGTCGGCAAGGCGGGAGCCAGTAGTCGCCAACAGAGGGCGGTCTGGACGCTTATCGGCTTCCTCTTAGCAGCACTAGACTAACTTTTCTGAAAATACACCGGGCTCTTGAGGTATCGACGACCGAACTGGCGCTGTATACCACACTGCATGTTAAGGCCCACACTGTAACAAATGTTAATGCTACAAACAGAGGCCGATTGCATCACAGTGTGTTCCGGCGTTGCTTCTCCACTGAATACAGTAAAACATCTCCGTTAACACATCATATTCAAAATGTACGGCTGTGGATGTAGGTCATATATCTGAACATTTATCACATTACTTGTGGTTGTTATTGTTAAATGCATTTAAATATCTACCATGTAATGTAGGATCTTTCTTTCTTTCTTCTGTAAAAGTAATTTTATTAGACATAAAGCTGTTTTTTTATTTCTGTAAAATTTAACCGACCGTGGGATGGCAAAACGAGAAACGATCATAACGTGTAGCAACCTCTCTAACTAAAAAAAAATATGTAAAGCGGAAACGAGCACAAAATTCAGGCTTCAGCCGCAGTGTATTCGAGGCCGTAGTTCATCTGGGATGTTATGGGGTCTTGGTTGGCAGCTACTCTGCGTGACATTCCACGCGAGCTAAGGCCTCCGAAGGTACTATATATATACTATATATCATCATCATCATCACTATCATGTTCCTGAAGGGTTAGGCGTGTTTCCTATTCCTTGATCCTCAAGATGAAGTTGGTCCCTCCATCTCTTCCTCGGTCGTCCTATGTTCCTTCGTCCTTTTGGTTTATATTGTAGGGCTTGTTTTGGTAGTCTGTTTGTTTCCATCCTCTGTACGTGTTGTAGCCACTTTTTCTGGTACTGTTTTATTTCCTTTGCTATGCTTTCTGCTCCCGTTTTTTGCCCAATATATTGATTCTTTTCTTTATATATATATATATAAAACTTAAAGACAAATATCGTGCTTCTATAATATTAGGTATTATTTGTGTATTTGAATGAAAACATCACGGAGTGCTTGGATACGTATTGTAATACTAATTTGTACGTCAGTACAACTGTTTTTATTACACAAGGTAAAATGTAGGCTACATGTTCCGACTAATAAATGTAAACGCACTGGGTTCCCAATGTGTGCACAGCATCCTGTGACTTAACCTGTAAAGAATAGGCCTGAAGATGGCTATTTATTAGTCGAAACATGTAGTCTACATTTACCTTGTGTAATAAAAACAGTTGTGCTGACGTACAAATTAGTATTACAATACGTTACTTGTGTGTATTTGCTGGAATCTATCTGGGAAGTAACTCCTGTCACAAATGAGACAGAATTAAGCCCGATCGTTGAAAGGGAAAACGTGCAACCTATTTTAAAAATTACTGGAAAAGATGAGAAAAGAAACAAGGGATTAACAAAAGGAAGAGTTTTATAAAACTCAAGTTTTCTGGAAAATTAACGCTGTGTCATTGAGTAAATGCTGCACTGCTTGACCCTAAAGATAAAGTCACTACGATGCTTCTAAAAGTTGGTTAACTATTTGCCCAAAGAAATGTTATCAACCCAGATCGCTGGAATTATCAGCAACAAGGCTGTGAGAAACTCTCCTCTCGAAAACATTTTATGTAATTCAGCACGACTTTGATAAGCTCCACTGGGAGACACTCGAATAGGAGCACTTTCTGCTAGAAGGGTCATTTTGAGATATCTGGTCGAGGACGACTACGCTGATGTCTGCTCATGGACATCTTAGCAAGCACTGGCGAATATAAAACCAAATAACTTTTGGAGTAGAGTATTTTACATGTAAAATACGAATCTAATTCCACTAATTGGTGAACTGGCTGGTTTTATATGACAAATAGCAGTACGTAATATTGTTTTGAAAGCTATTCAGTGTCATCATTACGTACGCAGGTGTTATCCAGTGGTTTCAGGTGAACAGAATAAACTAGTAGACTGGCGAGCAAATGCTTATGGGTTTATATTACGGTAAATAATAAAAATAACAGCCCAGTGAAAGTTACATGGGCCGTATTTTGCATACATTGTCGATAGAGCACACATAAGTCGAGCAAGATGCGTCGAACATTTCCTGGATTATGGAACAAGAATGGGAGGGATAAATATGTCTAGATCGACGTAATTTGAATGCAGGAATTGTATTAGCAAGGTTTGGATTGTCAATTTGGAAACTAAGACCTTTGAGGAGAGGTACAAAAAGAGGAACATGCACTCTACATAAAGGAGAAGCGAAAATGATAGCCGTATGTATATATATATATATATATATATCAAAATGTAAAAAACACAGAGATGGAAAGAACAATTTTGGGGTAATATATGGCCATATAGAAATAACCTGCTAGAAAATAATTAGCTGTGCCAAGACCATAATCTTAAAAAATGTCTAAATTTTCACACAAAATGGAACGCAAGTAGAAAAATGAAGTAAGATACGGTACAAGGTTTAAAGGGGAAGAGAGAGAAGGAATCATTAATATAAATGTTTTAATATATATATATATATATATAAATTTAAATGAGATTGGGACCTGACAATATTTATCTGCAATATTAATCACCAGTATTAAAAGTAATGCATGTGTATTGGCAAAAAACCCCGGAGTTGCCAGTTGCATCCTTACCGATTACATCCTTAAATGTAATTGAAAGTGAAATAATTAATGAATTATAATTTTTTAAGTCAGTAGTAACGCTTCTGTCGTGCTGATCACTCGTCCAGAGGATTTATAACGAGTGTGGTGTGTCTGAGTGTGATCATGAATCCTCGATAATGAGGACGCCTTGGCCCACTGGGGTTGTTGCGCCATGGTCTAAAAAGAGTAACGCTTTTGCCCTGTACTATGGAGTCCTTCTTCGAAAATTGGTTGGTACACCGCATGTCCCAACTGAGATCTTTCATATTTCCCTCAGTGCCAAGTTTTGTAATTATACCAAACTGACCTGCCTTCATACAAAATCGTCATCATCAATTAATTAACGACTTGTCTCCTCAGAATTTGATCCAGTATAGTCTGAGGTATGGACCGGGTATTTCAGTCGGTATAGCGACTGACTACGGGCTGGACGGTCCGGGATCGAATCCCGATGGGGACGTGATTTCCGTCCGTCCAGACCGAACCTGGGGCCCACCAAGCCTCCTGTAAACTGGGTACCGGGTCTTTCCTGGGGGTAAAGTGCGGCCGGGGATTGCTGCTGACCATTCACCCCGTTCTAGTACCGCGGTCATGGAAAAGTAGAGCTATACCTCTACCCACACTCTGGGTCACACCGGGCCTGTAACGGGATCACTTTACCTTTATAGTTTGAGGTACTGAAACATATATAAAAAAATATTGCATCATTACTTTCCAACAGTGTTCGAAGTGCTGTCCACCATTTGGTGGTCACATACAAAAAAAAAATATTGTGTAAGAAGACGCCCACTTAAACAACAAGTACAAACTATTGCTTGTATCTGACGTCAATGGTGAAGGCAGTTCAGTCGATATCGTGACTAGACTATGTGCGTGACGACCGAGGGTTCGGGGTACAAATCTCCGCGGGGGCAAGACGTATCTTCTTCTCCAGAATATCTAGACACGTCCTCGGGTTCAGCCTGCCACCAGTTTGATGGGTAGTGAGTATATGCTGTGGGTGTAAGGCGGTCGGGTAATGAAGCCAGCCACTCACCTACGTCTACAGGCACCGCTCAGGAAAAGCTGAGCTCTGCGTCCTCTCCGCCTACACTGCTTCATGAATTTGGGCTTAATTAATCGTAAGTTTGAAGGTGTCTTATTCCCACTTACCTAAGTTATCCTGTAGTAATATGAGAGATTGTAATGTAAGCTAATGTGGAGATGAAGAAGGAACTAAACTGACCACGGTAATTTTATTGTTAAAGAAATTCACCCTCCGTTCTGTTATATAGAAAGGTCACTGAAACAAAGTAACTGTTTTTTTTTTTGATGTTTTGCTGACCGTGTGTCTCAGTAAAATCTTAGTAACTGACCAACTTAATGCACAAATCCTTTTTTTATAATAAGTTTATTATATTCCTCTACATGTTTCGAGCACTACTGTGCTCATCATCAGGAGCTCAAAATTGTAATATACAGCATCTGGTATCGTCACACTCTGTAGGTGGCCGTCCGGTGCACATGTCCTCTTCCAAACTGTGTACCGGACGGCCACCTTCAGAGTGTTACGATATCAGATGCTGTATAATACAATTTGACCTCCTGATGATGAGCACACAGTGCTCGAAACATGTAGAGGAATATAATAAACTTGCTATAAAACAAGAATTTGTGCATTAAGTTGGTCAATTGCTAAGATTGAAGTAAATGGTTGTAAAGCCGAACACATAAGAAGATCATTAAAAAATTATGACGTCCAAGGATCATACAAATATCCCTTTTTATGCAACTCCGCTCTTGTTTTCCATTTTTTACGGACGTAGGCAGCAGTAAAGCCGGCTGATGTGTCGAGGCGTTTTCAAGGAATCCAAGCCACTGCTTCGTGTTTAGTGGTTTCGGTATCAGTAAATGTTTCAAAGAGGAATTTATTAACACTTCGTGTTTTGATACAGGACAAAAAGCAAAGTGATGAAAAACCGCGTACCGCAGAAATGTGGCCGGGTGAACTAACCAAACTGTTCCGCGGGAAAATTTCAAAATTGGAATATATATATATTGGAATTCACAATACTTCAAGTAACTCCTTACACAAAATTAAAAATGTAATTCTTTAAAATATTAATTTTTTATGTGTACGTATTTATCTTGAAATGGATGTGTCATAAAGATCCTTCCCAGAACAATTACCAGTGACTCTTTTGAGCTCTGTCCTGTCTTAAAATACGCTCCCTTGGTTGGCAAACAAATAAAGCTAACGTTCCACATGATGTAAGACAAGGAGCGCAGGATAGGGATGGTTTGAAATACAGCAACTTGGGAGGCGTCTGTCATCCTTGGATAGCGGAGCCACAGAAGAAGATGAACAAGAAGTTTCAAATGATATTTTATAATTTCACTTTAAGAAATAAAACCCAGAGCAAATGCAAATCTTCTTCAGCTATGCTTTGCTTCAGAAATGAGAACATGGGAGTGTCTCCGGTAGTCGCAGTTTATCCGGAAGAATGTCACCTTAAATGTACCCGCGTGATCTTGGGGAAAGTTTTATGCACGGAAGTTAGGGGCTGACTCAAATTCAGTTAAACATTTATGTGCTGTTCCACAAAACACCACTCTCTGAGAGGAACCTAATATCCACCTGTCATTATATTGTGCGTTGAAATTGCATTTCGTGGCATGGACGTAGAACGCAGTGGCAGTGGAGAAGCACCACGCGGCTACCACAAAGTGTAGGTCCAGAATATAATGTATATTCTAGGAACCATTAGGTCATTACCTTTGACTTACATGTTGTTCCATTGATTACAAAATCTTGTTTCTAGGAATATAGTTTACCTGAAACCCCGGTTTATTTCTTGTCGCTTCTAATAGCAGTACCTAGAGTAAAACAAAGTAGTTAAAACACAATCTTCTGGAAATATCCCAATGGAAAACACATAGTAACACGGGAAGCATATCTGGCAAATGTAGTCAAATTATGGCATTTGTTGATACTGTGGTTATTAGAGAAAGAAGACTGCAGGAAGTAATAGAAGTATTTACATCAATGGTTAAAAAGCAAATAAGATGAGATTAGAAATAAATGAATAAACAGAAAAAAATTTATGATAGTGTCATGAAAACCTTACAATGAAAATGAATATGTACAACGTGATACATATAATTTTGAAATAGAGAAAGACTAAACACATCTTGGCACAATTCTAACAAATACAAATGAATTGAAACCAGAAATTGGAAAAAGATTCACTTCTTCCTCTACCGTAGAGTCAATCAGCACTCAGAACAGAAACAATAACAATCTGTAGGACCTTAATAAGACCAGTGGCAACATATGGAGCAGAATTTTGGACACTGAATAAAGATATTGCTAAACAGCTTGCTGTTTTTGAGTGAAACATTTTAAGAAGAATGTTTGGGGGAATTAAAATAAACGAAAATTGGAGAAAGAGATTTAATAAAGTACTAATGCTGTTGTTTGAAGATTTGGATATACTTCCACTTTTCAGAATAAGTCGGCAGAATTTGACTGCTCAGGTATATAGAATGGAGAGTAAAAGGAAAGTGACCAAGTATTCAAAAATAATCCTCAGAGAAGTCAACTAAGAGGACGACCACAAATACGTGGTGCAATTGTGTACAGAGAGTTATTAATAAATGCAAAATTAAATATTGGAAAGAGAGGTCAAGCAACATAGCTAACTGGGAGAAGGCCATAAAGGCAGCGAAGGTCCGCGTTGGACTGTAGTGTTATCTAAGGAGAAAGGGAAGAAAGGAGAAGAAGAAATATATAACTAGGAAAGTTGAAGCAGTGACACACACACACACACACACGCCACACACACACACACACCACACACACACACCACACACACACACACCACACA
>Ga0131853_10018866_pt1 | contig 12549 bp, 10 predicted proteins | sample TergutLab28metaG_FD_92764 | JGI IMG/M metagenome (GOLD analysis project Ga0131853, IMG submission 92764) | Labiotermes labralis P1 segment gut microbial communities from Petit-Saut dam, French Guiana - Lab288 P1 (version 2) (version 2) | ecosystem: Host-associated > Arthropoda: Insects >...
ACTTTTTCCATAGCAACGATCGTCGCATACTCCGGCACAACGTCGTTTTTAAGCACTTCATAAGCCATATAGACGCAGAAGTCGGCAATGATGCTCTCGTCCGGGTCTATCTCGCAAAGCTCACGGAAAATTTGCTGCACGGGGGATTGGCATCGGCAGGTGGCCACGGCTGTTTCCAGGATGACAATACCCAGCTTCGCCTCTGTCACACTCATTGCTGCCAAAGCTCGATGCAGGCCTATCCAATCTGCAAGCGCGCCTTTATAGTGACTCAATACGATATCTGTGAGCCGCCTGTCATAACGCCCCGCCAGCAGCAAGTCATAAGCCGCGTTGACCAAAAGCCCGTCATAATCACGGTTTGCCGCTGAAATGCGCCGTGTTGCGTAATACAAATTCTTGCCCGAAATCAGCTTGCTTTTTTTGCTGATGAGCCCTGCCGCAAGCCCATACTCCTGCCCATGGATGTATGTCAAAAGCATGGGCTCGATGTTGACGTCGTCAATAAAATTTTCATTTACATCGCGATAATAATTCACGGCGCGCTTATAATCCTTTCGCCCTGAATAATAATTACCCAAAGCGACAGACAGCCGCATTTTAAATAAACTCGAGATGGTATTATCGGCCAAAGTGCGCTCATAGACGGCAATACAGCTCTCATCAGGCTCATCTGTGCCCATGTAATGGCGGCTTAGCTCAATCAAAAGCTCAGGCGAATGAAAACCGCCGCCAAAAAACTTCAAAAGCAAAGCCATATTAACATTTTCGACCATCCGCACAAGCCGTAGCTTGCTGTGGTTAAACCGCCTCATGCTCTCATCAAAGCAAAATAATTTGGGGTTTTTGGTAGCCAAATTAACGCGCAGCCTGCCGTTTTCGGGCACGCAACAACATACACCCTCTTTTTTTTCGTCCTCATATACCCAAATACGCTTAACCCCGCCATCTTCGACGATAATCTCATAAGCAAAAATTAAATCTTTAATAGCGCTTTCTGCGGCATCCGTGTATTTTGCAATCAAGCCGCCCTCGCTGGCATTGTCAGCCAAAAACTTATATGCGCTGTTATAATAACGCCCCGCAAGCCCGCTTTCCAGCGATTGGCAAGCAAAACGAAGCACATCGTATTTGCGGCTCTCAATCAAAGCCTCATCGCCGTTCGTAAGCAGAAGATGATAAGCAAATGGATGAATATTAGCATCCATATCGCTCTTTAGGAATTTCGCGAGTGAATAGCGGCTGATATCTTCAATATCATTTTTAAAAGCTGAATGAATCAAAAAGTCTACCAGCCCGTCAAAATTCAGCTGTCTAATTTCTGCTTCTTTGTAATAACAATAGGCCGTATGCGATAAATCACCTGCATCCATACGCAGGCGGCAGATTGCGCCGAGCACCCAATCCTGCGGATACGCCGTGTAAACGCGCTGTGCAAACTCTAAATCCCACGCCAAATGGGCCGCAAGCGGATCGCGCATCCGAGATACAAGCCTATCGAGTCTATAGCCTTGCCCCGTGGCCCAGTTCATTAAAGGCACTAAAAGCTCTGATGAAATATCGTCTTTTTCATTCATGCTGTACACCAGCTCCAGCACTAAATATAAAAACGGCGAGCGGCATCCGTTTTTATAAGCCGTAAGTAAATGCTCATAAGCATCGCCATAATCCCCAAAATCTGCGTTTGCCGCCGCTAAAAGCACATCACCCAAATCGACTTGGCCATCCTCGCAAAAACTCTCCAACGCGCGATAATGCTTATTTGCGGCGCGCTCCTTGCTACGCAAGATTTCGTGATAACACGCAAAATAAAGATAAAGCGCGTAAAAATCGGGCTGATTGGTTTTCATAGCACTACGATAAGGGCGTAGTTCGTCCAAAAGCTCACCCAAAGCCTCAACCTCGTCTGTTTCCAAAAACCGCCCCAAAAATGCGCGTAAAAAAAGCAAGTCCAGCCGCGCGACAGTCAGCTTATTGCCGGACAGCGTATAATTAGCCTTATGCAGCAATTCTGCCCGCCCGCTGTAAATGTAGCCCAGCAAATACCGAAGGCCCATGCCAAAAAGCATAGTTCCACCGGGCTTGCGTGCGTATATTTGTTCAAACCCTGCGATTTTGCGCAGTGCGATGTTGTCCATAGTGGTTGTCCTCCGTGGCCTTGCTCCATTTACCGTCAATATAATTTAGGGGTATCAATGCAACATAAGGAATCGGCTTTGTTTTTTCTTTATTTGAAAAAATCGTACCATCAATCAAAGTATATATAACATTTATAACACCTGCGTGTGTGAAAAGCGCAACATTTTTTCCGTCCTCTAAAATTTTTTCAGAAAAATGCTCCCATGCTGTTTTTATGCGCTCATAAAAAGCACATGGGCTTTCGCCTTGCGGATATGCTTCGTTCCATTCTAATGCGCTCCAATATAATCCCGGATATAATTTATCGGCAATCTCGTTCTGCATACCTGCAAGCACTCCATTATTCGTCTCTCGAAATTCAGGCATAAGAGCTATCTCTAAATTTAGCGCTTCAGAAATTGATGTTGCTGTTTGTGCGGCTCTTGGCAAATCGCTTGAAAATATTTTTTCTATTCTCAGCACATCCTTGTGTTCTAAAATATATTTGGATAAATTCTTTGCTTGTGCTATTCCTTCATCGCTTAAACATGATTTACTCCAGCCGCCGCGCACAGCCTCGTCGTCTTTGCCGTGCCTTATTAAATAGCATGTCACTTTAGCACCTCCGTCTTAACTGATAATATGTCGCCATGAATTCATATAACCCGCAAGGGCGCTATCGCCTACTAGCCGCCCCTACGGGTCGTAACCGGTAGGCGATAGCCGGGCTTATGCAAGGCGTAGGGGCGATTATCAATCGCCCGCGTCATTGTTGCCGATGATCCTTACGGGCGATAACCGCTGCTCTGTAGTGCTGTCGCCAAGCAGGCTGGCCCCTTGCTTTAAATCGTCATTTTCGCCCCAGGCCCACACGCTGCCGCAACTTGTCAGCGCAAACGTCCTGAATGTCCTAATCCATCCATGGTCAAACATGGAATAGTTCGCGGTCACGTATACTACGTTTTCCAATATCAGCACGGGCGAAAGGCGAAGGCCCGCGCCGCCGTCATTATCCAAAAGCCATCTTATGCCGCTTGGGATTTCATGTCCGTCGATGTAATCATATGCAAATTCCCACATATGATCTTCGATGTCATCCCAAACAAACAACGCCCCATCCCCGATAATGCCCGAGCCAAGTGCGCCTCCGTTATTGCCCCAAGCCCACAGCTCGCCGTCGAGGGTTATGGCATAGGCCACGTTGCCCAGCACATACACATGTGCAACGTTTTCCATTATTTTCACGGGTTCCTCACGGTCAACAGTCGTGCCGTCGCCAAGAGGAGGCCCCGGCCGCCAATGATCGGGCAGGCGGTTGCGCCCCCAAGCCCATAAGGTGTTGTCTGATGTTATAGCAAAAAATATCGCGGTATCCCCGGTTGCAAAGATAACGTCATCTTTTAGCCATCTCGGCTCCGGCCCGAGCAGCCACAAAGCTGCGTCGTTAGTAATGGCGAATGCGGTGTTGAGATTTGAGTGAACTAAGGCGATATTTTCCATAATTTGTACAGGGTAAAGCACAGAGTTGGCCTCCCAGCTCCTAGAAAATCTGCCCCATCCCCATAAAACTCCATCTGTAGTGATTGCATAACCACCAAAAAGCGTTGGAGCGACATATGCCACATTTTCCATAATCATTACAGGCTCACGGCTTCCGTGTGCTCCGCCGTCGCCAAGGTATCCGGGTATATCAAACCACCGAAAATCTTCGCTTTCATCCCACCAGCTACCCCACGCCCACAAGCTGTTATCATATCTTATGGCGAAAGAACGGGAGCTGTATGCAACATGGCTCATCTCTTCGGAGGGCGCAATTACAGCATATCTAACATCATCCATGATACGCACGGGCGCATAGCGGCTGTACGATGTACCATCGCCCAACTGCCCCATGACATTATTGCCCCAAGCCCAAAGCACGCCATCGTTATCAATGGCAAGCGAATGGGATATACAGGCCGTCGCAGAAGCGATATTTTCCATTATTTTGACAGGGGAGGGGCGGTTTTCGTTAGTGCCATCCCCGATAAGGCTACCTTCATTCCATCCCCATCTCGTCCCGCTTCCCCATGCCCATAGCGTGTTATCATCCAAGAGCGCGAGGGTGTGGTGAGCTCCTGCTGATATTCCTGTGGCATTGCCTGCGAGAGCCTGTGGCGGCGTAGTAAGGGCGGGGTAGGGGGTTGTCGGAATAGGTGTCGCGGCGGCAGCTTCATTCTCGACACCAAGCTCATTTGCGCTAACGCATCCCACAAGAATGAATATCAGAAAAACCATAAAAATCAATATAAGTAACTTCTTCATCTAAAATTACTCCATTCTAAATTTTGTAGAAACGTAGGGGCAGACGACTCGCCTGCCTCTACAAGTTAACGACGCAATTTGGTTACATCTACAATCAATGACGAATCAGTAGCTTAACACGCCTGCTATACACACGGCTTCCAAATACCGCCCGCAGTGTCACCCACGTCTCGCTGTGTAACTGCTTACGAAACGAAAACCCGCCGCCCCACGCGCTGTAGCGCACGTCAAAGGGCAGCCGGCCCTCGCGGCTTACGATGTAATTTTTTGACGCGAAGCGCACCCAGCCGTGCATAGGGATGACTTCGAGTTTCAACTCGGCACCTGTGTTGTTCGTGATGTCAAGCGCACCTCTGTCTTCGTGGGAGAACACTTCTTTATCCATACGCACATCAAAAGCCCGCTTGAAACCAACGTTTATCATTATACGCTCAATATGTCCATCCTCGCAGCTAAGCTCAATTACTGCGCTGTCATGCTGCGCGGATATATTGTCGGGCGTGACAATAAAATCTATCTCGGCGTAGTTCTCCTCATCAAAATCAGCGGCGGATAAACGACTCTTGCTTAATGTAAGCCATTGCTTGCCGCGCACTACGCTCAAAAAACCTTCGCTGTATCCCCAATCGTTTCGCGAAAATTTCAGACCAAAAGCCCTAGCCTCGCCATCCAACGGCAGGGATATATTTGTATCGCTCATATGTTTTTCTATGCGAACCTGCGCTTTGCTCTTTAGCCCATTCATCACCAGAAAATTGTCCACGGCACGCTCTTTGTTAGGGTCGGCTACAAACCGTTCGTACAAGTCCATATACTTGTAACCTGAATTAAAAAGCCACATCAAAAAGCTCTGCTGTGTAAAAAGCTGGCGCGCGCTGACAGGCTGAGCCTTGGTGTACGCCGCGAATTGCTCAAGCGAAGATATCGCCGGCCCGTCTCGTGCTACCACGGCAGGAGCGGTGATTTCGACATCGAAATTAATGCATACCTCGCCGCCGTTAGTTGCCGCGACCACGCGCCACGTGAGCTTATCTCCGATTTTATATCCATCCAGATTCAAGATATAATTTATTTCAACATTGTTGCCCGAAAATTCCTCGAAGGGCAGGATGAGGGCAGGGGAGTTAGCGTAAATGCGCCCGGCAAGCTCGCCCGGGCCAATATTTTCAAGCACAAAAACCCCCTCATAACTACCAAATGCCTTGATGGCAATTGCCTCGGGGGTGGCCTTGATTATGGGTATTGGCAGCTCAAATTGGCTAAGTAATCGCAGATTAACTCCCAACACAATCCTCCTCTTCCGCCGGACGCTCGCCACTTTCCCAAAAACCAGGGAAAAGTGGCTGTTGTCCTCTGGTTGGCAGTATTGGTTTGGAGTAAATCTGCGCTAACCTAAGCCTGCTCATCATTGATCATCTCTTTCAAACTAACCAGCATCCCGGCTTGATATCGCCCCTGCTCTTCGAGACGCCCAAAAAGCCCCTCCAGTCTGTGGAAAAGCTCATTTTGCCCTGAGGATACTTGACGAATATTTTCGCTGATGCCTTCGGACATGGTATTATACGCATTTTGCAGGTGAAAGTCTATTATTTTGCCAAGGGCATCACCCAGCGTTGAGGTGATATCCTTAAGGGATGACTCGTAGCTTGAGAGGCTGGCGTCAAGCGAACGTTGGTATTTCGTAATAGTGTCAAGCCCGTGAGCTGCGCCTTCGTTCCGTTGCTGTATATCCGTCGCGATTGCCATCAGCCCCGTGATTGCGGCCGTGAGCTGCGCGTTATCCTCTTTTAGCTTATCATCCGCGCCCTCCAAAGTATCAAAGCTGCTCTTGATGCCCTCTGCTGCGCGGTCTGCGGACGCCGAAAAGCCGTCCAGCACTTTCTCCAATCTGTCAACGCTCTGCGTCACAACGATCTGCTTTGCTGCTGCAACGTCAATGGCATCGCTCCATTTGCTCAAGGCCGCCTCCAGCCCCTCATGCTTGGCGATGCTCTCCAGAGTCAGCTCGACGCTCTTTGTCATTGCTCCGATAGAAGTTTTAACATGCCCGGAAAACTCCGTCGAAATCTTATTCAAAATCTCGTTGTACATGCTGCTTTGGCGGTCAAGCATTTCTTTCATATCGGCGGACAACGCCAGAATCGCGCTGGTGGCGTCTACAGGAAAGAACTTGGCGATGTCTTTGCTCAGCGCGTGAGAGATCGTTGCTATATACCGCTCATGAGCCATCTCAAAATCAAAAATTGAGGCAAAAATCTTGGCAGCCCCATAAGCAACGCCTGCAATCAGCACAAAATCCATCTGATAATTTGCCGCGAACACAAACATCACGCCCAGCGGCAAAATCCCAAGCTCTAAAGCTCGTACGAGCCGCCCCAGGCTTTGATAATTAAAGAAAATTAAGCGGCTGCGGTATGTCATCAGCTTGCTGATGGCCTCGGTATCTATTTTGCCGATTCCGCGCGCACCGAGGCTTGCGTATTCTTTAACAATGCGCCCAAATGGCGTATTCGCGAGCTTATCAATGTCCTCGCGGCTTTTGATGCCCCTTAGCTGCATATGTATAATGCCAAGCTCGGCGTTATATCCGCTTGTTAGGACGATCCGAATAACCAGAGCGAGCAAAAATATCCCTGCCAATACGGCTGCCATAATTTGCTCCTGCCAGCTAAAATGCTCAATTAGACCGCCTATTGCATTTCTTAAATCCACAAGCCCCACGCCTTCCGAAAGTTATTCTTCTCTATTAATTTATTATAATCCAACCTCCCTGCTAAAGCAATACCTTTTTCAAACCGGGAGCTCACCATATCGAAATAAAAAATTATAAAAGTCATTGTATTTTTATGGCGGGTGATGTATAATAAGGATTAACTATAACATCAAAGGAGGAAGTTCTCTTGAAAAAAAGACTTATTGCAACATTACTTGCCCTGGCAGTCGGGCTGACGGCACCTGTGACGGTTTTTGCAAGCGCAGTCACAGTTGATGGTGATACCACCACAATCGAAATTTCCGCCGAGCTTATCGGCAATACGGTTGACGCAATCAGAAACAACCACCTTGTTTTTTATGACAACGTAGCATACATCCCTTTGCGCGCCTTTACCGAGGCTCTGGGTGCATCGGTGACGTGGGAAGGTGGCACACAAATCGTCACAATGATTTTCAGCGGCGCGACTTTATCTCATAGCATCTATGAAGATTTTGACTTGGATTTACGCCAAGTAATATCACGCGGTAACTTTATCATTCAGCTTCAATACGTGGGCGGCTCTCTGGAAATCCTCACGGGCGAGATGGCGGGCACACGCATTGTCGCCGCAAATATCAACGATCGCTTCGTGTTGCCGGGCCTTGATATCCCCGGCAGATTAATTGAAGCCAACCTGCCGCTATTTTTAGGCGGAGCAAATACCGGCATGTTGCAAGTAGCAGCTGCCGCTATCACGGGTGCGGATGATGTTGATGTTAATGTTAGCAGAGAAGGCGTAACTGTTACTGTTACGAGATAGCGATAGCGATAACGATAGCAACAGCGATAATAACAATCATTACAAATACCCCTCGGAGTGACTTTGTCCCGAGGGGTATTTGTGTGGGTAGTATAATTATATCGCGAGGTACTCAGCCAACTTAAACCACTCAATCCTGCAATGTTTTTCAAGAGCCTTTTGAAAAGATTTGCTGAAATACAAGCTAATAAATGGGTCAAGGATTTTGCCGATACCTGAGTATCCAATGCGCAATTCGTGCTTTAACGAAACACCGTCGTCGGTATCGCGTAATGATAATTCCACAACCGCCGGCAGCCGCAACCCTGCCTTTTTCATTTGCCATACTATTTTGTTTGGGTGACTCGCGACAATCACAACTGCGCTGAAAGTCAAACGGCGGTTTTTGCCCAGATATTCATCCATAAAAACTATATCGCCCAGATGATTTTTATTGCCGCGCTTGACGATGTGAAACTGCAAATGCTCCCCCGGCCACCATTCGCTATACCGCCGGTCGCAAGGGTTAATCATAAAATCGTAAAACTGCTTGGCTGTTGCGCCGGGTACTGTCAACTCAACCACATGACGAATCATAACCGCCCCCCTAACCACGTCCCGAAAACATATGTAGACCCAATGCATCGGAAAGACTATAAATCGCCCGTATTCCGCCGATGCTGTTGCCCTTCGCGTCAAGTGCGGGGCCGAATGTGCCTATGCCAAAGCGATGCTGGCTGCTGGCGACAATTCCGCCGCCCACGCCGCTTTTTGCCGGCACTCCTGCCGATACAGCAAATTCGCCCGAGCCGTCATACATGCCGCATGTAAGCATCAGCGTTTTTGCGATTTTAATTATACAATCATCGGCTATTTTGCGTCCGCTCAGTGGGCTCTTTCCGTTAAATGCAAGAATCAAGCCCATATGGGCGAGCTGTTTGGCGTTTACCTCAATGGCGCACAGGCGGAAATAATAGTCCAAGTATTGCTCTACATTCTCCGAAAGCATCCCTTTGCTGGACAGCAAATACGCCATGGAACGATTGCGAAGGCCACTTTTCTGTTCTGAAATATAGACGTCCTCATTCACACTAACTTTTGCGCCAAAAAGCTCGCTTGCAAGCTCCAGCACCTCATCAAAAACCATGTTGTTTGCCAAAATGCTGGTGATTATAAACGCGCCCGCGTTTATAAAAGGGTTAAACGGGATGTGGCTGGTAGTTTCCAGCTTCATAAATGAGTTGAACGGGTCGCCTGTGGGCTCCATGCCTACACGGCTGAATACTTCATCAAACCCATGGCTCTGCAAAGCGGCAATAAGTGCAAGCACCTTTGAAATGCTCTGTATCGTAAAAGCTGTCTCAACATCACCGGCGCAAAAATAATCCCCATCGCAACTTAGCAGGCAGACACCCATGGCGTTAGAGTCGGCTTTAGTAAGCTCGGGAATGTAATCCGCCAGCTTACCTTGGTGTAAGCAATCAAGGGCAAGCCGGCGGGAATCTTCAACAGTTTTTTGAATAAAATCGTAATCCATAGTTCACCATTTAAATTTTGTATTTGCGAAAGATTCGCACGCCCTCCATCGACAGGCAACCCCAAACGTTACCTATGCAGCCGGCTCAGATCAGGCACCCTCGCGGCACATAATGGGGTCGGCTTAGTGCTGCTTTCTTCCGAACCTGACACGGTTCACCGATCATTATTGCGCGAGACCAAATCGTCATCACTACTTACATAGGGCAGGCTTCAAAGCTGCACAGCCTCAAAGAGGGCGTCACCCCCGCTACAGCGGATTGCGGATAGAGAGGAGCCGCTACTTCCCCGGCTAGTGCGAATTAGCTGCAAAAACAGCTAAGTATAGTATAAACCACTGCCACCCAATATGTCAAGGAGAATATTGCAAGCGCAGCCATATCGTGATACAATTATGGTACAGCATTAAACAGGAGGGTGACAAAATGACGGTATTGGTAACAGGGGCATCGGGCTACATAGGGAGTCATACTATAGTAGAGCTATTAGAAACAGGGCACGAAGTAGTCGGTGTTGACAATTTCTACAACTCCAACTATGACCCAATCACGAACATTAAAGAAATAACAAACAAAGACTTCGCGTTTTACGCAATAGACTTAAAAGATTATCTTGTTTTAGACAATATTTTCAACAAGCATAAAGTTGACTGCATCATGCATTTCGCGGGCTACAAGGCCGTTGCCGAATCGGTAGCAAAGCCTCTGGACTACTACCAAAACAATCTAAACACCACCATCAATCTATGCCAAGCAATGCAAAAACACAGCACAAAGCACTTTATATTTTCATCCTCCGCTACTGTGTATAAACCCGACAACCCCATGCCCCTGAAGGAGGATGCCCCGTTTCTGGGCGCGATCAACCCTTATGGCTGGACGAAATATATGAGCGAGCAAATCCTTAAAGATGCGGCTTACGCTAATCCGGAATGGTCGGTAGTATTGCTGCGATACTTTAACCCTGTAGGTGCGCATCCAAGCGGTAAAATAGGGGAAAACCCAAGCGGCATCCCAAACAACATCATGCCCTATATCGCGCAGGCCGCCAAAGGTATACGTAAAATCCTCCCCGTGACGGGCAATGACTACGATACCCCCGATGGCACGGGCGTGCGGGATTATATCCATGTAGTGGATCTGGCTAAAGGCCATGTGGCGGCTTTGAATTGTGCCGAGAAGAATAAAGGTGTTGAGATATTTAATCTAGGGACGGGCAGGGGATACAGCGTGCTGGAGATGATTCATGCCTTTGAGCGTGTAAACGGCGTAAAAGTGCCGTATGAAATAGCCCCACGCAGGCCCGGGGATTCTGCTGTGAGCTATTCTGACCCTAGCAAGGCGCAGAAGATGTTAAATTGGAAAGCAGAAAAAACGCTGGATGAAATGTGCGCTGACACATGGAGATACCAAAGTCAATCGTAGGGTCGCGCATTGCGCGTCCGAATCAAGGTGAACCGTAATGATAAGCTCACTTTTTGTCATCCTGTTGAACAGCACGTGGGGCGCAATTCAATCAAGCCTTGGATTGCTCTTGTTTTTATGTTTTATCCGCAAACCTCATTTTCGCTACAAAGGAGCCGTAGTCACCACAAATGCCGTCCTGAAGCATATAAAATTCAAAGGCGGCATCTCGTTGGGGATATTCATTTTTGTAACCCGTGAAATCAGCAAAGAGCAACTGCGTGATTCCGCCCTGATAAGGCATGAATATGGGCATTGCCTGCAAAGTGTTCTGCTGGGCCCTCTTTATTTGTTGATTATCGGGCTTCCCAGTATCACGTGGAATATACTTTTCAAGAATTGGAGAAAAAAACACAACAAGAGATATTCTTGGCTTTATACCGAATCCTGGGCAGATAAATGGGGAAGGACGGGGATAGATCATATCTGCTGATTGTTCAAAAATAACAAGGAGGCCAAGCCATGCCAAAAATAACCTTTATAGGAGCGGGCAGCACAGTGTTCGCCCGTAATGTGCTGGGGGATGCAATGCTCACTCCGGCTTTGCGTGAGTCTGAAATAGCACTGTTTGACATAAGCCCAACACGCCTAAAAGAATCAGCAGTGATGCTGACGGCCATTAACAACAACTGCAACGCGTCTCGCGCAAAAATTATGTGCTATTCAGACAGGCGCAAAGCCCTGAGCGGCGCGAATTACGTGGTATGCGCAATCCAGGTGGGGGGCTATGAGCCATCTACCGTAATTGATTTTGACATTCCCAAAAAATACAGCTTGAGGCAGACTATTGGCGATACGCTTGGTGTAGGAGGCATTTTCCGTGGCTTGCGCACTTTGCCCGTGTTTATGGATATTGCCCGCGATATGGAGGAAGTCTGCCCGGATGCTTGGCTTCTAAATTATGTAAACCCCATGGCGATTCTGACGGGTGCTATGCAGCGTTACACATCCGTCAAAACAGTCGGCCTGTGTCATTCTGTTCAGAATTGCGCAAAAGAAATCTTGCGTTCTGTTGGCATGGAGCACGACAATGTGCAACACAAAATAGCCGGGATAAATCATATGGGCTGGCTGCTGGAGATCAAGCGTGACGGGGTTGATTTATATCCCGAAATTAAGCACAGGGCGGCATTAATTACAGGCAAGCACAATGATATGGTGCGCCATGAAATGATGAAGCGTTTCGGATATTATGTTACGGAATCATCAGAACATAACGCGGAGTATCTGCCGTATTTTATAAAAGGCAAATATCCCGAGCTTATCGAGCGATTTAATATCCCGCTGGATGAGTATCCGCGCCGATGTGTCGATCAGATAGCCAAATGGGATAAACTGCGCGAAGAGCTGGTGGAGAATCCGGCGCTTGAGCATACCCGCACTTCCGAATATGCCTCATACATAATGGAAGCTATGGAGGCGAATGCCCCGCATTCAATAGGAGGCAATGTGCTTAATACGGGGTTTATCCCTAATCTGCCGAGCGAGTGCGTAGTTGAAGTGCCGTGCATGGTTGACAGCTTCGGCATACATGGCACATACATCGGAAAATTGCCCGAGCAGCTCGCCGCGCTCAACCGCACCCAAATCAATGTGCAGTTGCTGACTATCGAAGCGCATATGACGCGCAAGAG
>Ga0131853_10018867_pt1 | contig 12549 bp, 3 predicted proteins | sample TergutLab28metaG_FD_92764 | JGI IMG/M metagenome (GOLD analysis project Ga0131853, IMG submission 92764) | Labiotermes labralis P1 segment gut microbial communities from Petit-Saut dam, French Guiana - Lab288 P1 (version 2) (version 2) | ecosystem: Host-associated > Arthropoda: Insects >...
AATTCTTGTTAGAATGAGAAATTTTTTAAGTAAAAGGTGGAAAGAAAATCAAAACACGGGTTTTGTTAAACCCCCCCCCCCCCAAATCGTGCCGTTTGTGGATGTGTGAAGTACAGAATGCATGCCACTGCAACAAAGATTACGAAAACGTGCCACAGTGTTACACTATCTTGTATTATTACCCCCCGTGTGTTTTTTTTCTTTCTTCACTGACGTAGGTTTGAGTGCACTCATTGACTGAGTCACATCATGTTTTTCCCCATGTTCCATTCAAATCTGCAAATTTCGCTGTAGCATTTACGTAACCTAGGCCACTCTAAATGGCACGATGTGTTCACAGCAGTCTTGTGGTTTTACACAGTGAAGTCTGGTAGGTAGGTGGGTGGGTACCAAATAACAACAAATTCTCTTTGCGACGTGGCGTTGAATCCCACGACCAACCCCAACTCCCAATATTTTGTTTTTTCAACACATTCTTGCGTCCCTCAATATGGAAACTCGGGTCGTGCCTCAGAGCGGTGACAATGGTTGGGTGTAAATATTGATTGTATAATAATGACTGACGCAATTCATGATGACGTAAACTTTGTTCGTGATTATATATGCATGTACGTACGTCAGTGGGTATTGATAACCGTAAATACGGGCGCAGACTACTTGTAAAATCGTTATTTGTTAAAATTCGAGCCACCTGCCCTCTTGGTTAGTCGGTCCCTGTAGCCGTGCAGTCTAAGGCGTACATTTGCGGCCGTTCGAAGGTTGGTATCGCGGGTTCAGATATAGCCGGCGACATGGACGCTCGTCTCTTATGTTTGTTGTGTAGGTAGCGTCCTCTGCGACGAGCTGGTCACTCGTTCGGAGGAGTCTTACAGGGTGTGTGTGTGTGTTTGTGATCTAGAAACCTCAACAGTGAGGCGGCCTGGGCCCATGAAATGTCACAGCAACAAACCTCTTCATTCCGAATGGGTTCCCTTAGCCCCAAGGCGTTCGAAATTAGATTACTTTGGATGGGAAAACAATTATCACTTTATTTTCACTAACCTCTAACTGAAATTTAGCTTTTCATTCGATAATTATTGTCGGAAACAAAGTAACTTATGGCTTGTAGACTCCAAAACTGTAAACATCCATTAACTCTATCTGAACTTATTATACCCTAAGAAAGGAAAACCAGAATACATTCGCTTGTGTGAAGTACCTTTTTCTCCGAAAAGTGTACTTGACCATTTATATCACATTTTTCTGAGAAGTGGTCTGTGAGTTTCACCAAAAGGGTCCATCTTCCAATTACAGCCAAAAAACAATTCACAAGAAGAATTTCAAAACATAAATTTTGGTAAATTTGTTGAAGTTTCAGAGACAAAAATTCTTCCAACAAATTTCACAACCTCCATCTTCACTTAACAGAGTTGCAGTATGCACTGTCAACTAAAAGTTCGTAATATTTATTATTACAAGGATTTATTTACACTTGCTCGATACTGTCTGTAAGTAAAGGTGAAGGTAAATTGATACCGTTACAGGCCCGGTGTGGCCCAGAGGGTGGGTAGAGGTATAGCTCTATTCTTTTCTAAGACGTTCGGCACTAGAAGGGGGTGAGTGGTCAGCAGCACGCCCTGGCCGCACTTTACCCCCGGGAAAGATCCGGTACCCATTTTACAGGAGGTTGGGTGGGCCCCAGGGCCGGTCTAGACGGGCGGAAAATCTCGTCCCCACCGGGATTCGATCCCGGACCGTCCAGCCCGTAGTCAGTCGCTATACCGACTAAGCTACCCGGCCCACATCAACTGTAAGTAAATATGGCAAATACATTAGAAATTTTGGCCAGAAAATCTGATACCAAACATCACCTTAGAACAGCGTGCTGCTGACGACTGGATTTTAACTGGTTTTGAAGATGGCTCAGTAACCCATCTCTGTAAACGCAATAACTCAATTTCGGCTTCCACAAAATATTCATTACGTTATATTACTGTAATACCTATTGAAATTTTGATGGGAAGACTGAGGACAGAATCTGCTGAAAAAACGTCTTCAGTCTAGGTGCAAAATTCTTGTCCAGTGAAAAATGACCTATTCGAGAATATCCCAATCACAATGAAGCAGTTTGTAATCCATTCTACTAACAAATACACACCTTTTGCAATGCACATGTACAACAAACCTATTGCAAACCAATGAATCAAGCATACCTTGTAATGACTGACCACTGTCATCTTCTAATCCTATTAATAACTGCCATCAAATATGCCACTTTCTGCCACAAACCCGTAACCAATGTAACAAACGAGAGAATATGACTGCTGTATATAAATAAGTGTGAAATGATTTAGCAAATTGAAGTCCTAAATTTCTAATCCAGACCTTTAAAAGGGAACATATTCTTGTAAAATGGCAACTTTAGCACAATTTAATTCTTCATTGTAGAAAACTGTTAGTCAGAAAACCTTCACATTTTGAAGTGTGGCCCTTCAACTTTGCCTTAACAAGTGCCCTACTCTATGCAGAAGGTGAGTTTGACATGGTTGCTCTGGGCAAACCAAAATATTTGATTGACAGCAGTCAGAAAAAGAACCAGTGAACAACATATGGTCAAGAGAAAGCAATTTTAATGATATCAAGCACCACAAATGGGTCACATGTGCAAATGGACTGGAAAATTCTGCAGTGCCTGAAGTTGTACTGATGTGGAGGGGAAAATTTTAACAGGGTAACAGGTAAATCTACTAACAAAGTGAACAACCAGTCCCAAGTGCACCATCCTCTAATGACACGTCAGTCAAGAACATTTTATTTTCGTGAAACTACATTGTAAGCATTCATCCACAAGTTTTCTACACAATACAAAAATAAAGACAGTATATTCCCCACTACATTTCCTTCATTTCACACATCTTCATCCATTTTTGTCATCAATGTTATTTTGATATAATGAATTGGCCAACATTCAAACATAAAATTCGTTATGTGAATACAATTGAGACATTCACTGCTACTGTCTTTGTATTTCATGAGATCAAGTAAGGAAACTGGTAGAAGTAATTCTTCCAAAGACTGCTGTACACTGCAGGAAACTCAATTTGTGTATAAAAAAAGTATGTAATTTTTTCTTTGCTGGTTTCTAGTTGCAAATGAGACTTCAGCGCTAGAAACGTAGCATACAGCAATTCAATTAAAAATAGCTGTTTTCACAAAATACTCATGCCAGGGTAAATATCACAATTAAGCAAGCAGTACCAAAAGAATCACTCTGCATATTTTGAACAAACTGTTACTGCACTTTGACTCTAAGTAACATACATACAATTAGTGTCCAAGTCTTATTTGTGATGTACAACCACATATAAAAAAAACATAATTTACTAACCATAATATTGTGATTACTTAATAGTGATTCCCTAACAGAATAGTTCTGAGTCTATGGCATAAAAATTATTAACAACTTTAACACCCAAGACATATAGCTGAGTCTTGAATAATGTCACTTTTCATTAACCACATAACAACAACAACAGCAACAACAACAACAACAACTTTTAGACACAGATCTCACTGTTTAAAAACACAGACCACATCCACAGCCATTTCTAAGGCTCCATTGTTCTGGGAGAGGGGTGTTAAACTGATACAGTGAAGTCAAACTTCTGTGTACAAAATATTTCATGTTACTATGAAGTACACTTTATATTACTGTGTACAGCGCATTTCATGTTACTGTATACAGTACACTTCATATTACTGTGTACAGGATAATGCAGTACATTTCATATAACAGTATACACTGTATTTGCTACATATCTCCATTTTGTACTTGTATTTTGGGCACTGTATCATAGTATCACTCCAAATTGTAGAAAACATGAAAGACTGAGCAGTTCCTTCATCACAATTATTATTACTGGGCTTTCTGAAACACCTTTACCCCTGCAATTATTTAAATGCAACCATCAGCCCATGCAGTGTGTTACACCACACCATCAGAACTGACTCATTTATGCGACACATTATCCATGGGCACTTTCTCCCAGCAATTATGATATTGGAACCATGCATAATTTAACTTTCTCATGGCAGAAATTATGAGGACTTAGTGTCATCTGGGAAGTGACACAGTTTAGTTTGGCAGTGAGGTATCAAAGCTTTGCAAAAACCTGTTGCCTCTGGCCACACCTTGGAAATGACAACAGTAGGTTCCTCCAAAACACTGGGAGCCAACCACCAAACCATACACCAACATATCCCAGAACACAGTAAACCTTTTGAAATTTTGTTTTTCAGAACATCTGAAAACTATATTTTCATAGACTCTTTTGGTACCTAAACTATTTTTCACATGTTTCCATACTGAAATAACCCTGTTGTGAACCACTACAAGAAATGATATACCCTGTGCCACATTCAAAGTTTCCAATTGCAGACATTTAAAAGACAGTAGTTACACTGGAACTTGCTAACACTGTGTGTGGCAAATGAATGCAAAAGTAGGGAAAAGAGAGGATCAATGGTACATGGTACACAGATACATTTAAAAGAAAAATCTGATAAAATGGTGTTGGTTACACTTACAAGGAAGTTCCATTACAAAGATGCTTATCTGGTAAATGTGTATTGTTTTATGAGCCTAAGTTCATTTTATGCCTCAAAAGTACCTTTGCACATCCAGTAGGAATTTTGGTGATTATGAATGACTTATGAAACAATGAACCCTGCTGTGTCAAGGTGAATTTAGCTGACACTTACTTCATTCCTTCTAGCCTCAAGTAACTGTAGCCAGTGCAGAGTGGGGCAGATAGATACCAACTGCGGGGTAAAATGGTCTGCGGGTCTGCATGTCATACAACATTCAAGTGCCTTAAGAGAACACCTGGGTGCATGGGAGGAGATAGAGGGGAACTGTACAGTTTGATATTCACAATGAAATAGCTCAGTTGCATACTTTTACCTCTGCAGACAAGACCACCATGCTGCCTTGAAATGTCAGGAACCAGTGACCAATAATGTGGTACCACACCCCAGATAAATGAAGACATGCCCTCAATGACTGGTACTGGCAGAACCTTAAGAACCTATGACACAACCCCTCTTGCAGCAAACACATACTTTAAATCAAATGTAACAAGCAATTTGGCCTTTCAGCCAAGTGGCATTTAGTAATGATAGTTACTGGTCAACAGATCAGTATAATAAAATACAAGAAACAGAGGACTGGCCTTCTTATTCCTGCGATAAATTTTCCCGTGCTTCAGCATACTGTCATTTTACGTGCACCCAGAAGATTCTGTGTTATTGCACACAAACATACAATCCCAAAGGATACATGGTCATATCCCAAAGTTTCAGAAAGAATACAAGCAGGAAATTGTAATGAGAAATCCAGAACTTATACCAGCATGCCATAGAAGACACATACATTCAACATAACAGGGAAGAATGAACCAAAAATATGGTACCACAGCAGACTAGAAAACAAAGAGTGTCATCACATGATAATTTTGATTCTGGTCTAGGTTCTGACACTACAGCATCACAAGGTGAGCAAGGCAGAACTATACAGCTACTACATGATCATTGTCAATGCAGTGATAATGATTGCACTTACATGTCAACCAGGACAAATTTCATTATATTGTATGGTCTGAAAACACTGACAGAACAGTTTATGTTTTCTTCTCCAACAATAAGAAATACACAAAAATTCATACTTTGAGAGAAGAATATCAGGAGTGTGGTATCAACAGAGATTGCAGCAAAGCTTTGTCCACCGTTTCAAGGAGGTAAAACAACATGATGATGTTTACTGTTGTTAAGTCCCCAAGATAACATCCATGCAGATTTTTTTTGGTGTAGCAGCAGTCATTTGCATTTCACATGTTTAAAATGTATTCTGTACATTTAAGCATATTCTCAAACATATGTTTGTTTATTATGCACCTACCTACCAGTGAACCCCAAACATTCTACTAATCTACCCCTGGCAGACATCAACTGTTACAAAAAGAAAAATTTGTTTCCTCAATGCATTTCCCATTAATAACAGGCTACAGACTATAACTTGTGCTCCAGATATGGCCAATAAGTGAGTGTTAATGGCAGATGCTAAACACAGTCACCCTCAGTTCTTCAAGAAGTGTAACAATGAATAGACCACCACCTCCCACAAATTGTACGGTTCCAAGTCTAGTCAGTTTCAGTATATAATTCTATTTATAATGTTCACATTATGAGACCCAGTATCAGTTTATAAGCCATCCCCACAAGGCATAATAGTAACTTACTGATATAACCAAAAAGCAGCAATTAACATTTCACATTGTCTATAGTGCACAGAATGTAGGGTTACCATATATCAATCACAAGAAAAGAGGACTTATCTCACTTATTTACCATAAAAAAAGAGGATACATCAGTAAAAAATGGAGGTTTAAAGAGATGATGTGTAAACAGTCCATCTCAACATCTCTCCATTTATAGTTCTTTACATTTCATGGATATGAAATTCAGAGGGATACATGCTTTAAGCATGTTTTGCAAAGTCCAAGTTATTCAGAATTTCCCCAATAAAGTTTTCTCAGAAATTCTGAAGGCCACCTGCCATATGCATATTTTTTTTACTCTGACAAGCTAATATAAAATTACAATTATGAATTTCTTTACAAAGTGGCAGAAATATTTATTACATTTTCAGTACCGCTACAATAACAATTATGTGTGATTTAAGGTTTCTGCTGGTGTAGATGAGATCTGCTATCTTTTGGGATATAACACAGCACAGAGTGGTGGTTTCTTACTGATGATTCAGGACAACCTCCTTGGAGATGGGACCAACAGATTGTCCTGAAAAGTAAGTAAGAAACCACTATTCTATGCTACATAAAAAACAAAAAAGAGCACACATCTCAAATAACATTAGCGAAAAACCTGGACATGTACATATATTTTAAAACCCTGCTAGGACAGAAATGTTCGGGTCAGAGAACGGTCTATGTCCAGGGAAAGGAGAATGTATGGTAACCCTAATGTAAGCAGCATTCATAGTTTCAGTACCTGAACTAAGAAATCTCTTCTTAAAAACTCCTCACAGCTAAATAAAGTTTATGGCGAGAGGAGGTATGAAAATAAAATACAATTCTAGAAACCATTGACACATTACAAACAGGATGACTGCAGATACCTTTTATATCATTCTAAAGAAATATATACCAGGTTATAACAGAATCACAGTTAAGACCGCTGTTCAAAAGATCATCATCCAATGAAAATGTAAGTGACAGAATTCCCAAAACATATGATCCACACTCTGAGGTTAAGGCCATGATACTCCTTAAGTACACCTATTTATAAATGCCGATTTCAGTCACAAATAAAATACTTGTATGTTTCAAAGTGACCCTTTATCACAGTGGATTAAAAAAATGTTCCCATCTCAGGCCACAGCTATTGCAAATCACCATTATGTTCACACAGCTGTCAATACAAAATCACAAACATTTAAAAAGTTTTCCCAACTCATTAGACATCACACAAAGAGAGTGGAAAAGTTTCAAACAGGATTACTTGTGACTTTTCAAATACTGCTCACACAATTTAACTTAAAATATGAAGCATACTTGCTCACAACAGCAGTGGCAGATGGTAGGAATAGGAATAGTAATAGTAATAGCAGCAGCAGCAATAATAATAATAATAATAATAATAATAATAATAATAATAAATTACCACTAGTTTGGCATAAAGAACTCCAATCAGAGAGCGGAGGTTTAACTCCTGCAAATTAGACTTACTGCAACATACTACTTAACAATTATCTACACACAATATGACCATGACATTGTATTATTTTCAGCATGACTTGTACTCATGTCATCATACAACCACCCTTGGTGACAAACATCTAAAGACATTTTGAAATACTATATATCCTACACAATTCTGAATCTAGAACAAGAACAATACTAGACTAAGAACTCAACACGCATATAATGGCGAAAGAATCTAACTTGCCAAACACCATCTTATGTATTCATCTGTCACTCTGTATCATAAGTACGAAAATATATAAATTGACTGGCAAGTTTCATCATTTTGTATTCAATGACAAATAATCTTATATATGCACACACACACACACACATTTACTCATGCAGAATCACTTTAACTGTTAAAACAAATCTGACATTCAAAAGGAACTTCTTATATTAAATATAAGCACAGAGGGACACATTCATTCCTACATTGCATGCATTGTGTTCCAGTTACTACAAACAAATATTCCTATTGGTCCCTTTAATAACTCACAGCCAATAACGTTTTATTACAAAATCGTTTTGTTTCTTCACTACCCCACAACTGTCAGGCTGCTCGGATTCATGTCCTTGGCTCCATAATCGGTGGTCCTGAAATTACACCATACTTTTAGCAAAAATAAGCAGCGACAACCCTGTTTTGACGCTTACAGCTAACAACAATCACTTCCCTCACAGCATCCACCATCTGGTCTCTCTAATGCAGCCGTTCTTAACTTGGGGTCAAGAGGGGTCCATGGAAAGATTTCATGGGTCCGTGAAAATGGAAGGGGAAATAGTTACAACTAAATTTTCAGTAACCTCTAACTGAAATTTAGCTTTTCAGTCAGTAATGAATGTAGGAAAGAAAGTCATTTATGGCCTGTAGACTCCAAAAATGTTTGTTAACTTCAATAAATCTATCTCTAGTTTATGCACTTAAATACATTTTTATGAGAAGGGGTCTGTAGGTTTCACCAGACTCTTAAAGGGGTCCATGGCACAGAAAAGATTAAAAAACCCCTGCTCTAATGGAAGGACAGTGTTCTCTTTGAGGTACAAACTAAAACTTTATGCATAATGAGATTAATTTGGTATCATACACTGCATAAAAAATACCAAAACACAGCTTTATTCACAGAAGTGAAGCCTCTAAATACAAAAAGGACTGGGAGTAATGTATGTATGTGCAATTGACAAAAATGTGATACAACTTTTTAATTGAGTGCTGTTGCTCAAAAATTTCTAATTACATGTTTCTGTTCAAAACAGCTTCAAATCCTGATCTTTATTACTGTTTTAATGTCTGCTAAAATTATTTTTCCTTACACACTGCATTAGCATTCAAATTATATGCTACAGTAGTGAACTATATTTTACTTAAGTTTGTAGTCTGTGAGCAGAATTTTAGGTGTCTTGTTCTGTTTGCCTGTCTTAAGTATGGGTTCCAGTTTGTTCTGGTTAGATAAACGTGTAGTGCTGCCAACTTAAACTAGGACTATAACATGAATTTGAAAATATCCATTTCATGAATGAAAATATGACTGACATTCATCAAGCAGACTGATGATTTAATATCCAGGAATGTAACAAAAACAAGAAAACCAAAAACACAAGATACAATCTCAAGCAAATTATAAATACAGAACTGCCAGGGCCCCATACACTCTAAGTTACACTGTGAACTTTAACTGTGTAAAAAAACTGCATGAAAAACTGAACTGAATGTTCTCTGGCACAGCACAGGTTTCCAATCAGGTTTGTCAGTTTTTTGTCAGTTCTGTGTGTCTTCTTGTGCATGTCACTATGGTGGATTAAAACAAAGCTGTCGTTTGCTGTTTGCTAGCTATATTGGGCATAATGTTATCTGAAAAGAAGATACGAAAGCATAAAATGTGCAGTAAGAAGTGGTATTTGAAAAGGAATAATCATGTGATGCTCATCTGCTGAGTGAATTGCTAGAAACGGATGTGCCTTGAGACGGTGCCATCATGGTTCGGCAGGTAAACTGAGGGAACTGTGGGATTCCCGGAGTGAATTGCGCAGTTCTCTGTGTGAAAACGACTGCAAAGGACAGTTCTGAGGCCTGCACTATTGCCTGTCAAAACTGCGCAGTTTACTCAGTTTTTCCGTCAGGTATAACATCCCACAGTAAAATCACCCAGTTTAACTGGGAGTGTAGAGGGCGCTTTAAGGCAATAAAACAGGCCATAAGATCACAGTTTTATTTGTGTGGCATAAAAATCTCCAAATGATGGAACCAAGGAAATATGAACAGAAAATGAAAACTCTGCTGATAAAATATCAATGCTGTCACCTAAATCCACCAATTGCATAAATCTTGCTGTGTATGTACACAATGTATAGGACAAGGTTTAAATTCAATTCAAAATTTCTGTAATACACAAACTGAAATTTTTGAAAACTTCGTAATACCAGAAAACCATTCTACATGGCCATTATTAAAGAGGATAAAAACATACATCTCTACAACTACCACACTCAACAGCAAACAATACAAAATGTTTACAAAATTGATATAATACTGTTACAAAAGAGTCTGGAACCATTTTACGTGCCAACCACATATTGAGGTACTGAAGCAATGGCTTAAGAAAGCAACCTCATATGTGGAGGTGGAGGATACTTGTGCTGTTACAGAACCACAATTACAAATTATACATATTACAAACTCAAAATATTATGAATATCTGTACACTTTGCAAACACCACAAGCAATTCAACAACTGCCTACTGGCTCTCCTGTTCTTGTGACAACCAAACATTATCACAATACAAGCATCATCCTCAAATTGACTGAAAAATATAAACTGTGAAGGCACAACAGTTATAAGTATACAATTAATCTGAAATATGGCAAGTGGCAGTCCCCTCATGACAGTGGACCAGTTCCATTAGTGTACCAGTTAGTACAGCAACATGTGGCCAGTAATTGTCACTGTGCTTCCACAACACCCCTGGTTACACTCAGAATTGCCGATTATTACTGTTGCTTATGAATTCAAACCATATTAACAGCACACTGGCTGCAATCATGGTAAGATGTGTGAAAAGATACAAAAAGTGGCATTTACACAGTTCCAGGTAAAGGCCTGCAGAGTGCTTCCAGCAGTGGTAGTCACTAGCAGAAACACAAAACAGTGAAAGTGGAGTACATCAATGGTGTGCAGCAAAATATGTCATGATAACAGTTAAGCTCATAAAAGCAAAAGCTACACTTGCTTATCCTACCATATGTGTGAACATGTTAAGATAATAACAGCATCAGGCCAATGATGTGACTTGTCTTCTCTTTAATTTAGACTGCATCTAGCAAGGAAACACTCCATTCTGCTACAAGCAACTCACCTAACCTGATGAAAATAATTTCATTTTGCATCAATAAATGATCTTGTTCAATTCTTGGGATCACATCCACTGAGACCACGCATGACTCAAGCGGCTAGAGGATGGGCTACAAATATGACAGCCCAGGTTTGATCCCACACCAGTCCATGTGGGATTTGTTATAGACAAAGCAATGGGACAGGTTTTCTTATCAGTAGTTTGGTTTCATCCTGTCAGCCAATCTACCAATGCCCAAAACTCATATGTAATTCTTCCACCACCAATGCAATATAATCTTAACAACCGACAGCATGATTACTTACAACACTCCTCACACTGTCATGGTCACTGCATCATGTCCTTGAAACATGAAATGCCATTTCATATTACATTGGTCTGGCAGACAGTCCTTTTAAAAAGAGTACTAGTGAAAGTTTAAGAGCTTTTGAGCATGGGCCTACATTTTCTACTCCAACACTTTCTTTCAATCTGCTGATAAAGGGGTCACTGATATGGTGTAACTCAATTACATACACAACTGTAAAAACAATTAACATATTGTAAGTATTACTAAGGAATGTAACAGCTCTGTAGCTTATGCACAGAAGTAGAAAAGCAAATTCATGCTCTTACCTGGGCAAAACGATGAAAAGACACGCTTGTGCTGTGAGGTGACCTTGCATTGTGTGAGTAAGGTGTGAATGTTAGCATCTGTAAAAGCTATGGATACTGTGTTATGAGATGCTGAATCTCAAACACGGTGGGAAACATGCTGAATGCTACAATGAAAACCCCATCAAAGTACAGGAATACAATTTATCTGAACATAAAGGTTTTATTTAAAGCCAGTGTGAAAACATTCAAATATTTTATGGCAGTATGGATGTGAAGAAATAAAGGCAATATTTTTCCTTCATGTGCAATCAGTGGCATAGTGTCAAGGAACATGGCATATAAACTGTTCTCACATCCTACAATGAAACAGGCCTGCAATAAAATTCATACTTTAAAAAACCAAATGATTCATTACCACATTTATGGAGGTCCACTAACAAACTGACAGTCAAATTCAAATTCAGTCAACTGTATGCACAATTTAACAATACATTTCCACCTACACCCAAGTCTTCCAGTAAGGCTACATGACCCAACTTTGCACGTATCACTTCCCTGTGTATGTTAAACATCCCCTCCATCTCACTCTCACCGATTTCAAACATCATCACAATACCGACCTAAGGTGAATACAAATTATAAAGCTCCTCATTATGCAATTTTCTCCATTTCACTACAACTTCCTCTCAAAAAAAAAAAAAAAAAAAAAAAACCCCAGGTACAAAACCTTCCATTCCCAATTATTTTAAAATTTTTCCCCCAACCTACCAAAACCACTTACTAAAAATAAAAAAATAAAATAACA
>Ga0131853_10018868_pt1 | contig 12549 bp, 14 predicted proteins | sample TergutLab28metaG_FD_92764 | JGI IMG/M metagenome (GOLD analysis project Ga0131853, IMG submission 92764) | Labiotermes labralis P1 segment gut microbial communities from Petit-Saut dam, French Guiana - Lab288 P1 (version 2) (version 2) | ecosystem: Host-associated > Arthropoda: Insects >...
ATTTAGTCCGAGATGAAAAAGAAATAACAATTACTGTTTCAGATACCGGGCATGGAATTGAAGCTGAACATCTTGGAAAAATATTTGACCGTTTTTATCGGGTGTCAAAGACAAAGACACTAAACCAAGATGGTGCTGGGCTGGGTCTGTCTATTGCAAAATGGATTGTGCAAGAGCATGAGGGGAGGATTCAAGCCACAAGCACAATAGGAGTAGGCACGTCTTTTGTCGTACATTTACCGAGCAAATAATAGAGATAAGGGCGGTTGAAGCCCTAACCGCAACCGCCACATCATGGGAATTATGATACACAATACTCAAAAAACTCAAGCCGTTCACCATCTGGCCCGGCAAAGAAGACATTTTTGACACCACCCAAGATAGGTGCCTCACTTATAGTAGAAGCATCAATTTCTATACCTTGAGCCTTTGCATTTTCTATTGCCGCTTCAATGTCATCTACTACCATAGCTATATGATCTACCGGGCCAGCTAGCCTAGCAGGCTCATCTTTTTTCTCTACCAACTCTATAAGGCAGCTGCCTGCGCTTAAAAATGCAAGTCTTATACCTGGCTGTTCTTCCTTATCCAAGGCAAACCCAAGACGCTTGTAAAAATCAATGGATACATCAATATCCTTTACAAAAATCCCAATATGGGCCAAACCTGTTATTTCGCCTTTGCTCATGATTATTGCCTCCTGTATGTTTTTCCTAATTTTACACCACACAGGAGGCGCGTCAAGCCTTTTTAGTTTATTCTACTACATACGCAAGCCTTAACGCAGCAATAACCGCCTCATGCAGTATGCCCGTAGTCACAGGATAATCTGTCTGAGGCTGTATTAGTGCTGTCTGATACCGCAGCACCTCTTCTGCTAAGTCCTGCATGCGCGGCTCAAACAATGGGTAGAACGTGCGCTGTACATCATCCATCCCAGATAAATAAACCATAAGTATGTCTTCTTCCGAAACTTCAACACGCACTTGCACTGGCTCATTGTTTAAGATAATTGTAGACACATATGTACCCGGTATAAACCGCTGGCCAGAATGCACACCCTCTTCATCTTCCGGTACATTGCCCCGTCCTCTTGGCACAAATAACACCACCAATAGAATCACCAACGCCAAACCCAAAAGCGTAAATATGCCTATCCTTATTAAATCCTTCATCTGTAGCACAAAAATCCTCGTACCACCCATTAATGTACATCCTTTCTCGCTTAAACTTACATTAAATGTATGAGTCGTTGGCAATGATTATGCAAAAGACCTTTAAAAATAGTACATACGCAATATACAGGTAATTCCACTTATATATACACGACATATTGGGAAATGTAAGTTGTGATACCAAACATTTATTTTAACCCCTAATGTTTGGACAAGAGAAAAATAAATTCTAGGAGGATTACTATCTTGAATAACTCTTTTGCAACTAAATCCCGCATGTGTATTATCGCAGCTATTGCTGTTACAACATTTTTTACATTGTTTTTGACGGCATCAGACGCCTACGGCGCATCCGCTTTTAATATATATGAGACATATTATTATAATGTAAATTTTGACCCCAATGGCGGCATAACATTGCCAGGACACGGCGCATCATACACCGGCCCCAATTACACAATCACAAAAATGCCTGCCCCCCCAGAAAAGGAAGGCTTCATATTTTGGCACTGGAATATGGAAAAAGACGGCTCCGGCGGCGAGTTTACTACCGGCACAGAAATTGACCGCAATATAACAGTTTATGCCCAATGGGGATTTAAAGTCTCCTTTAACGGCAACGGCGTAACGCTTGATACACACGGCAACCCCAATAGACCAACCGATTATGCACCGCGCATTGCCAAGCAAAACAGGTCCGTAAACAGGACTCCCGGCAATAGATGGCCAGAAAGCCCATCCATACCCGGTCTTAGCTTTGCTGGATGGTTTGATACCCCAGAGCAAACAGGAGGCACACAATATACCGGGGCATGCATTATAGATAAATCAATCGAACTTTATGCCAGGTGGGATACGGCACCGCTTCTTAATATTATCCATACACCCCCGGCCAATAGTGCAGCACACCCGTTTACACGTCAAATGATACAGGCACTTGACGACGACGGATACTACCCAACACCTTATCCTACTTCATACCCATATCCGACGCCTTATCCCACAGCTTATCCGTATCCAACACCTTACCCTACCTCATACCCAACGCCTACTCCTTACCCCACCTATTATCCAACCCCTACACCTTACCCTACCTCATACCCAACTCCTACTCCTTACCCCACCTATTACCCAACTCCTACACCTTACCCTACCTCATACCCAACTCCTACTCCTTACCCCACCTATTACCCAACTCCTACACCTTACCCCACCTCATATCCAACCCCAACACCCTACCCTACTCCTACACCTAATCCAACATCAAACCCTACACCATACCCCACCTATTATCCAGAACCCACCGACAACCCGCAGTCAACCACTACACCACGCCCACCTGCAACACCTCATCCAACGCCCACCCCACCATATATAACATCTCCTGACTATTCAGATTACTACCCATCACCCACCATATGGCACTACTCTTTCATGATTGGGTTTGCAGACGGTACTATCCGCCCAGGGGAAACCATTACCAGAGCCCAAGCGGCAACAATATTATTCCGTATTATGTCTGACTACGACCGGGCGCATCACTGGAGCCGACAAAACTCCTTCTCGGATGTAGATCCCAACCACTGGTTTAATAACGCAGTATCCACGATTACCAACGCGGGCCTGCTTAGCGGTATGCCAGACGGCACATTCCAGCCAGACCGCCCTATTACCCGTGCAGAGCTGGCCACCGCAGTAGTAAGGTATAGCCAAGTGCGCTATAACGGCAAACTACTGTTTAAAGATATAGAAGGACATTGGGCGCAAGACTATATCAACACTGCCGCCAAATATGGCTGGGTAACAGGCTACGAAGGCATTAACGGCAACTTCCGGCCAGACCAACCCATAACCAGGGCAGAGGCCGCTGCAATTATCAGCCATATGCTTGGCCGTCTGCCCAAAGGCCCAGAGTCCTTACTCCCTGGCATGCGCACATTTAGAGACAATGCAAACCCCAACACCTGGTACTACTTGTATATCCAAGAAGCAACCAACTCTCACTACTACGAAGTTGCGGAAGATGGTATCCACAAAAGATGGGTACAACTAATCCACCCAGATAGGTCATGGGCATTGCTGGAGCATCCAGCATCCAACCCATGGGATATCTATCTGCCACGGTAATGCTTATGTAATCCCTTTGGCTTATTAACTATTTATAAGAAGCGCCCCAACCTGAACTCTCAGATTGGGGCGCTTTTTGCAATCCAATGTATACACAAACATGTAAACTTGTACTATAATCATCTCACTATAGAAACATTATAAAAATCACTGGTCTGCCGTTGCGAAAAGGAGGTAGCATTATGGCATATGAGACAAAAGTTATACTAACCATGATTGCAGAAGCCATTGCACGCGCAAAAAATATCAAAGAAGCTTATGGCTTTGTAGTGCGGGCGGCAAATGTGGAAGGTTTACAACTGCCTAGCTACGAAGAATTAAAAGAATTGCTAGAAAAAGAACAGGCCTAGGCATTGTGCATCCAAAGGGGCTGCCTCAACGCAACCCTTTACGCAACAATTTTTACCCCGCTCATAGCTTATTAGATTTGATATCTTTTATAATTTGCCCTAAAACCTGTTCTCGTTGCATAGACGTATCATAAAGCGTAAAGCCGTATTTCATTAAATAATCAGACACATATCGGCTATATGAAATGTTTTCTTCCGCAAGTTTTTTTAGGCCTTTATCATCAAGGTCATATGTCCAGTCATGCTGGGTATCGTATTTTTTCATATCGCTGACTAGCTCATCAACAGTTTTATTATTTAGCACCAAACCAATAAGTATAAAATTTTCTTTTAAATTCTCTATCCCATACATTTTTAAAATGGACGATATCTGCTCAAGATCAAAAGCCCAACCCTCCAACACAAAACAATTTTCTTTCAAAGCGCCATGCGTGTACGGGAAAAGCCCGCGCCCGTCAGGCGAAGAAAACATACCAAGAAAATGGCCAATAAATGGCGCAATATTTTCTATGCTTTTTTCTCCATTGCCAATCCGGATGTCCAATTGAGGATATGCTTCTCCAAATGTGGCTACAAGTTTATCGTTGTTTATAACAAAGTAATTTAGCTCTTCCTGTATTCTTCTAGCTAGCGTTGATTTGCCAGCCCTTCCTGTGCCTGCAATGATAATATTTTTCAATTATGATAACCCCTTATAGTTGCCCCAACATCCAACACCCTTTTACAATCCAGCATTATACACAAATATGCAAACTTGTACTATAATCATCCCACTATAATAGCTATTTTGCGTAAAAGTATAGCAAGCTCCAGGAGGACAAACATGGCAATAGCCTTTGACATGGACGGCGTACTAATAGACAGCCAGCCCTTGCATTACGAGATAGACATAGCAACCTTAAAAACCTGCGGATACCCAGCCACCATAGAGACCGTAACCCCCTACACAGGCCTATCCAGCCACGACCGCTGGCCAAGATATAAGCAGGCCCTAAACATATCTCAGTCTGCAGAGCATCTTATAAACCTTCAAAACAAAATCCAAGAAGAAATCTTTGCAAAGACAGACCTCACACCTATAGACGGCATCCCAGATTTGCTGGGATTTCTTAAAAATATGCAACTCCCGTGTGCAGTGGTATCGTCTTCATCCCACAATCTTATCAACACAGTGCTAACAAGATGCGGGATACAGCAATACTTTACTCACATAGTATCTGGAGAAGATGTTAAAAACGGTAAGCCCGCACCAGATATATATCTTAAGGCAGCCAAAGCCTTCGACCTGCCCCCTACAAGCTGCATTGCAATAGAGGACTCCCCAATGGGCATACTTTCTGCCAAAAACGCAGGATTTACCTGCATAGCCTATATTAACCCAAATACCTACGGCCAAGATTTTACCTATGCAGACCATGTAGTAAGCCACTATAGCCAGTGCCACGACATTATTGCAAACATCAAAAGGAGCCAAGTGTGATGATACTACCAACAAACTGGCAAGACTACACCCTACTAGACGCAGGCAACGGCGAAAAACTAGAGCGCTGGGGCCATATCAAAACCATACGCCCAGACCCGCAAGCCATCTGGCCCCGGGTTAACCCTGCCCTATGGCAAAACCCGCATATGTACTACCACCGCAGCAAAGCCGGAGGTGGCCATTGGGAAAAACACTTGCCCACACCAGAAACCTGGGATATCTCATACAATGGGCTAAAATTTATAATACGCCCCACAGGCTTTAAACATATGGGCCTATTTCCAGAACAAGCCGTAAACTGGAGTTGGATGATAGACAAGATAAAAGCCTCCAACCGGCCAATAAAAATCCTAAACTTGTTTGCATATACAGGCGGCGCAACAGTGGCCTGCCTAAGCGCCGGGGCCAGCGTAACCCATATAGACGCCGCCAAAGGCATGAACGCCCAGGCCAAAGACAATGTAATCCTATCTGGCCTGGCAGACACCCCCCACCGCATACTGGCCGACGATGTTATGAAATTTGTGCAGCGGGAAGGCCGCCGGGGCAGCCAATACGACGGTATAATAATGGACCCACCGGTATATGGACGCAGCCCTAAGGGCGAAATGTGGAAACTTGAAGACAAGCTTCACGAGCTGGTAGTAGCCGCTGCAGCATTGTTGTCGGACAATCCGCTATTTTTTCTTATAAACGCCTATACAGCCGGGTTATCCCCAGCCGTATACGGCAACCTTATAAAGCTGACAATGGGCGATGGGCATACCAGCTTTGGCGAAGTGGGTCTTAAGGCCGAAAGCGGTATTGCATTGCCATGTGGCATGTATGCCCGGTGGGAAAAGGAATTATAACTGACTACTCCTACTCTGCATCTAGCAGACTGATTGCTTGCACCCTATTTAGAACTTTAGTAAGTACAGCTATTGGAACAGCTTCTATAAATTTATAATTTCTTGCTGTTATATCCAATACCTTTGCCTGCTCACACATTATAAAACCTGCCGTTTGTGTTTGCTTGTCGAGTTCTACATGGAGTAAATTTGCCCTGCCTGTGTTAGTAATTGGACACACCATAGCCAATTTACTGCCTGTTATTAAATGAAAGTCACTATTACTGACTACGATAACAGGCCTACGTCCTTTTTGTTCATGCCCGGATTGAGGGTCTAAGTCCAACCATGCAATATCACCTTGATTTATCACACTTCTTCACTCCCCACTCGACCAAACTCAACGTAATTAGAGCTATCATATGGGTTTACTTGCACATAATCTTCTAGGCTTAATCCTGTTTCCGTCAATACTAATTCTCGAAAAGAACGCACTTTAAGTGGTTTTTCTATAGTGATTACATTCCCACGAATACTCAATTTTACGGTGTCATTATCTTCAATGCCCAATTTTTGCAAATAAGGCTTGGGAAGCCTTACAGCGGACGAATTACCCCATTTTGATACAACCGCTTCCATTAAAGTCATCTCCTTTATACGGTATAATAATATTGTATATCCTGTATATTTATCCTGTCAAACCTTAAACGCCAAACGGCCAGGGATACCCCCTGGCCGTATACGGCAACCTCATAAAACTGCTAATAAATTTGACCTATTCAACAAGTATAATCCTAGCCGCAAGGTACGAGGGTGGATTTAGAATCTCATCAATCCATTCCTGTAATTCATCGTCAGACATCACCAAAACCCCACGCTCTACATTCCCTCTTAATGCATCCGCTGACATCTGCCGAATATCCTGTGCAGTCAGAACCGGAGTCATATCATTTATTCTTTCTATGTCCCCTCTTATTTCAGAGAAACCGACCATATTATCAGGAGTGGCACGACCATACTGAACAAAAACACCTTCAGTGTCGTAAGAAAACTGCCCTGCCTCATGAGACGCAAAGGAAACATGTTGGAAAACACTTTGTTCGCCTGCTATCAAATAATAATAATATCCCATGGTATCAAAATACATCCCTGTAGGAATTGTTAAGAAGAAAAGATATTCACCGCCTATATCAAATCTAGGACTACCTTCGACGAGATGAATAAACGAATCTGTAATACCCCCTTGTAATCTGACAGCAATCTCCGACGCAGATGTTTCACCCCTTAAAATTTCGCGGACCTCTACATAGTATTCTGTAAAAAGCTGCTGATTACCAAGCGCACTTTCAGCAAAGAACGGGTAAGACACACCACTCACTACACCACGTACAATAAGGGATGACCTGCGCGCTAACTCATCTCTCGTAAATTCTAAAAAAAGAACAGAGTCAGTAACAAACGGCATATTATCTGGAACAATATATCTATCATCCGCAGGCAAAGTACGCCTTACAGGTACAGTATATTGTATCTCTGCATCTATTTCATTTTCTGAAACATATAGTCCCTCTACCATAATGGCGCTATTCGCCCTCATAAAGAACACACTAATACTAATAAGCAGAGTTAATACTATACATAACATGGATGCAAAGAAGAATCTATTTTGCTTTATATTCATGGATGTACTCCTCTCATCGAAATTACATATAAAATTATATTACTCATTACCATTGCCGATTATAATTCAAGATACTAACACCTTCTCTATCATGAACTTGCAAAGTTCTTCTTTGTTCGCCTGGAGCCAAAGATTCAAACATAACATTCGGTCTCATTGGTGCATGGCCAAGTCCAATCACATGACCTAGCTCGTGCATAAATGTAGTAAAGACATCAAAATATGTGCTTGACCCAGGCAAATTATTTGCAAAAGGATGGGACACATTAAGTAGAATATCCACTTCTACTATTTCATGAAGCCCATTTACAAAATTGCCTGACCAATGCCTCCTGGCGATACCACCGGCATTATGAATACCTATAGCTTGTCTATAGACACGATTTCTATGGTCTCTAGTCATAGAATTTTCCCATAAGCCGGAATGTCTAAAACCATTTAGATTGAGCATAGAAAACCCTATTTGGTTATTCCATCGCCGCATACCTTCTGCGAAATCATCAATAGACCGCTGGCTAATTTGACTATGCGCATCAAAAAAAATGATTGGAGCCCCAGACCATCTACCCCATACTTCCATTCCCCCCCACATCGGCATTATTGACATCTGTTCCGATGGCTCTGCATAAGCGGCTCTCTCAGGCTCATATCGATTGTGTGCCAACGAATATAATGCAAAAAAATTTATTGATAGAATTAAAGCAAATACTACAATCATACCTTTTTTAAACATTAAAAACCTCCATTATCTTCGCAATTTTACATGCTATTAAAATAATACTCGACAACTATATCAGTTGCGACTAAACACCGACATGGCCGGGGGACACCCCCCGACCACATACGGCAACTTCATAAAACTGATAATGATTGGTGGAAAATGAGAAAGAACTAGGAAACCAGGACTGGCTCCTCAAACCATTCTTCCATCATCTCTTGCAAGACGCAAGGGGTTACTGTACCTTTTGCAAATGTTTCTGCTAGGGCTGTAGCCTCTTGCAACGATCCGGTAAACGGGCGTGTTTCTTCACGCTCGAGTAAATCACCGCCGGGGTTGCGCATATCTACACGCAACTTGTACAACGTTTCCCCCTCTTGCCCGGTGGTGCCAACTAGAAAATACTCCAAAGTTAACGGGTTTCCATCCTCTGTATGGATAAGCTCTTGAGAAATACTGATGATTTGTTGGTTTTTAGATGCGGTCATTTCTAATGTCCTCCCTATTGGCCCTTCGGGCCTACAATGCAATCTCCACGACAGCGAAGTCTTGCTGCCTCACCATTATTTTTATTTACGTCCAACGGATAGTTGGCAATTACCTTTTATCAGCCAACAGTACGTGTTGGCAATTACCTTGTATCGGCCAACAATACGCGTTGGCAAATTACCTTGTATCGGCCAACAGTGCGCGTTGGCAAATATTTTATATCGGCCGACAAATCGTGTCGGCAATTATCCTACCGCAGCCAACATATCTGTTGGCAAATGATTACTTGCGCCTATTTACATAGCATCGCCCCCCTTGGCTGCGACAATTGGAATTTTTTGGCTTATTGAATCCATTATACACCAAATAATTACAATTGCAACCCCTTTTTCAAATTTTTTTACAAATATTTCGAAATATCTCGGAAGGGCGATATATTGCGCCCATAAGAAAAGGGACTGTCTCCCTTTTGAGGTGACAATCCCGTGGTTGGTTTTTTGGAGCCACTATACCCTTTTTGTGGGGGGCAGCTATTTGCACCGTGTATACGGTGAGAAACATTAGGAGAGATGTTAATACGGCACTCATCTTTGGAATGAGCCGCAGAAGTATAATGGTCGTACCGGTTAAAAGTGCTGATTGGTGGTGGTGTTGATATAGCTGCTTCTGGAGAAGTAGCGGGTTTTGTTATTGCTACAACCGTAGTAGACCGGCAAGAAAGCCGACAAGATAACTCTTTGCATATAATACATATGATCCTCCTATTGCTTACAATACAGAGGTAACGGTTACATCAGCTTTTGTTATACTGGCCCTGAGCGCCTCCTGTTAAATAGCATCGATGAGCCAAGGAGATTTGCGGTGCCGTAATAACTGCTGATTTGATGCTGTGTTGCGATTATAAAGTGGCTTTTGTTGGTATTGTTAGTGCCGTGCTACAGTTGTAATCGCTTTTGTCATTATCATCAACTCTATAAGAGATTGATGCGCGGCGTCTTAAAGTTGCTGCGGCTATATTAATCTATGTCGCAGCAGCAGGGAGGGAGTTCACCATGACCTGGGCCACCTGGGCCACCAAATGCGACTATCATACTATTAGGAGTAGGGCCTGGCGGAAGCTCGCCGTAACCTGGGCCACCCCCAGCAAATACCGTCACAGGCATACATATTAAAACAATAGCAATTAGCACACTAAATAAACGTTTTTTCATGATTATAAGCCCCTTTCAATTTTTTCTATTTTTAACTGCTTATAAATATCAATACTACACTTAGCGTATTTAAGAGCTGACATACCATCACCATTATTCTCATATAATTCGATAAGCGCTTCATACCTCTTTAGAAGTACCTCATACTGCCCATACTTTTGCAATTCTGGGATAGCAGTGTTTACCATATACTCCAATGATTTAGGGTCAGACAATGTCACCGAATGCCTTAGGGATTCTAGCACAACCTTCCATGTCACATGGATGGGCATACTCAAAGCCTTATCTATACACTCCAAACCTTCACTTATTCTATTACTATCTATCAAAACTGAAGCCTTACGATATATAGCTGATTTGTATGCTTCGCTTCCTTCTTCAAAACATTGAAGCGCAGCATCATAATGTTTAAAGGCTTCGCCATAATCTTCCAATATATGACAAGCTGTACCAAAACTTACATGCACACTACCAATTACCCTCTTAGAGCTTTCTTTCCTAGTTTCTTTTGCAAGACGCTTATCCAATATAGCAAGCGCTTCCTCACCATGACCTATCTTGCTAAGATTTTCAGCTAGATAAACGTCTATGTATACATCAAACCTATTATTGGGTCTACCATAGTAACCCTTATTCCACTTTGCATGATACGCCGCCTGCTTAAGATACTCTGTTGCCCTAAGGGCATAACCCATATCAGACAAAATCATGCTATACGTATAGAAGAAACACACTTCACCCAACTGCCGAGTCTTGTCCAGCCTCTCGGCCTTCTTGTATGCAAGTAAAGCCTCATGATACCGGCCAGCGGCATATTCTCTCGTACCTATCAGTCTTTGATAGTAGTAATGGTGCCTGCTGTCAAAGGCCGCCCGCCTCTTATATAACTCTGCCATCATCTGTTCAAATATTTTATATTCGCCTACAGCGCGGTAGTACCTAGCAACAAACAATTCACATAGATTTATAAAAGATGGATGGCAAGAGGCTTCCGAAAGCCTAAGAAGCTCTGGTATACTTTCCTTGGCCTGTGACATATGTCCGTAATCAATCATGTGATTAAGATTGTTGAGCTGGCCATAAAACTGGTGTCTTTCTTCTTCTGTAATGGGGACGTTGTGCAAACCCAGCTTGTCCCGCAGTTTTGCAACAAACTCTGGCGGCGTCAACATCCTGTCCTCTGAGCGGTCTTCCAGGGCTATTATATACTGTGGCGTACAGTCCATCATGTCCGCAAGTTCTTCTATAGACAGGTTGTGCTTTTTCCTGATGTTTGTTAGTGTCTTATAATGTAACATTATAATAAGCACCCCGTTCAAAACAGCTCTCAGGCTGTCAATATTTACGTCCACAAACTAGCTAGCTGGCCAATGCCATTATATTCCCTGGGAAATAAATCTGTCAAGCGTTTTATCATCTTATAGTGCATTATATTTGTCCACTTTATCGGCGAACACGTTCGTTTTTGAATTTTTCGCTGAGCTATTTTACTAAGAATTTGCGCTTTTTTGGGCCAAAATTGAATAATGCATAGAAAGCCCTGGATTAATTTGGCGTTATCCAGGGCCTTTGCATTGTTTTTACATATGAATTTGTCGAATATTTATGTAACTTCACATGCCATAGCCTAGGGATGCAGGTGTCGACTGTCTATTATTTAGCCATAAAATGACACGCAGTCGCAATTCTTTTTGATTTTTTAGCTATTTGCGATACCAATACAACCCACAATAAGAATTATTGTGTGGATAAATCATTGGCGCCGATAGAATAGGATCAATTTGTAGCCATTGTCACGCCCCAGCATCACCCATCGGAGCGCCAAAAAACCCCTTGCGGAGAAATTATGTACCGCAAGGGGCTTTAGGTCTTGCCAGAGGATTCATTATCAATAAAAGCCTAGCATTGTCAGCGGAGAAAATTATTGCGTGAATATATTACTTCTCCTGACACTATTAGATTAACTTGTTTATATGCGCCGCCTATCGGCCCCCCATCAAGCAAACTTTAAAAAGACCAGGGGAGCATTTAGTGAAATGCCCCTTATCCCACCTTAACCCCTAGATTAAAAGACGGTAAAACTTCGCCTGAGATTACCACTAGAGTGTACCTTATCTCCAGACACAATAAGATTGGCCTGAACACCAGGACCCCACATATTTTCGAATGTAACTACTAGGCTTTCCGCCAAAAGCAGCCCATGCTCGCCTTCAAAATAATCTAAAAACTCCACGGATAGAGTCAATTCAATAAGGCGAAATCCCCCACCCCCCAATGACCGGCCTGACATATGAACCCTGTCCTCGTTTGTCATAAAAAAAGAGTGGCTAAGAAGCCGGACATCATGGACATTATTAAGCTCCGCCCAAATTGAGAATGCGCTAACAATATTGCCATAAGTCGGAGCTACTACAGAAACAAGATTCCCGCCTTGCGCCTTAATAAACTCTACATCAAACAAAGCATTACCAACTTGCCTACCAAA
>Ga0131853_10018871_pt1 | contig 12548 bp, 10 predicted proteins | sample TergutLab28metaG_FD_92764 | JGI IMG/M metagenome (GOLD analysis project Ga0131853, IMG submission 92764) | Labiotermes labralis P1 segment gut microbial communities from Petit-Saut dam, French Guiana - Lab288 P1 (version 2) (version 2) | ecosystem: Host-associated > Arthropoda: Insects >...
AAAGGGAGTGTTTAAAAAATTGGAGCCCCCGGCAAAAGTAGTTTCAGTCCCCATCTCTACGTTTCAAGCCAAATTTACCCAATTCCCCAAAAAAACCCTTCATGTCCCCCAAAAACCCCCAAAAGCCAAAACCCCCCCCCCCCAATCTTTTTCCCTATTTCTTTCAGAGCGGTCACACCAAACCCACCACCCAAACTCATGCTCTACCTCTCCAACACAAGGAGCACGACAAAAACACAGCAGTACAAATGAGGCAGCCACGTGGAAAACACCACCCGACACACATTACAATGGTGAACAGTGAGCAACTACTAACTACGCAACTACTAACAGCGACCTAATTACACAGAGCCGGAAGACAATTGGTGAATAGTGAACTGAACAGTTACGCTATACATTCCCTGCGGATTACCATACGCAAGGACTCTACTTATACATAGGACACCAGATAGACGCGTTTAAGATAGTGAACAGTGAGCAACTACAAACAGTGACCCAAATACAGAGTGCTGAAAGATAATAAGAAAACAGTGAACCGTACAACACACGGAAAATATATTTGTCCCACCAGATTATCACACGCAATTGCCCTACCCATACATAGGGCACCAGGGTAACGCATAATATGATCCCAATTGAACACACACCGAGTTGCAGAGAGGATCACACGCATATACCAAGAATAAAGAGCTCCCAGACACCCTATACGAACCAATGAGGAGGCAGAAAACCACATGAATGTACGTACCATTCACCTAGAACATAGACACGGGAAATTAACTCACACCACGTAATTACCAACCTGCACTCACACATGTTTGACTCTCTCTTCCACAGAACAATCAATGCACTAGCCTACAGGAAAACCAGAAAGGTAAACACCCCCGGCGGTAATAGAAGTTCTGAGAAATAAGAAGGATGATATACTGATGAGCCCGCAGAGACCCCCCACCTCAGAAGCCAACAGGGATATCACCCTTATCAAGGCTATACCACTCAGTCCACAGGACCACTCCAGTTACTAACAGAGTCCACACCTAGGCCATAAGCAATAAACTTTGCCTGACACGCAGATGATGGGATCTCAACATCGTTACGCCGTGGCGCACAATGTATAAACACACTCTTTTTAGCATACAATTTCGGATGAAACCTGGTGATGGCCACTGTTGGCCGAAACATGTGGTTTTTATCTATAATATAAACATCCTTCCTTAGACATGTACATTAGGTGTGTTACTGACTGTAGTTACCCCACCTAATAGTTTACCATACCCTTATCTTGCGTTTAACACCTCCTTTCCCATATATTTTCCAAGCTTGTTCCTTGCAGTTTATAGTCGCTCATCGACCTAACTGTTCACTCACTGAAGATACGGATCAGGTGTTACAAAGTTAATCACACTGCGAGTAGTATGCCAGCTAGTATGAAAAGCCTGCCACCGGATACATTCTGGGCCGCATTCATCCAAACCCCACCCTCACAACCTTAACAACTTCTTAACATATATATTATTGCTTCCCTCTCTTCTAAGTCTTAAAAGAGGAGTGTTTGCAGGAGCGAAACTTTGGGTTCTCACAAAGATGTTGGTGATGATTCAGTTCTAAGATCCAAAATTATTTGCCCTCTCGACTGGTAACCTGGTACTGTGCTCCACTGAAACGTCTCGAACTATTTAAACTAGGCAAGGCATTACGCACCAGAAGACTTAAATATTCAGTTTACAGCACTTTCACACCAACATTCTGTAGACATTCCTTCTTCTCACATTGTAGTCGCATTCCAAGTCCATTATCATCTCTTCGTTGCAAATTACCTACCTATGAGGATATTATGACTGTATGTATAGAAAGAAGGGTGGGTATTGGAAGAAGGCGAATCACAATAAAATTCTCCCGGTTATTTCTTCTGTAAACACTAGTACTACATTCATCGATATACTTGGAACAACTTACGTGAGCTATACTCTCCCTCTCTCTCTCTCTCTCTCTCTCTCTATATATATATATATATATTTATTTATTTATTTATTTAGTACACCAACTGACGCACAACAATAAAAATTCCACATTAAAACATTAAAATTGCTCCGACATGTTTCGATTCTAAGATCATCATCAGGGAGCTACACTTTCCTCGCTAAAGTCTCTATTAAAATTAGTAACTGATTAATTTCTTGTATAAACAGGGTGTTGTGGCAGCATGTCTTATTGTGTAAGGTTATGTTGTTGAGAGTGCCCGACTACGGGTGTGCGTCCTGTGCTTTGCTGCGTGAGTATCTTAGGATCGAAACATGTCGGAGCAATTTTAATGTTTTAATGTGGAATTTTTATGCATGTGCATCAGTTAGTATACTAATTAAATAATTCGACGATATGCATGGTGCAACAATAAGAAAAATATATATATATACATATATATATATGTATATATATACACATACATATGTAAATATATAAATGTATATGTATGTTCAAAAGACTGTGAAATGAAAAATGCGGGTGAATGGCATGTCTTCTTCATTGTGAGTTCACTTTCTGAACTATGTGTAAAGAAAGCATAAAAATGGAATTTTACTAGGCACCTAACCTTCGTGAAAATTTCACATTTTCCCCGACAGAAGCGCTTGCTTCCCAACCACACTAATGGCAATTTTTTTTTGTATTGGTATTCAGAACACTCATTTCCAAGAGATGTGTGTGAGGTTACCCTGCAGCAGTCGCCTGCGTGCACCCAGTTGAATGAAATCAATACTGCTGGGAACACGTGCTGTTCTGTCCTGCATCGTATCTGCGTTTGTCTTTCTTTCAATTGCCATGGGCTTGCCTTGGCTCCTCAGACACAGACGAAATATTGCCAGAAATCTGTACCTTACATAGGCTTTAAAAAATTATTAACTCTTCTGAAATAGAGATGATAAAATTCATGACAAAAGTAGTAAAATCTGAATTTTAACAATGAAACATTCCCCTTATGCTCTTTGGTTGCACTTTTATACACGGAGGAATTATTTCGAAAGTCACAAGGATTGTACAATACGAGTGGCCAGATTTCTGGTCGGTTCAACGCTTACAAACAATAATCTACAACAGAAGTATTATAAATTTTTGCTGCGAAATCCTGGGAGTGCAGCGTGAAATATTGACTGTTTCAGAAAACATTTTATTTCTAAGAAATCGATAATCATAATTTCAATAACTGATTTCTAAATGCCCTCATATCTTTGCGCACATCAAGTATAAACCACCAACAATAATCTATAGTTGAACATAAAATTGCTTAAGTATTTTATGTGTTTCAATTAAATTTTAAGTTTTAATAAATTGCATTTTATTCTTGCGTCAAAAATTAGCATTTGCTGTTGGATTACACGGAAATTCAGCTTTAGAACAGGCATCGGTGAACCGCACCTTTTAAACTGAATGATACATTAAAAATGAGATGTAATTTTAATTCGGACAAGTCGATTGTACGGTAGAGTTCAACCTCAATATATTTTAATGTAATACACGAATATGTCAGAATATAGGGCCGAAACATGTAGTAAGATTTGTAATTTAATTATAAAGATTGAATTTTGAAAGACGAATTATGTATTATTTTTCTCTTTTTTGCATAAATTCACAAAGGGGTGTATAAACCCAAGTTTAATTCAGATTTAGTCACAAGGATTCCACAGAATTATGAGTTTGGATCAATTTAAAAACAATTTGTTGTTGCATGATTTTAATACTAGGAGAAAACATCACATTTTTCGCCATTGAAACTCTTCTCTGTTAGAAAAGGTGTCAATCTGATGTAAAATTATTTAATTATTTAATCCCAAACTATTGTAATTACAAGAAAATAAAACGCTTTTAAGTCAGCCCCAAGAGAGTATCTCATTACTCATGTATTTTATTTTGGAAGAAATTTTAGTACTTAACAACGGCACAAATTAATACTTTTTCCAAGTGACAATATTATACATATTTTATATTTGTATATAATTAAATTTTATATATTGCAGTGTTGTGGTGTTCTATATTTATTATATTACTGCTGTGTTGTATTACATTGTTATTGTTTACTTGAATATGACGGTGTTATGTGAAACAAATTAAGATATACTCCAGAGAGGTTTATTATTTTTTTTTTTTGAAGTTTCACATTCAACAGTCATTTGACAGAGCTTGGAACTTTGAAAAATATATGACATGTAAATGTAAATGTAACGTTACTTTCTCCCTCTTATGGAAATACATGTTACTTTATTTGAATTCATTGCCTTGTGGAGTGTATCTCGCTGCTCCTCTTTGCTACAAATTATATAACAAAGAGGTAAAGTGTCTGTGTTAACCATGAAGGCATACAGGGGTAGTAGACTTAGGCCTACAGCTTTACTCATTCTTAGTCTTCGTACTAGAGTGAGGTGAGTAGTATACATAAGGCCGCAGTCGCTCTACTCCTAGAGAAAGGAATTGCGGTACACTTGGTACATGAGGCTGGGCAGTTTTCAGAGTGGGCCTTTCCTCACGTGTGGTAAATCCTTAAATTTGTGTTCCCTTTTCATTGCGTATGAAAAAAAAAGTTTACACTGCAAAGGAAAGGAAGTTGAAATTCTAGGGGAAAATGAAAAGCAATTAACTCGTTGCTTTACATCTGAAGACACTGCCTTTGGTCTCACTGGGATCCTGTAATTAAAAGCCCTCACTAATTCAAACACGACACAGGTGTCCGTCCGTCCGCCCGTCCGTCACTGTCGCCGGGTGAAGCAGGTCCCACGCCCTAACCAGGGCTTTGTCTTGTCTCATAAAACCCTCCCAGGTTTTGTCTACGGAAAAATACCTACAAAATTACACTCACATCTAAGGCTGAGTAATTGCCATCACCAAGAAATGATGACCGTCTCCAGAAATATTAGCATGGAGATCACTTTTAGAAATTAATTCATTTTTGTACGCGGGGCCATAATCGGTAAGCTTGTCAGTGTAATTCGACACCTATCTCCCAGGACTGATGAATCTGACTGACTTCTCGTCCAAGGCAAAATAATTTTGGTAGTACTCGAGCAAATATTCGCAACAGTCATTTTAAATTACGCTTTTAGCTATTTTATCACCTTTTCTAAAGCGAAAATTTAGTTTTATGCTATCTCCATGTTCACCGAGCGTATGTCTCTCGTATATATGTTTGCGTTATCCATCACTTATTTCAAAACAGTGAACAATTTTCACGAAAATTCTGTGTAAAACCCATAACCGCTGGGATACTGCTGTCTTTCGTATTATTACTTCCTACTATCCAGATAACAATCCAAGAGAGGAAAAAATGTTTTACATCGTCTATACACTGGCACGTCTAGTGGCAATATGCACACGTGTGCTGTTGAGGTAGTTCCGGCACATCTAATTTTTTAAATTAAAATTAACTTTCAACTTAATTGGAATAACTAAAGTGCTACTGATTGTACGCACATAAGAGGTTGTGCACAGTTATAATAAAATATTCCTATGGGTTGCGTGTACAATATTCTTTAAAATCTGGCAAATCCCAACCTGCAGACGGTGCGAAAATTTGAAGTTACATCCGATGTTTCACATTGACACTTCTTTGCCAAGAAGAGGAGGAGGAGGAGGAGAAGAAGAAGACAATGAGGATGATGATGATGATGATGATGGTGATGTACTTTTCTCTGCATTTCCTTAAACCAAATTTAAATAAATACTAACGTGTGGCAGTATTATTTATTGTTTTTACACGGATTTTGACATTTTCTTTTAATTCCCAATGCAGATGTCATTTGCACTTTTAACAAATATGTCTTTTTTTTTGCGGGACGGAAAAGATGGTTGAAAAAAATGGTCACACTATAACCGCATCGTTGGTTACAAGTTTATTATTATGTATTATTATGTTTATTATTATTATTATTACGTATTATTTAGGAAATACAAATTAGAATTTGACGTACATTCGCGGGGATCCAAACAGTAATCTACATGCTCTGTGGTAACCTAACTACACCTTTGTGATTGTTTGTGACAAGCTGTTGACATGTTATTGTTCTGCGCAAAGAATGCTGTCTATATTAACACGATAACGTCATAATGCAGCAGGGGTTGTTCGGTTTTCAATCCTCATTTAACCTCATCACAGGACACTCCCTCAGCACCACAAAATGACTCGTCAACTGTCATCGCATTGCTGAAATTCCTCAGTTGCTCCTAACAAACTGTCAGAATACAACAGGCGATGATGAAATGTTAAATATACATTTTAAATTTTAATATTTCCCTGTGTAGGAAAACAAAGCAGTTGGGAGAGATAATACGAAGAGGATCTGGCTTATGAATAGATAATATATTTTGGAGTTGAAGTACACAAACCAGCTTTGCATATTCAGTATGAAATATATGTACGCTCTGGTGAGTGATTCGTGCCGACAGCAGAGTTATAAAAATGGCAGAAACTGCAAACTACACATAATATTGACGCAGATACATGTATATAGAGCCAACAAGCCAGAAAGTTGGTGAATCAGGTCCTTTCTCGACAGACGGTGAAGTTTAATTTACGCAACCGGCCGATAACAACTGCTAAGAAATTCATTGGCTTGTCCTTTAACGACAAGTGCATGTTTGGCAAATAAAAATATAGTCTTACGTGCTCTTATACGGAACTTACTGCACATCATACCGGAACAAGACCCGTAACGGATCGAAGGCCAAATTATGTGTCTGTATACAAAAAAAAAACTACAGATTACCAACATATAACTCTTTAACTGTAATTAAAATATACACTCCATTAAAATTACAATTTTTATTAATTTACTGTTCTTTTAAAAATATCTGTACCATCTTAATCACAAACTGAGAAACATGTAATTTGACTCTACCAGCACGAAGGCTGGAATGGCACGAGTAATACATTGTAATCTATTTTATTTTAGCAAGTTTTAATTTTGGCTTAAGCCCCCTGAAGATGGGGTAAATGACGCAAAAACATATAGCAGTAATACAATACTATATTCCTACGTGACACACGTCTATTTATAGGTGGTATGAATTAATAATCGGATTTTTTTTGATATTATTTTAATAAATTTTGTTGCTTTGCTTGACATTCATCATTCGAAACCAAATACGTGTAGAAATAAAAGGAGTGAAATATATAAGTTAAACATCTCCGGTGCATGACATTCCGTGCACAAGCGCAACCGGCAGGTCACATGTGCATGTGTGTAGGTTTGTAAGTGCGATTGAGGCAAATAAAACCACACTACGAAACATTATGCATATTACATTTTCCGACATATTTCAGGAAAAAAATTAAATTATCTTCAAGAAAATCCAATTTATGTCCACCGGCGAAGGTTATGAAGCATGCATTCGCAATGAATTAGTGTAGCAAAATAATATAAAATACATGTAAAATACAACATGAGAAAAATTGAATAAAGTAATCCATTTTGCAGCAAACACATACAAAATTATCTTAAAATGTTGGGACGGAAAATGTTCTAAGAATTTCAGTGACAGAATGTCCAGAGCTACAAATAAAAAGAAACGGTGTTTGAAGTGCACGAAGTTCCAAAGTAATATGCAGTAATTAACACCTTTATGTATTACGTGTATGTCACGCACCTATAATTTGCTGTCTTACAATGAAACATTTTGGAACAAATCGCCAGAAAATCAAATGTTCGAAAAGTGGGTAATTGTTTACCAGTCAACACGGCATCACAACCCAACGACTTGCAACTCAATCAACAGCGTCCTGCTAAGCTAAAACCCCACAATATTCGTAAAGCTATATTTTACTCCCCTTTAAAATTAGTGCTTTCTTCGTTAGATGAGAATGGAAATGAAATTTGCTAGACATCATCGAATGCAAGACACCAATATCGAATTTAGTATAAGATAAAAATGTCGATTTTAATCGATGTCTGTTGGGTAGTTTCTCAGAAACGCGTGCCGACTGTCACAGAAAAGACCATCCAGTTTTAATCGCTATACGATTATACGATTTTATTCCTGAGGTTTTATATACATTTATGATATGTGTGTATATATATATATACACATACACACACATACAAACATACATACATACATACAAACGTACGTACGTACACACATACATACACACACACATACATACATACATACAAACGTACATACTTACATACAAACGTACATACATACACACATACATACATACATACATACACACACACATACATACACACATAATACATACATACATACACACATACATACATACATACACACATACATACATACACAAACGCGTACACACACATACATACATACACACACACATACACACATAAACGTACATACATACACACACATACATACATACACACACATACATACATACATACACACATACATACATTCATACATGCATACATACACAGAGACATACATACATACATACATACACACACACACACACACACACACAGACATACACACATACATATATATATATATATTATATAACATATTGTTGGTTTCGAGATCTCAACTCCACACAGCTGTGAATTTTACCTTTTTGTTTTAGCATTCGACCTGATGAATGCTTTAGCTTAGCCGAAACATGGAGCTGATTACCTTGACAAATAGATAGTTGTGTTTAGACTGAATATTCCGTACTTTTAATTGTACATCAGTTTTTGTTCCTTACGTTCTACACGATGAAAGAATACTGTCAACGTTTAATAGAAACAGAAAACACCCCACAAAGAAGAAATCTATATATACAAGAACCCGACACTTAGGGTTGCAACTTTTACTAATTTTGATGTTAACAAAATTGCATAGGGTTTCATAATTTAATCGTTTATTAACGACTGGTGAGTGGTTTTTAAGAAAGTCAGCTACGAAAATTCAGGATAGGCGGCTGCTTTTGTAACATAACAATGTGAAATGTGGGTATGGCCTTCAAAGTACTTGCGTAATGTGAGCCGCTTGTTGCTGCAAGTTCTGACACACCCCTGTACTGCCGGTGGTGAAAATATTTGATGCGATGGACGATTTTTTCATGAAGTTGACAGGTATATTTTATTTCGGTGTTTACGTCGAGTATCGGATTACCGGGGCCAATATTTTTCGACCGCAAAAAGGCCAACCCTTCAATAAATATGATGCCGGAAAACCACAGTACAGACAGAAGACAGTTTTTTTAACTAGAGCTGCAATCCTCAAGAATCTTTATGCAAAAAGGAGGAAAATCCCATGTACCGCAGAAAACGTTTAGAAGTTAAAGTTAAAGGTAAAGCAGTCCCGTTACAGGCCTGGCGTGGACCAGAGGGTTCCAGGAAGTTAAGGTTCCCAGATTTCATGACAATGGCACAGGATGGTGGTAAGGTTGTCAGCCTTAAGCACCAGCCGCCTTTATCCCCAGGAAATGCTCCTGGTACTCATTTCTGTTAGAGGCTGAGTCGACCCCAGGGCCATAGTGCGATCGGAAGGATTTCATGTCAATGAAAAATTCCAATGACACCAGTTGGGATCGAACCAGCGACCTTCCGATTTGTAGCACAGCAACCTTTAGAAGTAGATTAACATTTTATTGAAATATATTTGTAAAGTACAAAATTTATAATTTCTGGACGGAATTCAGCCACGTTCTTAAGTCTCATTAGGGAAAATGTTGGCTCGCTGAGAAGACACTTTAATATGCTTGGAACAGACCCGGTAATCATGTATTTCAGACACTCTAAGGAATAACACAGCAGCGAAATTACCCTTAATGTCAAGCGTCTACCTTAAACAGATACACGGGCTGCGTACAAAATGCCATATTTTCCTCCGTGTTGTGTTTGAAACTTGTTCCTTTGTTTTCTGTTAACTGGTTAGTTTCCTTCGAGATTTCGGAGCTTTTGAGGGTTTTGCGTAATAGGGAAAATTACAGTACGCCAAAGTTAATATACAGGTACTGAGCAGTAGTAAGTACGAAATGCCATTTCCAGACAGATTATGAGTGAAATTCCCAACATCTTCAAGCTAGTTTTCGTAGGAATGCCACCACCGAAGAAACAGTGTTCAAGACAATGCTGTATACAAGTAGTAATGTGACTTAGTACACGCTCTGGTCTTGAATAAAATGTCTGAAATTAGAAAATAGAGCATTAAACTAGTTTTGACCATTTCTCTCATAACACCGTATTATTTAGTCTTTACTTCAACAACATATGAAGACCTTCTTCTTGAAAAATTTGTTGCGTGGAAAAGTAATTAATTACAGAAGTTTTGGAAGAGCTGGCTCCTCTATATTCAGAGTAGTCCACTAATCTTCAACTACAAAAGATGGAGACAGCAAGCGCCCCCTAAACATAGGTAACTAGTTATCCATCGACACGGCGTCATGTCTCAGGACACTTTAATCTTCATTCGCAACGCTGTTAAGATCTCTGATCATTCAAGTTTTGGCCTGTTTATTTTATGAATTCCAGACCCTCAGAAATTAGCTGCCGTTTCAGACAAAAGTGACATCTCCATTTTCAGGGTAGGTGTGGATTAATTTTTTCGTGGTTTATTTTACAGGTCTGTCAGACTCTAACTGTACGGCTAAAGGGTGTCGGTGCTAGAATGACAGAACGCGAAGTATGTGCAAGTAGTGGTAGTACTACGCCGGTATTTGCCAATAAATTCTGCAATAAGCCACGACAGTCGGGATTCGAAGTTAGAACACTCCGAATAAAATACCAGACTTCAAGTGCAAACCATACCTGCGCTGTAACTATTAACCTTTTAAAGCCTACCAGTTACTTTATGTACCACCAAGTTTGACATTTAAAAATTTCGCATGGTGATTACATTGCATTTAAGTGTTTTGTATGAATCTCAGAACAAACAGTAAGTTTTGCCTTATACATCATGAACAGGTTGGTTTTTATAACCGACGTGGAGTGTTTACTGCGCTGTACGCACTGAGTTCTTACATAACACAGATACGTTTCGTCCTTAAAGGGTTTTATTATTTAAACTCAAGTACACTCTGTCTTTTGGGAACTGAACTCCTGGTATTGCTTTATATCCATCTGCTGAAAATTTGTTTGTGTAAGAGAGGGCTGTTTTGAGTAATGGCGAATAATCAAATGGCATATTCAAAAAGATCAGCTAGGTTTGCAGGATCAAATTAAGACATTTTAGGAATAAAGAGAATTAATTTAGGATTCGATGATTAATGAGTGACACTGACTGGTTTCTATGTAGGTCTATAAGCTGTTACAAATTTAAATATAAAGTAGGCCTATTCTTCATTATCGACTTTGAAGAACTACGCAGGCATTTCTCAGAAATAACAAATCCTTTTAAATTTTCGCCCCTGTTCCATTTTAAATCCTCTTACCTTGCCACTCATCATGGATGATGCTGGGAAATTCGTTTATGGAAGAGATTAGACTATCATACCCCAACCTCTTGAGAAAAGAAGCTGAAAGGGAATTTTGAAACTTAAAACGGCTTGCTATGAATGCAGAAAGGGGAAGTCGAATTAAAGAAAATAAATTCTTATAATGTGGCTTTAAATCCTACTCTATGGTTTCAGTGTTATAAGAGGTACAGCAAACTGCGCTCTACGAAAATCACCTTTACTATAACCAATGTCATTTATTACATTCCTCGATACTGTACAATTGCAAAGGCCAGTAGTAAACACGGGTACCGACAGGTTTAACGTCCGTATTTTACACAAAAAGTGTATTTATTTTCCGAAAAGTGCCCAGCAGATTAATTTTCCACGCAATATTAACCGATTCATGTTACACGGGACACGGACTGTGTTCTCTGTGAGGTACGAACTGGGTTTTTATTCTTACGTAATTCAGACGAATATAATTTTAAAACTACTTAGCTTACAGCTCATCTTTTCCAGGAAAATGTTTGGGCACAGTCAGGAAACTTTCAGAGCAGTAAATTTTCTGCCCTCCACCGCAATAAATATCGTGCCTTTATGTACCGTAGTGCCTCTTTTTCTTTTTCTTCTTCTTTTTCTTCTTCTTCTTCACCATCAACCTCACCTTACCCTATTCAATTTTCAAAGTTTTCGCCGTTTGCCTCGACAGTAGAGCAAGTACTCAGCTGGTAGTCAAAATCCAAGTTTCGAAGCACGCTTTTCGTCCATCTTTCCAAAGATTATTATTATTATTTACTCTTGCGCTGATTTTCATTTGCAGCAGTTGGCAACACTATACCATGTAGTGATGTTTGTTTCAGTTCCACCTCTTCATTGTCACACTCGGCTGGTGCTAATGTAGTTTTATTCGCCTGGTGCGTAAGCATGAGGTAGGTAAACTGACTTAAAGGAACCGGCATTGAAGAACGAAGGGAATCTAAAGGGCTTTGCCGTGTGTGCAACTTATGTTTATTGGACCGTGCATCATTGTGATTGCTGAAGAATAAAAGATCAACTTGATGTCACTTGCTATTTTATTTCACTTCTTATGTGCTCAACATGTTTCGGACATTAATATGTCCATCATCAAGAGCTTGCGACTATTCTGTTGAATTGCAACTTTGGTCGTATTGTT
>Ga0131853_10018872_pt1 | contig 12547 bp, 7 predicted proteins | sample TergutLab28metaG_FD_92764 | JGI IMG/M metagenome (GOLD analysis project Ga0131853, IMG submission 92764) | Labiotermes labralis P1 segment gut microbial communities from Petit-Saut dam, French Guiana - Lab288 P1 (version 2) (version 2) | ecosystem: Host-associated > Arthropoda: Insects >...
ACTCTGAATTCGTCCTGCATTCTGATCTCGAGACATGACCATGTACTTAGTTTTATCAGCACTTACTTCCAGTCCAATCTCCCTAGTAGCAGCTACTAAAGCTTCAGCATTTTCCTTTAGAGTATGTATGCTTCCTGCCAGTATATTACCATCATCGGCATAAGCCAGCAGCTGATGTGTACCATTTAGTTTCAAGCCATCCTTGTTTACCTGAACCCTCCTAATGACGTACTCTAAAGCAAAGTTAAAAAGCATTGGTGTTGGAGCGTCTCCTTGTTTCAAATCATTCCTAATAGGGAACCTGTCAGACACATTCTTGCCTACCCGGCCTCTGCTATATGTTTCAGACTCATCTTTACCAACCTTACTACTGTGACTTTAGCAAGGAATATATAGCTCCCTGATGATGGTCTTAGGATCGAAACATGTCGGAGCGTTTTTAATGTGTAAATTTAATAAATTTTATATATGTGCAGTGGTTGGTGTAATAATTGAGTAACTCGACAACATGCACGGTGCAACAAGAAGAATTGTTTTTTTGTTTGAAATTAGCTACATTGACAGTTTGAAGTAGAAAAAAATTTCTACAAATGGCTGTTTTAGGCTACATATCTATTTACGTACAAATAAAACATTAATATATAATTCCTTATATGTATTTGACAACTGGGGAAAAAATTTAAGCCATAGAAAAATATAGTACAACTGCAGTAAGAAAATGTTTACCCGAAGGGCCAAGCCGATCAGGATAAGTGGAGTTTTTCTGTACTTCGCTTTTTATTGGTGCTGACGGAAACAAAAAAAAAGTGGCCTTGCATTAATTTGGAGTTTACTCGGTGCATCCGGAAAACATGACCGTGCGTAAAGTTTGGGATTTTTTTTTTCCTCAGACAAACGAGAAGACAACGTGAAGTGAATTTCCGGTTTTCTTGTTGCAGTCAGAAGAAGATGACCTTAACATCAGTTTAGGGGTTTCTTGGTGCATTCCGGCAGAAAAGAAAATTTATGCCAGTGTTTTCGAACTGGGTTCCTCGGAACCCAGGGGTTAACGAAACGCTTATAAAATCCTGGGTGTTTTGCACGTCAGTAATTATATTTAGAGCTACTTAACGTTTATGATTTGTTAAACTATGAATATGAGTTAATATTTTCATTTGGAAAGGGAATGGTGTGGTTGGGGGGGGGGGGGATTGCTTTACGTCCGAACATCTGAGCGTTTCTGAGAGGTGCTGCCCCGAGAAGAATATTTTAAGAAGGGTCACAGTGGACACTGCCGCCCCCGCCGGCCCCCCCCCCGCCTCCGCGCTTACTTGTTCAGTGGGTATGACAAAACTAAATACAGGAATAATGAGGACCCTGAGACAGATCTCAGATAGCAACTGCCACACATTATACCAAATTTCAAATTGACGTGTTCACCAATACAGCTTCTTCGGTCACACACACAAATTAACACACAACAGTCTGTACTGATTTATTGATTGAGTAAACTTACAGTGAAGTTTAATTGTTATTTTATTTGCCTAGGGCCAAAAAATAAAAGGGCGCGGTCTGAATTTTTTTTAACCTTTCCTATGTTGCCAACTCAAAAGTAGGGGTTGGGTTCAGTAAAATATTTCAGTCTGAAAAAGGGTTCCAGTGGGCCGGGTAGCTCAGTCGATATAGCGGCTGACTACGGGCTTGACGGTCCGGGATCGAATCCCGGTGGGGACGAGATTTTCAGCTCGTCCAGGCCGGCCCTGGGAACTACCCAGCCTCCTGTACAATGGGTACCGGGTCTCTCCCGGGGATAGAGGCGGCCGGGGCGTGGGGCTGACCCCCACCCCTATCTAGAGTGCCGAGGGCGTAGAAAGAGTAGAGCTATATCTCTACTCACCCTAAGGGCCTTCGTGGCCTATGAAAAGGGTGAAAACCTACCTAAAAAGGGTTCCACAAACAAAGTTTTAATAACACTGTGTGTAGTTTGGGGGTTGCTTGGTGCAGTCAGAACCATTACAGAGACGTACTGCTTTAATGAGCTTTTAGTATGCAAGTTCCATACGTCTACCATTTGCCTTGGAAACATATATATTTTTTTTTGTCTACCGAATGGAAGTGATGAATGTCCATTCGTTTTCTGAATGGTGTGTTATCTCTGATCACGCGATGAAGCAGAGTTCATTTGCAACTGAATGCGCGTAACAGTGAGTGAGTGGTGACGTTTCCAGAATCACGAAATGTGTACCCTGAACTTTGTTACGGCTCCCAAAACTTCCGTGTCGGTCAGGGTGAATAGTTTATTAGACTTGACACACCACTTACTGTCCTGTACTGAAGAGAATGCATTTGACCTGAGCAGCGAGCGTAGAGCCCGTTCACTTGCGACGGCCGTCGGCGAAAACATTCAGATCCCGTCAAAAACGTGTGTCGACACTGCATGATCTTCTTTTCCCTGGTACCCATTGTTCAGCGAATTCGTTTATAACAAGCCTAAATCCAAATCCGTGCACTGGTTTAACCATACATAACACAACAGGAAACAACTATTATCTCTCTCTCTCTCTCTCACACACACACACACACAAAACAGCACTGCACTTCAGCAAAATGTATTTTAACTTGAATGCATTGGCTGCTGGTCACGAATAAGTGACGATCGGTTTCCCCAGTGCAAGCAGTTGTATCCTCGGTATCTGTATGCAGGCCTCGCTACTTGCTGCTCTACGCAGTGGATATCCGATTATTTAGTATAAAAACAGAGGAAAAGGTACTAACAGTTATGACCCCCCCCATTATTTGTAGCTTTACCGTTTATGAGGGCGATTGTATTGAGAACGATGATCTACGGGCCGGGGGGGGGGGGGTTGGGGGATGGGGATTTTTTAAAATTTAAAATGTTGCTGGAGGACACGGCTAAGAGAAGGTATTGTTTGTTTTTGGCACGATATCCCCCCAGTGGGACAGGGCGTCCTCATTCACCATGGTTCTAGATCACACACACAACGACACATCACAGTTGGTAGGACTCCCCTGAACGAGTGATCAGCTTGTCGCAGGGACCTCTACCGGACAACACAAACAAAACACTCACAACGGACAAACGCCCATGCCCGCGGTGGGATTCGAACGCACAATCTCAGAAGGCGAGAGGCCGCAGACCGCCTTAGACCGCGCAGCCACTGGGGCCGGCAAGAGTAGATGCGAGCACAGCATTAAAATGTGACGTTCGCGAGTTCCTACGATGTGAACTGAATTGAAATTAGATACTTTTGTGAATGTTGGGATGAACCTTCGGCGTGTTATAACAAGAAATTTCCGAATATTTTAATAAATGGCAGATGTTCCGAAGGACATTGTTCACGTAAATTTGGTTGTTTACTTTACTGGTTCTTGATCTTCCTGCAGCTTACCGCAGGCAGAAGTTGTGTTAACGCTGTGCCCAGGCACCACGGTAGGGGTATCAGTGTTTTTCTCTGTCGATTGGCGGATCCTCCATGCGACGAGTTCAACGAAGTGCATTAGTGTTACATGAAGATGGCTAAGTCTACACCATTAGCCGAAATTGTGGGAAAAAATGTAACGCCTATAAACCTACATCATGAGCTGCTAGTAGAGGAAATGTTGGAATGGAAAAGGAGGGAGTGCCTGAGGTAGTAGATAAGATTAGTGAAGATTAACAAGGACAAGAATAAGATAAGGTTGTGAGGTTTGGTCTGCGGTTATTTGCTGTTCCACATATAAACGAAATGGCTGTTCGCCAGTTAGAGGTAATGCGACATGCACATTTCATTGAGCGTGCGTCTTTTCATGTGGCATGTTGCAGAATATAAATTTTAAATGTATGTGTAACAGGGTATTTCTTGAAAAGTTCGGAATTTCTGAGTTGCTTTCAGAAAGCACCGAACTATAGCTTCATTGTGTTGCAGAATTTCCATTGGAATGTGTCTGCCCTTCAACGTATGTGACTTTGTCACTGCCCGTCAGCTCGGTTATGCTACACGCACACACACATCCCACCAGCTGAAATCGCCTTTTGTCTATCGGAGAGTGTATGAGTTATTTTGTAGCCGCACGTGCATTTGGTATGATACATTGCAGTACGCGGATTACATCAACCACAGGCAGCGTCGTGTAAATTCGGCCAGCATTTCACAATTGCATTATACATTTGGATGTAAGAGAAGATTATTTTATTTGTGGTATAGTGAGATTTTGTAGCACTGGTACCTTGAAGTTCATTTTTAAAGTTTTTCAGCCCGTATTCAAATATCTTAACTCGCTGCAACCCGCAAGCGTGAACGAGCGTGATACGCCTGCATTAAAGGAAAAAGTAGTTTCAGAATGTACTTCTTAAGTACCTCTGCAATAAGAAACCGTCCGATGATTGATCTCTAGCCACTAATTACCGTTTCTGTGCTAGGGCCTACCTATTGCTCGGGACCTGAGTCACTATTTGCCGCTTTGTACTTGCCCAGATGCTACTGTTGCATATCTGTCGCTGTTTACTTTTTCTGTACTGAGTCACTGCTCCTACGTGATCGAAGACTGGAGTCATCGGCGACAGTTCCTCTTCTGAGATCAGCTACTTACTGTATCAGATACCTCATGAGTAGTTCTGTAGCCTTTAGGGTGCAGTCACCTATTTGTGTCCAGCCACTGTTTATTCAATATCACCTAGGCTCCAGCTACAGTGTAAAACCTGAGGGATTATCTACAGATTCTGTGCTGCAGGCTAGCCACTAGTGGAGACCCGAGTTACCACGACGTTGTTTTGATTCCAGTGTTACGGACCAGTGGCTGCTGGAGATATTAGTGACAGTTTACGATTTCTGTTCCAGCCCTCAGCCGCTGTGTGAGGCCTGTCACTTTATATTTCCCGTGTAAAGTGAGGTTCATATGCTGTATCAGCCGCGTTTTGCAGCTTATATACTAGGGCTCAGCTGCTGTTTGAGACCTCAGGCACTGTGTGCAGTTTCAGGGCCACTATAGGGCCGTTAATTCGACCTCGAAATTTAATATAATATTCACGAACGATTTATTTTTCTGCAGCCAATTTCTTTGTGCCAGTCCGCGGAAATAAAACATTGATTCTCGTTCGTATGCTGTAGTTTGGTAGTTGGCAACATTGCATGTCAGCGCGATGGCCGCCAAACCCTGGCGAGGCGACTGTTAAGTTAGTAACCCTCTCTTTCTGTATTGCACCAAGAGCTGCTGGCTCGCGTATCTTCGCTATTGATTTGAGAGCTTTTACTGGTATGCTAGCAGAAAGCAGTAGTAGAGGGTAAGCTCTTACGCCACCCCCAACCCACCACGCCCGCATAATGATGGGCGAGAGTTTGTGAGCTACTAAAGTTCAGGGTTATGTTACATGGTTTGGATCCCTTGTGCCCACATTGTACTGGGAGCTTGGCAGCTTGACAGGCAGAGCGAGTTCAACTTGTGTAACCCCGTATGTATTCCCATGCAGATAGTTGGAACCTAAATCAAATTTACGGCCTTGTTTTGTTTTAGTTGTCGATTCCACCGTTTCCCTTTTACCCGAGGCAGAACATTCAGGACATCGTGGGTGTATAAAAACTATATCGGCCATGTAAATGTTACGGGAACTATACGCCAATGAATTTACCGCCTTGGCCGAGGGCTTTGACGTGACTGTACCTAGGACCTCTCCTGCGAATCGCAGTTGGGGGGTTTGAACCCAGATTCGCCCGGCCGCGTGTGCTGGGGGTCTTAGCGACTTGAGAGGGTCACGTTGGCTGAAGGCCTTCGTATAGGGATGTGGGCCGTGCCCCCCCCCCCCTCTTTAATTGTACCTTGGCATTCGACGGAGAGAAATTACTGAAAACCTGTCAGGGCAGCCGAAAATGTAAGGCACATTTCGTTCTCTCGGCTTGGCCACATTTTTACAGGCGGCCTTTACCGTTCTCCTGATTTCCAGTCGCTTTCGGCTAAGGCCTCAGGGACCTCGGTCAGCCCTTGGTTAGCACAAACGCGTTTCGAAGTTGCTAAACCAGCCGGCCCGCGTGTCGTATAACTTTCAGTCGAACCCTCGGTTAGCTTCTTGTTGCCGGTGAAGATCCTCGTTAATTTGTCCAAGGTACGTTAGTAGCCATGCGAAGACACCTGCAGCTTCCTGACGTGCTTGCGGACAGGAGACCTCCAGATGAGGCACGCATAGTCCGTCATAGAAGGTACGATCATCTTATCAGGGCCGTACGTAAACGTGGTTTCGGCCAGACGAGTTGGACGTCGTCCCGCCGACTCGGGCCGACCCGTACCGTATAAATTCACTTTATGGCTGCAGTGTTTAGAGAACTCAGGACGTTTACTGCACTATATTCCTATTTACGAACCACGTCATTTCATCCCATATCACTAGTTTATAAACAGTCGCCCACTTCAGTGCCGAACAGAACTGTTTGTGTAAACGGAACAGGTTCTGGACGACGTACCTTGCGATCCGTATAACGTCATATACGGGCTTTAGGATATATGACACTGCCAGCATGGCAATAAAAATGAGTGGGCCTGGAAGAGTTCAGGCGCTTAGGCTTCGCCTTACAGTGAAGACATTGTACCATGTCGTCTTTACGACATTGTTTACCACTTGTAAAATAATAATCACATTTCTGGAGTTCTGAGCATAGGCCATTAGCCTTCGATTTTGGCTAGATCTGCCCAAATTATGTATCGTACAATGGTCACGGGGAACTGAAGGCTGCTTTTTACGTAGACATGAGGCGGGTGTCATCTGCATGAAAGGTAGGGTAATGTTGTCAGTCAGCCTAATTAAGAACCATGCCAGGAAGTAGAAATAACCGCACGCACTGGTCACCTCTATACTGCGGAACATACACATTTTGAAGTTTACTGCGGTCTTTTACGAGCTTTTACTTCAGTGAAACATCCCCAAATAATTAGGTGCCGTTTGCCGACAGCATGCGCAGTTGTAATAACCTTTCGTATAAAGTAAGTCAGGTGGAAGTGTTTACAGTTCATTAGCGCGGACAGGACGTTAAAGATGGCCTTTAACAACATAACGTATTAAATTTCATTGCGGGGGACAGGGGGGGGGGTGCGTACGCTTAAAGTAACGGCCTCCAACTTTATTGCAGTAAATGGAGTGAATTCATTCAGTGCATAAGTTTACGATGCGTACTTTGTGCGCTAGTTATTCTTCCTCGTCATCGAATTAAGTACGCTTGTCCTTGTTAAATGGCCGATGCTGCAGTTCCTTGGTACTTCAGAATCAACTGTGAAGTAACGGCAGACTTTTGATTTGAAATGTGCAGTAACACGTGCGGAAGCGTCACTTGTGGCGAAGGCGTCTGTGCAACTCGTAAAGCGTTGCGACGCTGTTAGTGCGATGTCCCTGTCAACGCCGTTAAGACATACGGGGCGAGTAGAGGTATGGCTGTACTCGTTCTTCACCTCGGCCTAGGTAGAGGCGAGCAGTTAGCCTCACGCCTCATTGAATAGGATGCTAGGTGGGCCACAGAGCCGGTCTGGAAGTTATGGAGTAGAGATTCGAACGCCGGACTCTCCTGTCCTCACCATAGTCGCTATACCCGAATACGCTGTTCCGGCTTCCCCGTAAGAGTAGTGGTAGCAGATGGACATGAGTGTTGAGCTAACGAAACTTTATCCTTGGGGAAACAGTCCCCGGCATCCATTAGCTGCATTGACCCAAGAACCGGTCTGGACACTGTGGAAGAATCCGTGCTTACTTTGGGAATCGAAACCCGATTCCTTGGTCGTTCAGCATGTAGCCCGATCACCATGACGTATCCCGGCTGTTCTCATTTCTTCCTCGAACGGATCCCCGCAGCTTCATTCTGTTTTGAGTTGATGGCCTTTCGGCATGGCATGACGTGTGTTTTGGCACATATATACAGTACCTGCGTTTCAGAGGCACCTATTGCTTCCATTTTCAGAATATTAGTTATTTAATTTAATTTAGGCAGTTTATAATTTGAATGACGTAATTACAGACGCGATTTCAAGACTGACCTACCGGAAAATGTTGGTTCGGAATGCATTTTCAAAACGTTTGTCCCTCATCAGCGCTTGGAAGGTTCACGAAGTGATGGTCGGGTGGTGGCGTCCATAGAAGTGGTGTTGTGAGAGGCCTCCAGGCGGTTTCTACTGTCACGTAAGCTGTTATTACTCCACGTAAATGGAAAATTGCATCTGCACCATCCAACACTACGCGCAGAGCTTTGCCGGTGGCCCCAGTGTGCAGAGTTGCGGAACTTCACCTCGCTCAGGTGAGCCATGTCTTGGCTGAGTCACTATCCGCTGTTGCCCTGTCTCCCTAGTAGCAGTAAGGGTAAAGCAGTCCCATTACAGGCCTGGACAGGCCCAGAGGGCACAGGATGGTGGTAAGGTTTGTCAGCCTTACGCACCGGCCGCCTTTACCCTCAGGAAATACTCCTGGTACTCGTTTCTGTTAGAGGCTGAGTCGACCCCAGGGCCATAGTGCGATCGGAAGGATTTTATGTCAATGAAAAATCCACTGACACCAGCTGGGATCGAACCAGCAGCGCAGCACCTTAACCACTGTGCTACCGCGGTCCCCTCCCTAGTGCTGCAAGCCAAATCCAAGCAGGGTTTTCCTTGAAAGGCCGATGGTTTGTGCAGCTGGTCAAGAAATTCCCTCCTTTGTAAAACTCATGGCTCCCTGCCCTGCTAACAAAAGCCTGTCCTGTTTGTGTGCTGCGTGCCTCACCCATCTCATCCTTGATTGAATCATTCCGGCAAAGTTGTCAGTCTTTTTGAATATGGCTCTGTGTAAATTGCTACAGTTATATCTGAGGATCTTGCAGCGTTCATCTTAAGAGGAACCTCAAATTTACCTCAAGGTATCCGATGATAATTTTATGGGCGTTTCTCATTTGCTGTTGCTTGCATTGCAACATGTCTCACCGATCATGCCATCGATTGCAGCAACGAGGATTTTCGTCTTCTGAAGCATAACGCTGTGGAGATTGGTTTATCAACGTTTCGGTCTAACAGGACTACCCGCTGAAACTTGGGTACTTACTTGCTAACCCACACTGGGCCATATCCCGGAAGATGGGATTTGTCATCAGACTGCTATGAGAATCTCACATATTTCAACAGCCTTAACGAAAAGAATACAAGTTATGTAACTCGTGCGAGTTAAGGTTTCCTTGGCCTACTGTTGCTTGCTTCTTAGGTCCAGGCACCCCTCTCCCAAATTGTATTGTTCCTCTCGAGTGTGAGACCAGGTTTCGCCGAGATACAGAACTGTATGTAAAATTTTACTTCTGTGAATTTTCAGGAAACAAAGATTCTATTTGTGGTGAGATATTTTGTAAATTTAACTTGCTTATAATGTAATCAGGACGAAGTCTCATTTTTAAATTTGTTAGCCCCGCCCCTCACAAAACTACCAATAAATATGCAATATTACGTCAGACGTTAATGCAGTTGTGATGTGCCAGTAAGCCAGGAATTTTCATTTTGTGCGTAGAAGTCCGAAGTCTAGTCATATGTGCGTATAGACGTACACAGACGCGTGGAGGGGGTAAACATGACATACCTTTTGGAATCTGTTTACAGCCAGGCAGTGCTCTTGGAACGAACACGAAGACGAATTTAACTTTACTTGTTACTTTCGAAAGCTCACAAACCGGCGTTCCTAAATGTAGACGGTTCACAACATTTTGTTGCGTTATTGATTGTAATGTCCTGTATCAGAACTTGCAGGAAGAACTGAGCATTTAAATTTGAAACACGTTCTTCTTCGTACGGACGGTGAAGTGTTAAGTTCTTTGTTTATACCAAGCGACGAAGTGGCAGATAAACGGTTTTGAATTGCTTGCATGCTAGAATTTTTCTTATTCAGTGTGCTTTCGTGTTGAAGTAGGTCTGTACACTGCGAAAGATTTCGATGGAAACGGCTGTTACGTTGAAGATATTGAAGGCAGATGTAAAAGAGAGTTTTGTGTGACCATGTATCCATTTACAGTGCTTTGAAACACACGGCTAGTACGAAATGTGTGTTGTTGGTATGTAAGTAAAACTTGAGAGATCTGCGCACTTTTGGGATACTACGCAGCTTAGTTTATCGTCGTTTCGGGAAAACCTGTCGGTCGCATTTTCAGCGGCCAAGCAGAGTGCGTGACTGTTGAAGGTGGGACCAATACGTTGTCCCGAAACATCGGCAAGAAACCACCGTTCTACGCAGCGTAAAATCCCAAAATAGCGCAGATTTCATTTACACCGTGGTGGTAACCTGAGATCACGTATAAGTGAAACTTGATTGTATAGCGGTAGATTCTAAGGGAAGAAGTGTTAAATTTGGGGCGAGCTCTTGTCACTTGATATGTTTCTGACATCTGAAGTGTGGAAGTAACATAAGAAGCACAGCGTGTCTCTTTGAAGACTGTTCTGAGGACCGCAGCTGTGTTAAGATGTCCCGGCGGATGCTACAGAGCTTACTGTTCGATAAAACTGCCGTGCTCGGTAAGACCATAAAGGAGGAATGACTGTTATTTTCACAATATTCGTAGGCTTAACACATACAAAAATATAAATCTAAATTAAAACTGTACATGTATTGCATTAAAATTGTTTCGCATCATTTCTAAATACACTGAATAAAATAAACTATAACTCGTCTGATTTATTTATAATTAAACCAGGGAAGATGAGGTGGAGAAAAGTCTGACAAGCATTGACATGAATGGTGCAGTGGACCATCGAATATGATTTACAAACGTGACCTAAGGCCACATTAAAGTTGACTGTCCGATTAATTGGTCATTTATTTTCAGTGAAATTAAATCACAAAACTACTGTTCACGAGATAATACAAAGATAATGGGTAGGCTTTTCTCGAATTTACAAATACCCAACAAGTGGCATATAACTACAGCTGAAATTGCGTTAATTAGATTGTTTTTTTTTTAAATATGCTTCCAGCGTATTTTCTTGTAGTATATAATTTGTGTCGTTTGCCACAAATGCTTATCATTGTTTTTCGTTGGCCATGTTAGTTTCTTTCACTGACAATGTAATGGACTCGCGCCAGAAGGGCAGATACATCTAAACTTCACAGGTACCGTTGACGAATGAGGCAAGGAAAAAAACTGATAAACTCTTGTACTGCTTGTATCAATAAAGCGATAGGTGTGATTTATAATACAAGCAGCCTTTTATTTCCTAAGAAATGATTGCTGTTTGCAGTCTGTTTGGGTAGCAGAACAGAATTTATTTAGGTTGGGTTACATTCTGGTTTATGAATTGAACTGGTGCCCGGGGGTTTTGTGCACCTCTGGTCTTGACGTAACGGTGGTGACTAGGATGTGACTCCAAGAACTTGCTGCCTATGTCTTCAGAGTGAAGGAGTGACTGTCTTGAACTGGAGACGGCAGGTTTCTTGAAGAAGTCAGTTTTGTGCCAGGCTAAGCGATGTCAAATCCCCGAAGACGGTATTATTCCTTAACCACATGGAGTAGAGTCCTTCTTTAGCTGATTGTTGATCTAGCAAATTTCACGCATTTTATGGAGCCCCATTATTTATTGCAGTGTTCACAGGAACTGTCCCAGTGGTCTTCGTCGTGAACCATATGAACCCAGACCAACAATTCCGTCCAGTTCCACTTACTGTGAATTTCAATATTACCGCCTCATCTAAACCTAGGTCCGATATTAAGTGGTCTCTGCAGGCTATTCGTCGAAACGTAGTACACGAAGACCTTGTTTTACGCCCTAATTGTGTTCGTGAAAACGCGGGCGTAAATAAAAATCGATATAAGAAATAAAAAGATAAATGAAAAAAACCAGCCAAATAGTGCTAAACCGAAAATGAGAGGGCGTAAATTGAGAAATGTAAACTGGCAAAGGGGCGTTAAAGCACACACACACACACACACACACACACACACACTTCTCTGGAATGCGTGTCACGTGAGCTGACCATCTCGTTTTCTTTAACTGATCATCCTAATGCTTTCCGGCGAGGAGTACAAAGCATGCAACGCATTATGCATTTTCCTGCAGCTTGTTGTATCGTACGGGTATGCTCCCCATCACCAGTTCACCTGTTTTCCAAGTCTGTGTGCTTCCCTTAACGCGATACCAGGTTTCACACCCGTAAAGTGCACAGGCAAAATTACTGTTGTATTTTTACGTTTTTGTATTTGCTTGTAATATGGACAATCTTAAGATTCGGAACTGGATGCTAATGTCAGGAAGCATTCTGTGGGAGATAGTTGGAAATGAAATTCACTCTGTACTGATCTAATGAAGCGCATCTTTTCCATATTAAAATCAATAGATTCGACTCGTACAGCGTAAACCGTACGCCCAGAAATGTGCCCGCCTTTGTCATAATGGAAGGGAAATATCCACAGGAAGTGAAGCAGGCAATCACAACGGTATTTAGGAACAGTAAAAGTAAAGTTCACCCTAGAACAGGCCACGGAGTTCCAGAAGGGGAGTAGTGGTATAGCTCTACTCTTCGGTGCTGGATGGGGGGGGGGGGGGGGGGGGCGCCCCGCTGCGGCCGCTTTACCCCCCGGAAAAAGGGGGGCCCCCT
>Ga0131853_10018873_pt1 | contig 12547 bp, 5 predicted proteins | sample TergutLab28metaG_FD_92764 | JGI IMG/M metagenome (GOLD analysis project Ga0131853, IMG submission 92764) | Labiotermes labralis P1 segment gut microbial communities from Petit-Saut dam, French Guiana - Lab288 P1 (version 2) (version 2) | ecosystem: Host-associated > Arthropoda: Insects >...
CTGCTGCAACAACACACAGTTTATGATTCTTGATTCTGTTTTTATGTTGTTCCACGATGACACCTCCCTGCTGCAACAACATTCAGTGTATGATTCGTGCGTCTGTTGTTATGTTGTTCCACGCTGCCACCTCCCTGCTGCAACAACAATGAAACACCCACTGAAAATTCACTGTGGGAATTAAATTAGCCACTTTCAACTACGGACTCCGCCGATATTCGCCTTCACTTGATTCAATCTTACACTTTACATCACTTGATGGGTGCTGTGAAGTGACGATTTCGCTCAATATGCACACCTTGACCTTGAAAAAATTAAAAAAAAATTAGTCTATGTATTGTTCTTGTCGAAAAAGGACGACACAGTAGTGCCAGCTGAAACACTGCCGTTAATTGCTGCCAGTTTTTATGAAATCATCGCCACTCACTGAGATTATTGTTACATTACTTTCGCATTTATTACCCTGCAAGTCACACAACAAGAAAAACTGTCCTTCTGAGGCCAAGGTCATGAACTGTGGCGTGCTCGCGATCGGCCACACTAACTTCAGTATAACGTTCAAAATCGGAAGGCCGGACACGTAGGTGTAATTAAACTGAATATGAAATACATTATTGTCAGATTTAAGATTCTTACAGGCGTGTTGCAGAAGACTTAAGGCGTCTGGATTAAAACGCCCTGCATACCGGCAAGCAGCTACCGACATTTCTGTTCTCGGACTGCAAGAGTCAGAACTCAAGGGCATAAAGCAGCTACAGGCTTCCAAATAGAAAATTCCCACAGCGGCACATATGTTTAATTAAACGCCATTTACCCTAGCATCCACAACAGTGCCGGTCCCAGTGGCCGCGCGATCTAAGGCGTAGGTCTACGGCCACTCGCGAGCCGTAGTTTTGAGTTCGAATTCCGCCGGGGGGCAGGGAGGTTTGTCTGTTGTGAGTTTTGTATGTTGTCAGGTAGAGGTCTTTGCGACAAGCTGGCCACTCGTCCAGAGGAGTCCTCCCGACTGTGGTGCGTCGTTGTGTGTGATCTAGAAACATCGTGAATGAGGAAGCCCTGGCCCACTGGGGCCTGTCGCGCCAAAAGCAAACAAACAAATCCACAAAAGTAGCCATTGCTGGTGATAAGTATTTACACTTTCCGAACTACTGCATTCCGCCCAGATTCGTACATGCGCAATCTCCAGTGTGCTAAGAGCAAACCGCACACCTAAAATAAAACGAGGCTGGCAAACACATCCATTATTAATTCTCTATACGTTCCTAGTCTCACATCTTCTACCTAATCATTGTAGGTGTGTAGGGTTATTGTTGCACCTGATAACACTCAATGACACATACACACTTGGTAGGATCCCCCTGGATGAGAGATCGGCCCGTCGAAGGCATCTCTACCTTGCTCAAAAAACAACATTCACAACACACAAACATTCATGTCCCAGGCGGAATTCGAACCCGCAAACCCAGCAAGCGAGGGGCCGTAGACGTACGCTTTAGACCGCGCGGCCACTGGGATCGGCTTCTTTATACGTATGAACCACAAAATGCATCCTCATACGCGGACAGCACAAGCGTTAAGTCTTGCAGTTAATTGTCTACTATCATTTTAATGTTTTCTGTTCATTCTACTTCTGTACTTACTATTGTGTCAATTAAGCAAGCACTCTACTTCGGACTCCGAAATGTAAATACAATTAGACTTGCAGGATATGCGAAATCGGAATAACAGTTTTGTTTGCCTGTATTAAAGCACTGGAGTTTCTTAAAATTCTTTGCTCAGTCGCATGTCGTTCTGTAACACTTGCAACTTGATTCATCGATGTAAGGAAGCTGAAAAGGTAGCATTGGTGGCTCAGCATCCGTAATATGCCTTTATCCGTTGTTCCAACCAAACAGGTAGTTCACAAGTCTCCAGACAGGGAGCCATATTATGTGAAGCACTGTTTGTGGTCGTCCAAATTTCACCACAAAACTAAATGCCCGGATATCTCAGCTGTTGAGCGTAGCGGTTATTGGTGGAAAATCACAGAACGGAAGCACAGAGACACGAGTGCAGGTTTACTGACAAATTTGTTAAGACAGTAGCGTGAGAGTCATTCGAGTAAGTTTAGCAACACTGGCTAATTAACAACGACACTAAAAGGGAGCTCCATATGACACAGGTAAGGCCGGTAGTGACCGACACATATGAAACCTGGACATTATTGGACGGGACATAAATAATTTCTTAGTTATTGAAAAACAATTATTAAGGAAAATATTTGGACCAATTCATTGTAAGGAAGGATGGAAAATAAGAAGTAATAGAGAAATGCAGGTGTTGATAAAAGTCAAGACGTTGTTGAATATGTACAGGCACAAAGAACAAACGTTGGGAACATCTCAACAAAATGGAAGATACAAAACTAGTTAAGAAGATTACTGATTAGAACCCCATAGGAATAAGAACCAAAGGACGACGGAAGAATAGATGGAGAATGGAAGTAGTAAATTATATGAAGAAGTAAAAAAACTGAGAATTTGGAGTTAACTTGTCGAAGATAGAAAAGCCTGCATTGATCTGGTGTAGAAGACCAAACCCGTCTAGGAAAGTAGTTTCAGCAGAACAACAATTAATACTGGTTATTAATATTGTTGTACCTCTGGTATTAATAATGTGCGGCACTGGAACACCTTATCACTACCGCCTCTTCATTAGTATCGCTGTCTGTCATGTAACTAGCCCTGGCGCGTAAGAAGGCCTGCGAAATATTGTCCACGCGATCGGAACTTGCCTTCTTAAATCATACAACAGACGTGTTCTCAGTTTAATGTTTTGGCAGTAAGTTGTAGAATATGTCTTTATTTTCATGGGATCAGAGCGAAAATGTGGTCATTAACCCTTAGCTAAGGGTAGGCTGAATCTCTCTTCGAGACAGTACTGCCATAAAACCAATAACAACGCCTTTACTGTCGATGTGTCAACAACCTTGAGGTCTGCACCCCCCCAATGTGGTCACTAAACCCCATTCCAGCGCGTCAATATATCTTATACAGACCAGCATCCTTTTTGCTGGAAGTAAACAATTCAACAAACGTAAATTTACCTATCTACCCGCCTAGTATTAATTTAATCTGGTCTCGAAACAAGGATCATCAGTAACACCCTTTCCCTGTCCTCGACAAAATTTTCCGCCGAAGCAATCCCACCCGTTGCTGGCGCGTTTTTCCGTTTTGGTGCAGAATGCTTGACATAGTAACTCCCAACACCGTTGAAGACAGATGTTCAAACATTTCCTTCAGAAAACTGTTATAAATTATTAATTACATGTAAAAGCATTAATGTTTACTACCTCCAGTTTTAACTCAGTTTCTCTAATGGCCTGCCAGAGTACTGGTGGCATTTAATAACCCTCGCTGACATGGAAACGGTTAACTGTCCTTAGTGACTACCATGATTTTGTTAGAAATATTTTTCCTGCTGTTCGGTGTGGTAGTTGTGGTGGGTTTAATGACTCTCTCAAGAACTTAGTCTACATGGCGTCAATGTTTTGATGATAGTGAACTTAGACAGGAAGTTGAAGGAGGTAGCTGTGGCGTAATTGAAGGTAGTCTGCCAACAGTTTCGTGTCACTCACGGTGGTTATCATTTGAACCACTCTCGGTAAAATCATGTGTATATTTAGGCACTAATATTTAATTAACTTAATTACATAGAAACTACAATGATATTCCTTCGTCTGCAATTTGAAATGGCCGGAACACGGAACAGCTCAGTCGGTGTAGCGACTCGCTACGGCTAGACGGTCAGGGGATCGAATTCCGGAGGGGCGAGGTTTTCCGCATCCGTCCGGACTGGTCCTGGGGCCCACCCATCCTCCTCTTCAATTGGTACTGGCTCTCTTCACCGGGGGTAAACCGGCCGTGGTTTAGTGTCGACCACTTACCACATCTAGCAAAGAGGTTAAAGAAAGAATTGAGTTATACCTCTACTCCCCCACTGGGCCTTCATGGCCCATTCTAGGGTGCAGTTTACCTTACATTTTGCCTTCACGGTACACGTGTGGGCAAACAAATATTCCAGCTTAAGGCGAACGGATGTGTGGCAAGACGAGGAAGTATTCATTCATCAGAACCTGTTGCTATATGACGTCAGCTGTGTGTCATTAGCCAGAGCATGCAGGGCCCCCACAGTAGCGACAAACAAATACCCTGGTCGGGATGTAACATGGATGAATATAGGCGGATATTTTTACGATAACATCACCAGTCTCAAGATCATAAGAGGCTGAACGTTTGAAAAACGGTTCTAAATTGTGGTCTATAGGGATGAGAGTTGTTTCGTATGTGCGGAGGTTTAGACGAATATAAATTTTATCTGATACCGATTTTCAGAGAAAATAATTTTTAGCAGATATATGTAATGTATTATTCAGATAAATATCACATTTTCCCCCTTTTTATCAAACACGCAGCACCACACACTGTCGTGCAATGGATCAAGCAGCTAGTCGGCGGCTTCTTACCGCGGAGCAACGTGTTCGATTCCAGTCCACTCCGCTTGGGTTGTGTAGTGGGAAAAGTGGCAATGAGACAAATTTCAGTCTAAGTACTTCAGCTTGCTTCTGCCAGTATATTGCCAATAGTGTTCCATACTCACTCATTTATCTATGACCGACGCTACATAACCTTAGCAGTTGACGGTGTCTTTAACCCTTTAACCCTTACCCTGCTAACGTGGAGAATATGGTGAGCTCCTAATAATGCCAACAAATGGCAGATGTGATTTAACTCGGCATTTAAAGGGTTAAACGCCGAATTAAATCCCATCTGCCATTTGCTGGCATGATTAGGAGCTCACCATATTCTCCACGTTAGCAGGATGGGGGTTGTGTAACAAAAAGTTAGATCTGTCCATTTCCACGTCATCAAGACGTACCCCCACCAATTCTCAACCACAGCGCTTGACGTAACTTTAAAATCATGGCCTCTAGTGTGTTTTCCGCACTAAAAAGTCTTCTTATGATCGGACGCCCTATCGAATGTCGTGATTCAGGGTTAACACTTATGCTTTATTTATTTAATAGTATACCAACTGATGTACATACATAAAGCTTTTTCACATTAAAACACTAAAATTGCTCCGACATGTTTCGATCCAAGGATCATCCTCAGGGAGCTACACTTCCGACGATATGCACGGTGCAGCAACAATAATGACTTTTGATTTAGTTTTCAGAGTCCCATGTTCGTATCTTGGTCCCGAGATTTGCTATTCTGAGATATTTCTTTTATTTATTCAGGCCCTCCAGGCCAGTAAAGTCATAGTACTTCACGTCAGGCCACGGCGGCTTCTTTCCACACACTTCGCAACTAATTGCATACTAATAGCTCTGTAATTCTTCCGTACATTCTGAGTTAAATGAACAAATTAATAACATCGCAGAATCAACATTTTAACGCCGGTTACATTGTGCTCTATGGGCCTGTATTTCTTCACATATCGCCGATCTCTGTGCATCGCAAATTTGTGAATGCATTTAAGGTTAATATGACTCTGAAAGCCCTCGATCCAGTTTAGTGTTTGGAATTTAATTCCAAGCGTCACTGGAAGGTTAAACGCACATTAATTTTCCTAAAACGAGGTAACCATATTTATTTTTATGTGCGCTTTTGTGTATGAGTGTTACAGTTTTCTTATACTAATGCTTGTTGCATCCAAAGCAGTTTCTGTCTGTTTGTTCGATTCCAGACGACAAGTATGCAATATCAGGCTGAAGAAAAACTGCCAGAAGAATCGAAATTTGGTACATCCGGTAGATACCACTTCGAACTCAGGTCACTGACATCTTGCTTAGCAGTGAAGTTCATCACCTTCACTTTCAAAAAATCCCCTCGCTACACTTCAGTATCTTTTGTATTATTTTTTTGTGGCAATTCTCTGCTATGTTCAGCTTCACAGAATCGGTTGCTGCTTTGTCATCGGCTGCTGGGAGAACTTCCTTGTTACAAGTGACAGAGCGTCGGGAGAAATGTGGAGAAGGAATTTATCCTTTACTGATGCTTCGTCATACCATGTGAAGTTCTCTATATACTCATATTGCCATTGCTTGTCTACTCCATAAAAGGAGGTACAAAATAAGTCAATATAACGAAAAGGAATGTGAGATATTTCCAGAAATATGTGACCGAATTTAGCACATGTTAGCTGCTTGCCTCGGAACCCTTTTGTTAAGATTGTAACTTCGTAGGTTTTTAAGACATTTTCTACCGTTCACGGATCTAAGCATTATTTTTGTTCGCAGGAGTGTGTCGCTGGTTCATGTCCCAAGCCACCTGAATCCAGAATCCACCCTCACGCGACGTTTCATTGAGTTATTTTTTCAATTTTAAGTTTTTTTATCGTGCATTGTAATATACTTACTTACTCACTCCATGGTGCAGAGTCCTTCTTGAGAAAGTAACTGGTTTGCAGCTAGTCAAGATTCCCCGCATTTCACGGAACCCGAAGGTTCATTACCGCACTCACAAGCGTCCGCCACCCGTCCCTATCCTGGGCCAGCCCAATCCAGTCCATATACCCACATCCCATCTCCTGGAGATCCTTCCTAATATTATCCACCCATCTACGCCTAGGTCTCCCCAGTAGTCTCCTCCCTCCGGTTTCCCTAGCAAGACCCTATACACCCCCTTCTCCTCACCCACACGCGCCACATGCCCAGCCCATCTCATTCTTCTCGATTTCATCACCCGCAAAATATTGGGTGAGGAGTACAGATCATTTAGCTCCTCGTTATGCAATCTCCTCCATTCCCCCGTTACCTCTTCCCTCCTAGGTCCAAATATTCTCCTCAACACCATATTCTCAAACACCCTCAGCTTCCTTTCCTCCCGCAATGTCAACGACCAAGTTTCACACCCATAAAAAACAACAGGCAAAATTATAGTCATTGTAATATAATTACACAACGTAGACAAAAAATGCACGTGTTCTAAATAATATTTCCTGAAGATGAACCCTCGGGTTCGAAACATGTAGAAGACATGAAAATTAAAAATTGAAATATTACTTTAGGAAATGTTTATTTCGGTGGTTTACGTTACATAATGTTTTCTAATCTCTTATCCTCCTATCTACTTTTGGTCGTTCTTCGTTAGTAATTAACCAACTTAATGCACAAAATCATGTTTTATAATAAGTTTGTCATACGCCTCTAGATGTTTCGAGCACTATGTGCTTATCATCATGAGGTCAAAATTGTATTATACAGCATCTGGTATCATTACACCTGTAGGTGGCCGTCCGGTGCACCGGACGGCAACCTAATTACTAAGATTACGTTTTTTGTGTCTGTATATAGCTTCAAGACGCTAATAAAGGCTTTATAAGAAGGCATCTGGGCCTTTATAACAACCATTTCAGACCAAATAACATTAATATAACATTTTAAACGTTCATTATTTCACTCCCCGTTCGAATTCAACATACCGACGGCCCGCTCTGAAATTGTTTTATGATCACCCAAATCTCTCAAGTTTCAATCTTGAATATTTTAATAAGGGAAAACACACACACACCTTTACCAAGCACCTCTGCTGCTTCCATTTTTACTCAATCCGCAACATCTCTACAGGGCCTGATGATTAGGTAGCAAATATGGTGTTAGAGAAAAGACATGGCTCTACTTTCATATTTTCATTGTTACACCGTGCATGATGTCGAGTTACTCAATTAACACACTAACTAATGCACTTATATAAAAGTTACACATTAAAACACTGAAACTGCTCCGACATGTTTCGGTCCTAAGAACATCAACAGGGAGCTATATTTTCCTTGCTAAAGTCACATTAAAAATAGTCATTGATTAACTTCGTTGTGACATGCTGCCACAACACCCTATTAGTAAAACGAATTTAATCAATGACTATTTTTAATGTGACTTTAGCAAGGAAAATGTAGCTCCCTGATGATGTTCTTAGGACCGAAACATGTCGGAGCAGTTTTAGTGTTTTAATGTGTAACTTTTATATAAGTGCATTAGTTAGTGTGTTAATTAACATGACTCTACGTTGGATTTAAAGTTATCCTAGCCACTTGGGCTTAAATAAGGTTTGCAATTTTGAAGCCGGCTTTAAATTTTAAAGGCAACTCAGTCAATTTTTATAATCGTGCATCCAGCAACAATATTACTATGCCCTTATATGAAGCCTGACATCGACAGGAACATTTATGAAATCTTGTTCAAAACGTGTTAATGATTTTAATGACACTCTAAGCAAAGAGTTGGAGGCAGCGCGCAATTTGATTGTTTGTTCGTTTACTTGGACTGTAAAGCGGTAGCCAGACACCGGAATGGTTCGATAACATGGATAACGGGTAGTGTTTAAACACTCGAATTAGAGTGAACTTGCTGTCGGGACGGTCATTGCTCGAATCTGTTAACTTTGGAGGGTTACAAAGCAGGGGTGTGATGACGTTTGAAATTGGATTTGTTTGTTATCTGTTATTTTTCCTATTCCTTTGAGAGCTTCCTTCTTTTGTTTTCCTCTTCCTATTTCTTCTGGTTTTATTTTTATACCGTTTCTTGCTTTCGGTTTTGTTTACGTATTCATTCCTTCTTCCCTTGACTTAATCAAACAGGAATTCTCTCAACTGGACCGAGAATTTCGATGGGAAATAACAATAAAATTGATCTTAGAATGCGGATTTTGAAAATCCTGTCTAGATTGAACTGTAACTGTACTGGATTAGACGTGAGACTAGCGGCTGGTCATGTAGCATAGATATAATCATACATCTAGGGTGGGCCGGGTAGCTCAGTCGGTATAGCGACTAGCTACGGGCTGGACGGTCCGGGAATCAAATCCCGGTGGGGGCACGATTTCCCGCACCTGTCCAGACTGGCCCTGGAGTCCACCCAACCTCCTGTACAATGGCTACCGGGACTTTCTCGGGGGTAAAGAGCGGCCGGGGCGTGACGCTGACCCCTCACCCCCTTATAATGCCGTGGTCAAGAAAGAGTAGAGCTATACCTGTACCCCCCCCCCCCATGGGCCATATGGCCTGTACAGAGCCTCAGTGCCTGTACAAGGGGGCCCTTAACTTCTTTTTTTATCAGCATAGGCATCTCGCTTTTGTGCCCCTGGCAGGGTCACCCTGAAATTAGCTATATCGTAGACTTTGGGTAATATTTCTGAAGAGGTAAAGGCCATTTCCTTTGTAGCACAGTGCCTAATATTAACCTTTATATGTAACAAGCACGACTGTGGAAAAAAGTGTACTTAATTTGCTTTCATAACGCTTGTGGACATTGAAATGTTAGGTGACGGTTTGAGAGTTTAGGAACGTAGAAGTCTTAAAGCTTCATGTTAAGTTTACGTCACGGAAAAAGATCTTACCCAGAAGAAAGAGAGCCGGAGTTGGGGTTAGGTTAGGTTAGGTTAGGTTAGGTTAGGTTAGGTTAAGTTAGGTTCCACACATTCCTACCTTCGGTAATAGATACAGACTAATGGTCAGCGAACTTCCTAAGGGTCAGGTGGGTTAACGCTGGCCTCTGATTGCAGAGACCCGGGTTCAATCCAAGACCGAACTGTCTCGGTTTTATGACAGGAGAAATGACAGTGGGATAGAATTTTCTCCGAATATTGCGGTTTTCCTAGTTAGTATCATTAGACCGTTGTTTCAGACTCATTCATCTAACACAGAAGTTACATAGGCATAAACTTAGCATTTTGAAACTTCGTTAAATAATTTGAAAATACTGGTCGGCCTTACGCCATAGATGCATTAACACCAGGAAGAGAGAAGACGACATCCACTGAATAAAAGACTGGACAAGAAGAAGCGGGTCTTGGGACGTGACTAGAAAGAGAAGATTTAAAATGTTATGTGTGTTTAAAAACGCGGACATTTCAAGTCATTCGATCGTAGCTTTGCGTAAGATTCGTATAACGGCTTTACATGTGAATAACCACCTGCAGTACCACAGTCCTTCGTGACGTGCTAACAATCGCCTGGCTAGGCAAGAGATTCACTGTAATGTTTGGAGCCCAAAGCTCAGTCCCCGTATTCACAACAGCCCTCAACCGATCTGTGCCAGTCTCCGAGGCTCCACTTTTCCCCACAAGGTATATTCCTGTGATATACACATTACTAGACTGCGATGGCGCACGCGCAGAAACCATATATCGTCTTTCGGCGAAACGGACGAGACCATTTAAATCGGCGGGGGCATCTGTTCAGTCTGCTATTGGCAGCCGAGGTGTGCGCATTAGCGGTAGTAATGCTGGATACACCACTTTGCGAGGTAGTGTGAAGAGTACTGGCTACCCACTCTATTCGCCAGTTTCCCCTTCATTTCCCCTTCCGTGCGTCACCATGCGCCATCACATTTCAACTGGACTCTACAACTTTCTTGTGTATGGCTTGTTCTGCCGTATCAACTCTTTTTTTTTTCAGGCCTTTCAACTCTACTTCTTCTTACGTTTTTAATCGTCCCGTCCATGCTACATGTCTCGACCATCTTTTCCTTCCGCAATTTATTATTTGAGGTGATGAAGATTACTAAGTATGAAGCTTCAACAGCGTGAGGTGTCAATCACTACTTTGGTTTTTCTCTTCCTTAACCCTCATCCTGCAAACATGGAGGATATGGTGAGCTCCTAATAATATCAGCAAATGGCGGATGGGATTTAATTCGGTGTTTAAGCTTCAAATTTTCTCTTCAACATCTTGATATTCAACGAAATAAGTGATGGACATCAGCAGCATCACTCTTTATACCGCGATTCTATATTGTACTACAGGCGTTATCTGAATTCCAATAGAGTTCAGCTGTTAATGGATGTTTCAGCAAATTTGGACGTAAGTCTACATTATTTATTGCCCGTTTATCCGTGTTCTCTACAGATACGATGTCTGCATATTTGTACTGCAATGCTGAACATTCAATGCCGCCTGCTAACAATGGAGCAGTTCTGTTCAGGTGTTAGCCCAGTCACTCGTATTGTGTCATTTATCATAAGTGTTGTATCAGCAGAACTCTGCGTTACTATAGTTCAGCTGTCGCACTGATCATTGCGAAAGCTGTATCTAACCCAGGGATTCCCAACCCGCAGCCTGCCGAGGTGTGTTAGGATTTACGCGGCCACATTTGTAAATTTTACGTGAGCTCTGAAGACTGGAAAATAATTTAGATTAGGTGTACCGAGGGGAGTGGCTAGGGGGTTCAATTTGTGCGACCTCTCGAGAAGGCAGAGTCCAAGGGGCTGCAACACGGGCAGCAGATTGAGTATTTTGAAAAGTAAAAATATTATTTTCTGCGCTCAACTCCACGAATCTAAAATTCCTGCTATAAATAAAGTAAAATTATACAAATAATTGCGTTGCTTAAAGTCTATAGTTTTTGCCAGGGGCGACGATTGAGGTTATTCCCGACCAGGGGCCGAGAAATACAGCTACGACACTGGGTATACCACTTAGTACGACTAGGTCACTGCATATACCACTTACTGCGTAATTAACATGCGCGGTACGCTAACAAGCGGCTGTGAACATTTGTTAAGGAATGATTGACACCCCTGTTCTAGCCAACTCTGCCACTAAATTATGGTGGCCAAATGATTGTCTCATCTACATACTGTGGGGCTGCAGCGTTTCATCGATAGGTCTGGTCACTGCTATAGAAGCTATATGAATGTTAGCAGTAAATGGTGATAGCTAAGAGACACGCGATTTGTCGTTTGGGTACATATTACAAAGACAGCAGAATTTAACATCGCCCTTCATCCATATTATCAGGTTATCTGCTTGGTATACAGCGTGAACATTAAGATAGAATTGAATTACAAATTACGGAAACAGGATTCTAGTGTGTGTGTGTGTGTGTGTGTGTGTGTGTGTGTGTGTGTGTGTGTGTGTGTTGTTTATGTTGATTTATTGGACGAACACACAGATAACACAAAAAAATACACAACAAATCTGTCAGACGCTCATAATAAGATTGGGCTGAAATCAGGCACTGTGAAGACGACGCAAGCGGAACTGAAGGCTTCAGCAGCGGTGTAGTTGAAGCCTTCGCTCTTCTGTGACTTTACGCAACGTGGTTTGGTAGCTTAATACCGACGTTTCGAGATTGTATATCTACCCAACTTCCAAAGTTTAAATAGCCTTTACAGGGATACAATATGTCGTCTCAGAATCGCGTAACTAAACTCTCCTATTATATATATATATATATATATATATATATATTGTGCACCCTTGTACAGACACTGAGGGTCTACACAGGCCGTAGGGCCCATAGGGGGGATAGAGGTACAGCTATACTCTTTCTTGACCACGACACTAGAAGGGGGTGAGAGGTCAGTGTCACGCCTCGGCCACGCTTTACCCCCAGGAAATACCCGGTACCCATTATACAGGAGGTTGGGTGGGCCCTAGGGCCGTCTTGGACAGGTGCGGAAAAACTCTACCCCGCCCGGATTCGATCCCCGGACCGTCCAGACTGTAGCCAGTCGCTATACCGACTACACTACACACATACACACACACACACACACACACA
>Ga0131853_10018874_pt1 | contig 12546 bp, 7 predicted proteins | sample TergutLab28metaG_FD_92764 | JGI IMG/M metagenome (GOLD analysis project Ga0131853, IMG submission 92764) | Labiotermes labralis P1 segment gut microbial communities from Petit-Saut dam, French Guiana - Lab288 P1 (version 2) (version 2) | ecosystem: Host-associated > Arthropoda: Insects >...
ACATCCCATCCCTTGTCATACTTCATCCACCTGCCTATGAAGATGGAACTGATAGAGGGTTCCGAAACATCGGCTATTAGCATTGTGACGCCGGGGAATTACCCAAAAGAAAACATATTACATTAAAATACTTGTGTTTGAATGCACTAACTCTTATTCTTCAGCAGTAATGCCATTGCACTATATACTCACATGAGAATTCTGTGTCTTGCTGTTTTCTACATTGCGCACAGCTGGCAGAGTGTTTAAAGAATGATGAACACCACTGCTCTCTTTCAGTTCATGTTCACATGTTTTCATTTCACCAGTCCATTCCTGTCATGCATCACAAACACTGTAAAAACTGAAGTACAAGAAAGCCACCCAAATAAAACTTGTTAGTTTGAGTTGGCTGTTTAAATTAAGTACAGGGCAGGATTATATTAAGTGGCTAATAAATTTAAATTATATTTTTAAACCACTGTATAAGAAATCTTAAAATAAAAAAAAAATAATCACAAATCAGTTTTTTATTTTAAAACACTACAAAAAGTCAATCACTAATGACAAAAACAATGCTTATGATCACAATTACAAGTAAAAGGTGCCTACAAACTGCTGGAGGGAAGTATAAGAAAGTGGCTTACAGAACACTGTAAACACTGTCTGAAAGAAACATGACATATACATAATATCAAACATTAATTCATAATGGCTGCAATAATGGAAGGTTAGACACCTTAAACAAATAAAACGAGTACAATAAAAACTGAGGGTAGTAAGTGGACACAATCAAAGACAACACAGAGACCATCATTATCAAACTATGTAAAGTCAACAAATAAGGCAACTAACTACAGATACAATAATGACAAAAAATATGAAAAGATACAGAAACAAAGCCAGATGTATGCAGTAGATGGCTTGTGTGCAAGTACTCCATTTCCTTGCATTCCATTCTTAACCCAGATGTATGTGTGGAAGGAATAATGTAGCTACCATAAACTGTAAAATGTTCTTACATAATACTGTAAATTTATATTTGGCAATGCAATAAAGGAAACTTGTTTCAAAATGCTGTACCACAAAAACATGTTTGACTGTACCTAGGTCACCTGAATTCCACTGGCAGTGTGTTGCAACATTACTGTCATAACAACTACATTCTAAGTGTTATATATTGTTAGACAACTACTACCTAGTACTGTTAAAAAATACAATAATCACCTAACGAACAAGTAATAAGTAAATTATAGCCTACAAAAGTTTTGCTCTCTCCTGAATCACAATTTACTCATCATAATGTAAAGTGTACAAAGATACACATCATATAAAGGAAAGGTTTCCCCTTTGCTTAATTACACATTCCACAGAGGCATATGTTGGTGGGGGAGCATCACACCATGCCTTTTAAACTACACCCACAGTCAGTCCAAACTTTTAAGAAGATAAAAATGTCTTCCTCCTGCTGGAAATTTAACAATGATTCCTGTCAGTCACAAACTCCACCAAATAAATTCCACTCACATGCAGCTTCACATACATGTGTAACGATGAAAAGCAAAACTACTTTTCCATTACCTTCTTGCTCACACCTGACATATTTTGTTTGATAACAAAAGCAAATTACAGGTAGCTACACAAACATTTCATATTCATAAACACAAAGTACATACTCATACATACCCTTATGTCATTAGAAACCTTGTTCCAGTGTTCAGGCTCCAACATTGACTTGGTTAGTATGGGTTCCTCAGTTTGTAAAACACAACTCTCTGGAGCAACCTGCCTAAGCCGAGTTTCAGCACACTGTAGAAGCTGAGGAAAATGTCCTTCTTCACCAGATCTATCAGACATAAATAAGTACCATAAAACATAAATTATAATGTGGAATTGTCACAGTATGATGAATAGTATAAATTGTGCACAAAAACAAAACACAATACAACAAATTTGATGTGTGTTTGACCCTCCCACGCTCCATTTGATGAAACCAATTGAGCAACATCCTTCACACTAAACACATAGTCCTTGCCGCCACACTCCGGGCCTCCGACCCACAACTATCTGGGGTATGTACAGTTTTCATTACAACTTTCTAGTACACCAGACTTCACTTAACTCTCATTGCATTTTCTGCACAACATTTGGACAGTCTGGATAAGGAAACCTTACAATTATGTTCCCGGGTTTGCATCTGGACATAACATCCTTACATTACTCACATGCCATGGCCACAACAAACATATCATGCCATTCAGAATATTGTAGCTATCCAGGTTACTTTGTATAACATACAGTTTAAATCTACCAGCCAGTCCTTATCTATTGTATATCCATCCTTGCAGGACATTATACCACATGCTGTATATCACAGTCTTGCGCTCCTGAGGATGGGCACAGAATTGCCCAAAACATGTTGAGCTAATTTGAAGAGTAATAAATTGTTATTGTTGCATCTTGTTGGTCATCTACTTTATTTATACAATATAACAAATATAACTAATAAAACAAAACAAACATTTTATAAATAATAATACCTTTTATTGACACCTCAACATGTTTTGACTTGACTGGTCATCAGCAGGAAGCTTTAGAACACAAAACATAACAAATGGTATTGCATTGCATAGTCACTATTTTTGTTGTAAATCTGTGATGACCCACCATACATATGTAGTATTATGCTGGTGACCTTATACTTTCAGAGTCAAAATCATAAGTAAAACATTATCAATTTAACATTTTTAACTAAAACAGTGGTCAGTTATCTGCAGATAAACCTTGTATTACAACACAATGTATTTGTATGATACACATTTATTGCCTTTATAAACCAAAAGGCTAACACCAATAAATCAAATCAAACCATCATAACCAGTTAAGGATCTGTTCATATCGGTTTTCGTTCAACGGTGAAACTAATAACTCTTGGATTTGTGTGCAGATATTGGTAGTTATTTAAAAAATTCTGTACTTTCTCAACATCTTCCCTCTTCAGAATGCATGGTTAAACAAATTATTTTAAAAAAAAAAAAAGCAAAAATTAGAAAAAGTCTCCACTCAATCCAGCGCAAATACATGCATCTTACCTTAGTATTTTAACAATTTTTTCCATTTCCTTGCGATCGTTGCATTTTTCGACGTACTCGAAGGAAATGTGCTCCAGTGGAATTTCGTACTTCATCAACAAAGATTTTTTATTTTTCATAACCTCCTCCTGCTCAACCATATTGCATTTTCCAATTCCTGCGAAATGTGACTACTATCATGAACATACACCTGTGTGCTATACGTACGCAAACCTCGCCTTATTAAAATTATAACCGAAACGTTACTTTCATTCATAATCTCCGTGACTAGAAGCCCGAGTACCAATCGAAATTTCTGGCAACTGTCTCCATGGCAACGTACACATAATATTTGACATGCATTTCAAGATTATACATACATAACTAATACCTCCAACAGCAGATTCACCTCCTTAAATTTACTTCAAATTTTTCTTTACCAAAATAACATACCTAATTCAGAATTTCGAGGTTATATCACAGATAACTTCCTTGTCTTTTACCTGAGTTAGCACATTGCTGCTGCATACACAACTCTTTATCTCCCAACGATATACGAAATTCAAAGTACCATGCCAAACACTCCGCAATGTACCAATCAGAGGTGTCACACTGAACATAAATACGAGAAAATCGCGCCACAGACTTTCACTGCCGATGGTTCACACATACAAATTTCCCATTACATGTTCCGTATATCCGTAACATGCACGGATACTTAAAAACAAACTGAGAGGAATCGTCGGTCCAGTATCGACACGTGGTTAGAATTTGCACTCCTACCACTTAGGTTGTATTATGATTGTGAGTAGCGTTACTGCATGTCTTTTTCCCGAACATGCCCGCTTTTTAAGAAACAAAATTTAGCGCAGGACAAATTTTTTCAATGGTAAACTCTCAATGCTGTCAGTCATCGATCTTGCCACAATTATCATATTTATGATATATTGTCAGGTATGAAGAAGATATGTCCTTCCTATATGGTAGATGATACCAAATGCATGAAACTGTACTCAAAAGCCATTTTACTCTTTTGTCTACATTTCCTAGTGTTCTCCAGTTTCTTCACTTCCTCCTTCTTCTAGAATGTCTTGAATGCTCAAATAATCCTGTGCTAAAAGCATTTTATAAGAAATGCTGTAAAATATTAGCAAAGGTTATAAATGAAGCAAAGAAATTATATTGTTATGAACTGATGAACAAATCAGAGAACGAAATGCAAACAACATGGAAGATAATCAAAAGAAACATCTAAAGTGCAGAAGATGGATAATATTTCACAACTGAGAATACAAGATAAACAGATAAACAATCCCCAAGAAATAGCTGATGCCTTTAATAAATATTTCCTAACAGCTACAGGCAAGATACTAACAGACAACTGAAAAAGACAGGAAGCCGTTAAACTTTTACATGAAAGCAAAAATGACAATATACTAGAAATGAAATTAATACCTACAACAGGAAATGAGAGAAAACATGTAATTGAATTATTCAGATTGAAAAACTGCAGGATATAAAGGAACCCCATGTAGAATCGTAAAATACTGTACACAAGAAATTGCTAAACCTCTTAGTCATATATGCAATGCATCCATTAACCAAGGTATTACATGATAGAATAAATTTGCAATTGTGATGCCGATTTACAAAAAAGGGGGGAAAAAACTGATGTACCTAACTACAGTCCAATTTCATTCATAACAACATTTACAAAAATTTTGGAAAAATCATGTATAACAGACTAAGCCAACGCCTGAATGTAAAGAAGGTTTTGACACTTGAACAGTTTGGTTTAAAAAAATAGTAATACTAATACAGCAGTTTTTGCACTAAAAAGATAATATCTTAAAGACTTTAAATGAACATAGACAATAGTTGGTAATTTTTGTGATATAGCTAAGGTTTTTGATTCTGTGAACCATGATATTCTTCAAGATAAGCTTTGCTATTATTGTACCCACAGTTCGGTGTTACTTTATTTCAGATCTTATGTGGAGAATAGATGATAAAGAGGTGAGACATTACATAAAGAATTTAGTAAAACTTCTTGACATTGGAAAACAATAAACAATGGAGTACATTAGGGCTCCATCCTCAGCCCATTACTGTCATGAACCTCCACAATAAGATTCCCACATAAATTTCAACAGTTAGTAGAATATAACACATACAGATTTTGTACCTATTATAATTTAAATATACAGCTAAAGCATAAAATGAATGTAACTGTAGGAAATCCTAAAGAGATTTTTTAACCTGATTAAAATTACCTAACAACAGCTTTATTGGAATAGGAAGATTATTATACATCTTGATGCCAACATTAATTTGATATACAGATTTAAATGTGGTTGAAATAAGTTCTTGTTATTTCTAGTTTTAATGTCATATAATGTAGAATTTTCCATGAAGTACTCTTTATTAGTGACAATGAGCATAGTTATAGAATATATGTATTGAGCCGTTAAAGATAATATTCCCAAAATTTTAAAAAATTCTCCGCAGGAATCTTTGCTTCTGGCTCCCATCATAATACTAATTATTTTCTTTTGTAATCCAAAAACTTCTATGCTATGTGAGGACTTTATCCAGAATAACATTCCATAAGTCATTAATGCATGAAAATCTGCATAATAAATCACCTTAAGAACATCTTACAATAAAAATGGTTTGACTACTCTAATAATGTAGCAAGCTTGGCTCAATCTAGGTACAGTTTTATCTATGTGATCCTTCCAGGATAATGTATTATCTATCATAATTCCTAGGAACTTTAAATTATAGGTGTTAGTTATTAGTTCATTATTATGTACCATAACCAATTTATTAAAAGGAATGTTTTTTTTTCCGAAAATAGCACACAATTGTTTTTTTTTAAATTTAATGAGAGCAAATTAGTATTAAACCATTCTTAAATTTTTTTTTAAAATCACATTAATATAATTCTCAAATGTATTGTGATTAGAGGATTATTGAAAGTTAGACTTGTATCATCAGCAAATAATATTATTTTGTAACTTCCATTTACATTTATTTTGAGTGGAATTCTAGGCAAATCGTTAATATAAATTAGAAACAACAAGGGTCCTATGATTGATCCCTGAGGAACACCATAATTTACTTTCCCTCAAATGGAGAAAGGGTTTTCATTCAAAGAATCATTACTTACACTCACTCTCTGATATCTGTTTTCAAGATATGAACTGATTAAGCTATATGCTCTGTCTGCAATTCTATAGAATTTTAAATCAACTAATAGAATGCCATGATTAATACAATCAAATGCCTCTTCCATATCAAAGAATATACTCCCCCTACATATCTTTTTTTAGTTACAGCTTCTAATATTTCATAAATTAAGTAAAAAGCAGCTTTTTCTGTTGATGAATTTGACCGAAATCCAAATTGTTCAGATATTGTAATGTTATTATTGTTGAAGTGAGCTAGAAGCCTGTTGAATATTCCATTCTCCAATACATCTAAGGATGACGTTAGCAATGAGATTGGTCTCTAGTTGTCCACATCATTTTTATCGCCTTTTTCAAATAGAGGCTTTACAACTGCGTATTTTGAATGTGAAGGGAAAATTCCTGTTGATATCGCCTTATTACAAATATAATTTAATGGTGAAATAATAAAAGGAATACTTATCTTTAAAATTTTTGTGGAGACTTCATCATATTCATACAAGTTTTTGGATTGTAATGAATTAATAATTTTTTCTATTTCTGGAGTAGTTGTATTAGTTAGTCTAATTTTAGGAAAAAGTTTTCCAAAATATCTGCATCATTATTTGTATGGAGTTTTGTATGTTGTTTCCCTTAATACTACCATTATTGAAGCTCAGAGACTGGTTGTGTGATATGCCAGGGTGGAACAGACTAGAATCTAATCATTTTGAATTGGGGAATGAATATTTGAATCTGAGGAACTGAAACTTTCTTGACACTGCAATGTTCTACATAAGCATGTTTTGATTAGATGAACTGTCGCGTCTTTTCCCTGAAGGCAGACTAAGGTCAGAATCTTAAGTTTCCCAGTGGCTAAGCAGTACATCCAAAAGGGGTAAAGTTCCATAAATTACAGACTTCTGAACTAGATCAGGACAATGGGCTGGTATACTCAACAGATTGTTTGTGGGGTGTAGTCACAAAGTCCGAAGCTCGATCCAAAGACTAGGTAGTCAGATTTTTGCATGATTTTTCCTAAGAACCTCCAGGAACTTGCTGTTATAGTACCATGAAATTCCCCAATGCTACCTCCTTCTGCATCCTTACCTTGTGTGTTCACTAATGGCCTTATAGACTAATGCCCAGTTAAAGGGGCAATTTTGCCCTAAGCATTCATGGCATTGTGCTCAATTAAGCAGAGGGACAACTAACTAACTAACTATCTAAATAAATAAATAACTGACTGACTAACTAACTAACTAACCAACTAACTAAACTAAACTAAACTAAACTAAACTAACTTAATGGTGCACAGTCCTTCTTGAGAAGCATACAAGTCCTCAGCTCTTCATGAAATTCCCTATGTCTTATGGAACCTGAAGGTTCATTACCACATTCACAAGTGCCCACCACCTGTTCCTATCCTGATCCCCTCAGTATCCTAGCTTTTAAAGATCTACTTTAATATTATCCTCCCATCTATGCCTACATTTTCCAAGAGGTCTCTTCCCATTGGGTCTTCCTACAAAAACCCTGTATGCACGTCTCCCGTCTACCGTACAGGCCACATGCCCTGCCCATCTCATTCTTTTCGATTCAATCACCCCAGCCATATTTGGTATAGAGTGCAGATTTATAAAAGTTCCTCATTATGTAGTCTTCTCCACTCCCTTATTACCCATCCCTCTTAGGCCCACACATCTTCCTCCGCATCCTATTCAAAGGGCCAATAGTACTTTTAATATACACATAGATTTTGTTTCTGATCTGCAATCTGAAGGAGTTACTAGGCACATATTTTGGCACAGCACAACATATAAGTAATCTTCTGATGCGTGAAGAAAAGTGCTGAGCAGAAAGCACAATCAGAAGGAAAAATTACTGCACTGACATTTCTGAATGAGAGTCAGTTGTAAAATCCACTGTACTAACTTAATTTTGAAATTATGGCATGAATATTAATTCCAAGCCAGTATCCTATACAATCTAATATAAGGAAGAGGTGATTTTGAACTGATAAAGGCACAGTTTCTTAAGACGTAACTGTTTATTCTCATATTGAAAATTATGTTCAGAAAAATATACAAGAAATTATGTACAGCTTGGTATTTACAATGATTTCAATATGTGTAAAACATTTTGGTAACAAACACAACCATTGTTTAAGTGTTGTCATGATTTATAACATGCAAATATATATATATACATATATATGAGATACAAAGCTATATATTAAAAACGTTTTGACACTAAAGTAATAGTAGTATGTAGCAATAAATCTTAACCAGCAAAAATGTGATGCGTAACAATGAAATAGCATAAAAAGTGCACATGTCTTTGAGTGTGTTAATCTTCTACTCCATGAAGTTTTTTGAAGGCATTGATATTAAAAACACGCACAAAACATATGAAACATCCATTATAATACTAGAGGCAATATGAAAATTGCATGGACACATCCACATTGATGAATTACAAGTACAGTTTAAGTATAAACATTAAGTCAGGAGTTGGCAACTTCTACAACATGATACACATACTTCATAAATACCATGTTCCAATAAACAAAAAAAAAAACACAGGGTTTTTGTATCCATATACCTTAACATTTCTCTGTGCATTATCTATTTTAGTAACATAACAGGAAGTCAATAATTGTAATATCTGAATTATTTTTATACTTTACAATCTCAGTTATTAGTATTCAATTGTTGTACACAGGTGGAACAATTTTTAAAAGAATGTTGAAACATTTTGACAGTGAAAGGAAAGGCAAATAAGGAATGCTGGTAACAATGCAGTAAATATGGGATGGATATGGGATATATATTCCTGGCAGGAACAAAAGATTTTTCACTTCTCAAAATTATCCAGACTGACTCTGGGGCCCATCCAGCCTCCTCTTCAGTGGGTACTACAGATCTTTCCCCAGGGATAATGCAGCCAGTGTGAGCTGACCACTCTACCTCCATCTAGTGCCCTGGGTAAAGGATGTGTGGAACTATTCTTCCAGTCCCCCATATGCCACTGCTTAATTCAGCACAGCAACAATATTACTTTCATGTTTATCTAGTTTTATCGAGAGTAAAATAATGATGGGCTGAATGTTTTGGGATAGTAATAAAACACAAATAATGTACCACAGCCCAGGCAGTATTTCAACCTGTGATCTCAATAATTCAAATTTACCATTGTATCATGGTTTATTTAGGTTCTACAGGTACATGTGGAGGATCCTGTTGGAAGGCCACTGACACAGCTTGGATGTACCCCACATGCATACATGTCAAGGCAACCAGAGTCAACAACTTAAGAGCAAACACAAAATAATTTTTACAGCTGCCCTACTTAGTGATGCCATTTATGAGGTGGCCAGGATCATTCATGTACAACTGACATTTACTGTAGCAATGACTGAAGTGAAATATACCACTGCTTCTAAGACTTGCAAATTTTAACATAACTGTTAGTTAAAGATATCTGAACATTTACCCAGAAGTGTTCTAGCTGATTTTGAGAAACCTAACTATCACAGTTCATAATCACAATCACCATAATCATCACCACCACCACCACCACCATCATCATCATCAAGTACTCAATTTCGATACAATTATTCCATTCCTGCTCCTAGATCAGTCCCTATCAAAGAGTCTGACTAAATTGAGATGATGAAAGTACATCACCAGAGACAATAAATGACACTGTAACCTTTATAAATGTATGACATGTTAACATTTACTTATGATATACATTCCCATTATTTTTGTCGTGTAAAAAATATTCATAAACAGACCACTAAATGAGAAATTCAGCAATGATTATGCCATTCGAAATTAATCTCAGTAATAGTGTAATTTACTCACAGCAAACTGCATTGTGTTAGGAGAGAACAGAGAATGAATTGTGTTTACTCACAAAGAGCACTGATTATAAATGAATATTAAAACAAAGACTAAGTGGATGAATGTCATAAATATCCAGTTGACCATAAACAAATTAAGGAACAAAGTCAAAGATGTGGACATTGATAAAGTATGTATTTTATGATAATTCCAAGTGCTGTATATTTGGATTAGGAAGCTATTAGGCTGACAAGTCTCCAGTAATACGAGACTTTAGGTTCTCACAGTGGTGTTAGTGAGATGAGACACTGTTGTCAGGCATGTAGTTTCAGACATTTTGAAGGCAATATGATCCTTTGAAATGTCAGGAACTACTTTCCCAGTGACATGAGTCACACATTTCCCAGAAGAACTGAATCCACCAGTCTCCAGTAACTTTTTGTGTCATTATTTTTCCTGTTCTGGTATTACAACACACAGTGCCATATAATTATTTACATTACAATCTACATTTCAATGAGATGATGGCAATGCACATGTAACCCACATTAATGATATTTAATTGTTGGTTTTCTCCTTATATTTTCCCAGTTTTGGTAAATTTTGGTATTACAAAATGTGTTGTTTTGTTTACATGTGTCAGTGTGTAGGTGTGGTGGTGTTGCAAGCCTGTGTTACTACAAGTACAACTTTTACATGTAATAAAGTTGTAGTTGCATCTGAAGAATACATTATTGATTGAGACTACAATGTGGTGAAGAAATATCTAATTGTTTATATTACTGTTTCAGTATATTTCTGAAGTTTAAATGTTCATATTTTCTTGTTTTTATCCCAAATACTATCTCTTATAAATGCTTCTGGACTTACATTACACCACAGTGACTGTAGTTTAATATGAAGAAGAAATTTTCATGGGGCAAATTTATCAACATTTTGAGTTTTCAAACTGTCCTAAAAGTGTTCTGATATTCAAATTGAAGTAGGATGACAAAACATTCTGTACTGAAGTATAAGCTCAGTAGTTAAATAAATCAATGAATCACCTTCACTTGTTACATCTGGACAAATGACAAGAGACCAGGCACTGACTTATATGTACATTTTAACTTCCTTATTTTTTTAGTTTTCTTGGTGAGCATTAAACACTAATGGTCCATTTACATTACACCAGTATACCCCTGCAGTTGAAAAGGCAAAATGAATGTGGATTGCAGCAAGTGAGGACTGTAAATAAACTTCCTAAGAAGCCTTCACTTCAAACACTTGATTATTTGTAAATTATGCTGGAGGTTAATAATTAAAACTTACAAATCTACTTCACAGTTACAGTGTATCTCAAAGTTTAAAGCATCAGTAGGCACTAACAGATCTAAAAAGTCTGAAGGTACAAAGTGAAATTCTAGCCTACACAGCATTGTTACAATTTATTTAGTTGACTACTTGTTAGTGCAACTTACATGTACTAAGGGACTTATTTCACCAGGCGTTGCATCCTGGTTATTCATGTATCATACACTATATCCTTATGGTGTATTTTTTAGATAAAACCACTAAATAATTCTATGAGGAGACTGGGGAAGCTAGAATGTTAAATAAGTGGAAAATAGGAGAAACAGGATGAACTACCTGATTCATCATTAACATAATTTGAAAGACATAGTATACCCAGTGTAAATCATTCATTATTAGATATGTATCTTTACCTGTATTTGTGCCAAGTGTTCCAATCTCCATTTTATACATTCACAACCATCTGGCTTTCATAAATGCCCTCTTTCATTAATCTTCCTTACATTAGTGTGGGTTATTCATACTCTTCCTCATTCAATTTTCAATCCTAAGACACACTGAAATCTCTCCATCCCAAGTCTGAACCCTTGCAAAAATACTGAGATCAACAGTCACCAACTACTTCGTAAGTTTGGAGGTCTTCACAGCAATGTAAACAAGCAATCTGTTTTTCTGGGATATCATGCTGCATTACAGAGAAACTGGACCTTAACATTTCGAAGAAACATAGTGGCTTAATCGTTAGTGGTCAATAGGTCCTAGATGAATCTTCTAAAACCTACTGACCCTTGAAGATAAAGGCAGTGTGTTCCATCATAATGCTGAAATCCAATTACCCTGTAACACACTGTCATACCTCATGTAAATAGAATCCTCACCATCTACTTACTCAAATATAAGGTTCAATTCATGTTTTCTTACATGTAGTTTCCACAGCATACAGCAGACTCATAAACAAATATAAAAATAATAAACCACTTTCATCAACAAGAACAATTATATACAAATAAACTAAACAATGCATATGAATAAAAAATGTTTTGTGCTCAATAAGAACGCCTGTCAGTACCAGAAAAAGTGGCTAAAACACGTACAGAGGATGGACACAAACAGACTACCAAAACAAGCACTACAATATAAACCAAAAGGACGAAGGAACATAGGACGACCGAGGAAGAGATGGAG
>Ga0131853_10018875_pt1 | contig 12545 bp, 8 predicted proteins | sample TergutLab28metaG_FD_92764 | JGI IMG/M metagenome (GOLD analysis project Ga0131853, IMG submission 92764) | Labiotermes labralis P1 segment gut microbial communities from Petit-Saut dam, French Guiana - Lab288 P1 (version 2) (version 2) | ecosystem: Host-associated > Arthropoda: Insects >...
CGTTGGTGTTTTGGGATTTCTTTCGGTGCCGTTGCGGTGTGGGCCCCGGGTGCGGGTCCTGGGGGCCCCCCCCCCCCCCCCCCCCCCGGGTCTGCCTTACTTGCGGGCTTTGTTGATGTTGGCGAACGTCAAAATTGTAAGTCGCTCGTCGAGTAGTGAGTGTGATTGACAGATACAGGGAATGTGGGCGACCAGACAAGGGAAGTGGCGTTGGTTCACACGGGGTTGCCATGGTGATTGGCGTCGTCACTGTTTCCGTGGTGATACGGAGTACAGGAGTAGTACGCGATGTAGTATGTTATGGTAGGCATGCTGCAGAAATTTATGTACTTGTATATTGTTCGAAAATTGTGGACATTTTACTAGGGATTTCCCTCTCTCGAGTCGAACTGATTTGGTTAAAGGCAGACGAAGATAACAGACTTTGGTTATCGATGAAGGGCAGAGGACATTTCCGTGGAGTTGCTTAATTACATTACGTGTGTAGTATAAGGTAAGATTGTTCTTGTCTCTATCAGCACCACATCAAGAAGACGTCTGTGGGAGTGAAGATATGGGATTCATGCATTCTTAACCTCCACTAAAATGGAGGTAAGTGGTCAGCTGTAGGCTTTGGCTGATTAAGGCTACCCAATACTACTGGGATAAGCGGTGACATGGGCTCATGAGCTATTCTGAATCTGATGGTGAAAAGCTTCTGTCCCTGCTGGAAATTGAGCCACAATATTCAGTTACGTCATTGCTTTCATTTGGAGGTACCGAGAAAGACCTGGGTCAGAACAGTCATGTTCTGTGCCTGATGTCTGAATATGGAATACTGGAATGAAGGATGGCCACGCTACTGCTTCATCGAGTGTTGATTTTAGAAATCCCTGAGGAACGTGTATTGAGATCGTTCTATGCGTTCATCTGTGCGTATGTGACATCCCATTAAACGCTTAACGGATTTTCACGAAGTTTTGATATTGGAGAATTTTATGAATTTTGCTAAAAATGACTGAAACGTTACGCGAAGACCCGTGCATTTCTGCTGGCGTCGCCGTCGCAACCCGCTGAACGTACGTACTGTTTATTGAAGTGAAAAATGTTGCGAACCACCGCTGTAGAGTAGAATAACACACACGGGTCTGTCAGATACATTTTACAGTAAGTTTTACGGGTTTCGACATCAAGATCAGAAACGGTATGTGTACCTTTCCGAGCGTGTACACACTGAACAATTCCCAGCGATTCCGAACATAACCTAACCTTCCTCCTACGCGAAAAACAAGTCGTTATTGCGTCTGCTCCATAACGAAGATGTCTTTTTTAATCCTGTGACTTGGTACGCTGGGACTTCAAAGCCTGTGTTAAAGGAAGGTATTTATGACACATATGTGTACGTTCTTTATCCATCGTTTGTTCATGGTCTTTGTTCATTCATTCCGTACAGGCCAGTTTTGACTTTTCGCCAATTGGAATAAATATGCACCGACAATGAATAATTGCGTGTTAGTTTAATGTTTATTTGCTGTTGGCAGAAGAGTTCGTAATCTGCTTATTACAGTTGACGTGATTTTAGGCGTGATATGTTGGTTATTCAAAAAGTGGACACATGTCACAAGTTTGCATTCATCAGCATCGTACGCCATCAGAGAGCACCAAAAATTAAATTCCACGAACTCAAACTGGAGGCAATAAATAGACCTAGCTGTTATGTTTTGTTGGATTACGTTTTGCAGCTTGGTTTTCTTTTGTTATGGGACTTGGTAGGTGGTGGCTCTTTTCTGAATTGGAAGCACGATTATTCAGGTACAGTGTAGCCTTATTTTGATATACGGAATATGTAGTATGATTAATAAAGAGATAGAATATCAAAGTATTTAAGTGACGTGTCGCAGGTACGGCGGGAAGGTTGGTGACGTTTCTGGTGTCATGGTTACGAATGGAGATCCTTCAGAAATTCTGCATAGTACTTGTTCCCTCAGATACATTAATACTAATTGAGGGTTGTTTGACCGTGCATCATCCTCATGAAATAAAGTGAAATGCCAACTTGATGCAACTATGTAATGGGTGGTGGTCTTGAGAGCCGCTGCGTAGGTTGTGTGTACGGTGCGGATGGTGCCGTGCAGCACCATCCGCACCGTAAACACAACCTACGCAGCGGCTCTCAAGACCACGACCCATCCAAAAACTCGGTGCAGAAAACCACATGCTGCAACTCAACATCTAATGCTCCTGATGATGGGCGTATGTACCCGAAACATGTAGAGCTAAGAATACATCAATAAAATTACATAGTTGCATCAAGGTGGCATTTCACTTTATTTCATTAATATTACTCTCCGAAATGTTAGCTCACGGGATGATTTGTTGGACTAGAAGAACACTGCTTAAGTACTCCCACAAAAGTCTCCACTAGATTTGTCGAGACACAAGCTCACAGGTTGGCACTGTCGCCATAGTTGTAATTGTGGAATCTATAAATACATTTCGTGTGGAGTTTGTAGGCATGTTTATGATGCAGTTCTAAACCACATTTCACTAAGTTAGCTTCAGTGGTTCATAAGTTATTACCACGAAGCTGAAAGCGAAGTATGTATTTAATGCAGCCACCGAGTTTTTATTTTACGTTCTGCAAGGGAATTTGTCATGGCCAAATTTGCATATTTTTCGGAGCTCTCGTACCACACATTATTTCAGAACCTTGCGTTAAATGTCGTTCCCACTACATCGGTTTGTTACCACCATGTTATTATTACCTACTCTAGGCAATTAAAACGCATAGTGACTTCAAAGAATTCCGGGAATTCGCTGGTGTAATGTACAGGAATTGCTACTGTGAATAAAGAAATTGACATCCTTCTTCCACTTAGGGATGCTGTCAGACTGAAACACCCCGAAAAACAGAGAACCAACAGTTAGTTTCTCCCTCACAACAATGCTCCAGCACACCGGTCGGTTTTGGCCAAGGATTTCTTAGCAAGGAGCATAGTAACAACACCGGAGCATCCTCCACATTCTCCGGACTTCGCTTTAGCTGATTTTTACCTGTTCCCTCGACTGAAAGTAGCATGGAAGGCATGGCGCTTTTGTGATGCTACTTACGTTAAGAATGCAACGGAGAGCTGAAAAGGCGTACGCAAAATGGCTTCCAGGCATGTTTCCAAAATGCGTACAGTCGCTGGCAGAAGTGTATAGTTGCGCGTGGGGGTTATTTTGAAGGAAATTCAGCTTAAATGATTGCACTGTTTTGTATTTCGCAGAAATAAAGCGATTCCGATAACATTTTTAAGCCACCACATGTATGCGTTGATGTGGCCTCCAGTGACGTTACTTTAATACCATATTTCGTGAAATTCGGCCACGTGTTGTTTGAAAAACTGAAAGACGCGCGCACACACACGCATTGTGATCTCATTAGACTACTTTTATTGATTATGAAAATGAAGTCGCTGCACAGATAGCTGCCTTCTGCCGAGGATTGGTCTGTTTGCACGCAGACATTCAACAGTTTTCCTTTTTAGGCGCGTTCGCAGAATTGCGAAAAGCGACTGTTGGCTTCGTTTCCTTCTGTTTGTCCATCCTTCCGGGTGGAACAACTCTGTACCCAATTGGACGGAGTTTCGTGGTATTATATATTTGAGTATTTTTCGAAAATCTGTCCAGAAAATTCGAGTTCTATTGAAATCTGACAAAAATAACGGACACTTTACGTGGAGACCTGTGTACATTTGTGATAATATCTCGCTGAATTCTTCTTAGAATGAGAAATGTTTCAGACAAAAGTTTTTGAGGAAATCAAAACACATATACATATTCAGTAACTTTCCCGAAAGTCGTGCTGTTTATGAGATAGTGTGGACATATAGTGTAAGAGCTGTAGAGGCCATAGATAACACTATAACACGACGCATGCGCTTTGCTTCCTGGATAACTAAGGCTACAAATGCACACTCAGAATATGTAATTCTTAACTGTTTTTCCGCGGCGACAGTGGTTACGCGAACGCGCCTAATTGTTAACGTTATACGTACATTGCCTGTCTTGTTTGAATTCTCAGAGGGTCACAACTCAGATCGATAGTTCTGGCTGTAAATTGGATTTAGAGTTTTCTTATGCCTCTCTGCGCAATGCACTGTCCTTATCGAAAAAGACAGGTCTGTGTGTGAGGTACTACCGAATTTGTGCTTCGAGTTTCACAAACATTCGTCTTTTTTTTGGTTGAATATTTCGTTAGTTTCGGAAGTGACAAACGTTGGTATTCAAAAGCTGTGAATAAAATTGCTATTTGATTCGAAAAACTACTGTATTGTTGCACAGTTTACTTTACAAGGTGTTACTTCTCCTTGTAATTTGCTTTTTAGTTCATTCAGGTATCTACAAATGCCTCCTTGTCTATTTAGAACTTCTACAGTAATGACGAAAACATTTTATTTTTTTTTTCGAATGCTGATTATTTTTTTTATAAAACCTTACCCATACTAAGCCATTGGCCTTGGGAATGGTTCACATTTTCGTTTTCCTTCTCATTTTGATCGTGTAAAACCTTGAACTGTTCGTAGTTGTGCCCGGTTCGAACCTCCACCAGGGAACTGACTGCTCTGAATAAGGCTTATTGTGATTTTTCTCAGTTCCTGTCGACGGGTGCTGGGATAATAACCTTGAACTAGGTCACGGCCACTTCCGTTTAAGTCCTCACCATTTCTCTGTTCATTTTGTTCATCATTCGACACACTGTGGAGTTATTGACAGCGTTGTTAAATAAAGGCGTAACAGCAAAGCACCTTCACAATTTTAACCAAAAGAATTACAGAGCAGTGTATGATTGGGCGATACTAGGACCTTGAGGCTTCGCTCTTCCGGCATGTTACGCGGCGTAAGTTGGTCGCCGGCCACCGACTTCGGTAAGCCCATCGGTCCATTCCTCAAGGGTCAAGCAGTTCCCAGGTGCTGGTAACCAGCTACTCAGCGTAACGTCCCACAAGACCGTAGGTCCCTACTACATGCGGCGAAAGCCTGAAATCTCACTGTGGTCTATTGTTGACAGCTGGGTTTTCGGAGATTTTAAGATGTGCAGTTAGCCACAGTTACTAGTGGTTCGTTGTATTCCGTTCGCAGCGTATATATGTAATTTTTTGTTGTAAATTTTTTATGGGTGTGAAATTTGATCTGCCATATTAGGACGGGAATGTTGATCAGAATTGACTGCGACAAGGGTGATAAGAATATACGGAGCTAGGAGCTAGAAACGGAAGGCTGCTAAAACATTTTATTTAAGTTGTGCTCTTCATCAAATATGACACGTAGTAGGCATGCAAGAGGCTGAGATATGCCTACAAAATTTCGTTTCGAAAACCTGGCGAATAAACGACGTGTGAGTAGATCTCACATGGGTTGTGGGGCTTGTATTGGAGTCACTTAGCACAGGATAGGGAACAGTTGCTCTTTTTTGTAAGCACAGTACCGAATATGGGTTTCATGAAGTTTGGGAATTTCTTGACAAGTCGAGAAACTGCTAGTTTTTTTCAAAAAGGACTGTGCACTAGAGTTAGTTAAACAGCAAATCCTGCGATGGCACACAGAATACCCATGCATCTCGGGCTGTCGGCCACTGGCGTATAAGAATAAAGTAGAACTGCACTCATCCGGATTAAGTAGGACGGCTAGCCATCGGGATATGCAGAAAATCCGGATAATTGGATTTTTCTTTGAAAATAGGCCACTTTGGCAGTTTGATGCTCGGCTGTTACTATTTACAGTAAGTACCTGCGCCTAAACCTCTCGACCACGCCCAATTTGAAGTTCTAGAAGCCATAACACTGTACTGTACTTGATCCGATAACCGGTAATTTCAAGACAAGTTTGTTTTGTAGAATTCTTGACAAATTTACCCGAAGGGCTTAGCCGATCCCGATAACCAGAGTCCGGATAAGTGGAGTTCTACTGTAACTGGGGTGAAACGGTGTCAAGTAATATCATGTTGTTATCGTGTTTTGCAAATAAGTGAAAGAATATCCGGAAATGCGTGTGTCTTTTCGACACCTATTTATTAATGGTTAATGTGGGGCACGATCAATTTGTTACCCCCTCCTCCTACCCTTCGTCGCGGTTTATTATTCCCGGTTAGACTTCTCCCTTCGTCCCCAGTTTCATTGGTTCGATCATTTGGAATTAAATAGATTAATAACACGATTGACATCATAAAGAATTTTCTGTTGGTGAGACTGGAACTCTTATCATTGGATGATCATTGATCACATAGGCGTAGTGTAGCGGTGCAGTGGGAAGAAATGTGACAAGTTGCGCAAATGCAATTCCGTTCGCAAGAGATAACAAACAATGCGAGAGATCCCTCTGCCGGTGACAATAACGCTGACAAACGAATGCAGATCATTCCTGGTGTCTATCAGGACAAGGACAATATCCGTGTGATGTCTGTGGTTGTCATTCAAGTCTCACTTGTTCCGGTCTGCAGTGTAAATTTCTTCTCTGGATTGTGTTGATTTTTCTAGAAGTAGTATTGACACTCAGCATGTCGCTCGTGTAGCTGCCATTTGTTGTAACCCGCCGATACACGATTTAACAGGAGACACGAAAAACTTGACACGTCCTTAATAATCCATCACGTAAGCATGTTAATGCTCTTACGAAAATATGAGAATTGTTTTGTTTTTTTGTGTGTGGGTACAAGATTTGGACAGAAGGTGTGTTTGTAACCCAACTGTCCAGTAATGCGGGAATCTCAGTTTAACGAATTGTATGGGTTACGACAAATTGCGGTTTCGTGCGCGATATTCCGATTATATCGGAAGGCGTTCTTTTCCATCGAGCTGCGACACTCGATTTCTCGGCATTCTTATCAACTCTGGCCCCTAGTCCTCGGGAAGCTCATAGTCGCTTACGTAGTCACTATTTCATACTCCCCTCCGGATAACCCCAAATCTTCCTTATACAGGGTGATTCTGGGGGAAAGGTCAATATTTTGGGATGTGGTAGTGTCGGTCATTGTGAGGAGAAAAATTCGTGTGAACATGTCAGATTCTGAATTGTGACCGAAACTGTTTGAATCTCCAGACCTAATTCCGTTAGATTTTTGTTTGTGAGGTTGGGTGAACACCGAAGTTTCAAATTGAAGTTGGATACAATTGCTCGTTGGCATTCTGGATGCTGTTCCCCGCATGCAGAAATGCGAAGAGCAACTCAAGACGAACAATCGCGCTGTACACGAGCTGCCAAGTGTATTGAGGTTGACATTGGGGGTTTCGAATGTTTATTCCAAAATAAGCAATTTTTTACTTTTCTGTGTGACGAATTTGTAATTGAAATATTAACTTAAAATTAAATTAAACTAACTGCAAGTAATTTCTCTTTCTTTAGTGTCATTCACTGCTGTTTTATCTGTAGATATAAACAGCTCTATCTCGGTAACCATTCAGAATTACACACATGTTCATACGAACTTTTTCCTCACAATGGCAGATACTGTCCCTTCCCAAAATATTGCCCTTCCCTCCCTAATCACTCTGTAGGTCTTAGGCTTATGTAGCACGCATTGCAGAGAATTCAGTAATGCACGTCACAGGACCGTATTCCTGTGGAGAAAAACTATAACTTGGTCTTAAGAGACTAACCCGAGACGTAACAATGTGTTCGGTAACGTGTGAATCTAATTTGACTAACGCTGTGTCACGGATGGAAGCCTCACAATTAGAAACCTCACGACTTACAGCACAGGCGGCTTACTGAATGTAATATATAAAGGCCTGGTTATTTGTTGTTTAATAACGCTGTATCAGCAGATAGATTGGAACAGTGACTGAGATGTGGGGATAATTATGAGTAAATTCGGAAATGCTTGAATGGGGCAGGGTTGTCTGCCGTAGTAACAGACATTTGTTGATAGTATAACAGAGTTCAAACGCTTGCAAAATGTGGATTCAAGCATACGTTTAAGATAAGGAATGCTGTTATGCACTTGTACGAGTATATAGGCTTAACTGGATGTGATTCCGTGTAGTCTGGTGGAATTGACCGACTTTTTTAGGAACCTCCTGCTTACATCTTCAGGGTAGAGTCTATCCTAATTATGGAGACAGTATATTTCTCCGAAAGTCTATAAATTTCTACCAGTCTGCATGGCGTCACGACAAGAAGACTGTATTCTGCATGTATGCCTAGGAGAGCTCGTTCTGTTTGTCCGTGCGCCAGGCGACCCTCGCGTTTCATTTCGAGAACCGCCCAATTGAATTTTTATGAAATTTAACATTACAGGTCAGCACAGAGAATTGTAGGATATTTCGGTTTCCTCAAAGAACTGCATCCTAGAAGTGGGACTATAGGACTCAGACTCATAAGCGAATATAAGTACAGAACGCGTGCACTTTTTCGGTCTTGGCTAATGATGACCTAGGGTACTTTCACGTGTTTAATCTTCCTGTTTTGTGGCTGAATGAGTCGTGAAATTTTATTTAAATGTCATGTGTCGGTATGTACTTGTCTGCTGTAGACACGTGTTGTGGGTTTCTCGGCGAGAGATGCGATGCTGTCATGTGAATTGAGCCCTGTAGCATTAAGAAATGCAGTCGCTTTTATTGTGATTTCCATGGAAACGCGGGTAGTTAAGTTGCTACTGGCTTCACATCAGTAGCACACACGTGACGGATGCTGCGTTTGTAGTGTGTGTGTGTGCGATTTTTCATTGCTCCCGTAGGCCTTCCTGTCAGCCGCGGATTTGTTTGGAATATTTATTATTATTTTATGTCTTTTTATTTCTTCCTCTCTTCCCTTTCTTTGGATTTCAATTTTTTTTCCGTCAGGACTATGTTCGATCCTGTATGTTTGCACTAACGTGGGACTTTTAGAATATAGCTACAGCAGACCCGCGTCTTTTTTTTTTTTTTTTTGGTTCACTTGTTCGCGTAAGAATTGTGGCTACCCCCGTCGTGCATCGTGTGGTAGATCGCCTCATTCGCGGTCGCGCTTGCGTGGCACATCGGGTAATAGAGAAGTGACGGGATCTGCCAGCTTGTCTGACCCAGTAGCTACCTAAATATCGCGTAGTGTGGAGTGTATTTCAACTGTTTTCGCAGTTTTTGGAACTCATTTTTGCTCTTATGTTTTACGCATGTCCTCCGGAAAGCGTGACGTACCTACCGAGGGACAGGAACGGGCATTGCTGCGGTCGGATATTATGATGGTGTAAAAGAGTCGATGATTCGTTTCGTCAAGAGAAATGAGGACCAGATCTGGGGAAGCGGTAAGGCCAGTGCTCCATCGAGTGCGCGAGTGCGAATATGTGTTATGTAAGTCGTCGCGACCCTGTCCTAGAAAATGCGGAAGGAGCTTGTGTGTACGGCCGGAAGACGAAGGTGGAGGCAGTCGTGGCACTGTGCAAAGAGTACGGAAGAAAGCGAAATCGTTCAGTTAAGATCGTACATTTCTTCACTAAATGTGATGTCTCCCCCTCCGCCATGCACTCGACGTATTTCGATCAATCAGACGTTTTTGAGCAAGGAACACCAGTGTCATTCCGATGAATAGCATAAATGCTTTCGTGTTTGTTAGTCATTTGTGTATTGTCATGTTTTTTAAATCAATTTCTTATTTTCTCTTCCATTCAAAGGGATGTGCGAGCGTACGCATGTTCCGATGTGGGACTTTCAGTATGGCCTGTCATAACGATTTGTTTTTTCTTTTTTTCCCGGTTTTTGTTTTCTTTCCGTCCAAGCCCTGTTAGTGTACTTGTGAGTTTTATGTATCATAAACATTTTTTTCCTTCTTACCATTCATCGTTGTCCGTTCCGGTTTAGGACTTGTGGAATACACCATTACAATTTGTTTCCTTCTTTCATCTCTTTAGTTTCTTATTTATTTTCATTCAGAGCTGCTTCGTCTGAAATTTTCACCTCGATCTTGAACCTGACGGTATACCATAATCATGTGTGGCCTATGATGGGCCCAGAAAGTGGGAAAGAGGCGCTGATGGATTTGCTTGTCCGTCAACCGGATACTCTTAACCATATTTGTGTGTTATTTGATTTTAGCTTGCTGTTCAGTAGTGCAGGGTTCTCAGGCTTTTGCGGTAGCATACCACTAAATTAAGTTCAGCAGTTCAGTGTACCACTTTTTTTTTTTTTTATTTAGTTAAAGAACTGAAATTTGAAAGACTGGCTGACAGCCGGGGTGAATCATGTAATGCTGCCAGCAATTCTGTTTACTAGCAAATATATGTGGCTAATGTTGTGTTTGTTTTTACAATTCCTTTTGTTTCATATTTTGAACTTTTATTCAGACCGTGTACCAGTCAGCAATGGTTGGCGTGCCAGTAGTGATAGGCGCACCACAGTTTGATAAACCACGCTGTAGTGTATGCAGCTGCTGCAACGCTGAATGCATAGGCCGAGGTCGTTTCGATGTCGCAGCGAATTGTAGCTTTTCTGGCAGTAACATATATTCTTTCGGAATGGATGTTGTGAAAAAGGGTATTACAGTGCGCCTTTTCGATTTCGGTCTACCTCACATTTATGTTGCATTCATAAAGTGTGCGTATGCTTATGATCTACCTCCGTGCGTAATTTCACTTGCATAGTTGCTGTGGTTTGCTAGTTATTGGCGCTTGTCGTGTTGTTAGTTCTGCAAAAGAAAGTTCTCGTAAAAGGAGCTGCGTTTTAATCGAAATGTTTTACCGTGCCTCAATGCAACACCATGAATTGTTGCTACTGTTAGACGCACCTCACAAGTTCGCGCATGCGCCATATTGTTATTACTGTTTGTAGGACATTAAAAGTTCTAAAATTCGAATTGTGATTTGTAAAATTCCAGTTTATAAAGTGGTGAAACATAACACGACGCGAAGAGACCGTCGCCATCATTGTCAGGGATTTATTGGGGTCTTATTTCACGTCAAGAATATTTATATGAAATTTTAAAAATAAATTCACAGTAGGTATATTGAAAATTTTAGAGAAATTGGGACCGTTTTTATATGTTCCATATTTCTTGCATCAATTAGATGCATGAGATGTACTAAAGGCCAACAAATTCACTTTAATTTCATTGATTTATTTTTATTGTATGTTGGTCACCAACATGTTTCGGTCACTTATGTGGCCATCTTCAGGGTGATTTCGTTGAAAACAGGAATACTTTTGTGTCTGAATCAATCGACAATGTTAGGAAACCGTATAATTTCTGGTTAAAATTCATTGTTGAATTCTTTTAAATGTGGTGAGTAAAAAAATCTAGCAAATCCATATTTTATTAATCAACAGTGAATAATTTTAATCAGAAACATGCTAATTGTAGTTGTGTTCTTGTTCTCAAATAAATCACCCACATGTTGATGACCGTACTACATTATGTGTACATCGGTAGAATTAAAGTGCAGTTGTTGGTCTTTAACACATTTTATGCACATTATGGCCTCTTTTAACGCACTTTGTAAAGAGCAAAGTGAGGCTTTTGAGGTCCCATTTCGTGTTTGTTTTCATGTTTGTGTCCTCCATTGCAGAGAATTATTTAAAAAGTTGAAGATGTTGTCATTTAAGTCGCAATATGTATTTTCACTCTTACTTTTTGTAGCAAATAATGAAGAGCAATGTTACTTTTTGATATTCACAATGCCAGGCATAGCTCCAACCTTCACCAACCACTATCTAACTGAACATATAAAAAGGGGACCTACTATTTTAGCATAAAAATTTTTTAGTCTTCATTCTGACGCAAAAGGTTGTCTGACAGTGTTAAGCAACTTAGATTGGCCTTGAGCGATTTTCTTCGTTTTATGCCCTGGAAGAGTACTAAGGTCTGGGAATTGGTTTTATTTTATAAATCTAATTATTGCCTTTATCCAGCAATCTTGATGTTATATATTTTTACTTTAATTTGTCCCAGTAAATTACAGTTGTATGAACATTTCTACTACCGTGGTAGCAGGTTTTAAATTAGTAAACATGTTGTGTTGGATAATTTTATTATAATTTATGTTTTCCATATATTATGATATTGTTGTATTGATTTTAAATTAATTGTATACATTCCTCGTATTGTATTTAAATAATCCTTTGTCACTATGGCGTGTATTTTTTGTGTTGTATTTCTATATTTGATGACAAATTCTATATCCAATAGGTTTGTTAAACACTATATGGATTCCAATGAATGTATAATACATGAATGAGAAATGAATATTATGACCTAGTTTCACGATAGTTGGTATGATTGTTATGCTACTGGAGGACGCCTGTCACTTCATTTGAGTGTTCTGCAGCCAGTAATGGAAACTAGGAGGTTGGACGGATTTATACCAGGAGGGAGCTCGGTTTCTTAGCCTGAAATGGACATTTTGAAGGTGACATCGCACATGGCTACCCTCAGGTTGTTTTGCTTGACGGTAGGCATAGAGCGATCGCCGGTTTGCCATCAGCCGGGATTCACATGTTTCATTCAGCGCATTGCAGTTACTATTAATTTTTTTTTTTTTTTTTTTTTTTTTTTCACAACTTTTGTGGAGGGTTTTGGAAAGGGGGTTCCGTTTGGCCGTCCAAAAGTGGCGGGTGTAA
>Ga0131853_10018876_pt1 | contig 12545 bp, 6 predicted proteins | sample TergutLab28metaG_FD_92764 | JGI IMG/M metagenome (GOLD analysis project Ga0131853, IMG submission 92764) | Labiotermes labralis P1 segment gut microbial communities from Petit-Saut dam, French Guiana - Lab288 P1 (version 2) (version 2) | ecosystem: Host-associated > Arthropoda: Insects >...
CCCGGGTTTTTTTTTTTTTTTGTTTTCTTTTTAAAACCCCCCCCCCCCCCAAATTAAATACACCAAACTACAGTTTTACCCGTTGTTTTGTGCAGGAGGTAAGAACTTACATTTAGTACCTGAGGACAGTGTGCTGTATAGACTGTGTGGACTGCAGAGACGGGAAGTAAGAGAATCTTTGTACTGATCACAGAGTACTATTATGGTCAGAAAATCAGTAAGGGTGGAGGTATAGGACATATAGCATGCAGGGAGAGATGAGAGTGCATAAAAAATTTTAGTTTAAAACTAGAAGGGAAGAGATCACTTGGACCAACATGTAAATGGGGTGGTGGTGATGATGATGATGATAATAATAATAATAAAATTGATCTTAACTTTTTGCCACCAAACATCACGTATTCCTGTCATGCAGTTTGATGCTCAAAATGCTTCGCATTGGGTATAACCAAAGGCATATCATGTGACCTTTATTATGCAGCCACCATTTAATCTTTTTTCTGCCAGATTTAAACTCTGGGTGCAATATGCGGAATACCAGGATTTAAATTACAGGGTTTAATTGTTTGGACAAAACCAGAATTACTGAGGTTAGCAGGGGCAGGGAGGAAACCAATACAAGAATGGCCATAATGGGCTGATGCATATGCTGTATCATAAAGAAATTTGAACCTCACCTCTTGTGACACAGCATATGTGTTGTTCAGCGCTAAAGATTAAATACTGGTCTGCTGCGCATCACACTTGGCATATGTTTCTGGTTCCAAAGGGTTAAAGAAACAGTTGCGAATGTGTAGATTGGATTAGGATGCTTCTAAATGATAAATTGAGAAGTTCTGAGAGGAAACACTCATGACCTGATCAAAGGATTGTCCTAGTCTTTGCTTCACTGGACTGAGTAAATAAGCAAGACAGACAGTGTACATATAACATAACTTACGGGCGTGTTCATGTAACCATTGGTGCTGTGGAAGAGCAATAAGTATTACATATTCTGAGCGTGTGTCTGTAGCCTTAGTTATCCAGCATGAAAAGCGTATGTGCTGTTTTATATTGTGATCTGTGGCCTGTCAGGCAGTGCCATATTTTTCCATGTCTCATTAATGGCATGATTTTCAAGAGGGAGAGAGAGAGAGACTGTTGACCGTAAAATGTGTGTCTTGATTTCCCCTACAACTTTTGTCTGAAACATTTCTCATTCTAAGTGGAATTCATCAAATTAATGTCATAAATGTCTATAAGTCTGCATGTAGAGTACACTTGTTATTCTTATCAGATATTAATGAAACATGAATTTTCTTGACAGGTTTCAAAAAACCCTCAGTTATCCAATTTCATGAATATCCATCGAGTGTGAGCCGATTTTTTTCATGCAGACAGACAGGCATGACAGAGCTATTAGTTGCTTTTCACAATTTTTTCAGCATGCCTAAAAACATACCCTAGTGAGCATAATTGGTTCCTGGCTAGGATCCAAACAAGATATTTACTTAATGGAAGGCACATGTTACTGTAGGAATCTAGTTCATAAATTAAAGGAATCACAGTATTGAAAAGTACACAGAAATTGTCCTAAAAGCTTCAAGTCTGCCAGAATGTCACAGTTTGTTCTTGGGTGAACAGTTACAGTGCTTTAGATGATTTTTATTACCTTCACTTTCATGATCAGGCACTCTTCTTGGACTGTTTGACCTTGAAACTTCAGGAACAGTTTACCCAGCTGCACAGCATTAATGTCACAGAGGACTTGAACCTTCACTGGCATAACTGTGGGAACCTGAGTTCTTTCGGATTTTTTATAGGTCAGAAACTGAATGTGAATATAGTCATTATTTAATGTGTGTTCACTCTTTGTAGGTCTTCTGGGAACACTGACTTCAATTCTTCTTGTATACTTGGGTGTTCAAGCTGGAAGAATTATACTCTGCTATCATTATACATTTTCACGCATTAGCAGATGGACTGTGTGGGCTGCAGTTGTGGTTAGTAATGATCAAATTTGTGTCCTCTCTTCATTGCATCACTGTGGAATAAAAGTCGCTTGTTTTTAAAAGGTACAGTTCTTTGCAGGCCACACTAATGTGTTGAATTGAGATTTAGTTCGATCTATGGTACCAATGTTTGGTACATGTACCAAAAAAAGAAATAAATTTTCACTGAAGTTCAACAATTTTAATTTTCTGTTCCTTTGAAATAGCTGTAATCTGACAATATGTCACCTAAGATTCACATTCAGGAAAAAGGTCCTGCAGAGTTCTGCCTTGTTAATGTATCACACTGAAGAACCAGCATACACTTTGGTTTGGGTGGACATAATGAATGTCAGTATAACAGAGTTTGCATGATTTCAGGCTTCTGCATCCTTCTGGGTTATTATGCATCATAGAGTGGTTTTACCTTACTGACATATTGTGACCAGTAGGCTTTCCCAAAAGGTCAGTAAGATATCATCACTCTACACTGTGTATTAACCCAGAATAGCACAGATCTTGTAACAGAGTTTCCCAAAATGTTCATTCCTTGGCCACATGTCTCTTATGAAATGTTTCAGTGTAAGAAATTAACGAACTGTTGATGTTCACAGTCATTTTCATCAAATAATATTTAATGTTATGAAACATAATGAATGTTCCATGCTGAACTGTACGGTGTGTGTAACATGCTACTGACTTATGGTGTAGATGTAATACGGAGGAAGTGCCTGGTGATGCAGAAAATATTAGGTCTGTAAATCCTTCGTTATTCAATACACTCTTATTGCTGGAATGCAGTGAAAATGTCAACTGCATTACTGTTTTATTCTGACTCTGCATAAATGTATTAGGCCTGTTATGCCCACAGTAGAATGCCACATTAGCATCTCATTCAGAGTGTTTTTATTCTGGAGTAAACGCTGAAAATAATAATTGGAATATATTTTTTGGTCCTGTTCCATTCTATCTAAACATTCAGGTCTTTTCCTTTTGTTATACATGTATATATAGATAGGCTATATGTAGTACTCTACATTCCTCATTCCTATTTTTTATTCCACAGAAATACTTTCTTCACCAGTAACCTCTTTGACTGTCCTCTTAACCCTTTCACAAAAGACTTAAATTCTGCCTCAGGAGTTCTGAAAGATGGATTTTAATTTGGCTCTTTTAAAAAATTATGCAGAGATTTGTGCAAACATTTGTATCTCAGGATCTGTGGGATAATGTGCAACCAAAAATAATTGTATGTATCCTCAGTCTTCATGAAGAATATTCCAGACTGGTTCATATTCTGCAGAATTAGTATCATAAATATGATACCCAAATTTGAGCTTCAGTTCCTAAAATGAAAAAGTAGAATATGCATTTTTGTAGCCGCATTTTTTGTAAAAGTTCCTAAATTTTTATCCATGTCTCTTCTGCTTGAGACCTGTTTACATCATAAGTTTATTTGTGGTAGTTTCTGGAGCAAATAATACACATTCTCACTTTACACTTTTCCACTCACAACTTGTTCATGAACTTTGTCCACATGCAGCATCTCAGCTGATTGCTCTTCACTGGCAAGTTACCATTGTTCCTCAGTGAAAGGACGTCTGTTTTTTTTTGCTGCAGAGGTCAGTTGATTGGTCTTTCTTAGGAAGTGAATTTCCTGCATGTTCTACAAAATTTCTAGCAAAGTGGATTCTGAGATATTGAGGAGAAATCTTGGGACCACAAAATGAAAACAAGATCTAGCTGTTAAAAATGGTCATGTCTATCATATGAAAGAATAGTTTTTTTGTCCACTTAAATATACATAATATGGATTGATTCATCAGTTATTGGTGATTTGATTGCTGTTGGTGACATACTGCATGTTCATGTTGTAGTATCAGTACTGGTAGGCTTCATAGCTTTGTTATGTTCATCTTTGAAGTTTTGCTGTGCTGGTTATTTGTACATGTCAGTAAGTATACTCACTTCAAGTTCCAGATTTTCTTCACCTTAAATTCTGGCAGTCTTCTGGGTCTGTGTTGAGCTGTTCAGGTACACTCACCCAGCAGACATTTTTTATGTGACTGATGACAGAATTGAGCGTCTCCACTGTCATTATATATGTCACTTGTCTGTCAGGATGCACAACTTTTCGCATCAGTGATAAAGTCACACACACACACACACACACACACACACATGTATGCATGCATACAAGTGTGCTTAGATACTTGCCTGTCTGCTTACCTACCTACCTACCCACCCACCCACCCATATACATACATACATACCTTCCTACCTACCTAACCACCCACCCACCTACCATCCTAGAAATAGAATATTTTTCTCAAATGTTGCAGGGATCAATAGCTGGGATACTGTGCGGTTTCTCAAAGAATGATGGAGTGATACCAGTGAATAAGAACTTGTGGTCCCTGTCATTTGTTTTGGCTCTGGCAAGCATGGCATTCTTACTTCAGAGTGTTTTGTATCTCCTTGTGGATGCTAAATGTTGGTGGTCTGGTAGTCCATTTTGTTATGCAGGTAGGTATATTTGTGAACACATTATAGAGAATATTTTAACTCAGTTGGAATCATTATTATATATATATAGACTTTGGAAGTATATTCATTGAAATTGTCACTGTCTAAAAATATCTAATTACATGTCTTGTTTTGTAGGTATGAATGCCATTGTTCTGTACATTGGACACGAAGTCACAAAAGGAATGTTCCCCTGGAGCTGGCAGCCATATTACCATTCTCATGCAGAATACCTTGCCATGAGCTTATGGGGAACAACATTATGGATGATAATTGCGTTTGCTCTCTATAAGAAAAACGTATTTATAACACTGTGAAGTGTGTGGTAAAGTAAGGGTAAGAAGTGTTTCATGTTCTAGGCATTAATTCATGAATAGTTTTAATGTCTTTCGAAATTGTTATTTCTTACTAACGTACAGACTGACATATATGTGTTTCATACTTGTACTGTGTATTTTTTATAATGGAAAATGCGTTTTATTTTTTTTAAGTATTAAGTTTTCATTTTATTGAGTAATGTAAGTGGCAAGCATTGCCAATATGAATATGTAATGTGCAATTTACATTGAATAATTAATGGTGGATGCTATATCTTGCTGTAATGCCAAACTTTTAATTATTAAATTATTAAAAACATTGTACATTATTTTTAAATGTGACCAACTATTACTGCATGTTGAGGTTTTCACCAGTTCTGTATGATGTACGTTTTCTGAAATTGGTGAGGACAGGACTTAATTCAAGTACCAGGTCTGTCACATTGTCTGCTATTAAAGGTAATCAAGACTATTTTGGAAGTAGCTGTACAAGTATGAGTGTGCATACTTGTTGGATATACAGGCCTATATTACCTAATGTTAATGAACATTTGGTGATTCTTTGTAGCTGTATATTAATTGTATGCTTCACCACTGTTTTGAGTGTTTTAGTATGCAGAGAAGTGATCATGTTTAGGCACAGGAGTGGTGGTAATTATTATTGCTAACAGTATGTGTAAATATGTGCATTGGGATTAGAGTTTTCTGGGCTATGAATCCATATTGATTGGTAACTATCAGTGTTTTGGAGGAACTTGCTGCCTCCATTCTTGAATATAGAGGCAACAAGCTGCACTGAAATGTCAGTGAATTACTACCAATCAAGATATCATCATATCCCATATGATTTTAATCTTAATAAACAATGATGTGAAAACCACAAATTGTGCATATCATAACTACTAAGTCTTGTCTTAGCCATCAAATACCAGATATTGGAGTTGGATCATTAGCATTCCTGGGTGCAGACTGAGCCAGCTATTCTGACTTGTGATGTCTGTGATTTTCCTTGGTTCCTCCACATAAATGCTGGGGCATTACCTTATGCTAGACCACATCCTGTAGCCATTTACAGTTCATATTTGTACTGTTTGATGCTGTGTGCCCTAACCAACTGCAAAACTGTTGTTAACTAAACTAAAGACTTTCATTTTCAGCTGCAACATGTGATAATTTTGGATGTAGCAAGTGAAATAGTAATGCCTATGTTCAAACATGATCTGATTTGTGATACTATAGCACAGTTTGATATCTGATAAGTGGAAATGAAAATTCTTTATGGTATAGGCCTGCATATTTCATTATTTTATGGAAAGCCATCCTTCTTAGAGCAAAACTGTAAACATGTAGAGATAATTTGTAATCACTCTGTATAAGAAAGAGTACCATGACAGTTGGCAGTGTATGTTGTTGCTTTGCAAACAAGCCCATAGCCAGACCACAAACTCAGTGGGTGCAGTGGATTCCAGTGTGGATGCATACATAACATTTGTACAGTATATAATGTTCTATTATACATATCTTGTGTATTTATTTGTATGCATAAGTGTGAAAAGTGCCTTTTTCAGGACCATAAAATCAACACTTTAATTACATGATATGCTGTGTAACATTGCACAAAACATCTTGCATATACATATATTTTTTTTTAAAAATGAGTTGTTTCTAACCACAGCAGTTCAACAAAGGCAACATTTGTATGTGATATGGTGTTGCCCTCTTTTATGGGTTGATCAGTATGTTTGTCTTGATGTTTTGGGCTATGGGCATGGAACATCCTTAAAGTACAGGAATTGGCAGGTAGATAAAGAAAGTCATAGACTGTGAAGATTTAAAATTCGTAGGCTTGATGTAATATTAAATCCAAGAAGCATGAGCTTTCCAGCTAGTGAAGTAATGCCCCATGTTTTATGCACAGGAACATCTGTTAGAATCATTCCATGAATGTGAGGTGTAAGAACTATTATATTACAGTTGGACAACCAAGTCTTTAATTCCCAGAAAGGCCATTTGGATTTTCTGTTTTGAAACCACATTCAAAATATCACTGAGGACCCACCATTTCCCTCCCTACAGAATTGAGAACTACAGCTCAAGTTCCCTACATACATTATACCTTCATACCTTAATATTGAGGTACAATGGTATGTACGTCCAAGTTGTATCCTTGTCACTGAATAGCATGTTGTAGTGATAATGCTCTATACTTAAGATAATACCTGTTTTGAATCTTGGTCAGAACACTAATTATTCTGGCGTGTTTCAGTGTTTGCTCAAGCCCTGTAGACAAATGCCTGAATGTAACCATGATTAGTGCATGGGCACTTATTTCTAAATTCTATCCCATTTAACTCTCATCATTCATATTACCACTGATACTCTGTAATCTGAAAAACTGCTAGTATCCTAAAATGAGCCACAAGCCACCGTACATCTTTGGTTTCTTCAGTTATGTGGAAAAGTACATAGATATATTTTTTGAGTATGGATAGAAGTTTTATTGTTCAGCCCATTCTGTACAATTCAAACTTCTTGTGTGGAATGTTGTAACACCACATTCCTTGCATATTTTCTGTATTTAGTGCATAAAGTAAATACAAGTTTGGGAAGTAAAATTGGTGAATCTATCCATATGGTTTTTATTTTTAAAATTATTTAAGGGTTTTCATGAATTGTAATGTAGAAAATAGTTGAATATGCTAAGCACTGGAGAAGTGTAATTTTGTTTCACATTAGTTACCATAAAGTTTTGGGCTGGCTTAGTCTGTAAATTGAATCCGTATTGACTTTAATGTCAGGGTTCATTTCCTGGCATTGATGGAGATTATCTTTTCCCTGTCACATTTAGGCCAGTTTTGCCCACTTCTTATGATTAAATCTGCTGGATTGTGAAGCTAATCACCCACCCTCATCTTGTGCCAAGGTCCATAGTGTGTTGCTTTACTTGCACCATGTACATCTTCCTTGTGTTGTACGTAATTATGTACAGAGACATATTTGCCACTGTGCCCAGTTCCCAAGCATTCTAGAGCTTGGCAACTCCAATTTTCAGTTATGTAGTATCAAAATACAACTTGTTTTGGTCCTACAAGGCCATCATCAGGTATCAGTTACAAAGTATTTTGTAAAAATTATACACAAACACAATTTTCAGAGTGAGAAAGAGATATTCTTTTACATGGAAGAATAAGCACATTAAAAATGTCATATTAAAATTATTAACCTATACTCCTACATAAAAGCTGTATGTTATTAAATATTTAATCCTTTGTTTTCAGGAATTTAATAATGTATAATTTTTATACAGGAATACTGGTGTAGTATAATATAGTGTAGAATAATATCTTATATGCTGTAAAAGATGAACTGTAGATGTTTTAGCATGAATTACATTAGGAACATTATGACATTTTTAGAAACCTTATACTTCCTTTTAAAAAAATGAAGTCCTTTTTGCTATGAATTTTGTGGTTGTACATAAACTTCTCAAAGTATTTTATAACTGTAATAGCTGATGATGGCCTTGTAAGGCCTAAACATGTTGTATTTTTATATTAAATAGCTCAAAATTTGAGTTGTGATTAATGGTCCCTTTGTTTCTTTTTTATATACATCTCACAGTGGGACACATACATGAAAGTTAACTTGAAGGCTGCATTACAGGCATACATATCTCTTGTCACTTATAGAAAAGACAGCATCAATTCATTTTTATCATTGTGTTCCTCTGGGTATGATTTTGTTTCCTCTTTTCACTAATGATGTTATTTTTATTGTCAAATCTTTTCCACTTACACAAATATTCTCAATTTCCTTACGTTTCTATCAACTTCATACCTATGCCTCCACATTCGACACTGAAAAATAATCTGAGCAACATGACAAACCTGAAGACTGGAATACAATTTTGGTAATCTTCTATAACCAGTAACTGAGATATCGTCCATTCAGTTTTATTATTGTGTTTGAGTGAATGTGTATGAAATTTTTCTTGTTTCTAATAAATACAAATATTTCCAGTTTCCTGATGTTTCTGTACATAGGATGTTTTATACCTGACTATAATATGAATATTCTCTACCCTTCTGGAGATAGGTTGTGAAATTCTTATTAAAAGACAGTTTTTTTAATCTAATAGAGACATGCTGTGCCACCTTTGTTTGATTGTTTGTTTGTTTTTAAGAAAGAAATTTGTCCCTTGTATAATGTGTCTCCTGTTACTATGAGAAGTGATTTTCTGTTTAATTCTTTACCCTTGAATTTGGAAGACTAATGTTCTACCAAAAGTGTAGTGAACACGGGAACAGAATAGAGTACATAAGGCTGGGCACCAAAGTGATCCATGCACTTTGAATTTGATCTTACGTACGGCTCGTAAGTCACCAGGTTTCAAAATCTTAATGCAGACAGTGCCTCAGTCACAGAGAACTTGTGAGACTGTTTCAATTGCCTATTTGCATCTACCACACATGGGTTTGTCTACCATCCTCAGTTTGAATAAATGTCAATTTAAATGACATTGCCCTTTTTGCAGCCGGTCATTACTCCTAGCTGGTTCTGGCTCAAATTGAGTAATTCCCCAGCCATTTTAGGAGAGGTTTTTCTAAGATAGCCCATAGTCTACATTTGTCCATGAATAGACTGGCAGTGCTCCTTATGTTTTCCACTTAACCAGTCCCTGATTACACCCCTAGCAACATTTGTAGATATGCCAGAGGCAGGTTCAGGTCCTACAAGTGGATGCAAAGAGCCTTGCCTGGCTAATTGGCCAGTGATTTCATTTCCATCATTCCTAACGTGTCTTGACACCCATACCAGTTGTATTCTGTTACGTTCTGTCAGTTTTGTGAGGGACTGATGGCAGTCCCAGACTGGTGTGGAATTTATCTGAAATTATCAAGGGCCTTAATGGCCACTTGGCTGTCTGAGAGAATATCATTGTTCCCACCCATTTTGCTATTTTCTATATTCGCCATTACACAAGCCTTATTAGTATATATTTCAACCTGGACTATTGTGGTGTGGAGCCCAATGCAAGCTGTGCCCCCTTCTCAAGCCTCATCTGTACACCTCGGCACCAGTGCCGTTATTGGTCTTAGACCTCTCTGTGTACCAGACCAGTCTTTTGATGTCTGGTTGGAATCCATTCTGCTATTCACATCTGCCAGGGAACTTGCCTGTGAATGGCTTGTGGTGTTACCCTGTCTGTCCTCATCTGTAGGATGGGTTCATCCTCTTTGTTCCAGGATTTTTTACTATTGCAAATGTTTGTCAATTTTGGTTTTCACTGCTGGCTGCAGTGAACACAGGAATGAATCTACACAAGAAATTGCTAGGTCAGTTGAAGTACAGGAAAAATACAGCAATTTAAGATGGAGGTGAGATCCTTTCTTTTAAAACATTCATTTCTACTCTTATTAATTTGTAAACTGTGATGTTCAATTATGTGTTTTTGGACAGATAACTTTATATATTATGTATTTTGATAGGAAGTTTAGTTGACTTTAGATTTGTAAAGTGTGTCTTACAACTGAAATGTACATGCTGCTCCGGAGAAAATGCATTTGCAGTATGGTACATGTCATTAAGTGGGCCGGGTAGCATAGTTGGTATAGCGACTGGCTACGGGCTGGACGGTCCGGGGATAAAATCCTGGTCGGGGTGAGATTTTCTGCACCTGTCCAGACCGGCCCTGGGGCCCACCCAGCCTCCTGTACAATGGGTACCGGGTCTTTCCCGGGGGTAAAGAGTGGCTGGGGTGTGATGCTGACCCCTCACCCCCTTTTAGTGCCATGGTTAAGAAAGAGTAGAGCTATACCTCTACTCCCCCTATGGGCTGTACGGCCTGTACAGAGCCTCAGTGCTTGTACAAGGGTTCACTTTACCTTTACCTTGTACATGTCACTAACATTGTGATGTTTAAATTATGTTAAAAAGTAGTATGTCATTTGACAAATGTTATTGTGTGTGTAATTTTAAATATGTAGTTAAACGTGTAAATTTTATCTACATATTCTGTGGATGCATTCTGTGCATCTGCATTGAGAAAAGGATGAATAAAATGCAATGAACTTTGTATGCTTTTATCTTGTTCTTCCTTCGTACGATTTAGCTGGATTCAGAACCTTGTTCAGTAAGATGTCTGATTACCATTATGTCTGGTCCTTTGTTGAAAAAATGGTTTTATTAATCTTCCTTATTAATTTTTTGCAAGTCTGATTCAACAATTATAACTTGCATCATATACATCTGTCACAATGCAGAACACAATCACCAGTACCCCACCCCTGCCACTTTTCTGTCACCATAGTTACTGCATAGTCAGTCTGTTCTCTGCCATGTTGTAAGTTAAGCCTATACATAAATAGTACCAACCTCTAGACATTCTTTATGCATAGTTGGCAGACAGTGGGTAGGAATCTGATTGAGAAATGTTGGTCAAATTTTGTGTTAAAGTAAGGACAGTACAATCACAGGGAAAATGTGGTTGGAGAGTGGGATATGCTACTCGTGTATGGATTATGATTATTTAATACTGCCTGCGAGACAGCATAAGCTATACTTAGAACAGTTTCTGAATGCATTATTCAGAGTAAACCTGTTTGAGCATCAAAGCCTTGGCTTTATTGATTATTGCTATGGTAACCTTTCCATTCTGCATGCTTGCCAAGGTGACTCAAGGTTACATGAATTAAATGTGCCTTTTTTCCCCGTTTGCCTTAGCCCAACACACATATTGCCCAGTAAGTGTCATGTGCTGTGCCTGTGAGGAACACACTTTAACCTTGTATCGAGTGTGCATGGTAATTGTACTCCTTCAGAACAGGTATTTCATGTCTAAATAATGCATGTACAAGACACTGTCAAAATTTGTATTTAAACTTTAAGGTAATATAAAGGGCTATTTCATTGGTTCCAAAGTAATTATTTCCATGCACTAGTTCTTTGTTGCTCTGCCATGTCATGAAATGTTTATGATTATGAGAACTGAATGAGTGTCCTAGAAAGTTGACTGCATATTCATCTGGATATATTTCTGCAACATAACATCTTGAAATTTAATAAATACACTCAAGTGTCAATGTAGCGGAAACCTTTTAACAGTTTCAAATATCCAAGACCCTTTGCTCTTTATGTATTTAAATAATTATTGACAATTGGCAGTAGCCATAAACAAACTAAAAGTAATTGACTACACTACTCTCAAATATTCTTAACATGAAGGAATATCTGTTCTTTGCTGAGGATATTATACGCTTTCCTTGTCAGTATTACAATAAATTAGTTAAAACTTTAAAGAAGGAATAATATTCAAAGTCATAAATTAAACTTCCTCAGTTAAGGAGAGTTGGGATGAGGATTCAAATTACAACCAAAAACCCTGACATGCCATTGTCACATAATTTTCTATCAAACACACTGGCAAGAACACAGGGCAAATTTCATCATATTTTGGTGTGTTCACTCTTATGTTCATTGTATGAAATAGAACTGTTGCATTTACACACACACACACACACACATACTTACACCCAAAAGATGATTTTTGTATCTCTAGTGGAAAGTAATGAAAATTATAACATTTTTTTGTGGGCCCTGAGTTTGATGTCTAATAGTAGTATACATTATTACAGGTAAAAATATTTGGAGCTGGGCAAATGTAGACATGTGAGTAAAAGTGTGTTTGTGGGGGGAGGGGGGCAGAGATGTTTGCTTAGACATGTGACACACC
>Ga0131853_10018877_pt1 | contig 12545 bp, 8 predicted proteins | sample TergutLab28metaG_FD_92764 | JGI IMG/M metagenome (GOLD analysis project Ga0131853, IMG submission 92764) | Labiotermes labralis P1 segment gut microbial communities from Petit-Saut dam, French Guiana - Lab288 P1 (version 2) (version 2) | ecosystem: Host-associated > Arthropoda: Insects >...
AGCTTGTGGTGTTGGCGATATGGATGCCATAAACCGCGCTAACTGGGTGTGCAACGAAACCGGCCTAGATACAATCTCCGCGGGCTGCACAATCGCCGCCGCCATGGAACTGTACCAGCGCGGCTTAATCAAGGACGAAGACTGCGAAGGCGTGCCTTTAACATGGGGCAGCGGCGACGCTATAGTCAAGTGGACCGAAAGAATGGGCAGGGGCGAAACAAAACTTGGCCAGCTTATGGCTCAAGGCTCCTACCGCCTATGCGAACACTACGGCGCGCCGGAACTTTCCATGAGCTCTAAAAAGCTAGATCTCCCCGCCTACGATGCCCGCGCCATCCAAGGCATAGGCGTAACCTATGCCACCAGCAACCGCGGCGGCTGCCATGTGCGTGGCTATACAATCGCGCCGGAAGTAGCAGGCATCCCCGAAAAACTAGATATGGCCAGCATCGAAGGTAAGCACAACTGGTCCATCATATTCCAAAACCTCACAGCCGTTATAGACTCCTCCGGCATGTGCCTATTCACTTCCTTCGCCCTTGGAGCCGACGTATACGCCGATCTGCTTAACGCCGCAACCGGAACCGAATACGACGTAAACAGCGTGCTGGAAGCCGGCGAAAGAATTTACAATCTGGAACGCCTCTTCAACCAACAAGCCGGTATGAAACCCGAAGACGACACCCTGCCGAAACGCCTGCTGAATGAGCCCATCTCCGGCGGCCCAGCAAAAGGCGGCCTAAGCAGGCTTCCGGAAATGCTTCCGGAATATTACAAGGCCAGAGGCTGGGAAAACGCCTTCCCAACAAAGGCTACGCTAGAGCGCTTAGGCTTGTAACTCTATGGAAGTGAAGTTATTCGCATCTCTCAGGGAAGGCCACGGCAAAACCGCCCACATAGACTGGCAAAACGGCATATGCGGCCACGACATATTCAAAGCGCTTAACATACAGCCGCAAGCCGTATCCATCTACTTGGTAAACGGTAAGAACGCAAACCCGGAAGACTCGCTTTTCCAGGGCGACATAGTATCCCTATTCCCTCCGATAGGCGGGGGTTGATCTACGCCTATACGCAAAAGAGTGCCGCCAAGCTGCGGCGCTCTTTTTACACAGCAGCAAAGAGTTCTCCTTTACTAACCCACAAAACACTGATATACTAGTATCACAATACATAGCTAACAAAGGAGGATCCACTTGACTACACAAGAATTGATGGATATCGCCGTTGCGGCCGCCAAGCTTGATAAAATGCCAGCCGACTGCGGTATAATCGTGGAAGGCAGCAATATCAAGAAGGTGCTGATGGGCGTAGATATGGACACACCGGAACTACTGCTGGCCCAGCAATTAGGCTACGACTGCGTAGTTAGCCACCACCCAAGAAACACCGATACAGACATGGTAAACCTACTTCACGACCACATTTTCAAGCTGGAAGCCCTAGGCGTACCCCGCAACAGAAGCCAGAAGCTTCTGGCGGAGCGCAAGGAAGAGCTAAGCTATAACTTCCACGTAGCTAACTCTAGGCGTTCTGAAAGCGCCGCAAAGCTTATGAACATGCCGTTCATGTGCATCCACACACCCACGGATCTTATCGGTGAAGCAATGGTGCAAAACTTTCTGGACGAAAAATTCAAAGATAAACCCGATACAAAGCTGCAAGATATCGTAGAGGCGCTGGAAGAGATCGGCGAGTATAAAAACTCCGCCAGAAAGCCGGTAATCCGCGCCGGAGCGAAAGACAGCTACGCAGGCAAGATCTACGTGCTGATGTCTGGCCTAACAGGCCCCGGCCCCAAAATAACTAAGGAATACTTTGAAGCCGGTGTTGGCACCCTTGTACTGATGCACATCCCAGAAAAGGACGCAAAGGAAATCAAGGATCAAGCCATTGGCAATGTGATCGTAGCAGGCCATATGTCCAGCGATTCCCTTGGCATTAACAAGGTGGCTGAACTTTGGGCGCAGCACGGCGTGCAAACCACCATGATGTCCGGCATAGTGCCAAAGGAGGTACAGTAGTTATGATATACGAGTACAGATGCTATACCGTAGCCCCCGGTAAGATGAAAAACTTGGTGGATCGCTTTAGAGATCACACTCTTGGCTTCTTCGCCAAGCACGATATCAAACCCGTGGCGTTCTTCACACCGATTATCGCGGAATCTAACAACCAATTCACCTTTATCTTGGAATATAGAGATTTAGCACACAGAGAAGCCTCTTGGGCATCATTCATGGCAGACCCAGACTGGCATAAAGTGGTAACCGAAAGTAATGCCGACGGCCAGATCCTCCAAAATATCGAAAACAAGATACTGGCACCCACAGATTTTTCACCGTTGCGTTAAGCCACTATGTCCTCAATACACAAGTTCAATATACAGCGCGGCGATGTTGTATCTATAGTTGGCGCAGGCGGCAAAACCAGCCTTATGTTCGCACTGGCAAAGGCTTTGCGCGGTATTGGAATGCGCGTTCTTGTTGCCACAACAACAAAAATTCACATTCCAAGAGAAGGCCTATACGACCACATACTTATCGGCGGCGACGCAGAAAAAGTTTTAAATTTTGATAAACAAGGAATATGCGTGATAGGCGCAAGTATCAACCATAGGGGCAAGCTTACCGCGTTCGAGCCGGAAACCTTGCTCCGTTTTTCAGTTGCGTTCGATGTAACATTGTTAGAAGCTGATGGCGCTCGTGAGCGGCTGCTAAAGGGCTGGGCCGACCACGAGCCCGCCGTCCTCCCCTATTCCAGCAAGACAATCGCTGTACTAAACCTATCTATGCTGGGCAAGCCCCCAAGCCCCACATACATCCACCGGCTGCCTCTCTTTCTGGCTCTGTGTGAGCTGGGCGAACATGAGCCAATAACCCATGCAGCCCTGCGTAAGCTGGTTGTAAAGCCCTCTGGTATATTCAAAGGAGCGGCTGGCGAACGTATACTATACATTAACCGCGCTAACAATGATCAAACAAAGCGCGAAGCCTTAGAATTTATCGAAAGCTTCACGCCATATGAAATGAGTTGCTTCGACCGTGTTATAATAGGGGACACATTATTCAGTTCGTTTTGCACATACAATTGTTAGTTTATCATAAATTTTGTTTATTTACACCAACAAACTTTGTTGAAACACTATTTTCCATATGATATACTCATTGCAATTCACATATTGCGCTATTCAAAATAGATATATCCGTGTGCAATATGTGTCCACACTAAGGAGGCTATGTATGTATCATGTGGTTCTGCTCTTTTTGGCTGTAGTCTTGTTGTTGGTACTGATATCCAAGTTCAGGCTGCACACCTTCCTTTCGCTGCTGCTGGTATCCATTTTGTTGGGTATATTCGGTGGGCTGCCACTGCCCGAAGTTGTGCAACATGTGGCAGGCGGCTTCGGCGCGATAATGCAGAGTATCGGTATTGTAATAGTTGCCGGCGTAATTATCGGCGAAATTTTGGAGGTTACAGGCGGAGCGCGCAGGCTTGCAAACGCCGTACTCAAGTTGGTTGGCGTTAAAAACGCTACGGTTGCAACAGCCGTTACAGGCGGCGTAGTAAGTGTACCTGTATTCTGCGATGCCGGTTTCGCCATACTCAACCCGGCAATAAAGGCAATATCCCGCGCTGGCAAAATACCCTACATGTGCCTTGTATCCGCACTGATGATGGGGCTTTTGGCCACCCACGCGCTTACTCCCCCTACCCCTGGCCCCATAGCGGCAGCCGGAATACTAGGCGCGGATCTTGGCATAGTAATGCTGTACGGCCTCATTGTTGCCATTGCCGTTATCTTTGTTACATCCATATTCTGGTGTAACTCTAAGTACATACGCAATAAATACCCTGAAATAGCCGGCGAAGATTCCCCAGAGGAACTTGCGGCGATGGAAGCTCAGTCCAGAACAATGAGAGACGAGCACGGCAACGAAGTTATTCCGTCTCTATTTAAATCTGTAATTCCAATACTTGTGCCCATAGTGCTGATTGTTACTCGCTCGTTTTCTATGCAGGTAATGGAGCCTTCCCCCGGGCGCGATGTAATAGACTTCTTTGGAACGCCCTTCATAGCTTTGCTGATAGGTGTAGGCCTAGCGTTCTTCTTGCCCAGAAAATTTACGGCGGAAGTTAGAGACACCTGGATCACCAACGCGATCAAGAAAAGCGCCGAAATAGTAATACTCACAGGTATCGCCGGCAGCTTCGGCAGGATATTGCAGAACATAGGCGTGGGCGACATAATGGCCAACGCCATTGCCGCCACAAACCTGCCGGCCGTGTTGTTACCGTTCATAATCTCATGTTTGGTACTTATTGCGCAGGGTTCCGCAACCGTGGCTATGGCTACTACATCCGCAATAATACTGCCGCTTTTGCCCTACCTTGGCATTTCTCCGGAACTGGCTGTAATATCTATTGCCGGCGGTTCGTTCACCGGTGTATTTCCACAAGGTTCGTACTTCTGGGTTGTTACAAAAATGGCCGGTTATGATATCAAGCGCGGCTATGTAGCTGTTACCGCTACATCATTCATAATGGGTGGCGTAGCGCTGGTTTCCATATTTATACTTTCATTGTTTGTTGCATAAAACATGTCAAGAAAGCACCGTCATCCCAGGGCAAGCCTAGTGTTTCATCCAGCATAAAACACTAGGATGACGGTGCTTTCTTGCATAGTATCTACTCACCAAGCTTCATCGCGTTTATCTTCTTCACTGCGTCTATCGCGTTCGCAACTTCAAGTTTATTGTAAATAGACACAAGGTGAGAGCGCAACGTAGATTGCTTTACACCTAAAATTTCGGCAATTTCTTTGCGCGTTTTACTTTGGCATAGCAACTCCATAACAGCTCGCTGTTTATCTGTGAATATTTCGTAGCTCACCACCTTTTCGTTTGCCAACCCTATATCATCTACATCACTTACTTCCATGCATAACGCCTTAATAAAACTTAGGTGCTCTTTATCTTCGTTTTTCCGCTGTTCTACGCGCTTTTGAAGCTTGTACAGCATCCCGAAGATCTCTGCCCCTTCATTTGTAAACATCTGAATATAGCCATATGGGCGCGCGATATGGCAAGCATCTTCCAAGTGCTCCAATGCTTCGCTCCGAAAGCCTTTCCTCTTCTTCCAGCAAACTATCGCCATCAGGATGCGTACTTCCACGATATCCATAGTTCGGTTAAACGAATACGCGATTTCCAGAACATTTCTAAGCAAGATTAGAGCCAGCCCATAGTCTTCGCTGGCTATATGCGCCCTGCATGTAGTTATTGTGGCGTAAACACTCCACACGGTTGTAATTTGAAATGTGTGCCCTTTTACCCAGTCTTTTGCGGCCTTTACATCGCCGGCCACAATCTTGCGCCGGGCGGCAAAGGCACTGAGGTTGTATTTTAAATGATCTGCCTTGCCCGACGCAATAACTCTAGACATAGACTCCAGTATAGATTCAGCTTCACATTTGTCTCCAAGAGCATCTAGTACACAAGCCAGCACAGACATAGCACAAAACTTAGATTCCGGCCAGAAATAGCTTTTTACCTTAGCCACCGCCGCTGTTGCGTGCTCGTGAGCTTGTTGCAAATGCCCCTGTTCGTACAGTAGGCCAGCCACAATTGTCAGGGCTATTGTAGGTCCTTCATCCTCGAACATCCAGCCCAATTCAGAATTCAAAGCCATAGCGTTTTCAAACACATTTCCTACAGCTATTTCTGAAAGATCCCTGGTGCCACGGTGGAACAACGGTATATGCACCGTTGCAGTCCACCGCGTTCTTGAAATATTGCGTGCATCGCGCAATAGCAAATGTTCATACTTTAAACTCTTTAGTTGCACACGAATGTCTAACATTTTCAAGTACAGGATCTTGTAAGAATGATCTGGATATTTTACTATAATTTCGGCATGTCTGGCATAATATTCATCCATAAAACCTATCATATCACACGCGCGCCCGTCGGCAAAGGCGCACCAAGCCAGCCCGAACAACATATGCGGGTATTTTTTGGCCGCGTTTATAACTTCTTGCTGCTTGGCTATCGGCAAAAGCCTGTACAGCATAAAGTCATGGTGATCCGAAGTTTCAAGCAAGTTGAAGCATTTCATAATACCTTCAGGGCTACCACGCCTAATAAAGCATGTAACGGCACTATAAAAATCCTTTTTTGAAAGATGATACTCCCCTTGCGCCTCAAAAAGAGACAGCACAAACTCCCTGCCGCGCTCCTTAACCATACGCTTTAGAAAGCGCTGAAACAACGGATGATACTTATAGATACCACTTTGCAATTGCATAACAAACGCGCCTTTTTGCGCCAATTCTCTTAAAAATTTATCGCTACTTACCACACCTGTCATTGCCGCGCATAACGGCGGCGTAAGCTCATTTAAAATAGCAGTGCGCAACATAAAGTCGCGTGTTACGCCATCTAACGCAGCCCAGATATTTGCTTGAATAAAATCGTCTAGGTAGTCGGGTATCACGCCGGATATCTTTCCGGAAAGCAGTAGCGCGTTTATAGCCAACACCCAGCCGAATGTCCTCCTATTGATATCTTTTGCTTGCTCTTGTGTAATTACACAGCCGCGCTTTGCGTACAAAGCCTTTATCTCATCTGAGTCAAACAGAAGCTGCCCCGCGTTTACATGAGCCGCATGGCCTTTTAGCCACAGCTCCGAAAGGCTGGCCGGAAGATCGTGCCGGCTGATCAGCACTATTTGGAAATTTTTCGGCAAACGTTTAATACTAATAAGTAACAGTTGCCACACAATACTGTTATGTATCAAATGCAGATCGTCTATAACAAGCACCGCTTTTTTTCTGCTTGAAAGCGCAGAAACAGCGCGAAGCACAAATTCATCGGGGGTTCTTTTAAATTCCGGATCGGAAACAATTTCGCCCAGAAGTTTATTCTGAGGCTGGCAGGCAACAAGCGTGGAGCATGGGCGCGTACAGAAACCAGATAAAATATTGTCATACTCATCCAATGGCAAATGCGCACTGGCTCTCGCATCTTTTTGCAGCCACTGTGTAACAGCAACCGTTTTGCCATACCCTGCCGGCGCGCATACCGTAATAACACGGTAACTTTTAAATTCACTAAACATGCGGATAAGGCCTCGCCTTTCCAGCACTATGTTGCCTATAGTCATTTCTCTACCCTGCCTCCTGCTTTACCGTTAATTTTTGTATGTTCCTGAGAATTGCTATACAATCCTATTATACACTATAAAAACGCAGTGAACAAGATGCAGTAATTTATAGCTATTTTCAGTTGCAAATCGCTGCAATATAACAACGCCGTCATCACTAGGCGACGGCGTTGTTATATTTATAAATGGTCTGCTACCGCGCCCGCGCGGCTTCTAGCGCAGAGCGTATTGCGGAAATCAGCACTTCTTGAGTATATGGCGTTCCCGCTGATGCTTCAACATCAAGAGATTGCGTAGCCAAGATCTGTGCCGCGATATCGTCCATCGTAGATTGCATCAACGGGTAAAATACCTGTTGAGCTTCATAAGAATCTGATATGCTTACACCAAGTATTGCCGTTTCACTAACCTCCACGCTTACTATAACCGTAGAATTAGCCAGCTCGATCTCTGAAAAATATGTACCCGGCACATAACGAACCCCCAGCATACCCGCTTGCGCGCCCATACCACGCGGCGGTGCCTGCGGCTGCATTGGAGCCGGGGGCTGCGGCATGGGCTGTGCTGTAGGCCTTGGCTCCGCGCCATTGTTAAACAGGAACATCATAATTAAAAGCGCGACTACCGCCGCCGCGGCAACCAGCATAATCTTGCGTATCTGTTTCATCTGCAGCACGAAAATTTTTGTACCGCCCATCTCCTTCACTCCTTTAAGTTACTGATACTCTCCTAGCTTCTTGTAAGTTTATTATCGACAGATTATAAATATGTCTTGATAAATCATCATTTCTGGATTATAATGTTTGTAAGGGTTTTTGTAGTTAAATTTATATGTAATTTTTTGAAATATATGGTTATAATAAACTGACGCTGTGTAACTCGGCCAGTAATTTAGGTGATATAGTAGATGAAATATAGAGAGCTCATGTTGGGCATATTCATAATAGTAGTACTGCTGGTGTTTATTATCCCGCCACCGCCATGGATGATGGACTTTTTGCTGATGATAAATATCGCCGTCGGCATGATAATATTGCTGAACGCGTTCTATGCCACAGAACCTCTGGAGATGTCTACATTCCCCACCATACTGCTGACATCTATCATATTCCGGCTTGCAATCACAATATCCACCACGCGCTTGATACTTGGCACCGGCTATGGCGGCCAGGTTATTGAAACATTCGGAAATTTTGTAGCAGGCGGCAACTTGGTGCTAGGCGTTATCATATTCTTCATACTTGTGCTTATCAACTTCCTAGTTATAACCAAGGGTGCGGAACGTGTGGCCGAAGTAGGCGCGCGCTTCACGCTAGACGCAATGCCCGGTAAGCAGATGGCTATAGATGCCGACCTAAACACCGGCCTTATCAGTGAAGACGAAGCAAAGAAACGCCGCAAAAAAATTCAAGACGAAGCTAACTTCTACGGATCTATGGACGGTGCGGCCAAGTTCGTTAAGGGCGAAGCCATTGCCGGTATAATTATCACATTCGTAAATATCATCGGCGGTATTATAATGGGTACCACCGGATCTGCCACCGGCGAAACAATGAGTATCGGCGAAGCTACCAACTTATTTATGATGCTTTCCATTGGCGACGGCATTGTTAATATGCTTCCCGCTCTGCTTACATCCGTTGCCACAGGCTTTATAGTTACAAAGGCCACCGCCGAAGGCGATGTTACGTCAATGTTGGGTAGGCAGTTGTTCACAAGGGAACAGGCGCTTCTACTGGTTGGCTCCGCAATGTTGTTCATGGGCACGTTTACGCCGCTTCCCGGCTGGGTATTTATTACGTCCGGCGTGTTGCTTGTATCCGGTTCGCTTATGCTGAGGCGGCAGCAAGCCGTGGAAGATATTAAGGAAGAAATCACTGCCGAAGAAATCGAAACGGCTGAGATACGCAAACCTGAAAACATCGTGTCGTTGCTGAATGTAGACCAGATCCTGCTGCTGTTTGGCTACGGCCTTATCCCCTTGGCAGACCCCGCCCAAGGCGGCGACCTGCTGGATCGTATAGTAATGATACGTCGCCAGGTGGCGCTGGAACTTGGCGTGATAGTGCCTGTAATACACCTGCGAGACGATATCAAACTTTCACCTAACCAGTACCGCATACTAATCAAGGGTGTGGAAGTTGCCGGCGGTGATATAATGTTCGATCACTATATGGCCATGAACCCCGGCTATGTAGAGGAAGAAATAGACGGTATTGAAACAGTGGAGCCATATCTTGGCCTACCCGCGCTATGGATATCCGAAACCCAGCGTGAACGCGCCGAGGCTCTCGGCTATACCGTGGTAGACCCTCCGGCCATAATCGCCACACACATGACAGAGATAATCCGTTCGCACCTGCATGAACTGCTATCCCGCCAAGATGTGCAGACACTTATCGACAACGTAAAGGATCAGCACCAGGTTCTGGTAGACGAACTGATTCCACGCCTGATGACTATCGGCGATGTACAGAAAGTGCTGGCAAACCTGTTGCACGAAGGTATATCCATCCGCGATCTTGTAACTATCATGGAAACATTGGCCAACTACGCCCACGTAACCCGCGATACCGATATGCTTAGCGAATATGTGCGCCAAGCCTTGCGCCGTGCTATATCGCGCAAATTTTTCGACGACCGTATCAACAACGTGCTTACGCTGGATCCGGAGCTTGAACAGCGCATAATGGGCAACGTGCAAGCCACCGAACAGGGCTCCTACGTGGCGCTAGATCCATCAACAACCCAAAAAATATTCGACAACCTGCATAACGAGACTCAGAAGCTTACATCCATGGGTCTGCAACCGATCATACTTACATCCCCAATAGTGCGTATCTACTTTAAACGCCTTGTGGAACAAGTAGCGCCGGATCTCGTAGTACTGTCTTACAATGAAATTGACCCCAAAGCTGAAATTCAGTCCATCGGGATGGTGAGCCTTACGTGAAGATAAAAAAATTTGACGCGCGGACTGAACAGGAAGCTATCGAAAAAGTGAAAGCGGAACTTGGGCTTGATGCTCTGGTTCTTAGCATCAAAACCACCAAGCCCAAGGGTGTTTTCTCGTTCATGCGCAACCCCACTGTAGAGGTAACCGCCGCATACGACGAAAAAAAGACCGCGCTTAGGCCGGTAATAGGTTCGGACATTACAACCCCAGCGGCTGCACCACTGCTTCCACCTTTGCCGTTACCGGAACCTCAAGGCGGGCAATTGATAATGGATTCGGCATACCAAGATCCAGCATCTAAAATGTCTGAAGTTGACAGGATTGTGGAATCCATACAGGCTATACAATCACTTCAAGGCGGCTTTTCTCAGGCTAAGCAACCCGCGCCTAAGGCGGCGGCCATGCCAACCAACCAAGGCGCTCTGGCAGACCTCGAGCGAACCCCGGGGCAAATGCGCTACGATAACACCGGCGCGGCAGTTGCGGCAGATTTATTATCAAGTGTGCCAGCGTTCCAAAATACCGCCCACACACAAGCCGTAACACAAAGCACCACACCAAAAACCGATACCAGCGAGCTAAAGCTCCGCAAGCAAGCCGAAAAAATAAAAACATTGGAGCAAAAGCTACACAGCACGGAAGATCTGCTGGCCTCTACCATGCAAAAACTTACTGTGTCACAACATGCAAGCTCTATAGGTCCGGCGGCGGAACGCAAGTACGACAGCAACATACTGCAGATGTTCTACAACACACTGACCGAGCAAGGCGTTACACCCGAAATAGCCGAAGAGCTGCTTACCGAGGCACAGCAATACGAATTGTTAGATATCGACGTAGCGGTAAAAGTAATCTACGGCAAGATCGTAAAACTTCTGGGCACTGCCCAGCTTATAGATGCCGAAGGCTCCAAACGCGACAAACCAACCATAATAACATTTATAGGTCCCACCGGTGTAGGCAAAACAACCACTATTGCCAAGCTCTCAAGCCTATTCATACTAGGTATGGGCAAAAGTGTAGGCATGATAACCGCAGACACCTACCGCATAGCCGCCGTAGAGCAACTAAAAACATACAGCGAAATACTGGGCGCACCAATCATGACCGCTTACAACAAGCAAGATATATCAGACGCAATCAAGAAGCTGCGTTCCAAATGCGATATAATAATAATAGACACCGCGGGGAGATCCCACAAACACAAGGAAAACGTAGACGAACTGGGGCAACTGTTAACCGCAGCTCCAGATTCCGTAAAATATCTGGTATTAAGTACCACTACCAAATGTGAAGACATCCTATCAATAATCAACCTATACACCAATATAACAGACTTCAACCTGATCTTCACAAAGCTTGACGAAACTAATTGCTTGGGTTCCATACTAAACGCGTGTTACACAACAGGCAAAAAAGTATCCTACGTGACAACAGGCCAAAATGTACCGGACGACATCGAAGTAATGCAACCCGAAAAAATAGCCAAAGCACTACTGGGCTTCGGCACAATCTAGCTTTAAGCACTAAAATTAGGGGTGTAAGCGTGAACGCAAACGACCAGGCCAACCGCCTACGGGATATAATCAAAGCAAAGGCTGCTCAAGACGGCATAGTGGTCGACGACGCTATCCGCACGCCGCTTACAGACCTGTTAAGCGATCACACCCAACCAATCCCTTCCACAAGGCAGGGTGCCAAGGTTATCACAATCTCCAGCGGCAAGGGCGGGGTAGGCAAAACAAACTTCACCGTAAACCTAGCCATAGCCATGAGCCGCCTTGGTAAGCGCGTAGTAATAATAGACGCTGATTTCGGCTTGGCTAATATCGAGGTTATTCTTGGCGTTATACCAAAATACAGCTTTGCCGATGTATTCGCGCAAAGGCGCACTATTGAAGAAGTTCTAACACCCGGCCCAATGGGCGTATCATTCATATCCGGCGGCTCCGGCCTTGGTAACATGGCCAATGTCACCGACGAGCAGTTGCAGTTCATTGTAGAAAACTTCGATGTGTTGGACAAAGTGGCGGACGTAGTGTTGATAGATACGGGTGCCGGAATATCTAAGGCTGTAACTTCCTTCGTTCTGGCCTCCAGTGAAACCATAATAATCACCACACCCGAACCTACTTCTATCACCGACGCGTACGCTATCATAAAAACCGCCCGCGAAGAAATGGCACATACCCTTAATTTCAAGCTTGTGGTAAACCGTACCGATACTCCTGAAGAAGGCGGCGAAATATTCACCAAGTTAAGCAGGGTTTGCTCAAGATTTCTGTCAATTCATATTGAAAACCTTGGTGCAATACCTTATGATAGTAGTCTGGTAAAGGCCGTAAAATCACAAACTCCAGTAACCGTCAGCTTTCCTGATTCCCAATCGGCTCAAGCAATCAACGAAATCTGCCACAAGATATTG
>Ga0131853_10018879_pt1 | contig 12544 bp, 9 predicted proteins | sample TergutLab28metaG_FD_92764 | JGI IMG/M metagenome (GOLD analysis project Ga0131853, IMG submission 92764) | Labiotermes labralis P1 segment gut microbial communities from Petit-Saut dam, French Guiana - Lab288 P1 (version 2) (version 2) | ecosystem: Host-associated > Arthropoda: Insects >...
ATACACACATACACACACACACATACATACATACACACATACATACATACATACACACATACACACACACACATACATACATACACACATACATACATACATACACACATACACACACACACACACATACATACACACATACATACATACATACATACATACCTCTCCTACAAGTCACCTCCTCCGTTTAGCTCCTAAAGTACGTTTTCTTCTTTTTTTAACGATCCTACCAGTAGCCGATGATATGGCACACTTTATGGCCCCCTAGAGTTAGATCCTGCAGATTTATTACCTCCATAAATGATAAAGATGTCCCTCCACACGCCACAAAGGCAAGTGGAGAGGTGGAGATACAGCTCCCCTCATGCTTCACCTCGGCAATAGATTGGGAGTGGTCAGATTTACGCCCCAGCCGCTTTATCCCTAAACATAAGGACCACAATACCCATTAAATAAGAGGCTGGGTGCAGCCCACAACCTGTGCGAATATTATGGAGAAGAAAATATCTCCTGTGCCGGGTATCGGCTAGTGATTGCTTGGTCGTCCAGCCCCTAGCCTAGTCACCATACCCACCAGGTTATCTCTACTAGGTAAGTTCATAGCACATGTTCTTGAGTCGCTTGTTATAGACTCAACAAAGTTTTGGCTTTCTCCGTCTCCCCCCCCCCCACCCCGATTCCGCCTATCTTCCGCCGTACAAAACAGAATTATGGCAGTTTTCTTCAAACCTTGCAATATCGCACCATCAGCATTGCTGAAGACAAGGACGGTGTGACGACCTCCGGTGGCCCGATTTTAAAAACGGGTTTCACGAAAACAGGTCACTGAGTGTGTGTAGGGCTTCTGTTCATGTTCATATCCGACAGATGGGGCACAGAAAAAAAAACACACAAGCACATCGTTAAGAGTTCCAAGGAATGTTCCCTGTTCTTTTGGAGCCCTGTAAATATCAACAACACCTATCGCATTCAGCTACAGACGGGTATATTGAGGAATCACTCATTCTGTGAACGACTTGGTACATCGATCACACACACACACACACACACACACACACACACACACACACACGTTGCGATGCTGGCTGTTGCCGGAAGTTCTTGGCTCGGAACCAGATTTCGCTGTCTCCATTACATTTACGAACGAAACCTCAACTTTCTTTTTCATCCTCTTTTTAGCAAAAGAAACTTAACACAGAGAAGTTCATTTTGTTCCGTGCTATCGCTGCAGTCCGTAAATTGAATGAGAAGGCAAAATGTACGTTATGGATTGTTCTTCCTTCGGTGTCAACATAACCAGACGACTTCATTACGAACTGCGAGACACATCTGAAGTATCCGTCACCCAAAAATTACGATGGGACAAAAAGCACACAAAATTTAGAAATAGCACGAGTTAAAAGCACTTACGATCCGGACTTTGGTTTGCCTAAAGAGGCGGCAGAGTGGTTGACAAATGTGCTCTGAATACTTAAGATAGTGGGTTGGAATCTCGGCTCTATCACTGCTTATCTTTATTGAGAATCTGTGGTTTCACTCGGCCTGTAGAGTCTAATGTTGAAAGCGTACTCTGACGGCACGACTGCTTACTTACACATATTTGAAAATTCACCCGCCAAAGGACTCAAAAATCAACGAGACAGTATGTCGTCCCACGTAACTCATTCGCAGGGTCGCTGACCCAGTGTTCTGTCAGTGTCAGCATCAGGCCTATCGTAAGAACATTAAAATAAACAGGAAATATTCAATTAATGAGAATCCCTTGCATCGTCTGAGAAAAGTTGGAAGAAATTAGAATACTTCTTATAATATTTCTTATAAATTTTAATGTTTTTATGCTTGTTTGGCCTAATGACGATTCGACAGAAAGCTTGAACATGTAGGAATTTTATCTTTTAGTAAACAAGCTGTATGAACTGAAACAAGCTCTTATTGATTCTTCTGATTTCTACACAACGGGATGACCCAAATAAAGATCGCAACATGATCCCTGCCGTTCCGCATTACGTATAGGACAGCCTATTTCAGAAAGCCTTTAGAAGACCCAAAGACCAGTCAAACTGAAATTTTCTTGTACGAGGGTGAGTGAAAAGAAAACCTTAAATATTTTTTATTTTTTATCATGACGATGTGGTGTGCAAATTATTGACTTATATCCAGGTGTGCGGCTATTTCATTCACTGTTACACGGCGATTTTCCTTCACGATGGCTTCAACTGCTGCAATGGCCTCTGGTGTCACTACTCGGTGTGCCTGACTGGGTCGAGGAGAGTTTCTTACAGAACTAATGCCGTTCATGAACTTCCTAGTCCACTCGTACACTTGCTGTGGTGACAGACATGCATCACCAACTGAACTTTCACTCGTCGATGAATTTCGATGGGTTTCACCCCTTCACTATAAAAAACGGATGACAGAACGCTTTTCTTCTTTGGTGCATGTTGCAAGCGGGGCTGCCATCTTTACACTACTACTGTGCCGTCGTGTTTAATTCCTGCTTCGTATTGCCACCTGTCGGCTACTCTTCAAACCATGAGTATCATTGTTGTCAACTTACAAGACAATCGAGTTGTGTTTAGAATTTTTTCACACCTTTAAGGCTTTCATTTGACTCTCCCTCGTACTTTCAGAATCCGAACATCTTGTGCACGTCCGATAACAGAATGTAACAATGATATAAACATAACACAAAAACTGCATGCAAACGCAAAGCGTTATTTTCTGCTCCTCGCTCTTCTGGGGTGTTACGAGACGTAGATCGGTATTTGCTTACTGACGTTTCGGGACAATATATCGCCCCCATCTTCAAAGGTTAAGCTAGACCCTGGAAGATGGGACGGATAGGTTGTCCCAGAACGTTAGTAACCAATATTAAATGTTAAATAAACATCCAAACAGATGCAACAGTATGCAGATATTTATTTATTGCAAAGTCACTCTACATGTTTCGGGTCTCACAGCACCCATCATCAGGAGTACTAAAAACTGTAACCGCAGCCGCTGGTACAGGTCATAATATCGGTACAGCTACTTCCCTCCAACGTGGCCAGTTAGGAACCAAACAACGATCTACACCCCAGAAGATCGAAGGCTTCAACCACACCGCAGCGGTAACCTGCAACATTCTTTTCTGTTTTAGAAAGGGGGTTAGTTTTACACACACAGTATTTTGTTTAGAGTGCGGTAAAGTCAAAATTATGTTTGCGAGAAAAAGCTGTACGTTACGTAACAACAACATTATCTGAATACATATCGGATGATGGCAATGTTTAACTGTAATGCAGCCAATCTGAAGAAGCAACAGCTGGCTTTCAAAATAAATACGTCAGGAATTGTAGTCGGCCTTGGAAATTGACCTGTGCCTTCCCAGTAGGGCTCTAGAAGTCAGACATACTGATCATGATTTGCTCTGTTATGTCACATCGTAATACGACCCTTCATTACCAGGTGGTCCCTTAAATGGAAAGTGGTTGTGGCAACTTTTTGCTTACATGAATCAACTGCTGTTCGCGTTTTATAAGGAGCAGAGGGTTTCGGTACCTGTGAACCAGATATGCAACCAGCGTGCGTGGAAACCAATCAGACGAGAGATTGTTATCCAGAAGCGTAACATAAGCCATCAGTCTAAAGAACGGTACTTCGTATCAAATTAAACAAGTGCAGGAGACTATTCTCTGGCGCAGCAAGAATCAATCATTTAGAATGGCCTGTTAAGTAATTAGCTAATCCCCATCAGAAACTTACGCAAAATGTATCTTTGCCATAGTCAGTTACATTGCTTTGCCTGAGAAAATTTTCGGTTTGAGTTTTGTAAATGCCAATAAATCTAAAACGCTGCCAAACACAGATAAATTTATTTCTTAAAAATTTTGTTTAGAGTAGGACACATGTTTCGGCCTTAATGGACCACGTTCAGGTTTTGTATAAAGACATAAATATATATACTATAATGTAATTGAGAAGGAATGGGGTTCTATTAGGGCCGAAACATGTGGTACATTCAAAAAAATATGCTCAAATTTTGACAGGGATTTTAGTCTACTAACATTTTCTTTACGTGTCAAAAGCGCATGCTAGGGTCGCAGATTGGAATTCCAGCTCTGGGAATATACTTTTTATGTTTTGTTGGCCGTGCATCTCTGTATTATCTTATACATAAAACCAAATTGGTGCACAATTTTCTTCTTGGTGTATTCATCAATCTCTACGTGTTTCGGTCTGCTATGGGCCCATCATAAGGAGAAACAACTGTGTTCATGTGACACTTGGTATTTGTTATTCTGTGTGGATGACTGTCTGGTATGCAGGAACATATGCCCCTGCATACCAGACAGTCATCCACACAAATACCAAGTGTCACATAAACACAGTTGTTTCTCCTGATGATGGGCCCATAGTAGACCGAAACACGTAGAGATTAATAAATACACCAAGAAAAAAATTGTGCACCAAATTGGTTTTATTTACAAGATATGGGAATATATGTCAATGTAAGTTTATTGTGTCTCATATTTTCTAACGCATGTTTTCTCAAACTGCAGTAGGCGTACTAACATAGGCAAATTATTGTTTATTGGTACAAGGTCTTAGTAGAAAAATCGCAAAATAAAAAATAGAAGTTTGAAAACTGAAATAAAGAGTAAGCCACACACATACTTGCTGCCACTCAGAACTGCTGGCAATGTTACACAAATCATCCCCTTGTCAGCCAGTCTATCCTATTTTAATTTCTTTATTTAGATACAAAAAATTGTGGTATAGTGAAATTATTCAATTTCAAATATTGTATTAATAACACAGCACTATACAAGTAATGAAGGTTGCCAGTTTCGCCTTTGTTAACAATTCATCACCAGGCCTTTCCGTAACAAGATCCGTCCCTTGCAAGGAACTACGTCTCATTCTGCTCGTCTTGATGCCAAGGCAATCGCACATTGTTCCCATAATACACTGGTGCTGCGTGTGGGTATCAGAGCAAACTATCACGTAAAGTATCATCAATCGACTCCCGAGACCAAAATCCCTTAAAAGTCCTTCAACTGGTCCAAAAATGACCCTCATATTATACAGCCTGCCATCTTTGAGCAAGACGAATCCATTCACTCAATTATTATACCAACCACTGCACATATATAAAATTTACACAATAAAACATTAAAAACGCTCCGACATGTTTCGGTCCTAAGACCATCATCAGGGAGCTATATATTCCTTGCTAAAGTCACACTAGAAATAGTCACATATTAATTTCGCTGTACCAGTTGGGTGTTGTGGCAGCATGCCGTGTTGTGTTGTGAAGAGTGCCCTGCTACGGATATGCATTCTGTTCTTCGTTGCGTGAGTATCACATTACACAACACGGCATGCTGCCACAACACCCAACTTGTACAACGAAATTAATCTGTAACTATTTCTAGTGTGACATTAGCAAGGAATATATAGCTCCCTGATGATGGTCTTAGGACCGAAACATGTCGGAGCGTTTTTAATGTTTTATTGTGTAAATTTTATAAATTTTATATATGTGCAGTGGTCGGTGTAATAATTGAGTAACTCGACAACATGAGCAGTGTAACAATAAAAATACGAATCCATTCTCCTCACATATGTATTAATATCTTCCTACCAACAACGGCTCCCAAGTTGTCTCTTTCCTTCTGGTTTTCCCGAGGAAAATTTTATATGCATTTCTCTTTTCCCATACACGTGCAATGTCTCGCACTTCTGACACTGGAAAGTTTAAGTCACGTAATTTTCTACAAATTACTGTCACTTCCTCTTCTTCAAGTATAAATATTGTCCCTCGTTCCTGCCCTCAACAGCCCCAATCTATTCCCCCCCCCCCACCCAGACCATTTCCTTTAATAATCGAATGGAACCTCCCGCTGCCATTTATTTCCCCGCCCGGTCGATTCACTGATTCATGTAATCCTACATTCATCACTTCAGCTCATTCAATATTAGATAAACTCAGAACTACGTACAGCGTCATCAAGTCATCCACAAACCAGTGGATAAAGCAAGCAAATAAACATCGCATACCCCAAACTAAACAGCTGTTGCCAAGAACTGGCATGCATACAATGTAAAAAAAAGAACACAAAATTATATATTATGGTTAAAATTGTCTACTAGATCTTGAAAGCGCTCGGGTTAGGCACATACAGAGAAGGCGTCATGAGTGAGCTCCACAAAACTTCATTCTAACACCTTACTGCGTCATAGGGATTTCTACTGACAATAAAATACCGTGCGCAAGAAGTTACATAAAATTTTATTGTCATACCGATACCTTGCATCTCTACAAATACTGTCGGATGTAACATTCCTTGGGCGAGACTGCATTTCACGTAAGTGACGCAATGAATTTAGCTGTCCGAGGAAAGAATTTTTTTTTTGGGGGGGGGGCCGGGGATTTTCTTTAGTCGATTAATCAGTAAGACGCAAGGTTTTGTTCACGAAATGTTATTATTCTGAACACAGATTACGAAGTTAAGCTTTTAACAGAAATGTGAATATTCTACGTGCTAAGTGCTTGTGTGTTCACCTCAAGGCTTACCCCACGCGTAAAAAAAATAGATCGACAACGTAACATTTACGTTCCTTATTCATTTCATACTTTTTGTAATTAGGGATTTTTAATTTTTCAAAATTATCGGTTAAGTAATGGGTCAATGGCAAAAAGCCTCATATTCATATACTTTTAGGGTAATTCCAAAAGGCCTCTTTTACTACCCGGTCACTACTGTTGCAAAGCCATACTTTAAAGTAAAGAGAAAACACAGAGAATTCGTCTATTTCTTTCCCATTTGTCAATATTAAAATACTGGCTTGTTAGTTCTGGCCACCTCAAGGAAACACAACCTTATCATTAATATTTCAAGCATCGAAACCGGCCGAGGCCAACAGCTGAAAGGAAAATTTTGTAATTAGTTTCAAGGGAATCTTATGTTTATTGGACCTGCATCATCTTGATAGTTGAATAAAGAGAGACCAAATTGATATCACTTGCTTTATTTCCTTATTTACTGCTCAACATGTTTCGGATGTTAATACATCCATCCTCAGGAGCTTGCGACTTATTTGTTGAGTTATTTCATGGGTTGTATTGCTCTGGTACGATGTATGTTGGTGTTACGTTGTGGTTCGGCTGGGGTGGTGTGGTATCCGGATGCAGGCTGAGGCCTGCGTAAGGATACCACACCACCCCAGCCGAACCACACCGTAACACCAACACATATCGAACCAGAACAATACAACTCATGAAATAACTCAACAAATAAGTCGCAAGCTCCTCGGGATGGATGTATTAACATCCGAAACATGCTGAGCAGTAAATAAGGAAATAATAAAGCAAGTGACATCAAGTTCGTCTCTCTTTATTCAACTAGTTTCAAGGGATTTTTTCCGCATTCCAAAACGTCAAAACTGGCTCTGGAACCCACCCAGCTTCCTATTCAATGAGTACCGGGTTTCCTTCTCGGGATTAACGAGGCCGGCCCCTCCCCCTATATGCCATCATGGTGTAGAAGGGGAAGACTTCCCCTCTACCTAAGTAACCTCCCTTATAATGGGCACAGAAATGTCTCGTCTTTCAAGAAAAAAAAACGAAGTTGCGTTACTGTAATCACGTTAGCCTACTTGTAGTCTCTATTCCGAGCCAGATGAGTCCAATTGAGACCATGGGCTTGTGAGATGTCCCGCAGTGTCAACTGGCAGATGGTTACCAACGATTCCGAAGAAAGTTCAGCCCAAAAGCAATATGGAAGAAAGAAGTTCGTACGAAATCTTGGTAACCTACCAGAATATACGGCATCACGTCCCATCCCTGAAACCTCAAACAAATGAGTACGGGACACCCGTGCACAATCTTATTTCCTTAAGATCACACTTACGTCCCGATTTTCCTATTGGACACTTCTGTTAAGGTTATGTGTATTTCTCCCCTTCCAGATGATCCTGCCCGTTTCACCTCACAGACGTGATTTTTTTTAATATCCGCTAAGTGTAACAAATCCTGGGATGTTGAAACACCGCTCGGATAAAAGACAGGGTGCAGCACGTTGATAATATGCCCTACTCGTATTCCGGCAGCGAACTGCTGAAGTCCCGCCCGTGAACGGTCTATCTTGTCCAAGGTTTTATGAAATTTTCACCGTTAATTCACGCAAATGGGTCTACTGCTAAATATGCCATGAGAAATTCCTGTAGTAACTTCTTAATGGGAAATCTGAGATTCTCAAAGCGGTACTGTTGAAGATTCAAGTCCGATGTGATAACGATGCATCGTCTGATACGCAGATACCGCCGTCTGGAAGGATCATAGTGCCTTCAGTTTCAGGGTCTCTTCTTTGACTGCTCGAGCCTGAAGACAGAGACACTTCAATCGTCCGAAACCTGGGTAACTATTAACCTGTCCCCACCTCATTAATCCATCACTCTTCAGCTTCCTAATTCATTAGTAATCATACTCCAGCAACAATAGTTGAAATGGGACTTAATGAACACGGCGATTACGTGACCTATTCAAATCCCGATACAGATCTACAATTTTTAATTGCATTATTTTCTTCTGTGTATTAAGAAAAATCCCAGAATCATATCGGAAGCGCGCCATGACCCTTCCTAGACCATCTTTACTAATTCATGACAGAGTTTCACAATCATCCTAAGTCTTACATCGCAGTTCTTACAATACAACCAACTCGATGCACTAATTTCTCAAATTTATTTTTGGATTAAAACTCTACATGTTTCGGACAGTTCCTCTGTCCATCATCAGGAGTTTTTCACACACACAGCAATGGCATATGTCATACAGGTTACAGCTACAGCTTGCGAGCAGGATCAAGACGGAACTGCAGTTCCGTCCTGATCCTGCTCTCAAGCAGTCAGCAAACCTGTATGACATATACCATTGCTGTGTGTACAGTGAAAAACTCTTGATGATGAACAGAGGAACTGTCCGAAACATGTAGAGTTTTATTACAAAAATTAATTTGTGAAATTAGTGTATCTAGTTGGTTTTATTATAAGAATTTATCACGATGCACGGTCACCTGAACGTCAAAACTTACAACGCAGGTCTAATGCTTGACAATCACTGTCCGGTGTCGCCTCCTACATTGAACAAATTAGGATATTTTGGGAACAGTCAAATAATAAAACACTCAGCTTCATTCCTGTACTTCGTGTACCTCTGTAACACGACAAATGCTAGTAATCCTACATTTCCGAAGCCATTCACTTTTTTTTCTTCTTGTAGCTTACATCTGGACCGTCTGTACAGTCACGTGACGAACTTTATAGATTTCATACTGCAGTTCGCCACTCTGAAAACGTCTTGCCATTAAGGCTCGTAGCTTGGTGAAACTTTACTTTCACCTGTTAAAAACAATTCTTATAACGAATTTGCGGAGAGACGTAGTAGTTACAGACCTGAAGCTGTAGTGTCAGAGGCATATTAGCTCGTAATACTGTATACCAAAATATACTTTCATGGGTTGGTTTGTTTCAAATACGCTCCGCAGTGAATCTGCTAGCCACTATTTTATGTATCACTGAACATGTCCGTACAGACATTCTCGACGCTTGCTGTGTAGAAGTTTTATAAAATAAGGCCACATTAAAACTTAATTCATACCCTCCCACACCTCTTAAACTATTCCTTCCGAGGGTAAAACTAGCACTTCCGGGAAGATAAAAATGTAACTGTCACACTGTCTCTTCGGTTAAGTTCTACATGTCTGAGAAATATTTAAATTTACGTCGTCCTTTAATCTAAGGAAAAAAACTGAATTATTTATGTAGTGAAATTAAAATCACTTGTACATCCTTGCACGGTAATTTCCTTTCCGGACGTCACTTTAACACAATCGGTAGACTACTTAAACAAACCTTCTATGCTACAAATCAAGTTCTAGTCCTGGTCCCAAGACAAATGTAGCTTGTTGACAGATATTGTAATACAAATTTGTACGTCAGCACAACTGTTTTCATTACGCAAGGTAATATGTAGGCTACATGTTTCGACTAATAAATAGTCATCTTCAGACCTATTCTTTACAGGTTAAGTCACAGGATGCTGTGCACACATTGGGATCCCAGTGTGTTTATATCAGTGAAATACTTAAGCCACATCATTTGCAAATGATATGGCTTAAGTATTTCACTGATGTAAACACACTGGGATCCCAATGTGTGCACAGCATCCTGTGACTTAACCTGTAAAGAATAGGTCTGAAGATGACTATTTATTAGTCGAAACATGTAGCCTACTGTAATAAGAACAGTTGTGCTGACGTACAAATTTGTATTACAATACGTATTCAAGCACTTCGTGATGTCTTCGTTCAAAATTGTTGACGGGTATTGGCTCGTAGCTGTACACATCCAAAATGAAAGTTGGTGAAACGACGTGGGAATAAAATCATCGATGAAACATTCGCACAACTTTATGGAGATAAAATTGCGGTTCAAATCAAAACGGCCTCGTAAATCGGAAGTAAAATTTAACATCTTTATGAAGTAAAACGAAAATTGTGAACAAACGGACTGGTAACAAGAACTCGGATTTTCCAGCAGTTAACACGGATGCATTTCGAATAAGTTTAAGGTCGTTACCTGCTTATGAACATGTGTTGCTACGTCGCAAACATTTGAGGTGTGTTGATGCGACGGTCGCGGAGCCGGTGACACTCACCGCGATGGTGAAGACGCTGGGGCCTGCCGCTGAATCCGACGCCGCGCCGCGCCACGTCTAGGTGGGTCGATAAGTGCTGGCTCACTGACTTCCACACAGCAACTGGGTCCTTCGTCGGGCCAAAGTCCTTACTTCGATCTTCTTTGGATTCTGCGATTGTCTGAAGGTGCGTGGTCACTGCTCAGTTTCGGGACTGCTCCGCGCTGCGTAGGTGTACAGCAGGGGAAGTAGACAACAAAAGGAAGCGTCTCTACTTCGAATCTTAGTAACTGCTGTAGTCTTTAGATGGGAAGCTGTATTTCTTGGTCGTGTGGGCGAAATATTAATTTAGTTGGATGAAGAATCCAAGTACCAGACACAAGCCTTAGACACTAGTGTTAAACTTTACGAAGTCAAGCATTGATAACTCAAGGGTAACCACGAGTATGAGGTACTTCTCCGCGAGATTAATTGGAAAAATATAGAGTCTGAACCCTTGTGGATTTGACGGAAAAGTCTGCTGATGAGACCAGCAAAATCAGACCCTTTCCACATTTCCTGTTTTCGAAAACGTACAATCAGAGTGCGATTTTAAATATGTAAACAGCTAATGAAATTTACTTGCTGTATTTAACACCAAAAACTTGAAAAAAAAATTCTCGTATTGGTACGAAACGTACTCATAACAGAAAACTCAAAACGTAGTACACAAATAACACAACCACTGTAACCTTTAGTATAATGCACGTCAATCTAAGGCACAAACATCGGAAACGTTAGTATCACACAAAAAAATGCAGACACAGACATCCTAGTATTTAGTACAATACACATAAAAATATCTTCACAAATCACATCTAATACATGATGTACGGATATTTCATTGTTTCATTTTTCACTGAAAGAAGGCCAGAAAAAGCAATTCCAGAATAAAACGCGTACCACTGAAGAAAGAACGAGTGTTGTCATTTGATATGACAGTGACGCTGAGCACGCGGGCAATTCACGTGCTGGTGACACACGCATCAATCACGGAGACCCACAGTACACGTACACTAGCCAGCACTCAACTCCAACACGCTCACCTCAGCAGCCAACCAGTAAACCTAGATCCTGGCTTACACACCGCTATACAAAATAATAAACAAAAAGAAAACATTTTCCACGTGACCAGTGCAATAAGCCAATCACAGCACTACAACGGCCTTGCTTCTTGGCTTTTACACTCTCTGTCTCTGTCTCTCTTTACTTTCACGCTATTAATTTCTCTCGTGAAAGGGATCTATTCGCCACCCCATTTTACATTTCCTCCTACCTTAATGTACTTCATGTTTCTGCCTCCCCTACTAACTACGTACTGTGTGTGAGCTTATTAGGGGCTACGTTGACCCTTAAATCCTATTGGTAACTACATGCTCCACCAGGTTTAACATTAGAACGCTTGTATTGTGACCACAGTGCAGTGACGTCTTCAGTGCAACTTTTGCACCAAATAGACTCTTTCTGTGTACAATATAATAATAATAATATTGCAGAATACCTTAACCCAAATTATAAAGAAGACCAATTTGTAATTATTGTAAAAAGCCACGAAAGCACTCAACCAAATATGAACTCAATATTTAAGACAGCAGCAAAGATTACAGAAGAATTAAGTCAACCAAATGAGAAGAGTGACGCAAAGCAGGATGGACTACAACACACAAAGGCAAGATTGGGAGTCCCTAAAGAAAAAATGGGAAAACAAAGTAATGCATGGGCAGTACATTAGAAATACAGATAGACAGCTTATCAGTGAAGAAGACACATTCCTCTGGCTATCGAAGGGAGACCTAAAAGCAGAAACTGAAAGTGAAATAGTGG
>Ga0131853_10018880_pt1 | contig 12543 bp, 7 predicted proteins | sample TergutLab28metaG_FD_92764 | JGI IMG/M metagenome (GOLD analysis project Ga0131853, IMG submission 92764) | Labiotermes labralis P1 segment gut microbial communities from Petit-Saut dam, French Guiana - Lab288 P1 (version 2) (version 2) | ecosystem: Host-associated > Arthropoda: Insects >...
AACAGCTGTCAAAGTTTCAAACTTCTCTGGCCATTATCTCCGTAACCGTTCAACTTTGGACATAGGTGTTTTGGGTTATATCGGTATACTTTAACATAAGGAACACCCTCCCGAAATCTGGCATTTTCCTCCTGGGACACCCTGTATATACCGATGAGTGATTGATTCCGTCACACGCCGGTTTTCATGGTTACAATTTTTCCACTTTTAAGTTAAATCGTGATTTGTGCGTGAAGTTACACTCCGGTTTCCGTTGTTAGTTTTTGAAATCGTTACGGGATGTGCATGGTCAAGATAAGGGTTTGGTTTGTGCTTGACGCCACAGTATGTTTTGTTTGGTTATCATGAAAACCAATATGCATCCTCAGTTAGATAACGTAACTTATGCTTATTGTAGCTCACCTTCATTTACGACAAAGCTTGGTTTGTGTGTGACGTCAGACGTTGGTATGAACGGCTCCTATGATTACCGCGTTTCAGTGGAACAATGCGTGAATATATGGGCGACTCTTCACATGAGAAGAACGTGGTTGGTAGTTAAATATTAGGCATTGTGCAGCGTTCGTGACAGCCATGTAAGAAATATATTTATATCAAAATTCTGTGGCAGGCTTGTATCGCAATGTTATTTCATGCCATTGAATTTTGATTCGGGACTTAATAGTGCTAATGTTAATGAAGTGCTGCATTTTACTCTAACTAGAATAAGTTCTTTACTTTCGTGTTGAGTTTCAGTTTAGTTGAAAAGCTTATGAAGTTGATTTTCAAATTTTATTTCTAATTAGGCAATAGATGACTTGGCCTGGGTGGGACGTGAGTGTCTGTCTGTCTGCCTGTCTGGCGGTGAGACCGGTCTGTTTTTGATCTGGCAGTCCAATCTAATTGGCTGGATAACTCCAGTCCGATGGGCGTAATCCTTTCCAGACTGTCACTGCAGTCTGCCTTGTCAGTTTATAATTTGCAGGAATTACTTTGCTGTTCGCTTGGGGGCGTCGACACATTCGAGTTTGCGAGTGCCAGTCAGTCAGTCAGTCAGTCAGTCCTCATCACAACAGAATTCAAATACTTTTAGTGAAGATTGACTCTGATCATTTTGTTGGTTTCATTTATGGATTTTTGCCTGTAAAATCATAAAACTTTTGCAAACATCAAATTTTAAAATCACATTGGCGATGCTGCATAAAACTGATTTGATTTTCAGCAGCTTACCACTCATATTTATTTGCTAGTTTCTGACAGCCCTTGATTTCTAGAAAAATAACTGACTGATATTTATAATGAAATTTAGACATGTTTCCTTGGAGGTGAAAATTAACCTTTTAAATGTTTGCTTGAGATTCTTTTCAGAGTTGCCAGAACTTCTCCGATACAACGTAGCGTGAAAACAAGCATTTTTTTACCTACAAAATGGCGCTTGGTCTTAATTTGTCTGCTGTGGTTGTAATAAAAAAGATACGAAATTGGCTAATTTAGTCCTCGAGTCTGATTGACTGGCTGAACAGAAAGTTATATTTCGTGTTTTGGGAAGTGACCTCTCATACACAATTTCATAAATATCCGTCAACGCGTTGAGAGCCAAGAAACGTGGGTGTAAGCGCCCCCCGAGTATCCGTGTGCGCCCTGTTGTGGGTATGTGCCGTCGCTTGCTTTGCTGAATTTTACATATCTGGTATAAATAATGACTAAGAGCGCTGCCTTATGGCTCCCTCGAGCCGAAGATTCCTTTTTGCAGCCTGATGAATTCGAAAAATGTAGAGGAGCAATCATCGACAGTGTTTTTGTTCATATTCCAGGAATAATATTTTTGTCAGAGATAGTGAATAGAGCTGCTACATAGCTCTCTGTACACACAAACTTAACAGTCTCTGAACTAGCGTGCTAGTCTGAGCAAAGTACATCTGACCCATTGATCATCCAATTTACTTAACTGCCGACCGCATGATTGACCGCCTGACAAACGATTAACTAATTAACAAACTACAAGGTAGCTGGATTTTCATGTTACACGCATATCGTAAAACAGGACCCACAGGCGTGTCGGACGTACGACATATTCCTTCATTTTCTACGCGGTCTGTTGCCTCTCTCGATGACACGGAATGTACCTTCCGCCTATGTCACTTCTTACAGTTATACGAAGATGCAAGAATCGTTTAGGAGTCCTTATTCGGGATCCTGTTATTACAGCTGCGAGTGTCTGTCCTTATATTTGTATTTACAAATAACCCGCATTTTTGTAGGCCCAAAATGTGTGATGTGCACTGTCCAGGTAGGCCGTGCTAGTACAGATATATCTACACTAATCTCACAGCTTGCTACCGGAACCCGAGAGGATCTACAGGCTTTTCAACAGGAGGGCAGGGCCAGTTTGTCTCTGTTTGCCCCCCCCCCCCCAAAAAAACTACGAACTCGTTTAAAAGCAACATACACGCCACACGTACGTGTCGGAGGCGTTGCTTGTACAGCGTGGCAGCAATAATAGAGGACGTGCATTTGTGCGATAGACAACTTGTAACTTTGCTTCATAGCCAGGGGATTTATTGACTGAAGAATCGAAGTGTTTAATGCTGTTCGTAACAAAGCCTGCCTTTGGAAACAATTGTGAACTATTTCCACACACATCCAAACCTCGCAATATCTTGCTTGATAGCGTTCTCAGTGTAATCCTCCTATCTTCTTTTCGGTCTTCCTAGTGGTTGCATACCAGGGTGTTTCCCCAGAAGAATTAACCGTTGAGTTCTTGTGTTTCGCAGCCAAGTTACCCGTCCAGCACATCAAAGAACACAATATGATCTGCGTCATCAGTTCTTGATCCTATTACGAGTATTTCCTGCCAAAATGTCTCAAGTTTCAGTTTCTTACTTGCTGGTGTGACCGATCGAGTTTCGTTTATTCCCAGCATTGCGCCCGGCCGTAGACGATCATCGCATGAAACTAGAACCTCTTGTATCCAGCAATGAGAGTGAAAGGCAGAGAAGCAAGTCAAGAACTTGAATTACACAACTTATCTAGGTTCTCACGTATTGTGTTGCAAGATTCGAGTCGTTCAGACATCCGTAAGGTAAGAGAAGCGGTTTATTAAATTTTGGAATATGAACCTAAGAAATTTGTAGGAAGGTAGGCGATATTTAAAATACACGACGATGCTTTAAAATTTGTTCTCTTCACGTACTGCTTGGGTGATTAAATTTCGGTGGGCGGTAAGACATATAGAAAGCATATGAAATAAATGTACACGAATTTGAGATTTTAAACCTCGTAGAAAGAGCTGTTCAGAGGAGTAGATTTATAATTTTTTATGTTCATATTAGTAGGTACTGTAGAAGATGGTTGTGAATTTTCACACATTCTATCTGACTTTTGTGAACATTGTGAGGACTTCTCGTGTTCATTAACTGCAGACTATTTTTTAGAGGAATTTGAAATTCTCGGCGAAGAATATTACTTAAAGTTTATTAAAATACTTCTCTCAGTTTCTTGCAACATTAAGTTGTCTTGCGTCAGATCTCGGCATTATACTTCCTTTCGCAATTTCAACAATCTGACCAGACATTTTGGAACATACAAGCATGTATGGAACTACAAATACACCTGTCCTTTTGAAAGTGCCTTTCGGTTTCCAGCAAAACTTTCGCCCCAGAACATAGTATTTTTTGTATTTTTGTTTATTTGTATTATACAAGTGGACCCCCATATCCGCTGTTTACAGCGGCCGGAAAAAAAAATTTTGGAAAATGAAAGAAATAAACTTTTCGTAAGTTTCAAAAGGAGCGCCAAGCGAAAACGGACCGTAACATGGTTAAATCCAGCAGCCCAAACGCGCCCACGGGTTGACTCATCTTTCTTCGTCCCCGTACTCATGTTTCTCCGCAAATTTGCCACCATTCTGCTTCTAGCATTCTCGCTGTTCGAAGTAGTTGCCGCGTTATTGCAGTGTTTGTGTCCAGAAAGCAACAAGAGAATGGAGAAGTCGGTGAATACCCACAATAGGCTAAGATATTTTTTAACAAATAAAATTTTCTTATTACTGTTTATGTACAGGTACATAGTATGATTTTCATTGTAAAAGTGTAATAATAGCACGCTTTTTCATTGCTTATGCAGCGCCTTGATAGGAAAACATGATTTATATTGTTCTGTCATCCCTTGAAACTGTACGTGATACTGTTCAGTACAGGTACTGTATTTTTTCATTGCTGTATCGTCTCTTGAGGATTAGGCTAAGAGTCAGAATCCCTTACATTCATACGTACGAGAGAGAGAGAAAGTAAACTCTAAATATACAATGTAGTGTACAGTACACTTTATTATTACTTTATTTAATGTTGGTAATGTCTTACTCTACGTAATTTATCAATTAAATTCTACCGTATTTATGTATGTTGCACGAATATCACGTTATATCATGTTATATATAGGGTTCGGTATTATCCGCGGTTTCACGTAACCGCGGTAGGTGTTGGAACATATTGCTCGCGGATACGGGGGTCTGTCTGTGTTTATTTTGTGTTTATGGAGTTTTTAGACGAGAACTCGTATAAATTTGTTGTACGAGACTGTCGTTACATAAAATAACAACTGGTCTTTACTCAGGAGTAGAGCTTTGGACCTGGCAGAATGAGTGATGGTCTCTTATGTCTGAATGGGCTTGCCGAGAAACTTAAGATCCTGTCGTAAACAAATCGTAGATCCTGTCATAAACAAATCGTAGATCCTGTCACAAACAAATTGTAGATCCTGTCATAAACAAACGTAGATCTTCTCATAAATAAACGGTAGATCCCATCTTAATCAAGTCGTGAATCCTCTCACATACAAATTGTAATTCATGTCGTAAACAAATCGTATATCCTTTCATATACAAATCGTAGATCCTCTCATATGGAAATTGTAGATCCTCTCACTAACAAATCGTACATCCTCTCACTAATAAACTGTAGATTCTCTCATAAACAGATCGCAGATCCTTTCATAAATAAATCGTAGATCCTGTGATAAACATAAGTCCTTATCAATTTCCAGTCTTTGCCATTTCTTAGATGTGCAGTATGTAGCAAGTCTGGAGTAAAATTTGTGCGCATATCTAAACACGTAGAACACAACAGAGAATTCTGTTTCTTATAATAGATTTAACTCGCCCTCAGAAGACACGACTGCACTTTAGCCAAATGAAACTTCGAATACATGGGTCGCTGGACATAAACCTCTATTATTCTAACTTGCCCATAGGAAACACTATCCAGGTCAAAGTTTTACTCCTGAGTTATCAACTTTCTACTTGGACTGCTTGACCCTTGAAAACGGGATTGATAGGTTGTCCCGGAACCTCGGTAACTAACTACAAATCTACGCTGCATAGAGCGGAGATCTCATTTACATTTCTGTCTTGCATGATAAAGGCGTCATAATTATAGCCCCGTCTCTTCAGTTGCCCTGCTTTTCCGTTTCTGTTACGTCTTCTAAGTAAAGAAGCCGCTAGAGTCCCTTTTATCTTGCCGTCACGTAGTGGTTCCTTATCATACACCTCCATTGCAGTAGTCAGCTCAAATACTGTGCTTATGTGTAACTATAAATGCATTTGTATGATAATCGTTTCGTTTATTTAAAGGTAAGTAAAAATGCGCTCCTGTCCTGACTGTCTGGTGAGTGTGACAAAATATTTATGTTGAGTGCAGAATTTAGTTTTTTATTTAATAAATGATAAACGGCAGTACAGTTTGTTGCCACCTTCGAATCCACCATTTATTCTTATGTCATTCCTCGTAACAACGATAGGTTTACGAGTTTAAGGGAGAATTTACGAAATGTGTGGTCAAATGGCTGACTTGTGTGGTTCAGATGATGAATTTTTTTCATAAGGAGAGGAAATTTTTGACAAGGCTATATAAGAGAGCTCCTGAGGGGCTTATTTACTTGTTTACTGGGAGATGTGTGAAATGACGTAACATTATGTATGAGAATCGAAGATAAAATTTGTTATTCTTGATGCAGACATGCTGGATTTTAGGACCCTCTTAGTTTGCATTCCCCCAAAAATTGTTTCAACCAAAATCCTTACGCTTGTGTTGGAGAAGCAGCAAACTTATAAACTGTTTGAACGGATTTTGAAAGAGTATTGGGTAGATACGCAAACACTGCCATATTTAATATCCCCCCCCCCCTCCTGCTTATGGGCCGGGTTAGTGCAGCCTGTAAGTGACTCGACACAACCTGGATGGTCCGAAGTTCGAACTCCGGTGGGTTAAGCGATTTTCACTTCTGTACACCCGTCCATACCAACCCTGGGCGCATGCAACCTCTTCTACGATGGGTTTCGGGGCCCTTTTCCTGGAGTAAATCGGCCAGGGCGTGGCGTTGACCATCCTCCCCATATAGCTCCGAGGTTAAGAACAGGCGGACATATGCCTCTTTTCCCTCCGTGTGACTTCATGACATGTTACAGGGTGCTTAGCTGTCCTCGGGGAGTGTTTCTATCCCTCTCTCTGTCTCTCTCGCTCGGTTCGGCCGCGTACCTGAATTTTATGCCTGAGATTTCGACATTTTTCTTTGTCATGCCAGGTGAAAATCAGGGTTGTTATTCCGCCAGACCACAACTACTTGATCTGCTTGAGATATCACGCATATATTCATACTCTAATTTCATTCGACACTGAAGAGCTGCAGTTGATACGACATCAGTAAACTGTACACAGTTGGCGCAGAACGACGTCAATGTAGCAGAACACACCGCAGTATTTACCTCGGCACCAGGTGAAGATCAGAGGTGAAGTTCACCTTCTGACCCACTTACCTCAGGGAGTAAGACCGCCTTTAACCATCGGAGAGGATACTGGGTGTGCCTCAGAGTCGGTCTGGACACAGCGGTGTCGTAGAGGAACTGGGAGCCGAGAAGGGATTGTCGAGCCTGTATCCGATCATACTGAGGACGATTAGTTTGCGAGGTTTTACGTGTTATGTGTCTCACTGTACCCGAGGGCACTGCTCTCTGACCCCCGACTGTCCGGATGCGCGCGGTGCTCTGGAATAGAAATTGTATTCCAGCCTCGGTAGCAGCAGGAGCAGCAGCAGCAGCAGCAGCAGCAGCAGCAAGTGTGGCCATATTTCCGCACTCGTCTTGCTTCACCTGGCAGCGCGGCTCGATGGATTTACTGCCATCTACAGCACATTTGCTGAAACATAAGCCAGATCATGTAATCGTGTTACCGAACACAATGCCCCTCACCCGCACGTATCCTAAGTATAACTGCTCAAGAGAAGATATATTGTAAGAAGCGTATCCTATTCGCCCTACACTCTAAAAAGTAAAGGTCACGGTGGAACAGGCCGTGAAGGCCCACAGGGGTGTAGAACTATAGCTCTCTCTTTAACTTCGGCGCTAGTGGAGGTTGGGGGTAGTCAACGCCAAACTTCGAAAACTTTACCCCCCAGAAGGAGACCCAGCGTGCATTGTAGAGGAGGCTGGGTGGGCCCCAGGACCGGTGCGGACGAGGTCTTATCTAGTCTAAAAAAGAAGTTCTAACTAACTGGCCAGCCAACCAACCAGTCAACAAACCAGACGAATAACATTATTACATACACAGTAAACATTATGTTTCCACCTTGCTAGTATGAATATTACCGAATTTCTTGATCAGCTGGTAGCTATAAATGGATACAGGTTAGGAAAGATAAAGTTCTTCCTACCCACTCCAAGAAGACTGAGCAGAGGCATAGCTCCACTCTTTCTCTACTTGTGCCCTAGTTGGGGACAAGTGGTTAACTTCACGGCCCTGCCGCTCCCCCCTCCCCCCCACCTACAGAATAGGAAGCTGAGTACGCTCCAAGAGGAGGTGTGGACACTCTGTAGGAAAGTCAATTGCCCCTACCGGCATTCGAAAGCCGGACCATCCAACCCGTAGCTTAATCGCCATACCGACTGCCTTATCCCTGCTCTGGTACGAATATACGCGCGAAAGAATATTCATCACGTAAGTCTATGAATTCGTAAAATATTTCTGTATACCTCAATTGCTAAGAATCTTTCCAGGATTTTACGTTTATTTTAGGGACGAAGTAGATAGTAAAGTTGAAACAGTTCGTGTGTGTAAATTCCATGCCATAATGGTATGCAAAATGTTTGGTTGTAACCTATTATTCATAGGAGTTTCCATACTAGAGGGGCGTGAATACAGAGATGGAGACGGTAAGGAGATAGGCTACTACAAACTGCACCGAGCAAAATTGAGAGCCTGCGTTTCTGCTGCATAGTTTCCCTGTTTTGTATAGCTGTCTAATCCTTCCACCCATCCATACACACAGCCCGCAGTCGTTTCGTCCGTTACTACTACTACTACTACTACTACTGCTACTACTACTACTACTGCTACTACTACTACTAATAATAATAATACCACTGTACAGGCCTACAGTTTTATTTTTGGAATTATTTATTATTTACGTACATGTTCTGTGATCTTAGACGTTCAGTTTGTCGGCAACAACCCCAGAGTTTCGCATCGTTGCCACGTTTGTACATATTGAGCTACATATAGTATTTCATGTGTATGGGGGACGGAATAGCGTGTTCGGTATAGCGGCTGCCTACGGGCTGGACGGGTCGGGTTTCAAATCCTGACAGGGAAAAGAGGTTATATCTTGCCCAAAACCGTCCACACTGGCTCTGAGGCTCACTCAGCATCCCATTGAATGGGCACCGTGGTCATTCTCGGGTATAAAGCGACCGGGACGTGAATTTGACCACTCACATCGATCTAGTGCCGAAGTTAAGAATGGACGGAGCGATACATCCACTCCCCCTATAAGCCTTCATGGTTTGGACGGGGCCAACTTCGTATGTGTTTGTGTATGTAATGTGTAGATATGTTTATAACCTGTCACCTTACCAGATGTTACTTAAATATCTTCATGGAGCACAGCCCTTCTTGAAAAGCTGACAGGTAACTAGCTAGTCAAGAAAACGCACAAATTTTATGGAACCCCAAGGTTCAATGTCGCATTTAAAAAAGCCCGCCAACTGACCCTGTCAAGAGCCAGATGAAACCAGTCCATGCCTCCATCTCACTTATCTAAGGTTAAATTTCAATATTATCCTCCCATCTAAGCCCGAGCCTTCCAAGTGTTCTCTTTCGTTCGGTCGTGTTTCTCCCACCTAAACCCTGTGTGCACCTCTTCTCACTGCCCCACCAGTCCTATTCTTAGTGCTTTGTCACCCGAAAAGTACTGGGTGATGAATACAAATTCAAAATGTGAGGCATGTGACCAACTGCCACGTGCCCGGCTCAAATGGTACATTATTTGAAACTGACAAACCGTCAGATATACTTCATATTCTGTTTCAAACTTTGAAATGGCGAAACACAACACCTACTCAGCGCGAAGAAACCTAGGTATTTTATTTTTGGGACGACAAGTAAGGTGGAAATTGTTCTTATGGAAATAATGGAGATGCTGTTGTGTACTAAACTAACTTAGAAGTTATTTAAACGGTGGGGGTTTCCTGCTAATTGCAGTGAACACCCCATTTTCATAAATATAGAGGATTCATTAATGATAATTAAAAAAATTTTGCAATGTGAGATGCGTGGTTCTAAGAAGTGGCCCTAATGAAAATTTAAATTACAAGTCACTTCAAACTCAAAGATGGGGTCAACAAGCGGTAAACATTCACCAATCGACACGGCGCAACATTCCAAAAGAGTTGAAGATTTAACTGTGAAATTATTAAGGAAGGTCTTGCGTCATGGAATGGGGTAGTTAATGGGATATCAATGGAGAGCGTGTTTATAAACTGTGCTTGAACCGCGTAACGAAATGGTGCAATCATTGTGAATAAAGCAGCAAAATTTAACGGTACCTTTCGCGAGATGAACTTCGCTTAGCCTGTCCATGATAGACGTAAATGGTACATTAACATTGCTAGTACCGAAGCACGGTAATGCAAATGATTCACCCGTGCGTCTGAATATTGAACTCATCCGTGTGTGATTCTTGCCGTGGTCTCTGTGCGTGCTTGTGTGCCTATTTCTGCACTCGCAGTATTCACTCATCATTTGACTGGTAGATTTCAGGGTTTCTATATATCAGAGAACTGTGTTTCTTTCTGAACGGTAGGCTACACCGAGCAAATTCTCAGTATTTTATGGTCCTATACGGGCGTATTTTGTAATACTGGAAGATGGATCTCTCACAGTGTCTGTCCTGGGCAAAAGTGGCGTTTCTCTCTGTGTGGCCGTACGAAACTGCTGAGCACCTGATGTTAAAAAATATTTTTAATGCAGGGTTGGCAGTACTATTTCAGTATGAGAAACATTTTTTCGGGGTGAATGACTTTCATATGGGATAAAAGTATAGTACGCATTATTTTGCTAAGGTGATATTTTGAAACGATTAATAGTGTTGAAATGACTTATCATAGTAAAAGATATATAAAATGTAAAATTGGTAATTTCGATGTTGTAATTTGAAGTGATTTAGGAAGGTGTGGAAAAGAGCTTTGATGGTTATACATGTTGCTATTGTTATTAAAAAAAATAATGTGAACTTGCCGATCCCAGTGGCCGCACGGTCTAAGGTGTGAGTCTGCGACCCATGGCTTGCTAGGAATGTGGGTTCGAGTCCCGCCAGTGGCATGGATATCTGTCTCTTGTGGGTATAGCGTGTTGTGTGTTGTCACCGCTTCGGGCTGTTAATTCGTCCAGAGGAGTTCTGCCGAATGTGGTTTGTCCAGTAAGTGTGATCGCGAAGCCCCGTAAGGGGAGGCCATGAACCCGAATCAGGTCGAAGCATTACTGGGTGGGGGGGGGGATGTGAACTTGATTTTTTAAAATTAGAGCGAGGTCCAGGAATATTTAATTTTATGACGGCGAGCTTTGTTCATTGTTCCTTCTCAAAAACATTCAGTTTCTTTTCAGTCAAATGCGTGTCAGCTGCTGAAGGAAGGTTCTGTGCTTTGCATCCACTTCTTAGCTTGGTTAATTAAATATTCTGTTATGTGCTTAGTCGTGTAAGTATATTCTTTAAGCAGTAGGTCTGTGTTCAGCTTCTTATATTAGCTGCTGTGTGGCGGCCATGTTGTGGTTTTGTGTTTCCTCAATGGATTCTCGCACCTGTCCTTGTAGCCCCCGGCACCAGCACAGAAACACATCCGGCCTACAAAAAGAAAAGCAATTCGAATCTTAGGGAGGAAGTTGTTAGCCTTCTGCTGCTGCAGTCAGTGTTGACCGGCAGCTGAACCGATCGACCAACCATCCGAAACAAACATATGACCGCCTTCATTGCTAATGAACTGACTAATTAAACAACTATTGAAATGAATTGACAAGACAGAGGGTGTAGGTATAACGTAATATAAAGGCGTGTTCGCATAACCATTGTTGCCGTGGAAAATTAATGCATATTAAATATTATTAGTGCATATATTCTTGTGTTAGTTATCCAGCATAGAATGTGGATGCGCCGTATTGTTTGTGATCTGTGGTCTGTCCGGCTCTATCGTATATTTCCACATTATCTCATAAAGGCACGATTTTCTGAAAGTAATTTTTTGAACGTAAAACATGTGTTTTGATTTTCTGTGCAAACATGTCTGAAACATCTCTCTTTATAAGAAGAACCCAGCGAGATGCTATCATAAATTTGTATTGGTCTTCATGTAAAGTTCCCGTTATTTTTGTAAAATTTCGATTAAACTTGAATTTTTTGTTTACAGAATGTCGAAGAATACTCAAATGTCAAATTTAACGAAAATCCTTTTAGTGGGAGCTGAGTTGTTCCATGCGGATGGACGGATAGACTGGTTGTCGCTTTTCGCAATTTTGTGAACACGCCTAATAAGTGTATCAAGATGTTATATAGCCACCGAAATAACCAGCCAGCTAACTAGCCAAGTTATTACTTTTTAACCAACCAGTTGAACAATCAACTGTTCGTTCAGCTAACTAAATTACTGTATAGACAACAAAACAACAGACACCTGACTGCTTTACCTGTTACTTACGGACGAACCGACTCTCTAACAGGCCTGTGATCATACAACAGGATCAAGAGGTTCACTACTGTTATACCAGAGCCCATCCACATCCAATACCAGCCTTATTGTTACAGTCCATTTACTTATTCTCCCTTTCATTGTTCCAGCTGGTCGGTTTCCAGACGTCTGTGTCATTGCCTAGGCTGGGACTACGGCCTACACAGAAACCAAATTTCTTGGCACACTTTGTGTACGTGGCGTGGGTAACTAACTTCCTTATTAACACAATGAAATACAGTCATTCTTGAAAACTAACAGTTTCCCAGCTCGTCAAGAAATTGTCTTCGTTTTATGGAACCTGAATTTTCATTACCGTGTTTACAACAGCCCGCTACCTGTCCTTATCCCGAGCCAGATGAATCCAACGTTGTTTATTGTCCGTCTTACACAACAATGTGATGTAAAGTTAAGTTATAAACAATTAATGTAGCTACATGTTTCAACCCCTTGGGGTCATCCTCAGGCTTATAAAATTTGAAACATACAAGGTACTTCTGAAGTAGTTACCTACGGGA
>Ga0131853_10018881_pt1 | contig 12543 bp, 14 predicted proteins | sample TergutLab28metaG_FD_92764 | JGI IMG/M metagenome (GOLD analysis project Ga0131853, IMG submission 92764) | Labiotermes labralis P1 segment gut microbial communities from Petit-Saut dam, French Guiana - Lab288 P1 (version 2) (version 2) | ecosystem: Host-associated > Arthropoda: Insects >...
CGCTTGTGAGTACGGTAATGAACCTTCGGGTTCCATGAAATGCGGGGAATTTCTTGACTAGCTGCAAACCAGTTAGCTTCTCAAGAAGGACTCTGCACCATGGAGTAAGTAAGTAAGTAAGAACTCTATATGAAAAGGGAGGAGTGTGCATATTTGTGTAAGAATGTTTAAGGTATGTAAAAATTGGCACGGACAAACATTGTAAGGATAAAGACTTTGAAGTATGTGCCATCAAGATTTACTTCAATGCAAAATGTGCATGCGTAATTGCAATATACAGAGCCCCATCAGGTAATTTTGATCTATTAATTTCAAAATTAGACACAGTCCTCAGGAAATTGTATACTATTACCACTGAATACATTATCTGTGGTGACATAAATATAGATTACTTATTTGACAGTGACAGGAAAGCTCAATTAGAGGCCCTACTAAAAGCCTATAACTTAACAAGTGTAATTAACTTCCCAACTCGCACTCACAAACTTTCCACCACAGCCATTGGCAATATTTTTATTGAATTTTCAAAAATGGGGAATTATTCTATATGTCCAATAATCAATGGGCTGTCAGACCATGACGCTCAGTCCATAACATTACATTCTTTCAATCAGAGACCACCCCCAAAAAAGAGTATTTTAATTAGGAAGATAAACGAACATTCAATAAAAGACTTCCTCAACAAATTAAGTTGGGAATCTTGGGATACTATAATCTCTACAGATGATGTTAATAAAATGTTTAACTCTTTTTTGGACTCCTACTTGAAAATCTTTTATTCCAGTTTTCCTCTAAAGAGAATTCATGTTAATAATAATAATAATAATAATAATAATAATAAAATTGGATTACTTTAAGAATTTTAATGTCTTGTAGTAAACACAAAAGAGAGCTTTTTATTGCAAGCAGGAACAGTCATAACTCTGATCTTATAAATTACTATAAAAAATACTGCAAAATATTATCTGCTGTCATTAAGGAAGCAAAAAAACTAAACTATGGAGATAAAATTAAAAAATCCTTCAACAAGAACAAAACTATTTGGGATATAGTACACTTAGAAACCAATAAAACTGATAATACTGAGAGAATTGACAATTTATATCTTGACGGGAACACAATCAGCGATTGCCAAGAGATAGCAAATGTTTTCAATAAATACTTTTTAAACATAACTAAAAGTATTAACTCTAAACAAAATGAGCCTAGTTCCCATAACCCACAAAACATCACTCCTCTTCACTATTTAATGCAGTCCTCCAAGAATCCTTTCCCAAATATTAATTTAAAATCTACGTCAACTAGGGAAATAGAAAACATAATAAAATCTCTTAAACCTAGAAATTCCTCTGGATATGATGGAATATCTACCAAACTAGTGAAAATACGTTCTCCCTTCATTAGCTCACCTTTAGCTCACGTATGTAACAAATCCCCATTTTCAGGAATTTTTTCAGACCGCTTGAAATATGCAATAGTTAAACCTTTGTTCAAGAAAGGTGATAAATCTAAAATCTCAAATTACGGACCTATATCTATTTTAAGTTCCTTCTCAAAAATACTGAAAAAAGTCATGTATAATCAACTTCAAGAACATTTGAATAAATACAGTATTCTGGCAAAAGAACAGTTTGGGTTTAGAGCTGATTCTACAACAAATAAAGCTATGTATAAGCTAATTAATGAAACCTTAAATGCCTTAAATAGTAAATTAATAGTAGGTGGTATTTTCTTCGATCTTGAGAAGGTTTTGACTGCTTAAATCATAGTATTCTGCTATCAAAACTGCAATTTTATGGTGTTAATGGCAAAGCAAACACATGGTTTGCATCATACCTTAAAAACAGATATATGAGAGTTAAAATCTCTGATGCAGGACTCAATCAAACAAGTTCTTCTGCATTGGAAAAATAACTGACGGTGTCCCTCAGGGTTCGGTCTTAGGTCCACTGCTGTTCCTTATATATATCACTGACTTGCCCAAAACTGTAAATGATAGGACTGTACCTATATTGTTCGCTGATGATACAAGCATAATAGTAAAAAGTCCTAATTCGAGAGATTTTCAAACCAATGTTGTCACAGATTTTCACTGTGTAAATAAATGGTTTAAAGTAAATCTGCTTTCTATAAACACTGACAAAACCCATTACATTCAATTTAAGACCAAAAACAAGCCCACGCGTGATATAAACATTGTTTGCAATGACAACCTAATAACAACTCTACCTCAAACTAAATTTCTGGGCATATATATACACGATACAACAAACTGGAGTTGCCACGTTGAATATATTATTCCAAAACTAAGTTCAGCTTGCTATGTGATGAGGAATTTTAAACCACTTATGTCCCTTAATACATTGAAAACTGTTTACTATTCTTATTTTAACGCAATTATAAGTTATGGTTTACCTTTCTGGGGCAACTCACCCCATACTATGAAAATATTTACAATGCAAAAAAAGAATAGTCAGAATTATGATGGGTCATACTAATAGGGTTTCATGTAGGAATCTATTTAAAAGGTTGGAAATCTTACCCTTTGCATCTCAATATATCCTCTTACTCATGCTCTTTGTAGTCAACAACAAAAACCTGTTTACTTTGAACTCGGAGAATCACACTAAAGGTACACAACAAAATAATAATTTTTACCAGCCCATAACTAATTTAACTGTATACCAAAAGAGAGCAGATTACATGGGCATTAAGATTTTTAACAATCTTCCTCCATACATTAAAGACTTATCCAATAATGTCAGGAAATTTTAAATGTACTTAAATCAATGCCTACATACACATTCGTTTTACTCCATAGAAGAATATTTTCAGTGTAAACCTATTATAACCTGATAATGTGTCATGAATCGTTTTTCATAAGATGAAAATACACAAGACATAATCTTAATTCTATGTTTCGTTCACCACGACATTATTATATTAATGTTATTCATATGTATAATTTGCTGTTTGTATTTATTTGTGGTCTGTACACTGACTTTTCTCTGCTTGTTAACTACAGCCTTATCTTTAGTGTTTTGTTGTTTAACACAGTGGTTTTGATCCTATCTGTATTAAACATCATCAGGTACTTGACTTGGAATCATCTTGCTTTGATTCCGAACATTTATTACTTGTATTACTCGTGACATGTTCTATATCCCGCTTATTGTTATTGTGGATTCATGGAATGTAAATAAAATATCAATATCAATATCAATTACGAATTGGGGGTGGGGGAAGGGGTAGTATGGTTATGGTATGGCGGGAGGCTGCTTTACCGATGTCGTGCTACATGGTTCGGAAAACTACCACTTGCCACAGAGCCACGCCGGCTACCTAAGAACATCGCAGCCGCTTGGGAAGCTCTAATTTTACGTTTCCACTGCGCTTCCATTCAGTACTAGTAGTAATCTGTGGGTTCTACTCACAGATCAACGGCACTATCAACGTATCGATTTAGAGGCGTTTGGTTGTTGTGGTTGTAATGTGTTTTGGTTACGAATCGTAGATGTTAGAAATATGTGTTGAAATATACGTACAAGAATTATCATCACTGAATGTCTCCGTATAGCGGTAACAGGGTCAACTGCAGTCAGTACGAATAGTCTGTGGTGGCATTCGTTAGTAATTGAATATGCAAAAATATGAAAAGTTAGAGAAAATTGGAGAAGGTAATGCTTAATTCCACAGAAGTGTAGTACGTGTTGTGAGCAAGTATAGTCTTGAATCAAAGTAAAGTTTTAAGGCCTGTTTCCCCAAGGGTGTAATTATAAATCAGAAGGACGCGATTATAAGTATGAGCCAGAATAGATCAATCGGTATAGTGACCAGGCTGCGGACCGGACAAACGAGAAATTGTCTGTTGATTCCCATTAGGGACAAACGATTTTGTCCTTTTCCACAGTTTCCATAACGGCTGTGTCGTAAACCCAGCCTCCAACCCAGTGGTTAGAAGTGGCATTTTCCTTGGATTAAGGCAGCCAGGCGTGGTGCTGTCACTCATCTTGTAGTTCTTGTCAATAATATGTAGCGCTTTCTTCCACTCCCACCTACGTCTTAATGACGTAGTGTTTTGATTAAGCACAGGGAAATATCCGCAGTTGGTAAGTGATTTTGTGTTTCTGTTTAGGCACCTATGGAACGGTCTTTAAAGCCAAAAATCGGGAGACCCATGAAATTGTTGCTTTGAAGAGAGTGCGTCTTGATGATGACGACGAGGTAAGACCTGTACTATGTTTTCTTCCTAAGATATCTTTTCTGGAATGAATTATTAACGTTTCTAGCAATTGATTTTGAATTAAATGTATTCATGTATAATTTTTTCAGGGTGTACCATCATCTGCACTACGAGAAATTTGCCTGCTCAAAGAACTGAAACATAAAAACATAGTACGACTCTACGATGTTTTGCATAGTGATAAGAAATTGACTCTGGTGTTTGAACACTGTGACCAAGACCTAAAGAAGTACTTTGATAGTCTGAATGGTGAAATTGATCCAGATATAGTAAAATCTTTTATGTATCAGCTTCTGCGTGGTCTTGCATTTTGTCACAGCCACAATGTATTACATCGTGATCTCAAGCCACAGAATTTGCTCATCAACAAGGTAAGTTGTACCACATGTAATCGATTGTGTTGGAGGCATTTGTAGACGAGTATTATTGCACTTAAATGTACATTTTTATAAAAGGTGTGACATAACACCTCAGATTATTGTTGTAACTAATACAGAACAGCATATACCCATGAAAGAGAAAATACAGATATAATATGCACCTTCCTTTGCTTTCATGAATACTTGGTTTCACTTAACATTTCCATTAACAGCAGGAATTTCCAACACAAGACATGAATTTCTTATTAAGTGCTGCAGGTTACATTCATGAAAGTTGAAATGCAGATTGAAACATTTCCAGTGATGCTTTTTGTAATGATGAATTAAAGTACCCAAGAGTCCGGCTGTGGAAGATCCCTCCAGCCGCCCATGAAAACACAATCTGAGTCAGGATAATGTTTCTTAAATCTTTGCACACTGAAGTTTTTCAGCACTAAAATAAAGTAATATTATGTTGGGTAATGATAAATGAAGCATGCCAGTAATGTCATATTGGCATGTCATCATATTGAAGAGACATTAGTAAACCACCATCATGAACCACCAATGTTGTGCCTTCAGAACATGCACTATACATAAACAACAACAAGTAACACACACACACACATTGTATTCCATGGAGGTTAGGGTCTGAGTTTGGCATGTAGTTCTTGTTACATGAAAGTTTAAGTTTGAGGTTTCATCTTACTGGCATACAGTGATGGAAGGTAGCCATTAACCCTTATCCTACTAATGTGGAGAATAGGGTGAGATCCTAATAATGCCAGCAATGGCAGATGGGATTTAACTTGGCATTTAAAGGGTTAATTTTCAATTTTTCAGTGGTGTGTCTGTCTCCAGGGTCACGTGTAAGATACTGTCAGTTGCTAAGATTATATGGCATTGAGAGTAGATGAATGAAATGCGAGTACAGAGCATTAGTAGAATGATGCTGTTAGGAGAAAGAGAAGAGCCTGTTCTATTGTAACTTTGTCCACCAAGGATCACACACAGATATGACAGACTGGTGAGGGGACAGGTTTCTTTTTAAATTATGAGTAACTTTCATAAATAATCTTCATAGTTTACAGACTGCCTGTTCTACAGAAGCTGGATACTCTTCTTTGTTGCTGGCTTCTATAATTTAGTCTACATTTTTCTTAATAGTTAATGGAAGGGAGTTGGGGGAGAAGAAATCATTTTCATTAAGATGTTTTCCTAGTTTTTGCCCAAACAGATTGAAGAGAATGCAGGGACAGAATGTCAGGTCCTGAGATACTGTCCAGTGATTTCTGACACATACGGTGTACAACACCATATTCTTTTTTGCAGATCCTGTAACACTTGGCGAAGAAAAATATGTGTGACTAAACATTAATGTGGAATTTCTTCTGTCTGCCTCCTCCCCCTACACCCTTACATTTTCTGCTTGTTTGAAATTAAATTTGTGTGCGTGGTACTAATTTCTTAATGGCTGTATGTCATACAATAATTCAGAACAACTTTTAGTGTACTATGTATTGTAATGTTTTGTTTTTGTATGTGAATAGAATGGTGAGCTGAAGTTGGCTGATTTTGGTCTTGCGCGTGCATTTGGTATCCCAGTTAAGTGTTACTCAGCTGAGGTGGTAACATTATGGTACCGGCCACCTGATGTTTTGTTTGGCGCTAAGCTGTACACAACCTCAATTGACATGTGGTCTGCCGGCTGCATCTTTGCTGGTAAGTCGAGTGTACACTTGCTATTGGTTTGTTTTGGGTCACAGTACTTACTGTTTCTTTAACCCTTCTGCGACCATGTGGGGTAACTTTGGTAACCCACCTTGCATTTTCTGTTGTTTTTTCTGTTAACATTCCTTTCTTTTGGTGTTTTTTCAGGTATGCCTCCTTAACATAATTAGCTTTTAAGTATTCTATAATATCTCCATGTTTCTCTTGTGCAGAAAGAGTTATGTTTAAATTATTTGCTGGGGTCCAGGAAATACCCCACTCAGTCAACGACACATTAGTTGAGACAGGAATCTGCTTGCCACATCAGGCAGTTTTGTGGGTTGTCTACTGACAGTTTAGCACTGGCCTTTATAGAGTACAGATATACTGTACCATTTTTGTGTATTGCATGCCCTGTGTGTGGTGTAATGTGAGTGAAACAGTTCCACCATAGACTTGTACTTATGACAAAACATATTTTAGGGGTGAAAAGCTGCGTGAAATTCTGCAAAACAGTAGCAATGAAGAGTACATAGAAGGTGAAGAGGAGGAAGAGAGTGCTGAATGTATTGTACAAGTACAGGAGGAAACTGATGAAGAAACTGAAGCAAGTCCACCACAGACAGAAGAAGATTCAGAAAAACTGGAAGTTGCTGCTGCTTCATGTGCAGCCAATACTACATTTTCATCTAAGTCTGTAATGCAGTGGAGGTCCAAAGCATCTGTTGTTAAGAAACGGAAAGCCAGTCAACAACATGATGGAAAAGTATGTTGTCAATATCAGAAGCATCCCAACTATTTATCAGCAAGAAAATGGTGGAATAAATCCACATTAACTCATTTAAGAAAACAAAAGCTGTTTTCAGTAATTCAAGTAACAGACAGAAATATGGAAGGATATTATGCCCACAGAAATGTTTGCATTTATATGGATCCTTAAAGCAGCGAGGCAACGTCATGGAAAAGACTATATTTAGATGAAATAAGGATAAGTAATAAACTCTTTGTATAGCAGCAGTGTCAAAGAACAGGTACCAATCAGCCTTTTGATTCATAAGTTTTACAAGTGCAACAAAGGACAAATTGGAGACAAAGAATTAATCTTTCGATTCACAAGTTTTGGCAGTATTGAAACATATATATAGGGTCGAACATTGCAGCACTATTTTGGGTATATTGTGTGAATATTCTATGGGTGGGTGTGTGCACCCATGCGTCATTTAAGCTGTATTGTGTAATCAGCTGTTCAAATGCTCTGCCTGGCCGAAAAGTATTTGTAGTCTGGTGGATGCACTACACAAAATCCCCTCCCAGAATGCAGTGTTGGGGTGTCCGTCACAAGAAATATATCACACTGGTATTAAAGAAAGCATCTCGTTTTTGCTGCCTATTTCACCTGGAAGGTGCATACATATTCACCAGCAAAACATGTTCAATCCATCCCGCCATGGGTCATCCAGTTGGGTGTTGTTCTATGTCTGTAAGTGTAAAACCATTTGAACAACAAACATATCCGGGAATGTTGTCCAGACAATACACCATAACTTTCTGTATAAGTAGGATATCAATGTCATTTGCATAAAGAAGATCCATAAATAGTATCCGGTTGTCCAGCAATGAAATGTGATTGATATTGAGCATAGTGATGTTATGTGGCATCTATTGAAGCGTACTCGTTCCCGGTATTTTATGATGGTCCAACCCTGTCTCACTGTGACTGTGACTGACTGACTGCATTGTCAAAGTGCACTCCCTTCCATGTACAATCTTTTCTTTTTCTTGGGTAGGGATCCCTTAGGCCGCCATGATGTGCAAAAAAATTCCTCACATAAGGGAGGAAAATCTTCATCTTGTGTTGCAGTCCCTGTTGTCAAGTGGTTGTCCTGCACCTCTTCTGCTCTGTCATTATAATCCCTCCCATAAGTACTTCCAAAGATGGTACCTTCTGCCCTCTTAAGAACACTGGGCGATGTGGGTCTGTGAGCTTGTTTGTCAGTGTCATCATTTTGCTTTGCTCCAGTGTGTGCCTCTCGCAATGCACTGGTCGGTGACCAATTCAAAATGGCTGTTGGAACCGTCACATCCATTGCAGACATATGGATACCACCCTCTCTCCGCTGCTGTTCGGGGAGGTAGGCTGCGCCCTCACAGGGTGTTATGGTGTCTTGTGCCTGACACTTCGTGGGCAGTTTTGTTTTTATCCTTCTGCTGAGTAGCCACTTCTGCCAGTTGCACCCATGTTGGTCTTGCATTCAGACATGTCGTCACCTGTTGTGCGGTCATGCGTGGACAGTTTTGCGATGTGTGCTGTACCTCCACATCGGCAGCATGTAGCTGGTTGTCCACTGTATGGTATGAACACACAGTATCCCCCGATAGTCAGTTTTGATAGGATATGTTTGATCAAGGCCATTTATACAATCCTTATTGTTACCAACACGATACCAATATAACTGCATTCAGACATCATCTTTGATCCCACAAGGTGTGCCATATCACTTGTGAGCCATTATATTTCGTCATTTGGTAACTCCAGGGGGAGGTTGGCGACTCAAATAGATCTTGCTTCAAGCCCTGCTGATGTAGTAGTTACCTGTGAAACATCCCCTGTTTTATGTGTAAACCTGTCCTTGGGTCCTGGATATTAAGTCCAACATCACCAGTTCTGATACGAGTTTAGTATATACTTGCCACATTTATCCATCTGTTTGTATGGTGAGCACCTCTTGTTCTTCTAGGTGCAGAGTCTGCTGGATCCATTCATGGATCTCAAGAGCTGAGATCCATTGACTTTTCTTGGTCCGAGATACGGGTAACCATATTTTTTCTCTCTCCTATTGTGTACGTTGTGCACAATTCACCATATTCTGACTGGATCCTCTCAGTAAACACACACACACACAAAAGCCTGTAGCATAAACACCAAACTCACCAAGCACAACTCAGCAGCAGCATGTCCACTCTCTTTGGCTGTCTGAGCCAGACTGTTTGTCCTGGCAAGAGGCAAGTAAAGAACTGAATGTTTATTTGCTGAAAGTTTCACTTCCATGATGTCTTGAACTTTCAACTGACTGGGGTGGGTATTTAAATTGTAACTCATGGCTTAGGCAAGATGAAAGTATTATTTGAACAGAAAAAAAATAAAATAAATGGCATTTGGTGGAAAATGAAACAGAGATTATGCAGTACATCTTAGAAATGCAGTACATTTCTTGTTGCCTGAATATTTACAATAAATTTCTAGAGGTGCTTTCCTACGTGTGTTTCTGTTTGGCAACACAGATGTTTAAAAGATTAATAGCAATTCGATGCAACAATTATGATTTATTAATCAACCATTAGCTCAGCATGTTTCAGGCACCATTATGCCCATCTTCAGGAGCACAAGGCCATATATTACTGCATATGGTTTTCTGCACTTAATGTGCTGGCTGGAGTCTTGGGAAGCCGGGAGGCAGGTCGTGTGCACAGTGAAGAGGCTATTATTCGACACCCTACACTGTGCACACGAACATCAAATTGTAATGGCAATTCATCTCGATTCATTTGAGTTTTTATTAGATGCATCATATATGCCAGGTGATTTGTTGTGCAGAGTGCAGTATTTATTCTGCATAACAGTGTTTACCATCAGGAATAGTGAGAGTACTATTCACAACCCTTTGGGATGTTCTAAATGATGAACTTACTAGCTTTGTGTCATTCTCTGTCCACATCTTTTGAGTCACCATGGATGTGTATGGTGTCGCTCCCAAGCTACTTGCAGTTGTTCCAGTTTCTGTGGACTGTTTGAGAGTGTATCCGAGAGGAAACATTGGGAAGTGCCCTTAAGCAAACTCTCCCTGAGTGACCTTGGTGACTCTGCTCTGAAGAGTTTTATTCTTCCATGTAACCCCACAGTCAGTCTCAAAGTAGCTGCATATTTCTGCTCTGGAAAGTTATTAGCAGCTTAAGCTCTCTTGCATTGATGAAAGGGTTCCCTTGAGCTTCTACTGTCAACACAGAATCCTGTGCTTGACTGAATGTGCACCCTATGAGTATGGATCATATTAAAGATTCAAGGCCTTGAAAACGGAGCTTTAAGGGCGATTGTTACAAGCAAATGATATACAGGCAGTCCTCCATCATGTCCCTGAACAACATTGTTTCATTCATTGCTGATGAATTTTAGTGACAAAACATTTGATGAACATTGCTTGGACTACATGTATGTTTTCACTGGTAGGTGGTGGGAACTTCAATGGTCAGACTCTTTCATGTTTTAATTAATTCTTATGGGATAAACACTGAATTCTCCATTGTTTCATTGTGTTGCAACTTGTAACTGCAACATTAAATGAGGAATTAACTGGTCTTAAAGAAAAAAGAGACCTAAGCCTTTAATGTGTATGTATGTTACAAATAAAACTGTTTGTCTATGGTCACATTCAAACACAGAACTTTTAAGTCAGAATGACAGTGAACAAAAAATCGTGGGAAAATAAAAGAAACACATGCATCACTCACATTTCTAGCCTTCCAAGTGCAGCAAAAATAATCGTTTAATCATGTAGTTGCATGATTTTAATTAGTATTTGTGTGAACAAAATATACAAAAGGAAATTATGCCTATACCAAGACTCATCTAACTATTTGAATGTCATGTATTGAGTCATATGTATTCAGTCAAGTGCAACTGTATCAGATACATATTTATAATGCTAAGTGTACATGTAGCATTGTAAATATTGTTATATATTTGACAAGTACTGCTGCACATGACTGAATTATAGTGTGATTTCAAGGCTTGAACTGGCATATTTGATCCCTGAAGAATCTGCTGCCTTGTCCACTTATCTACACCTAAGAGTGGTTGTTGAAGTGCAGGATAGTCCTCATCTACACTGTGCTGTAGAACATAGTCACATGGCTCAGAAAATTAATGAACTTAATCCTTGCTTATTTTCAAATTTGGCAGACACATTTATGTCTTTGGTTAATAGGTATTTGGCTTAAATAATTGACATGAGTGGAATAAAACCATGAATGGTAGGAGTTATGATGCCAGCTGTACACTGAAATTTCTTCACATAGAGGATTTATGCTTGATTTGTCTGGCACAAAGTGTAAATTTTATCATATTTGCAGGTAAGGTAATATATTCTTAACTATATTGACAGGTTATTATCATTGTTTTTGGATTGGCAATCCTGTAAGGCAAATACATGGTGTGTCTATGTGCAATGTCCAAGTCAAGACTGAATTTGTTCTTACTTATCAAGAATTTCATAGATCATTGTTTTGCAATACCATATTTTTCTGTTGAGGGCACTCTGTCAGTACATTTACAAAGTTACAAGCTATATAGCTAGTAGGAGAAGGAAATCATCTCTTCATCCCGGCCTGGCCTTCTGTTCAGTAGGTGCTGGTGGTTCTTTCAGTATGTGGTGTGATTAGATAGTTCTCTGCACTGAATTTATTTCTCCATAACAACAACACGTAACCTTCCAGTCAATGTTGTCACATTCGGAATAGTTTCCTTGCAACTTTATATGGTGAGCCCAGCAGTGATGCCACTGTTCAAAGCATTGAGTGAAGTGTGATGTTTGAAACCCAACAAGGGTGTTCTGTAGTTTTGCTTGAATCATGATTATATCATTAAATTTCCTTCCATTTAATGCCATCTCAAATTTTGGGAAAGAAGTCAAATGGCACAAAATCTGATGACTAGGGAGGGTGTGGAGTGACATTTTGTTTTTGGCCGGAAATTCCTGCACAGACAAAGTGTGAATAAATAAACAGGTGCCTTATCATGGTGGAAAACTGAAACAATTTAATTCCCTGAATTCTATATGTGCAGCATATTTTTTTAACATATTAGTGTATTAGTGTTGGTTTACAGTTTGTACTTGTAAAAAAAAACATAGTGCATACTGTGTGCATTTTTTTGGGGTGTGGGGTGGGGGGATGGGTTTTGAGAAGCAGTGACTCTCTTTCATTTGAGCAAACATATCTTCTTTTTTTTTTTTTTTTTTTGTGGGGATAATTGGCTCTTCCCCTTTGTCTATTCTTATTAGGTTTTGGGGGTGTTCCTGTAAACCCATGTTTCTTCACCTTTGATTGTTTTTGAAAGGAATTCAGGGTTTCTTTAGGGCCTCTGTTAAAGGTCTTGTTAAGTGCTGATGTGATTCTCTGTCTGAATTTCATTCAGCAGGTGGAACATGAATTTGGTAGCATTCTGATGCATGTTCA
>Ga0131853_10018885_pt1 | contig 12542 bp, 16 predicted proteins | sample TergutLab28metaG_FD_92764 | JGI IMG/M metagenome (GOLD analysis project Ga0131853, IMG submission 92764) | Labiotermes labralis P1 segment gut microbial communities from Petit-Saut dam, French Guiana - Lab288 P1 (version 2) (version 2) | ecosystem: Host-associated > Arthropoda: Insects >...
AACTTTAATGAACCAGTTGTATTTTGTGTTCTCTATCCAATTTAAACCAGAGCAATATAATCAGTTATTGTCGCTTAAATAAATTTTATTGAACCAGCGCATTTCTTAGGAACAGATTGTTCAACCAACTTATGTTCGTACCATACGACACACACACACACACACACACATATATATACATATATATATATAGTGATTTTGTTTTGAAGTGAAATGAGTTACTTTGAAGTTCTTAGGGACAAAGGTACCATGCACCTTAAGGTGACCTTGTATTGTGTTGTGTCTCTTTTGTTTGGCGTGTATCGTGCACTGTGGTTGTCTTAACTTGTTTTGTAATATGGGTGTGTGTCTGTGTTGGTATCTAATATGTTGGTGTTCGGAAAATTGTGTGGGTGTTTTGGTTTTTGTATTTATTGTGCGTTTGTATTGATTCGTTTATGTATATTTATTCTTATTTTTTACTAGTGTAAGGACTGCTGCCTCCGAGTGAAAACTCAATTGCAGTAAATAATAATTATATTAATATTCCCGATAATAATACCATCTAAGGGGCTAATTCCAAATTGTCTATCACACAGTCTAACAACACTTAACCTGCACCCCAATACATATATATAACTGCAAAAATCAGTAATTCTTGACACCTGTTCAATTGTAATGAAATTTTAAACTACAAATAAGAACACCGAGCCTGTTCCTCTTGATTACTACATCCCAGGAGATGTAAATATTTCTCAGCGAAAGCTGAGAAGTGGTAAATTCTATGATCATGATGATAATAATAATAATAACAATAACAATAACGTTTGCAATATATTATCATTTATTAAGTTTTAGATCTTGTTGTAAGCTTCGTAGTGACAGCCAAGTGACGCTAAGGCATGTAGCAACAATATGAGACTGTATATGTGTATACTATATACATCAAAAGTGCATTTCTTGGTGCAAAGTTTGATCAGTTTTTCTCAATCAAAATGGACGGTTGAATAATGTCAGGATTATCAGTGTGTGTATGTACGATTTAATACGTTGTGATGTTGTCTGAACCAACCTGAGCTAATTAAAAATAAATATTGTTGTTCTCATTTTAGAACGTTGTGTTGGTGTATGTTACGACTCTAGGGAAATTACAGAGCAGAATTCTTTAGCTCACGCTTTGGTAATAGCAATTGCGAAAATAGATAATTATCCCAATTACGATGCATTTCAGAAAGGACGGGTGATATGTCACGCGGTCCAACGCTACTGGAGATGAACTTATCAATATGTCTAACAGGGCGGGGATTCCTGAATTAGTCAGATTCCAGGAACACTTTCGGTTGTAGAAGATATTTTTCTACCATGGTCTGAGCCGTGAAGACCCAATGTTCGATGGGCAGGTCGAGCCGCCCAAGCGAATTAATCTACTGTATGATGATGTCGAAACGCACTATCACGTGATCTCAAATCTTACAGGTGCCATGGCCAGAAAGTACGTAAGTAAAGAATGTAACAAATCATGTAGACGTGACGTCACGAACGTCTGCGACCAGACTTGTAGCGACTGCATGGTCAGCCCTCCGTGCGCGTTCTACCATGTTCGCTAGCTCTGCGCCGAATGTAACAGGCATTTTAGAAGCCGCAAGTATTTCGCGAACCACAAGCATAGCACAGCAGCGATAAAATCAATGTGTGAACGAAAGCGGTGTTGAGCGACGTGTTGATGGGTCTTGAGACACGAAAAGCACAAGTGTAACAAGCGGTTCTGTGACAACTGTAAGCAGAAAAAATGAATAGATCACTTGTGTTATATGAGAAAATGAAAGGACGCGTTAACCCCGCAGGTCATATGGTACAGTACGTCTTTTATGATTTCGAAACTACCCGAAATACTAGGTACACGGACGAGGCTAATTTACACGTACCTAATCTCGTCTGCGTGCAACAGTTCTGTTCGCGATGCGAGGACGATCAAGAAGTAGGAGAAGGCGTGTGATGCGTTAGGTGGAAGCACTCGTTCTGGGAAGATACTGTGGGGGACATGCTTTCATATGTAACCGAACCCCGCCTGTGGCCAATAAGATCGTTGCCATACCACATAACGCCAAGGCGTTTGACCATCGTTTCATCCTGAATACGGCGATCCTACTGAAATGGTAACCTGAACTGGTTATGAAAGGGTTGAAAATAATGTGTATGTTAATGGAGTATTTGGTGTTTTTGGAAAGTGTGTCAACCCTCCCGTGCCCTCTGCGTAAGCTGCCCGAGGCTTTCGGTTTGACGGCCTCCAAAACGTGGTACCAAAATTATTTCACTACAGAGGAAAACCTCAATACCATAGGCCCCATTCCCGACGTTTCGTATTATGGTGTGAATGAGATTGGCGAGGAGGAGAGGAGAGAGTTTCTCGCGTGGAACGAGAGCCAGAAATCGGAGCCCATTTTCGACAACAGGCGCGTGTTGGAAACATACTATCAGGATGACGTCAGAGTACTAAGACAGGCGTGTCGAGTTTTTAGGCGCGAGTTGATGCAAATAGAGAATATAGACGCATTTCTCATGTCAATAACGATCGCGTCGGCATGCAATAAGGTGTTGCGTAAAGGATTCCTGCGGCCTGACACTTTAGGACTTATACCGACTGGAGGGTACACTTGTAATACGAACTATAGCAAGAAGGCCTTGATGTGGCTGCTGCATATGGAGCAGATTGATGGGGTGAAGTTTGTGACGGTCACAAAAGTCGCAAGTACAAAGTACCCGAATTGTCCCTCTTCATTTTAGACGTTTATTGCCCTGAGACCCGTAAAATATACGAGTTTTTCGGGTGCCATTCACACGGCCATACGTGTCAGCCAATTCATGATGTCATCACTATGAATGGTGATACACTAGCGGAACGCTATGAGCGGACTATGTCGAGCCTGGAGCACATAACGCGAGCGGGATACCTGGTCAAGTTCCAAAGGGAGTGTGAGTTTGACGATGCGGGTATAGTGAAACAGAAAACCGAACAGCTCGCGCATCCCATAGTACTACAGAGTGCGCTGCGTTCTCGTGATACTCTGTATGGGGGTCGAACTGAGGCCATTTGTCTACACTACAAAGGAAGGGAAAATGAAACTATTAAATATTTCGACGTCATGAGTCTCTACCCGTACGAATGTATGTATATGAAGTTCCCCGTGGTTCATCCGATCGTTCACGAAGGCGATGAGTGTATGGATATAGAAGCATGGTACGAATGGGCGGCCTGATTAACCTTTCGATCGTTCCGCCATAGAAGTTGTATCACCACTTCCTCCCTTTCAGATGTAATAATAAACACATGTTTTGCCTGTGTAGAACGTGCGTCCTCACCTCCAGAATTGAGGAATATGTGCATACCCGAGATGAGGATCCTGCTCTCACCGGTACGTGGGTATTTGACGAAATGATGGTGGCTGTTGAAAAGGGGTACCGGATTCTCAAGATGTATGAGGTGTAACATTATCAGGTCTCCCAAAACAACACCGAAACGGGTTAGGGCGGCCCTTTGTGGACTATATAAATCCATTTTTGAAACTGAAAGCAGAGGCTAGTGGTTATCCCGGCTGGGTCCACAGCCCCGAAGACGAGGAGCGGTATGTGGAATCTCTTCGGCAAAGTGAAGTGTTAAGTCTAGAGAAGGAAGCAATGAGATATAATGCTGCCAAACGGGGTCTGGCCAAACAATCTCTTAACTCCATGTGAGGGAAATTGACGGAAAGGAACGATCGAACTACGACCAAAATAATGACGGCTCCCAAAGAACTCTATGGATTTCTGCCCACCCCTGGTTTCGCGGTGATTAACCTCGTGTTTGCCATCGAAGACTTATTCTGGATCTCGTGGAAGTATGGAGCAGAGGAAGATGTGCCTAGTCTGCGACATACAAATGAGGCGATAGGGGCTTAGGTCACCGCGAGGGCCAGGATACATCTGTATCGCTACCTCGATCGGCTTCGAGAGAACGCGATATATTGTGACACGGACTCTGTGATACGCATTCAGCCGAGGGGTGAACACCAACAGATTAAAACAGGGGAAAATTTGGGAGACATGACCTCCGAAATGCGCCCGAATCAAATGGTGTCTGAATTTGCAAGCGGTGGACCAAAAAACTACGCATAGATGGTGCTCGATACTGTAACCGGGGACAGTCAAACCATCTTTAAATTAAGGGGCATAACCCTCAATTACAACGCGTCGAAATTGGTAAATTTTGAAGTCATCAGGGACATAATTTTGAAAGGGAACAAGGGGGATGAACCCACCGTGGTGAATGTACATACCGAAAAGTAGATCAAACGTAAGAAGAAGGGAGTGGAACAGTATCTATTGTTACCGAAACTGAAGATAAGCTATATAGAATTTCATTTTTCAAAAGGCGGCTGTTAGTTGAAAATAGTCCGTCCGGCGGCGGTATAACCTGGTGTTACAGTGAGACGACAGCTGTTCCTTCGCGTCAGCAGTTGCCCTCAAACACCACATATCACGAGGGCGTACCGGAGATGTTTGGTGTTGGTGAGGGTGGATAAGCATGCCACGTAATCGTAGACGATCTGTTATACGACTTCTATCCTAAGCAAGTATGTGACTTGTTTACAAGAGGCAGCCATCATAGAAATATCAGCGTGATTTTGACTACGCAAATTGAGTTTCATCAGGGACGCTACTCTAGAGATATTACACTGAATGCACATTATTTGGTCGCGTTGGAAAAAGGCGGAGATAAGAGTTGGCCAATCATTTGTGTCCCGAAGATAGTATTGTGTTGTGTAACGCCTACCTAAATCCCAAACGAAACCCCACGTTTACCTCATCTTAGATCTGACACAAGAAACGAATGACGGTATGCGGTTTCAAACCATCATATACCCGAAATAATATCCTAAAGTCGTCTACTCCGATATAGGCGATGAAGCGTGTGAGATCTAATTTCCACGCCCTTCACGTGCTGAAGAGAGCCGAACCGAAAATACGAAAAGCCCTGATAACTAATTGTAACAAGGTAATCGTGAACTGTATAAGCGAGAGTGTGTTATATGTCTTGAATGTTAATATAAAATTGTCAGTTTGTAAAACGCGCAAGGTAAAGAAACAGAAGACCGCGCTTCGCAAGGTCGCCGACAGGGACGTATCACTCTCTTGCATGAAGGGACTCATAGTACAGCGCGTGGGTTTTCTAATGCACCTACTGGGTGGCTATACGGACAACGATCGCTTGTTTGGTTTTTAAGCCCAGATAAACATGTTACGTAAGATGTACCTCTTCTCCGACGATCACTACCATAAGGGGGACAAACGACACCGCCCTCTCTCTTCGCTTCGCGAGCAGTAGAAACGTATTTGAGGCAGCAGCATACGTAAAAAACATAAACACCATCCATAAGAAGTGTGTGTTAAGATGCGTCATAAAATTCCCGAGGCCGTTGTCAGACGTAAGACGCAGACAAAGGCTATATGTGGCTTTCTAAGACGAGTAAAGCCCAACACGGCAACAACAAATTCTAACAGTGCGCTGCCGTGTTAGAATTTGGTGTTGCCTGCTAGAAAAATAATTGAGAGTCCCTAAAGTTGAGACGAAACGCCTCTACAGGAAAAATGTAGAAGACGCGTCCTCCCTCGCCACTTCCTTCGACATCAACAAAGATATTATACGTGACCCCTAAACAAGGATTTATTCCCGGAATCGGTGATATTGATGGTGATGACGTCACGGAGGAAGAGGAGGCACAGACGGAAGAAGAAAATGTCGGAACAGAAGCTATTCCCTGGAGGAGCAGACTCTTCTCGTCACACAATACGATATCCGTTAGGATGGCGAGCAATTCATGATAGGTGATCCCCCGGTGTTTATAGATACCGATGAAAATTTCACAATTAAGGGCACCGCGTTTCGAAGGACGGAGGGGCTGTGGTAACTACTGACGCGTAAGAATGTGAATACGCATCTTATCGGCAAGGAGGACTTAAAGACATAAAAAATATTGACAATGACTAATGCTCATTTGAATAGATATCAGCCAGGCGATAACATTAATATAACGCGAGAAAATAAATTTCGCGAAGTCATTGCGCCCCCCTTCGCGAAACCGATGGGACGGTGTATCGAATTCTCGTTACGGCGTAGGCGGCAATAGTATTAATGACAACTACTGCTATTAACAATTAATATTATGACCACGCCAGACAGTCGGCCTCCTCGACTCTGCAGAAGATTCGCCTTGCGACGACGGGGGCAACAAAGAAGAAAATGTCTGTTGACGGCATCAGAGCGTGATTAGAGAGACAGGATGCTTGTATGCTTCATAGACTTGTGAGAAAGCGTTCCGCACGTAATCCCTATACAGTGACTAATGTGATGGAGTGTAAGAATGTGATTTATTGGATGTAGAGACCTATGTAAAATACAATGATAATTATAGATACATTCTTTCGGTACTAGAGGTACTCCCGAAATATCTACTTATGATCCCTTTAGAGACAAAGAGCGGGCCTTCTTTTGCTTCGGCGTTTCGGTCTATATTTACTGAACCTAAATATTCGACAAGTCGTCGCCCAATATGGTTACGCACTGATAAGGGCAAGGAATTTCCAAATAAACATTTTCAGGACATGTTACAGGACGAGTGGGGCATTCAGTTTCAGATGTGTAGGAACACGTCTTGTAATGTGCGGTCGTGGAACGTGTGCATCGCACGTTTCGCGATAGAATCTCTAAATATTTTACACATAAAATTATGTACAGATATACTGGTGTTCTGCCGAAATATCTCTTGGCCCAAAATGACATGGTTCACTGGACGACAGACATAGCGTCCCCGCGATAACCAATTCAGACGTGCTTGCCATATGGGAGAGAATGTAAGCGGCCTGGTGGCGCGTTCTTGTCGCGAAAACAGCGTCGTTTCGGGTGGGGTAACATGTGCTAATCAGCAAAGAGAAGATGTGGTTTGCCAAGGATACAGAACAGAATTACAGCACCGAGATTTTCAACGTCGCGAAAGCAAATGAGAGGTGGCCACGAGCAGTCTATTTTCTCGAAGTTTAAACGGCACGCCTATAGAGGGCCAGTTCTACAGGGAGGAACTGAACCTCTTACGGATAACTGACCGGACCTCATATAAGATAGATAAAATACTCGACTGGAGAGCTAGACGTGGCATTCGTGAATATCTCGTCCGCTGTCGAGGTTACAGTCAGGAATTCGACTCTTGGGTGCCTGCAGCAATCGTGTATAACATCTAGACAATATGGCTACGCAGAGCCATTTTTATGTCATTATGTTCAGGAAAGCCTCGCGCGACATCTATGACAGAATACGCACGCCGATTTCAAGGTGAAACTGGCTCAGCCCGTGGACCTGGTTTCGACATCCAATTGGGAAGTGGGGCCGTGTGAAATATCGTGTTCCTCCCCGCCGCCCATAGATGACCACCCCACCCTAATATACTGTAACCTGATATCGCCACAATTTATGGGCAACAACACCTTCCGCAGCATGCGGCCATTCGTCTTCCCATTTTCATCAATATGTCAGCACAAGTTTCGTAACGTTTATTATGTGCCTGTCGGGCAGAGGAGATTTCAGGACATTCGAATCGAGGTTTTACACATTCCCTTCGAAGACAGCACGACGCCAACAAATGTGATGCTTCATTTTCGAAAAAATTACAAGTGGTAAAATTGTATATATAACTGGGTGTCGTCATCTTGAATAGGACATTTACAGCGATGCATCCATTAGAATTGTAGTACCAAAATCAGGCGGGTCGCGGGCCAACTTCACCGGAGATCAATCCCGTTTCTTCAGCAGCACGTTATGTCTCCCGCGGCGGAGATAGATTCCGTTAGTAGCGTGTTTGACATCTTTGCACAAAGGCCTATACAGACGTCTGGGCTGCGGCCGCATACAAATCACTCACCCCCGTCGAAAAACACGCTATGGAAATTTTTATACTAGTCGATAACAATACGTACATTGATCTCGATATCTAACTCCATGTCCGGGGTAAATTGACATCGGCCTCGGGAAAGGATGTGGACTTTACGGACGCCAGGGGCGTGACAAATAATTTCCTCCAATCTCCATTCAGTCAATGTAACGTCACTCTCAATGGCGTCACCATCACGCAGGCGAGTGAGCATTATCTTTACCGCTCCCATATCGAGACTGTCATGACCTACGGCACAGACGCTGCAGCGAGACATCTCTCGAACGCCAACTGGTATTCAGATACGGGCGATATGCAGCCTACCGATCCCTCGGTCGGAATCTGACCGCAAAGACGAACCGGGGATTCATCACACGCTGGAACAGATTTAGCGCGAGTAGGGAAGTCCAGCTATTTGGTCGATAAAATAGTGACATATGTAACGTGCCCCGAATTTTACAGCCCGGTGTCAGGTTGCAGATCAGATGGACGAAGGCCCGACCGAATATTTATCTGATGAACAACTTTGTCGATTTGAAAACCGTTTTCAAATTACTGGTGAGACGCGTCAGGCTGAAACCCACCTTATGTTGGCTCACAATTCGACACTGAACAAGTTGGTCTTGCGCAATATAATCTGACAAGTGTTGAACTCAAGACATTCACATTTTCGGCCGGATCTAGTTCTTCTCCATAGACAACGCTGTGCTGGGTCCCATCCCGAAACGTCTGTTGTTCGCCATGGTTAAGAACACAGATTTCATATGTTCGTTGGGGAGCAAACCTTGCAAATTTCAGCATTACGACATCATTGATTTTTTATTGCTTGTGGACGGTAAACAGTAACCTAACGAGGACCTAACTCTGACATGGATCATGAAAAAAGTCCGTCATGGGCTACAGGACACTGTGCGAGCCGTCCGGCATACATCACCTGAACATGGGAATGTAGATAGCAATGATATGTATATAAAAGGCTATTTCATGATATTCTTTGAACTCACAACTGATAGGGGCGCGTCGGATGATCATACGTCTCACCCCGAAAAAGGCAATATCATAATCGAATTGAAATTTAATAAGCCGTTGCCCGAAGCGTTCACGTGCCTGCTCTAAGTAGAATTCGACAATTGAGACCTCATAGATTTTTCACGTAATATCACGACCGACTTCTAAAACAAATAGACACACTGCAGATACTGTGTACACTGCGTGACGTCAGCTCATTCCTCGAAGTTTTCCCCTCCGATCTCCTAACACAATCAGTCGCGCAAACCTCCGCCATCGTTATCGTCAATGTCGATCCCCACGCAGAGCGAGGTACTCACTGGCTAGCCGTGCACTTGCAACCCAAAACTTCGAGTTCCTACTACTTTTATTCATATGTATTCTTACCGCTCGTACCGAGTATAGTCGTTCATTAAACGCAAATGCACGACCTGGGATTATTACATGCGACAGCTGCAATGCCTGACGACTTCCGTCAGCGTGAAGTACTGCTGTCTATTCACCCTGTACATGGATGGGGCTACACACCGAAAGAATTCATCTCGGTCTTCGATGCTTGCAAAAAAGCAGATCGGCTTATGGAGCGTTTGTTCACTGCCGAATTCGGGGACCAAATGTTACGTGTCAATGGTGCAGCCGCTGCCTATATAAAGGTAGGTAATTTGCCAATTCTAATTATTCCTAATATAACATGGCTGGAGGCAGGTAGGTCGTGATAGAATATGAGTTTTGCGGGAGCGGCATAATAAACGGTCGTCAAGGACTTGAGCCGAGACATACAACAGGGCGGAACATGGCTGGTCACAGAATGGCCTAAATTGTTCAGACGAACATATCGAATACAAAGAATTACACACGGTCTTCACAGAGGCTGATTCATAACCTAGAGGATCTCGAGTGCCCCCACTCGTTTATTTCAAACACCGCTGCTGGTGCACAATACCATGTCACAAGTTTCCCAGATTATCTTGCGTAACCAAAACCGCGTATTCTCTCTACGATTTGTTAATATACTATCTGCAAAAGAAAGATTATGCCCAATGTCCAGCTGACATGACTCGTCATACTGCCGAATGTTTTGCAGCAAGTCGCCCTTCTTTTCACTCTGCTTCCTGCTACTATGACATCTACTACTATTATGCGGGCAACTCCCGACGTTGCTGCTGCTGCCTCCAAGCTGGCCGGGGGAATAGGAACCTTCCCACTGTACAGGAGGCCCATCAGTTGCCGCCTGACACCACTTCGACGTTCGCCTACTGTTTCCTCTGTACCTAATGGGCAGCCAGTCCTGTATTCGATCCCCAGTGGGTCTTGCTGACACGTCTGTTTTTTATAAATGCGAACAAGACCAAATACGTGTATGCCGGTTTATAACCCGCCCGTGACTATCTCCCTCTGGTGGAATTCGGTGTCATACGGACCTGTGGATCAAAGTCCATTATTCTCACGGACTAGCAGGTATACACACTTGCGCAACATCTACCCACGATTGAAAATTCCAAGTGCAAAAACGGGTAGGAGGGGTAAGCGGTCATCAAGTGTGAAACTGGTAGCTTTCAGTTACGTACACCGAAGAGTCACCGCGAGTTGACCAGACTGTATCTCGGCACTGAGTACATATGTCTTACGACGCTGGATCTGCACTATCTTGCCCGAATATTCAATATCGTTCATCAACGATTGCGCTATTACTTACTTGATTTACCTGATTTATTGTGATATGTGACGATGTCTTTGACTACGGTTATATGTTTGGAAAAGATGCCTAACACCAGTACACACATAAGTTATCCTCACCTGTACGAGGAACATTTATCGTTTGCGTAAAACACATATTTTATATTGATTAAAGTTTATCTAGTTGTGTTTGGTATTTTTCCTTATTTAATGTGTGTACAGTGTGACATTCATGAAAAACACTCCACTAACCTGTTATATCCGTCGACGTAAAGCACGTATTGCAGCTCGCTATGTTTCATCTCTCTCGCTCTCTCTATCTCTCCAGCAAACCAGGGTTAAGCCGGCGCGAATGAATTAACGCTAAGTAGAAGTGAAAATTAATTCTCTGCAACTCGACGTCACGTTCTTATGCGTCTGTTGCACAACGTTCACTAGATATACAAGGTACGGATGTATATGCGCAACATAGCTACGTTTATTTACCCAACATTTTTTGGGGGTGTTCTGGTTGAGGTTGATGCATTAGGTGCATCTACCTCAAGCAGAGACCCTCAAAGAAAACGCCCGTAAATCTATGCAAGCGATTTTGAACATACACATACATGTTTTGCACATCTCACGAATCTTCAGCAACGTGAATGTATTAGCGTGATTTTACTTCAACTTATTGCCACTGTATCCAAAGACAATAAATTTAATGCTCCACTTTCCTTTATTCAACCGTCCCCCAGCAATAGCACGGTTACGCCGGAAGCCACGCCCTTCTTCCCTGAGCTTTCGGGGATGCATCAACCAAACCACTGGTACTCTCGGCCTGCCAGGCACCGCGACGCACAAACGGTCCTAAGTGAAGCCGTACAGTTATGCCCTTAAAACTGTGTAACAATCGCACCCTTATGATCGTGTTTCGCACGAAAATCAGTGATGCAAATCACGGATCCATGTCGAATTAATTCTGATCACCCACTCTATTTTATTGCATTCCTGCTCTACGTACAAACATGAGTATAATGACGCGACTATCTACGAAGTTAATACATCTTACATAACGTATTCACACAATTAATCTATTGGTTCACTTACATTCTTGCTAGTGAATTCAATCTTCGGATGCCACGCCCTTCTTCTTCCTGTAAATGATACGTTTTTTCCTTTAAGTAAAATGCGCTACGTTAATAGTTCTATCCCCTTACATTTCTGCACATAGCATAAGCCAATGGAAGCGTATTAAGAGGTACTGCATTGCACTTACCAAACTGCACGGTGTCACGTCCGTCCTTCCACTTCACGGCCTTCGTAGGATTCACGTAACAGCAAGTAGAGATTCTAATGCTTTAGTCTCCTGTGACTGTACGTTAGTAGTAATGTGTGAGGCATATCCCAGGGGAGGTAATGATTTTCTCAGGAATAAAATTACCCCCTCCACTTCCCCGGTCACGTGACTCCCTCCCCTCCGGCGCCAAGTTTGAAAATATCAGTGTTGCCAACTGTGAGGAGTGAAAATGTCCCACTCTTGCCAACTGTGAGTAGGGAAAAATTTCCCTCCGGCGCCATATTTGAAATATTCTGTGTTGCCAACTGTGAGTAGGGAAAATGTAAATTCCCTCCGGCGCCATATTTGAAATTGTCAGTGCAGCCAACTGTAAGTAGTGAAAATGACAAGGGGTAGGGAAAAAGGAGGGAAACAGTATGCCGTTAGGTTTGACGTCACATCTCCGATCGCTGGGGGGAGACATGCTCTCACCTTGGGAGCGCGCGAGCGCGCCATATTCGAATTTGAAACTGTGAAAAGTTCGCACGACTTGTGTACTATATAACCCCCAAGCACGTGTAGCAAAGTCGATATGGTGTAATAATGTTTTGCTAATATAAAGCGCATGAAACGTGACGTCCATGCGTCATAGTAACGTTGCAGCA
>Ga0131853_10018886_pt1 | contig 12541 bp, 11 predicted proteins | sample TergutLab28metaG_FD_92764 | JGI IMG/M metagenome (GOLD analysis project Ga0131853, IMG submission 92764) | Labiotermes labralis P1 segment gut microbial communities from Petit-Saut dam, French Guiana - Lab288 P1 (version 2) (version 2) | ecosystem: Host-associated > Arthropoda: Insects >...
AATTATTCTTACCGAAACGAAGTTTAATTCACCTATTGGGCTGCTGCTTTCCCGTTTTTTCTTGCACTAAATCCTCGATGCTCAGCTGTTTCTTCAGCCTCAGATCGCAGCTAACAAACAGCAAGGGCTCTCAAACCTCTCAGAAACACGGTAGCATATGTGTGGTTGACTGAATCAAGGGCGTTAAAGATGGGGAGATATTTATTTTTGGCTCTCAGAGGTTTTTAAATTATACAGTACTAACTGACCGCTATGGAGGGTCTCTTCACTCAAGTACCACCACAGTCAAAATAATCAACAGAAATCCGCTGGTACCTTTAGTACTTGTTGGGCGTTGGATGTTGGCAGTTACAAATAAGGGTCTGATGATATGCCTAGTACTTAAGAAACTTGGTATTCATGGGCAGAAGTTCAGATACAAATCAGTCTGACTAACATTGACAGTGCAATTACTGGCTGTAGAGAAACTGGACGGAATATTTCTTTCTATTATTTATTCCGCCGATCCCAGTGGCCAAACGGTCTATGATGTGTGCCTGGTGCCTCTTGCTTGCTGGGATTGTGGGTTCGAATCTCTGGTGTATGAATATTTGCCTTTTTTAGAATCTTGTGTATTGTCAAGTAGAGGTCTGTCCGACGAGTCGATCGCTCGTCCAGAGACGACATACCTTATGTGGTGTGTTTGATTGTTATCTCGACGCCTGAACGATGAGGATGCCTACGGCCACAAGGGGTGTCGGGGAACTAAGAAGAGTATGTAATCCGTCACCAAAATTAAATTACACAAATATTTTCAGGAACTGACTCTTTGTTTTGTCATCCCATGAAGTCTTACTAACAAAACAGGTATTTTCCTGTTACAGTTCTATACACTATTTCACAAGAAAAAGTTTAAAGTCTGATATTTTTTCAGTTCTGTATTTCACGTGGCTATTTTTTTTTAACATTGCCGGTCATTGGGTAGTTTGGAATTGCAAAACCAATCAAGACAAATATGCTCCTAACTGCTTTAATGCAACTCAAAAGTAGTTTCACGTTTGGTTGGTAAGTTTCAAAACTCATTGCTAGTTATCTCACATAACCGATTGCCGAGACGAGACCGTACTTGCATCTAAATCTGCCGCTAATCATCCAACATTAAATTTAATTTTTTCTGCAAATTTTCCTGTAGAGTTTGCAACTCGGATAATTTCTCTTGAAACATGCGCAACTCCTTTTGAATCTCAGTCGATTTATCTTTATCATTGTGCTCTCTTTTCTTGCTGATTATATTTATTAAACATCGAACAGCAGCAGACCCAATTCTGTTCCTCCGGTTTGGATATATTACGAACATTTCTTCTTTCAGTTCTACAGAAAGTTTCATGCATTTCGGGAGTGCATTTACCAATGCTACAATTCTAGAAATCAGTTTTGCTTTTGCCGCAAGACTCAGCCTTTCTGCGTCCTTTCTTATTACTTCTGTATCATTTACGGCCAGACCTTTCAACAAGTTCAATAAAACAATCGCCATCAGGACAACAAATAGTAAGAATATCACGTGACTTGTGTAGGGAAAAGTATCAAAAGAGAGATCGGAAACATCAAATTCACCTGTGAACATGACGATTGTCTTCAGTATTGAGATGGGAAAATCGGCGAACATTTCAGCGCCGCCTTCTTTTGAGCTTCCTTTGAAAAGAATGTAGAAACTGAGGGCGAATCCTATCAACAGGGTAACATAGCTCATCATATACCGCAAGAATGTGAAGCTGACTGTTCTAAGCATCTCTTTTTGTATTGACAGCTGAGGCAGTCGGCCTGACATCAGCAACAACTCGGACCATCCCAGAAAAAGGGCGATTGCGGAGGCATGGATTTTCAGCTGTACACTCTCCACAAACCCGGAACAAGATATGAATGTAGAAATGATCGGCACTATTTCCAGCCAGTTCTCCAGTGACTTTACATAGACCCATCGATGTACGATTAGCTGCTGTATCTCACTTAGAGTTAGAAAGAACCATGAGATCAGAAGAACGTTCTTCAAGAAATCCATGCTGCTGCTGTTTGGTTGTGATGTGAAGTTGCTATCATTTATGCCAGACGTTATATAGCTATCGTTAGAACTGAAAGGGACGGTAGTGTTGCTGGCAGCACTTCCGTCATTTACTGTGTTGTATGGTTTAGGTATTAGAACTTATGCTGTCAAAAGAGAGAGGAATATATCATAGAGACTCATGTATAGAAATAAAATGTATCTGACTTTTCTCCATTTAATGCTCAAGAAAGTTGACGTGACCGGATGTTTCAGTAATTCCCTGTGAAGTCCACTTTCAGCGATACGAGGAACAATATTCACAAACGGCTGATAATTCAACTTGAGTCGGAGATCCTTACTTGTTAGTGGTTTATTGTTATCCTCTAGGTAGTCGTCAAGAATCTCATTCACTATTGACATACTGTCTGGTAACAATATTTTACTGCCACTTTCAAAAACCCTGAAGTCAGCACTTTTACTCAGTAACAGTTTTGCTCTATCCCGGAATCCACTTTCCACTGTAATGTACAGTGGAGTGTTCCCCAAACTGTTCCGATCGTCGATGCCCTTTTTCCGAATATAGGTCAAATTCAGAAGAAGTTTGAAACATTTCTCTATTTTCTCCTTGTCACCTGATTTCCTTTCATTTACACCGGCCAACCAATGGACTATTGTCCGTTTTTCGTTATCTTTAAGGCTTGCATCTATTCCTTCCTACTCCAATAGTAATTGCAGTACCTCAAAATTTCCACTCCTAACTGTCGCATGTATCAAAGGCATGCCGGTTAACACTATTCTTGATGTTCGCATCTGCACCTTTTCAATAAGACTGCTGACAAACTATTTGCTATTCTTCATCTGGCAAGCAATTTCTAGTAGAGAGGAGTGATAAATTTCATTGTACCAAGGGTTAGTTTGACTGAGATATTTAAGAAAAACTTCATATTTATTACGCTGAAGTGAAGCAAGTAGTTTTTTTTATGAATGTTAGATGATTCCGGGCCCTCCATTAGAGGTGCCGGTAGAAGTGGCTGTAGTTCTGAGTAGATCTCCAGTATAATTTCCCTCACAGTAAATTCTCTGTCTCCTGGGCAGTAGTCAAGATGAAGGCGGTCAGCTGAAGGATGCTTCAAGATACGCTCGATACACGTCCTGTGAAGTTGGTGCACAGCCTGTCCTATGGCAGTGTAACCCTTCTTGTTTGGCATGTTTACGTTCATCTGCTCACAACTCATCAACAGTTCAATGCACTTGTAGAAACTGTCGAAACAGTCACCCTTGCGTCAAGCTGATGCCACAGCGTGGTGCAAAGCTATATTTCCTTTACTGTCGACGGAGTGAACGTCTGTCAAGCTGTTGGTGAGCAAATTAGAGAGTGCCTTGTGCTCACCACGTGCTACCACAACAAATATTCGTGGAAAATAGTCTGATATCGTGTATGATCAACACCTACTTTTATTCTTTCTTCTTGGAGTGGCACATTTTCTCTACTTGCCAAAGGGACCGACTCTGGGTCTTGCTTTAAAATATAACCTGACGGCAGGCTAGTCAATGCCACTGATTCGCCCTTACCGAAATCTGTCTTTTCCACTAGCCTCGAAAACTCGCCAAATGAATCGCCATTTGACTCGTCTGCAACTGTCAGCTGCTGCGAAATAGAAAACAAGCACAGATATTTAACTGCAGTTTAATGAAGAATTAGTTAATTTAGTACGTCCTTATTATTTTTTATTATTACTATTAGTAATAGTAGTGTTAATAGTAGTAATAGTCATAATAACAATAAAATTATGTTATGAAAAAACACAACATTCAAAATATTAAGTTCCTCGGTATATTTTATTTTATACAGGATTCACTTATTAACAGAGTGTTTAAATATATGATAAGGACGGTCGTAACAGAACTATTTTATTGAAGAGAGTGTTTGTCACAAAAAAGGTAGCTACGTGTTTCGTCTTTATATAGATTAACCTATTTTCATCCTGCAAAAAAATTATACAAGAAAATCACGTACAGCTGAATGTTTCTATATTAAATGGTAATATCTCTTGGTTTTTGTCAAACAATGTATTTTAAAAACCGGTAGAACAAAATATTAACGTTATAAAATTATTGTAATTGAATGATAGAGTAAATTTTTTTATGTCATGACTTGATAATATTGACGTCTGAGCTCTTGTTTGAGTTAATTTATGTACACACACACACATATACACACACGCGCGCGCGCACGCACACACACACACACACATACACACACACACACACATATATAAAAGCGCGCACGCACGCACGCACAAACACACACACACACACACACACATGCATAAACTAGCGCACAGCCGCATTTTCTCCGAGATGTTTTCTGCGTCAAACATCGAAATGGAATTTGTCGCTATTGTCGAAAAAGTAGGAATTATAGCAACAAGTGAAAGATGTCAACTCTTAATTCTATTGTTATAAATCATAAAGTCTCCCCAGACGTAGCGTTCAGTATACTGTGTTAGAAAGTGTGTTGGGAAGGAGTTCTAAGGAAAGTAGCAGAACATAAGAAATTTAAGAATAGTGGACAGAGAGAAAATTACGTATTAAATAATTTCAATATTCGTTCCACTATATTAATATTATTACTGTTTTTTGATTGAGTTTAATGTGTCATGGGGTACAGGAAACACGGATATTAGAGGAAATACATAGAATTTTTGGCGGGACTAAAAGGGCAAACAGACAGATACAACGTTTTAAATGGAATAGAAGTATTACATTTATTATGGTAAATACCGGTAATGTAAGAGTGAGTTGGGGTGGTCTGTTTGAGAGTTGGCTATAACAGAATGGTTTTCAGAACTTCGATTTTCTGTTGATGAAGTCACGTTATTTCTATTTTTTTTATTTTAGTTACTTTTCGTTGTCGTTCAGATGCGTTTGGAATAAATAAAAGGATTTCTCTAATAAATATTAAATTCTGGGCAACCATAATATTTTAGACTAAAATTATTCTGTTTCTTATGTGCTTCTATTAAATTCAGTGTTTTTATTTTACTGCCATCTCGTAATTCAATTCACACTCCACATTAACTGCCTCAACATCACAGCTTCCTGTGTACTGTCGTTAAAAATAGCTGTGTTGAATGTGCCAATTAAAGCAAACAGCAGTGGTTATGCACTAAATTACTGTCTATACAACACTTATTTCCTCTCTATACTACACTCAGTTTCTCTCTATACTACACTCAGTTCCTCTCTATACTACACTCAACTTCTCTCTATCCAACACTCAGTTCCTCTCTATACTACACTCAATTTCTCTCTATACAACACTCAGTTACTCTCTATACTACACTCAGTTTCCGTCTATACAACACTCAGTTCCTCTCTATACTACACTCAGTTTCTCTCTATACAACACTCAGTTCCTCTCTATACTACACTCAATTTCTCTCTATACAACACTCAGTTCCTCTTTATACTACACTCAATTTCTCTCTATACAACACTCATTTCCTCTCCATACAACACTCATTTCCTCTCCATACAACATCCAGTTCCTCTCTATATTACACTCAATTTCTCTCTATACAACACTCAGTTCCTCTCTATAATACACACAATTTCTCTCTATACAACACTCAGTTCCTCTCTATACTACGTTCAATTTCTCTCTATACAACACTCAGTTCCTCTCTATACTACACTCAATTTCTCTCTATACAACACTCAGTTCCTCTCTATACAACGCTCAATTCCTGTCTGTACAACACCCAATTCTCGTACGCTTTTCCAACACAACCTGAAGGTTTTTCACGTTAATTTTTAGTTTAATTATACAAACGCTGCATACGATTAGCTTTAAAATTTTTGAGATGCCACAATTTGTTGCCTTCTTTTCCTCGTCTCACATAAATTAATTAACTAAAACGTTAAACTAGATTGTCTTTTAATCCAATTTTTGGAATAATCAGTGTAATTTCCTTAATTTTTCTTACTTACAATCTTTAGTTCGAAGTTTTCTGTGTGTTTTGTATCCATCACTGGATCGTCCTAATATTTGCAACTTCTCTGACACAAATTCACCGAACACTGAATAAATTCCTTACAATTTATGATTTATACTTGCATCTAAATATATGTGCACGTACTGGCAAAATACTGTTTATGTGTTATCAGCCGTGAAAAGGAGTGCCGAATGGGAGATGGGAAACTTACATCCAGTTCAAATATATCGTATCTGCTGGATTTCTGCTCAATATTATTTGCTGCTCGGTCTTTCTCCCTTTTTTGTAATCTAACAGGCTTCTGTTACTGAACGTATTCCTTGTACCCCAGCTTCACCGATATATCCAGTACGCCGTAGCATCCTTCTTTTTTACAGTATTAAGAATCTGAAATTTTACTTGTATTTAATTAAAAATAACTTCATGATGGTATGTGGGGGCGTGGAGACGTATATCCCCGCGGTTTTTAACCGTTTTACTAGTTTAAAGGTAGTGGTCAGGCTCTCCCCCTGCTGTTTCATCACTGGTGACAGAATCTACGGTTCCGCTTGAATATGAGGTTAAGAGATTCTCACTGCCTGTCTGGACCCTTCGAGGAAATGAGAGGTTTTTGTTGCTTGTAGAGAATTGAACAACGGTTTCGTTGTTGCCCATCTCGTATCCTGTTCCCTACACCAACTGAGCTACTCTTAACTAAATGTATCACGAAGCTCCAGTTTGGGAATTCTGCTATATTATTTACATCAGGATCCTCGGATCAAAATATTTCCCGAAGTTATTTAATTTTGAAATTTTGTTCCTCGTCAAAATGAAGACAAATTTTTGTAGATCTTTTGGAGAAAGGACAGGTTTGGTTTCTCTTCTCTTCGTGAATTGAACGTTTTATGTATCGCGCATTCCCTAGGTTATCCCCCGCATCAAATGAGTAATCCAAATCATTATAATTATTGATTTTACGAAACTCAAATTTAGGTAAATTCAAATTTTCCTACCTCGAAATCCTGTGACCAAATTATTTCCCAAAATTAATTAATGTTGTACATTTGTTCACTCTTAAAATTAAGAAAAATGTTGTACCTTACTAATGTTCACTTCACCCTGTGGCCGTTTTTTTCCCGAGAATGAAGCTCACACTACCCACTGATTATGATGCTGACTGGGCCACAGACGCAGTCGGAAGGACTTAGAGAAGGAAAACTTTTTATTCTTTGTCGAAAATTGAAAGAACATTTCTTTGTCGTCCATTACGTAGTCTCGACCCTAACGAAGACTGAGACCTCTAATTATTTTACGTTAATTGAATCAGGAAGTTCAGTGTGCCATATTGTGGGTTAAGAATATTTCTTTATAACACCGTTTTTTGAACACAGGGATTTCTTCAACTTAAGGGATTATGTTTTATACCTTATAACAGGCAACTGAAAAATGGATTTAATGTGGCATAAGTTTGCAGCAGCAACACGACAAAGAAATGATATGCAAAGGCATGGCTCATCTTTAAAGCAAAACAAATTAATATGAAAAATCTGCGCTGTCCGAATTGCCATCACTCAGCAACAGTAAAGTGTTGCAGCACAGAAACTTATTCTGCCATAACATTATCTTACAAAGTCAGCAGTCTCCAGGTAGAAGATGTCTCCTTGGAGAACTGACAGTTCCTCAGGAAAATACCCTAAAGTTTCAAGTAATCTGAAAGCTCATTATCTTGTTTACAAAGACTCGCCTCTGCTTCCCTAATAACTGCATCGTTAATTTACATTCTTTTTGTCTCAAATCGGTTTAGTGCCTCCGAACGGTTGCTTCAATCCATGTTTGCAAATTTAAAATTTCGCAAATTTCTAATTTCTACCATTCATGAAATATTTCACGTAAATCTTCATTAATTTAGCCGTCTAATTATATATGGTTAAGAGTGAAAAGTCATTGGCTCCAAATTATTTTAGTCCAAACATGTCACTTCCTTCCTCTTAATACAATATACTTTTCTCTTTACCCCCTTTTCAAAAAACACCAATCTGTATTCCTCCTTCAGAATGACAAATCAATTCAAGACATCAACATCATCATCATCATTATCACCACCACCACCACCACAACCACCACTACCAACATACACCTCACCACTACAATTAATTTCAAGACAGAAATTTCTTTATCACAAAAAAAATCCTGAATATTTCAATTATTACCTTCATATGGGAGAAATAAATGATTGCAGGCAGAAATTGAGTCCTGGTTCTCTTTTTGCATAGTTTATGTTTCTACATATTTACTCTCTGTTACTACTGTAATTTGTTTTGTGTGTGAACATTTTTTGCACAGTTACGAATTTCATACAGGCCTGCGTTCAGTGCTCGCCGTCACTGTGTTTGTAAACAATCACAATTACTACTCCTTACACATTCAATGTGTAGATATGTTTACGATGTGCCACCGTACCAAATTTCAAACCCCTGTTTAATAGTTTCCGCGGGTTCCTTCATTGAAAGTAAAGAGACTGATGGGGTAAAAGTGAAAACCCGCCCTATCAAGTGTCAAGGTTAAGAATTCATTGAATTTTATATCCACTCCCCAATTTGATTCCATAGTGTGATGTTAAAAAATGCAAGGTTGTATATGCTTCTTATATCAGCAATAAATTTCGAATGAAACTGATCATTATCGGAAATCTGCGTTCTTCTGTTCTCTTACGCAGTATGTGGTAATTCGTTACTGACGTTTCGGGACAATCTATCAGTAACATATCTCTTCTTGGATTTCTTGAACATTGAAAACGGGAGCGACAGTTTATCCCGAAATGTCGGTAAGGTTTTATCACTACACGCTGCGTAATATACCAGAAGGGCGCAGATCTCATCTACTTTGCGGCGGAAGACTGAAATAGTAATTAGTTATAGATACAAATACAAAAACGTACATGCTACACAGCTTCATATTGTTACCTTATTTGTTTGTTTTTGGCGCGATACCCCCCCCCCCCCCTCCAGTTGACCAGGCCCTCCATATTCACGAGGTTTCTAGATAACACAAAACGACTCACCACAGTCGGTGGGACTCTTCTGGACGAGTTATCATATCGTTGCAGATACCTCTACATTACAACACACACAACATTCACAACAGACAAACGTCCATGCCCCCTGTGTGATTTGAACTCGCAATCTCAGCAGACCCACGCCTTAGACCGCGCGAAAACTGGGACCGGCATATTGTTACTTTATATTCTGCCATAATATTTCATTAAGGAGAACTGCGATATTTCCAAACGTCTCCCACAAACATAACTACAGCGGTTCTACATTCAATGTGATTCTATCGTACTGGCTTTTTCTTTTTGTTTCTTATATAAGACAGTAAGACACATTTTATTTACAATTTCAGTTCTTAAATCTCATTGCTCTTCAATTTCGATACAGCATATGTGATATGAAAAATTAAACAAAACCAGTACGGACTGAGATTTTGTAGAATGCTGAGGATATTAGAACAAGTGATGCAATTTAATTATCTGGGATGCGAACTGAGTTTAGACGGTGAATCAGATTTTGACACAAAAAAAAAAGAAAAAAAAAAGAAAAAGAAAACAGATTCCACGGAATATGCAGCACTATTAGGACACACTTAAAGAAATCCTGTACACATACCCAAATGAAATTCTATAAAGTTGTAGCTAGACCATCACTACTGTATGGCAGCGAAACATGGGTAACCAGGAAGAGACATGACTCGCCTAGAAGCTGCAGAAATGCGCTTTCTAAGAAGTGTTACGGGATGCACAAGGCTGGATAAAATAAGAAGTGGAGTCATAAGAAAAGAACTAGAGATCTCTGGAATACAAAACATGAACTCAAATACAAACAAAACTGGATCAACCACCTTGAAAGAATGGACAACACCAGACTCCCGAGACACGCCCTCAACTACAAACCTCGAGGAAGAAGAGATCGTGGACGGCCCAGGAAACGATGGCAATGCGTCGATGACGGAAAAGGTCAAACAACCTAATCCATGGAGGAAGAAGATGATGATGATGATGCTGAGGATGGACGAGTGCAGGTGTTGACGAAAACATTTGTATCTAGGAAGGGGGCAATAAGAGAAGTTTGGAGAAAATTTAATATTTTGCACTCCACAACAAATATTGATTCTCTAGAATTGGACAGGCCGGAAACGAGGCATTCACTGTATAAAACAGAAAAACGTGCTTTATTTTAGTCGCATAACCTAAAGAATGAGAAGAAACAGGGTGGAAGGGAAAGAACTGACTTTGCGATTCTTAGGATGCACACAGCAGACGGGCTGTTTTACAAGAGGAAATAAATATTCGGGGTCCATGAAATGAAATAATTTCTTGAACAACTCAGCATCTATTAGCTTTTCAAAGAGGGTCAAGCTTCTTGGAGTTACTGTACTTCCCTTTTGGTCTTCATTGTAGCTTCGTATTCATTAGAACCAGTTTCGAAGACTTCAATTTTCTTTGTTTCCCCGTTTTTTTTGCACACAATAAAGTAGGCCACGACATGTACCGTCTGTCCGCCGACTTTCATATTCCATCATCATTATACATTCCTGTTTATATAATATCTTTTGTGTTTTGACTCAATGTTCCATTGCTTATTGGTGTGAGTGTTACATACACCTTGTAGGTATAGGCATTTGATCCCTTTTGGCAGACTACATTTCATCCAACCCAGAAGACTGATATCTACAACAATATTGTATTTAAAATTGCGCCACTTATTTATATATTAATTTATCAATCTATCTATGAAATTGCTATAGCTGCTAGTCTCCGGAATCTCACCGCACTGTTCGCCGTTCTGAAGCAGAATTTGGATTTCAGTTCGACGAAGTGGTCTTTTCTTCACCGATTCGGCACTTCTGATAATTCTTGTTACTATAGCTCGTACTTGAACTTCATTTTTGGCGCAGTGCCAATAGGCCCAGACCTAACAAACGTTTGTCCCGCTCTTATTATTCCCTACTTCTCAATTATTTGACGATTCCAAACAGATGGGAAGATAATCATGAATTGCTACCTATTTGATAGAGGTGGCCAAGACTCTACGTATTTGATAGAAGTGGCCAAGACTCAGAATTCGCGTGGACAACACGACGAAGGCAAAATGACACAAAATGAATGCAGCTGGTAGTCGGAAATAAATTCAGTGTGACTGTCTCCAGATTACAAACGTGAAGGATTGCAGGTGCAACAGCCTGTGTAATGAACAGCAATCTGTGACCCTGTGATCGCACAAATATGAATATTGCTTATTTCTGAGGACCTTTTGAACAATAACAACACAATAAAGCCACAAAATACCAGACGCCATCCCATGTTGACCTACATAACCACATATATTCATATATTACTGCTCGGCCGTTAGGCAATAATGCACCTGAAGATGTCTGGTGGCTGACATGTACCGTGCCTGTGTGTGTGTGTGTGGACCGGTGTTGTGCTTGATGTAATGAGACAGAGAAAAAGAAGAGGAATATAATGTTCTGGGAAGAAGTCGTAATTTTCAGGTGTTTTTGTCGAAACAACGAAATGACGTAACAGCAATAAGAACAACAAATTATTACCTATGCTATGAGATATAGTGACTGCTTCTGTCTGCAGTTTCCATTAGTTTATAATCACATTACGTAGCAGAAATATTCCCTTAACGATTCGTATTACATTTAACAACATTTATGCAGATCGGTCTGTTGCTGTGAGGGTCAATATTGGTACATAAATTTGGTTTGGTCCGATTTAGTGTATTTTCATACTTGGGGTATTGTAGCAGGTGGTACCTCCCTATCCATTCTCCCGCCAAATGAAATCAACATGATGACGTCTTCAAACTATGTCCTCTTAACTGGTGAATTAATTTCTTCATTTCGGACGGGAATGTTTTTAGTTTTGTCTGTTACAGTAGTGGGTATATGGACTGTAATTGACTGCTGCCTTGTGTGTTCTTAATGTTGCATTCTGTTTAGCACTAGACTCAAGTAAGCTACTTTACACGTATAGGAATTTGATTTATCAGTTAAGGTTTCTATGAATTTCATAGTGTGTAGTTTACATCAATGAACGTATGTAGGAGCTCGAATTTAATAATAATAACAATAAACCTTATTTGGGTTTTCACTGGGTGGCAGTGGTAATTTTACATGTATACAAAATATGAAATTGGTTACTAAAAAATTTGTGTCGGGAGGGCTACATGAGACGCATGTAGTGGCAACTTGGAATCTAAAGTTATTGTAAAACTTCTTTGAGATAATTTTGGACATTCGTAGATTAATGTGTAGTTTATTTTCTTAGGCATTCTCCATGTGTAGCAAAAACCCACTCGTTGCATTGAAATGTTGAGGTAAGTTTTTGCAATGTGTGGTGTTAAAGCCGTGCAGTGTAAGGGAGGAATATTTATATGAATTAGTGGGGAGGCAAATAAGTTGCTATAATATTTTCCAAGACTGTTCAGAATTCTAACTTGGTCACTTCTGCTATCTTCTCGGTACAACTATTCACCAC
>Ga0131853_10018887_pt1 | contig 12541 bp, 5 predicted proteins | sample TergutLab28metaG_FD_92764 | JGI IMG/M metagenome (GOLD analysis project Ga0131853, IMG submission 92764) | Labiotermes labralis P1 segment gut microbial communities from Petit-Saut dam, French Guiana - Lab288 P1 (version 2) (version 2) | ecosystem: Host-associated > Arthropoda: Insects >...
ATTTTCTCCCTCATCGGTCAGGGCTACGATTATGTTGCCCTCGTATGCCTCTTGAGTCTCTCTTACTAGCACTAGGTCGCCGTTGTCTATCCCGACATCCCTCATGCTGTCCCCCGATGCCCTCAAAAAGAAAAAATCGCCTCGCCCAAGTATCTCAGTTGAAATGCTAATGTAGCTTTCTATGTTTTCTTCCTCTAAGGCTGGTGTGCCGCAAGCGATTGAGCCGACTATCGGTATGGGCTTAACTCTCGGGCGGGCTTTGCGGATTTTATCCGTGACTATGCCTCGGTACTTTCCCGTGTCATAATCTATGATGCCCTCGTTACGCATCCAAACAAGGTATCTTGCTAGCGTCCCGTTGGACATCCTTACCCTCTGCCCTATCTCTCGGGTGCTTGGGGCTTGTCCCGTTTCGAAGAACAAATCGTCTATTGCTCTCTCTATTTCAGCGTATTTTGTTTTATCTCTTACTCTCATATTGTTTTTATCCTTTGCGGAGCAATCTGCCCCATTATAATAACATAAGAAAAACCCCCTCGTCAAACGATTTTAAGGGGGTTTCAAAAATATTTTTTAGAATTTTTTGTCAAAAGTGAAAAACTGCCGCATTTATGGCTTTGCGGAGCGGTCTCGCTTTAATCATGGTTTGGTTCTCTCAGTATTCCTTGCAGAGTTGGTTCTAGTTTGACAATATTACTACGCACCCATCCCTGAATTACATATCGCCCAACTGACCATGCAACATGGCTTATTATCTCTGCGGCTGTCTCTCTAATATGGTACGGCATATTCTTATCATCAATTATTATCCCCGTGGCGAAAAACGCAATTTTGTCATAATCTTCCCAAATCAAACGCTCCCCCATCATCGAATTCATTACTGTCATGACTTCTTGTGCATTATCCCCGCTTACTCGCATAAATGTTGCTAGTGCTGCACTAAAATTTTTGTAACGAATTAGTTCTACGGCATTATCTACTGACAACTGATGCAAATACATTTCAACCTCTGCATCGTATAAAATGGTCTCTATTTTATTTTTTACCCTATCTCGGAGTGTGCCATTTTTATAGATGTCATAGACTGTTTTGATGTGTGCTGCCAAAGCGGAAATAGTTGGATGTCTGTACATCGAGTCATCTGCTGTTGCTTTCTGCACAACTGATATCAAAAAATGTTTACTGTTATGCGGGTCTCTTGTCAGCATAAAATTAATTATCCTGCCTATCGAAAAAATATCACTCCGCTCGTCCCCATCTTTTAACCCTCGGTATTGTTCTGGGGCGCAGTATGCATATTGACCATATCCCTTAGTGCTATCCGTCTCATGTGAATGTTCTTTACTAAAATCCTTACCCAAACCAAAGTCTGCTATTTTTAGCATCCCGCCTAAAATAAAAATGTTTGTCGGCGACAAGTCTCTATGAATAATTTTTCTGCCATGCACGGACTGCATGACCTCTAGTATTTGCTGAATGCACCTTAACCTTACTTCTTCACTTAGCGAACTAGTAATGTAATCTCTCAATGTTTGCTCCGCTCTTTCCATCGTGTACGAATAATCGCTTTCGCAAAAATCATAAACCTTTATCACTCCCGCCAAGTCGCTGAGACTCTTTGTTATTTCAAATTCTCGCTTGAATCTACTTTTTACACCCTTGTTGTTTGCATTCTCGTCTTTGAGCTTTTTTACCACGAGTTTCTTTGAGGGTATGTAAAATACATCAGCAAATCCTCCGCTCCCTAGTGGCTGCAAATCTTCTTCAATTTTCAAAACCAACATTTTGCCCGCTTTCTTTATCAGTTTCACATCGTCATCTTTAAGAATTTCATTAAATCTAGCAATGTATCTATTTTGTCGAGACAGTGCGTCAAAATCAGTTATGTCTAATTCTTTAGCTAAAAATTTGCTGGCTAAAACGACATCAAAAAAACTACCTAGCTTATTGGCATTGTATATTGTAATTAAAAAATTTGCTGCCCTTAGCCATCTTGATGGCTTAAAGGTAGTGTCGTCTCGCAAGCCAAATCTTTCCTCAAAAAACTTGCTGATTACACCATTGCTTTTATAAGAGAACAAATCTTCCTCATCTCCAATAAATATCTTGGCGATTTTCTCTAATGTGCTTCGTGTGATTCTCATGTTACCTTACTGTCCTATTTTTTGGGCTTAAACTCTATCAATGCACCATCGGCTTCCATTCGGTTGTATCTTTCGTACAATGTCTCTTTGCCATCGACTGAAAAATATTCAAAGCCGCCTAAGTGTGCTTGACCTAAATTGTATTCATCAAATACAAGTTTTGCGGCTGCGGTTATCGTTATTGCTCCGCTACCTTTGTAGGTCACTAGCCTATGTCCGTATATTTTGGCTTTTACTTCTGGCTTACTCAAAAAGAATATTTCATTCCCATCCTTTAATCCCATTGAATAAAAGTCTTTGTTGGGTCTTCTAATAATCTTCTTTTTGCCTGAATCGTCCAAAACTTCTTCTTGGTCAGTTTCACGGACGGTCACATTCTTTGTCCCCTTTAGGCTCTCTGCTCTTTGGATTGCCTCTTGGATGCAGCCAGTCCAAAAGAACTCGGTCTCGCTACCATTAGAACGATAGTGCCTGAACTCCCTAAATTGAATGTGTATTTCCCTTTCTGCCCAGTCTGCATCATCGCACTCAAAAACGGCATCGTACTCGTATGCGTCTGGAACATTGCTTGATGAGAGACCTCTGTCTTCAACATCAAGTTTAGTTGTCATTCCGATTTTTGTCAAATGCGGAAATGCTGGGTTTCTCGCAAAATAGAGTAATCCCTTTTTACCCTGTCCGTATATTTTGCAATTTTTCATTTTTTTGTTATCCTCCTGCGGTTGTTTTGACTAGGTAATTTCGAACTCCGTTTTGTTGGCGTTTTTGTATTTGATTATTCCTTTAGCTTTTAGGATTTTAAGAACCTCTTCATTGTACTCCGCTTTAGTGAATCTTCTTCCTTTTTCAAATGCCAAAAGACTATTGTATAAACCCATATTTGGCATAACCTCTCTAATGTCTTGCTCCTTTGCATCTGCTAAGCAAAATATAAAAAATATTTCTTTTGTTGGCAAATCCGTGCTGACAGAAATTAAATGCTTCGCTTTGGGTAAAGGTGGACGATAGCCACTTCTGACTTCATTTAGTATTTTGCTAATCACGCCTGCATTTTGCTCCGTGGCAGTTCCACCAGTGTGATTTTCAAACAATTCACGAATCAATGAAGAATTATTGCAATTTATAATTAGTTCCCCTCTTTTTGTTGCAAGACTGCTTGCGTTTGCAATCACATCACTATTTGCCACTTTAGCAAATGCATCTATCGCTAAAACGGCTGTGGGGTTTCTGCCGATCAAATCAGTCAATGCTTCTACTGAAAAGGCTATATTTTTATTCAAAACGAGTGCCGCATAATTGTCACTATTTGCAATTGTACTTGGGTCGTTAATTTGTCCATTTGTATTTTTAATTAGTTTTTCAAATACCCCTTTGTCAAGTTTTTGACTGACAATCAGTTCAAAAACCTTACTCGCAAGCTTCAGCTCGCCGTTAGACAAGTCTTCAAATTTTTCTTTGACAAAAACAATAATCGCCTTTGTTTTTTTGTCGCTTTCATCTGAGTTTCCTAAAATGATTTCTAGGTTCTCCCATGTGGGCTTGAGTTTTCTCTTTTCCAAAATATACGAGTCAAAGACTTGATGCCACCTAACATCTATGTCAAATAAAGTTGAGTGGGCATCGATAAAAGCTTTCTTCTGAGCCTCCGTTAATCCAGTCGACAAGAGCAAATCCGCAATGGCTGACTGCTCCTCGCTTAATGTCTTACTTTTTACAATTATATTATCAAGCAAATCTGAAATGTTTTTACGGACATATCCAATAAAGCCCTCATCTTTGCTTTCTAGAATGCTGCTGAATATGCTTTCTGCTACCCTCTTGCTATCTATCTCAAAAAACTCCGTGAGCAAAAACTTAATATTGCTCTCACTCAGCAAAAACCTTTCATGCTTAACCACTATTCTCAAGCGCTCAAAGGCTGTCTTCTCGCAAGTGCAATCTACTAGTCTAATATCTAGCCCAACCAAAAACTCAGCAAATTTTTCGGCAGAAAAACTTGGTACTTCGTTTAGGTACTTTTTCTTATTGTTTATGAAATTTGAAAGTGATTTTTGTGCATCTTGAATTCTAAGTGCTTCAAGGTCGCACAGCTCGCACATCAAGTTTATGACCATCGTCTTTAATTCTTCGTCAGTCCATGTGACCACTAAGTCTGCAAAATAAATATGCGTTTTTGTTATCGCCTTTATAAAATCCCGCTTATCAACATCCGTCACTCTGCTCGATTTGAAAAACTCAAATATAAACTCATTTGCTCTTGACATCGTATTGTTTAATGCAAGGTGTTTGAAAAACAAATGCCTCTTTTTTAGGAACTCTTTGCTTGCCGTCTTGCTGCTACCAAACGCAATTGCAATATCAAAATACCAAACATAGGCTGACGAAAAATAATCGCTTGTTGTCAGCGAAATCAACAGCTCTGCATCATCTATTTTATGGTCAAACTGTGATTCGCCCTTGGCTATAATTTTTCTCTGTACTATTTTGTCGCTATCACTTAAACCCTCTTCCTGTGTTTTGGAAATGTACCTGATGTAATCTTCAGCAATGTAGCCTCCTGCCAAAAGGTATCTCGCTAGTTCACTTATAAGAACTGTCTTCCCATCTTTTACTTCACCAGTTGAAAACAGTTCATCACTTAGCTTAACGGAGTCGTCCCCCTCTTCCAAAAATTTTTCACAGAGGTCTTTGAAAGTCAATCTCGAAATATCCTCTATCGTTCTTGCTAAATCCTCAACCTCTTTCTTTAAGACTATAATGTTATCGCTAGAACTAGCTAAAATCTCTAGCTCAAGGTTTTCGACTGTGTATGATTTTGCGGCTGCATTTAGATGGTTATTTATTTCGCCCAAACCTAAAGACTTTTTAGTTCCGTCCCTAAAAGAAACTTCAATTGATTTTCTGCTGTTTTTTGCAAACCCGTCGGGGTAAGCTATTTTTGAAAGTTCAACCCCTCCGCCATAGCTTTGATTCCCATAGCTTACAATAATGCCCTGAACAATGATTTTGAGCAATTCATAATCTTTCATCGCTTTGCCCAAAATGTCATTGAGAAGTTTTCTCTTCTCATCCAACTTGTCCTGTGTAGGTTTAATGCGCAACGACAAAAAAGTTTTTCTACGATTCAAAACACTATAAAGATGACCTTTCTTATCCTGCAAATCGGCATAATCTTTCGGGTAAATATTTTTATAAACCATCAAGGCAAACAGCTTTCTTTTATGCTCGTCCAAATTATCCGTTATCTTTTTGAATTCCAAAATACGATACGCCAAAATGTAGTCATTGATAATATTTTTAAGAACTCTCATTGACGGAATCAGACACGCCACTTGCTTCAAAAATTCTTTGTCATCATCTACAATGCCCATCTCTAATTCTTCAAGCCTTTTTAATTTCTTTTGCATTACTCCGTATGCATTGCCCGATGTAAGTGCTGGCGAGAGAGAAATTGTAGAATCAAAAAACTTAGCCCGCTCCTCTTGGTTCATAAACATTGTATCATTGACTGCATACACAAAAGTTACCTTTATCCCCACAACCTCCGAATTGTTTATCATTGTGTTAAGCTCGCGTAGCTTTTGAAAAATTTTTAAGCTTCCAAAACGCTCTAGGTCTTCAATGTAAACTATGCTGTATTTTGTAGCTTGGAAAAAATATATTATCTCTTCTATAAAACGATTTAGCGGTGAAAAACCACCTTGTTCAGGCTCGTCTTTTTTGGGGTCTGCAAGTTCAACCTCAAGGTCTCTCAGCTTTACTTTTCTTATCAAACCTTGTCGTAAAAATATAAATAGCATAGAAGCTACTGAAAAAACCATTATTCCAAGGGAAACAAATTTTATTGCCTCATTCCCGTTGCCACCATTTTCGCCTATAAATGTTCCTGACATGGCTAGTCCAAACAGCACTCCGAATGTAATTGCCAGCAATGCAAAAAAAGAAACCAAGGCTGCTCTCCAATAGCGAAAAGTATCTAGCCTTGCAACTCTTGAATGCGGTATTCTTCTAGCTCTCTCTTTATAAAGGATTTGCTGAAGTATGCTTTTCTCTATTTCGGCATCGCCCGAAGCAGTATCCTTTTGCTTGCCATCCTGCTCTCTATCCTCAATATTAAAGTTTGCAAGCGAAATTGTAATCGACTTACCAGCGTGACGCTTGTACTTCTTTTTGTATGTCTCAATTAAACTGCTCTTTCCTGCTCCGTATGGTGCGACTATTCCAATGTTGAAATCGGAGTTTTGGGACTTGACCTTTCCGTAAAGCATCGTAGCGTATTCATCGTACTCGGGAACAGCTGTCGGTGTATTTGTAAAATAATCGTCCTCGGGGTGATTCCTCCTGCGACGCTCCGCTCTCTTTCCCTTAATCCAACCTATGAATTTTGAAATAAAGTTTTTCTTTTTTTCTTCTGCCATATTACGCCGCACCTCCTTTGTCTTCGATGGTGACTTGCCCGTTCATTAGTAGTGGAAGCAAGAAGTCTCGCAATTTGGCTAGCTCTAGGTTTTGGCGCTTGTTTTTACCAATTTGAATGTAACTTGCTTTGACTGCTCCATTGAATCCTAATAGCAAGTCTTTCGGTGGCTCTACTATGAGGAAGTTATCAAGGTCATCTTCATTGATTGCTTGCTGAGTCGCCCCAGTTGCAATCATGTTCTTTCTTGCCTCAAAGTAGTCGCCTCTTAGGTAATTCCACAAATAATAAAGTGTCTGCTCTTGGCATTGCATTCCCGAAAACCCCGTTGAAAAAATATAACTTTCGATTAGCTCGGTTGCCCCGCTGTCGACAAGTATGTTCTTAACTGTATTCTTCATTTTTGCAAACCAAACACTATTTAGTCTTGGCTGCATATTTGCTCTTGAAAGCCTATTTGCAAAATCCGTCAAGGTTGCATGGCTCACTATCTCAGCTTTATCTACATCCGATGTTGCTAGGTAAATCTTTTCTCCATTGAATCTGTCCGCTCCCGTTGAAATCAATTTGCAAAGTTTAGACTTGGTTAATGGGACTACATTCCAACCTGTGGGGATTTCGCGCTTGAAGGTGGGGCTGTAGGTCATTGCGCCTCCGCTTGATTTGTAGGGTTTGCCCTCTGCATTTGGGAAATCGAATTGCACAAACCAGTATTCATAAATCGCTTTAGCTAATCTCTCTAGCTCTGCATTGATTGCGTTGTTGACCTCAATCTTGCAGTCGATTGCATAAAGCGTCTCTGCAATATTCAGTTGCTCTTTTAGTTCTTTCGGAATCCAAACTTTTACATCATAAATGCTTTCAGGCGAAGTGTGCTTTACCTTAGACCCTGTTGCTGTTGCTCTAATTTGCTTTCTGACGCTCTTCGTCATAAACAAATAATATAAAAACAGCTTGTCGGCTTCACTGGTTTTTGGTTCAATCAATCCTATCCGTTGATTGTGCAAATATATTCCACTCTCTGGAATAAGCGCAGTGCTGCCGAGTAGCCCCTCCGCTTGTTGTGTCATTGCTATAACTAAGTCATCCTTTTCGCAAATGTATTCAGTGGGAAAGTCAGCAAGGTAGTATTTTTCCTTACCTGCTATCCGCTTGAAGCCGCCTCTCTCATAGAAGTTCCCCGGTGTTAAAATGATGCTTTCGCCCTCATCAGAGAAATGCTCCCCTAAAAATGCAAAGCCGTGTTTTATTTTTAATAAATCTCTAATCGTACAAGCTCTTTTTTTACTCATGCTTCAGCCTCCCCAAGGATGCTATAATTTGAGTTTCTAAGTCCTTGCTTTCTCCAAATAATCCTTTTAATCTTGACTCACTTGAGGCTACGAGTCCTGCGAACTCTTCGGCTGTTATGTCTACTCTTTCTATCTTGACATCAAAGTATCCGCCGGGGTTGAATGAGTATTTATCCTCTTTAATCTGGGCAAAGATTTTAACTACGCTAAATCCGTCTGCATCAACTAATCCATGGACTGCGCCTACTATCTTTTCTTCTTCCTCTCGGCTTAGGACTGTTTTTTGGCTTTTATCTTCTTTGATTGTTGTGCCTAGTCCGCTTGCGTCCACTAGAACTGCCTTTCCGCTTGTGTTGCCTTTGTCAATAAACAGCACCGAAACATTAGTGCCTGTGGTTGCAAAAATATTGCTAGGCATGGACACTACGGCTTTTAGCCATCCGTTGTCTACTAGCAGTTTTCGTATCTTGTGTGCGATGCTTGTCTCTTTGCCTTTGCCCTCGGTTAGGAAACCTGTCGGCACAACTATCGCAGCCTTACCTTTATCGCTAAGACTTGCAATTGCGTGTTGAATGAATAGCAAGTAGATTGCCATTTTGTCCTTGTCTTTGTTTGGTACGCTTGGCACACCTGCAAAAAATCTTTTGTGAATGCTACTGACCGAGCTTCCGCTATCACGGGTTGCGTCTACGCTGTCTCGCCACTCTGAGAAGTCTAGCTTAAAAGGTGGGTTGCTGACTATGTAGTCAAAGGACACCTTTTCTCTTGTTAGGTGGTATGGGTCGGTTATTGTGTTGCCTTGCACTACATTTGGTATGCTGTGTGCTAGCCCGTTAAGAATCAAGTTCATGCGTAGCAAAGTGCTTGATTTTTGGCTCATGTCTTGACTGTAGATTGTGCATCGGTCTTCGCCAATTTTGTGGGCTAGGCTCATAAGGAGTGAGCCTGTGCCTGCCGAGGGGTCGTAGCATAGTGCGTTTGAGACCTCGCCCTCTACCAAAATCTCACTCATAATTTTGGCTACGGCTCTTGGGGTATAATATTCGGCATATTTGCCTCCGCCGTTTTTATTGTAGTCTTTGATGAGGTGTTCAAAAATTACGGCATAAAAATCGTGCTTTTCCTCAAAGGCTTCGCCGAAGTTGAACTCTACTAATCTGCCAACTATTGCTCTGCAAAAGCCATCCTTTTTGCTTGGCTCTATAATGTATTGACTTATGCCGTTGAATAATTGAATCTTGACTCCCTCTGGTGTGGTTACCGAGAAAATGTCGTCATTCTCTATTGAGACGGCTTTTAGGGTTGCATCAAAATATGAGGCGAAGTCGCTGTACTCTTTGTCGCCGTGTTTGAAGCTGTCGCCCGCTTGCTTGTTATAAAGATTGCTAAGGAAATATTCTCTTCTTAGCCTTGCTACGCTTTCTGGTAGTTGTTGCAATAATTTTTTGTACTCGTCATCGCTTAGTGCTGCTAGCATGGACTCAAGGTATGAGGCTGAGGCGGCTTGATATTTGCTACCCAGTTTTCGTATCTCCCAAAAGAACCTGTCATTCATAAATTTGTATAGGAAAACCTCGGTAATGATTTTGTACTCATTGCCGTCATTGCCTAGACCTGCATCTGCGCAGATTGTCTTTAGCTCGTCTACAAGCATTTTTGTCTTTTGGGTTATGTTCATGTTATGATGCCATCCTTTCGAATTCGGTTAGGTATTCTTTTGCTACTATTGTGCTTATCTCTTCTACTGCCGTTGCGTCAAGGCGAAGCTTCGCATCCTCAAAACAAGTAGAAACTAGACGCTCTATTCCCCGTCTGAAAAAGCCTTCATTTTTTAATAATTGTCTTTGCAATTCTAACTTGCCGTCAGTCTGGGCTTTTAGGGCGATGAGTGCGGTATTGATTGCTACCTCTCGCCTTGACCAATCGGGTCTAAAAGGTGGAGGTCCGATTAAGCGTTTGTGTATGCGGGCGTACTTGGTGTCCCCTCCGTACTTATCTCTTAAGAGGCTGTCCCTGCGGTTTTGCTCCGTGATGCGTTCGTAAATGCTAGTTAGTATGCCTATCTCGTTTTCTAGCTCTGCCGGGGTGCGCTCTTCGGTTAGGTCTCGCTTGGCGAACAATCTTTCTAGTTCCTCTCTTAGCGAAATGAAAACAGGGTCTTGCTGGTCGAAGTTAGACTGCATTGCCTCACGTGTACGGCGGAGCTGGTCTTTGTATCTATCCACGATGCCAAGCTGCATTTCTTCTTCGCTAATCTTGCGGAATGCAAACACGACATCCTCTAGTGCGATGTTTAGTAGGTTGGTTGTGCTGTCGTCATTTTGTAGTGCCTCGCCTTGGTTTATCATGGCTAGTCGTCCGTTGGCTTCTATTAGTAGGTCGTTTAGGGTTTTGAAATCTATCTTTGACCATAGGTCGTCATGTCCGTACAGCTTGATTAGGTTGCCTAAAATCTTGGCGTTCTCTAGCACTCTGCGGATTTTTATTATCTCTTCTCGGTCGTTTATTTGACTGATTTGCTGGCTGAACTTTTCTCGGTTTGAAGTGTCGTAGCGGAATAGGTTATTTTTAATCTCCGCTATCTCTGCCTCTATCTCTTCTACGGACTTGAACAGCGAGGAGTATTGTTGCACCTCTTCGTCAATCTCCTCTTGTAGCTCACGGAAGTATTCTTGGTTGGTCTTGTCAAAGGCTCTGCGAATGTCGGCAAAGTCTACGACATAGCCGTGGCGGTGTACAATTATCTCTCCGCTTGGCTTTTTGGAACTGTAAGGGCGATTAACTCTTGTTAGGGTCTGCAACAGCCCGTGCTTTTTCGGACCTCTATTTAGGTATAATTTTTTAAGTCTTGGTGCGTCAAAGCCTGTCAGCAGCATTTGATAAACAATCAAAATATCTATTGTGTTGCCGAACTTGAATTCGTCTCGCTTTTCCTTTAGGGCTTGCTTGTCGTCCGAGTCGTGCAGAATGAGTGCCGCTCTTATGTCTGGGTAGGTCTTTGCTATCTCGTCAAATATGGCTCTTGCTTGCAGACTTGAATGGCAAACCACCATTGCACCAATTGTGTCATCTTGTAGCCTCATGCGGCTTTTCTTGAAATCCTGAATAATGTATTCGGTTAGTGGCTGAACAAAACTTGGGTGAGCGTAGACTTTTGTTGCATCGCCTGAGCCTCTTTGGATTTGCAGTTGCTCTAGGATTGCGTTTAGCTTGGACTTGTAAGAAGTCTCTATTCCCTCTCTTATCAATTTAAGGGTGTAGCCGTCTGCGATTGAGCGGTTGTAGTAATAGCGGTGAATGTATCCGCCAAAGACATCCTTGCTATCAAACTTGATTGCCTTGCCCGTTGTGGGGTCAGTAATTGTTTGCTTTAGTAGCGGTGTCCCTGTCAGCCCTATAAAAATTCCGTTGCGGTCGCTTGCCATAAGGTTGGCTAGGAAACTGCCCGATGGGTTGTAGCTGCGGTGTGCCTCGTCTAGGAAATAAACCCTTTGAATGTTTAGGTCGTAGTCGTTGCTTGTTATCGCACGGCTATCATCCGAGAACTTTTGAATGTTGATGACTATTATCTCTAGTCTGCCATCGCCACTAGTGCTTGCACTTTGTGATTTTATGGCTGCGTTGAATTCCTCTCGGCTATTGACTATGTTTACTTTCAGCCCTCTCATCTCAAACTCGGATTGGGATTGTGTAAGTAGCTCTAGGCGATCTACGACAAAATAGAACTTTGGCACTATGTTTTTAGCGCCAAAATAGCGTGTTAGGTATGGGACGCTGTAATAAGCGAGTGCGGTTTTTCCGCTCCCTTGGGTGTGCCAAACTATCCCTTTCTTTTTACCGCTGTCAATAAACTTTTCTATTGCCTTAGTTGCAAAGAACTGCGGGTATCGCATTATGTGCTTTTCAAAGCCGCCGTTCTTGTCTTTGACGAATGCTATCGCAAATCTTAATAGCATTTGTAGTCGGCTACGGGAAAATAGCGAACTTAGCAATTTGTTGGTTGGTGTCAGCGGGTTTTGGTTGAGCGGATATTCCTCTAGGTATTTGATTTGAATGTTGTTGGTGTCTTTAAGTACGAATGCCTCTACTTCTGGCTTTAGCTTTTTTAGGGCTGACCAAACGCTCTCGTCTTCTTCGTATAAACTATTTAGTACTACTGTGCCTTTTGACGGAGTTGCGTAGAATGCCCCTTGAATGGGAACTATTCCACCATCGGCGCTGTATTCCATGTTGTTTGAAAACACCATTAGTTGCGTCGCATTGAGGAAACGGCGGAATTTCTTGTTTGGCATCCTATTGCGATTCATGCGTTCGCTTTCGGCTACTATCCCTCCGAGGTTGTTTGGCTTTTTGACCTCAATGAATGCTAGCGGCATTCCGTTAATAAAAACAGTTATGTCTGGGCGAAATTCGTCATCGCCATTCTTGCAAGTTAGCTCCGTGCAGACTTGGAATGTGTTATTGTCGAAGTTGTCAAAATCTATTATGCGAATGCCAAAGGTTGATGTTATGGCTTTATAAAATTCCTTGCCCAAATCATCGTAATCTAGCTTTGCTTTTAGGTCTGCATAAATAGCATCAAGGTCTAATTCTTTATCGGGGTTAATTGCCTTAATGCTTTTGAAAAGGACTTCTTTTAGAATGTTTGTCTCGGGGTCTAACCCAAGTGCGGGCATAGCAGAAAGCGA
>Ga0131853_10018888_pt1 | contig 12541 bp, 6 predicted proteins | sample TergutLab28metaG_FD_92764 | JGI IMG/M metagenome (GOLD analysis project Ga0131853, IMG submission 92764) | Labiotermes labralis P1 segment gut microbial communities from Petit-Saut dam, French Guiana - Lab288 P1 (version 2) (version 2) | ecosystem: Host-associated > Arthropoda: Insects >...
GTTTATTGCAGCCTGCCACCGTGTCGCTATAACCCAATTGGTGTGTAGTCACGTACTCCAGACGATAAAGTAAGTCATTCATTAGCCAAACGAATGGAGCAAAAAAAATAAGCAATATATAGTTGCCACTACAAACTTACTCCCTGTGTACAAACAGCCTCATAGAAAAAAATGGATACATGTGGTTTTCTCTCAACCAGTAGATCAGTCGGAGCATGAAGCTGGAAAAACATCTAGCGTGGTGCTAAAAATGAGTGAAATCTCACTAAATATATTGAGAGCGAATTATTTAAACGGCTGAGGCAGTGGCTGTCCTAGAGGGTAGGACGCTCGAGCCATGAGGGAGCGCGGAGGTATTTAAATGCCGTCCTAAACGGTAGGACGCACGAGCTCTAAAGGTTAAAGCCATGTCAGTGTCTGACGATTTAAATCTTAGATAAAACTCGTGGCAAATGGTCTGTTCCTTAATAACACGCAGTAAAGCTATTAAGACCGTATGTTTGGACTACTGACTGTGAGTGAAACTGCAAAGTCAAATGATAATGACAGTGCCTCAACAAGTGGAAAAATGGCACGCATTTTTGGGCTGTGAGGTTCTGTAACAACACGGATAATATGTCTCAGACAAAAGAATACAACAGTGTTAGATGAACAAATTTGGCTGTCAATATACTATCAACCAATGCCTAAACATGCCTCAAGAGTAGTTATAACAATAAACCCCAACACAGGAATATTCTTTGCCACAAAATGGCATTCCACAAGGACATGTAAAACTGCATGGGTTACATGACACTTTGCCAACAGGTACCAGGTCTTCATGTAATAAGTGTCCACATGTTAGGTGCCACCAATCTGAAGATGTGAGAGAATGAAGTCATTCATCCATTAAGTGTGAAGATTAATATGTAGGAGACAAGCTTCTGCATTGACACTAAGTACTAAAATGGCCAAGTCAAATATTTACCTTTGGGAACCTTTCCTTGTACAATGTGTTCATCATCACTATCTCATCATCCACAACAGGTGATCGACTTGGACTACTGAAAAACACAACATAAAAACTGAACAATTTTACTTTACATCAGTAAAAAGCCACAAAATGAAAACATGCAGCATTTCATACAACATGTCTTTATACAGCAACACATTTTTTAAATGTCAGTACAAAATCTGATGAGAGGCTGTTAGGTGCAATATGACTACCTAAATATGTCAATATTTTAAGAAAAAACCTATGTGTTAAAATGATATACACTGCTTACACTGAAACATAAACACTGTTACCCACAATAATCAAGCAGACATTTTTCCCTATTAGGTGGTGCTCAAATTTTGTACAGTTTATAACATTCTGCTCAGCAGCAAGCATGGAAGCCAGTTCAGGTTAAACTAATCTATTAACGTCATAGGTGTTCTACACAAGCATTACAAATTATGCCAGTACAACTCTAAATGTTACAGACAAAAGCCTATATTCTATGACTGAGATTACTGCCACAGAAATAAAGGACAGTATATAATTTACATAACAATAACACACCAAGGAGCTGTACCATGTTATAACCAAGCAGCATATACAGTACATAAAAACTGTTCTTTTGTATTATCATTTCACTGACACTAAATACTCTAATACAGTTGCGTTTTACAAACCAAATGACCACATATTTTCCCATCTTATCTACACTAAAATTACAAACAATGAAGTTTACGTTTAACAAATACTCTTCATATCTACCTAAATCAGCATGAAAAAGCTTTACTCTGAAATAAGGATAATAACTTACATGGCAAATAAAATTCTGAAATAAATGCAGCCATTTAAAACAAAGAAACATACAATATAAAACCAAAAGTTTTTGTTAGTCATCATCTTTGTTCACTGATATACAGCAGAATTCTTTTAATCCAGCAAATGATAATTTGGCAAACGTGATGGTTCTTTACTTGAGGAGAGTAATCCCAGGATCGAAAGTTCTGCTGTCTATAACTCCAGTGCATGTACTGGTTCTGTGACTTTTATTCTGGTTATCTGGACTATGGGCCCATCAAGTTACTACAATGGCTTCAAAAGAACTGAAGATGAGTAGACAAGACACTGCTGGCAAGAGGAAACACCTAATTTCATGATTCCTCAGAAACTTGAAATAATTAGGAGGCCCAAAAGTGGTGAAGGCTAAAGTGTGGTTGTAACTTCATACACTACTGGACTGCTAACTATCTAAAGCATCAAGAAATTGAAGGGTCACTTACAATCATTATGACATCATGTAAAAGTGTGAAGGACTTTTTCATGTAACAGACACTGAAATGGCCCAAATTCATATAATTTGAACAAGGTGTTGTATAAGCGGTTTACAGCAATGTTTACTGAATGAAAACCTGTGACTGAGCCTATGAAAATTGTAAAAGGTACGTTTATTCATGACAAAATGAATACAACTGACAAGTGCACACTCTTTGAGGACAGTCACAAAAAATCACATGCAAGACTTTGGGTCAGTACAGGTACTGCGTGAAAATGCAGAATACTGGATAATCTGGCACCTGTCCAGTTCAGTAGGTGCTAAATTAAAGGAATTCTACTACAATAAACTCCAGGCTGTAGTAGTTGTTCCATACCTTAGCTCAGAAATGCATCGTGTCAATGGGTATGATTATGTTGCAAAATAGTGTACACTCTTGTTTATGTAACATTCAAAATTGCATTCACATCGTTAAAAACGAGAAAAATTTAAAGAGAGCTTCTCTTCTGCATTAAAGTATTTATTCCTGCCCACTAATAACACCTGAGTGAAGCAAGAATACCTAAAAACTTAGCAAAGATGCAAATATTCTTAAGTTCAGAAACGCAATAAGCAATTCTGTTGTCGACATTTAAATCCTGTATCCACACCTAAGATTTTTGTCCAGTTAAAACTGTAAATTCACAGAAGGAACCATATGGATTTGTAATCCTGTAATGATCCAAGGAATGAAAATAAATATGATATGATATAATATGATAACAAGATTTCTAAAGCCTCCCATCACAAACAAAATAAGTACCCAGCTATTAGGAACAAAAGTTTTAAAACTTTTAATATGGAAGCTCCCAAATGGACATGATCCTGAACCATTTCAACCCAATGCCCATCTTCACACTCAATCTCTCCAAATCCTTCTTTCTGTTATTGCCTCTCAGTCAGCAAAGTGATCATTTTTTATTACATTTCACATACTTACTTTAACACAAAAAAGAACCTCCTCTCTGCATGAAACTGTTTAGTTCAAAGGATATAATAAAAAGCCCACTGAAATAAACTGAACACATGAAAGTAGGCATGCACCAAACAGAACTTAAGGAATATTGGGTTGACAATAAACACTAGCTGCATTTACATCTACACAAGGATATGAAGTTGCATCTACCTAAATATACAATAAGGGTCAACATAAAGCCCATACCTGGTACAATTTTATATAATGTAATTAAGAAATTTGGGACATGCAAACAGAGAGTGTTGCTAACTTTAACTTCACAGTAAATATGATTCTAAACGCGAAACCCAATCTGAACTTTGTTTTCAATTTTACTGCATGAAACACCAAACTGAAAACAAATGCTCTACTGAAGATTATACCACTGTCTGGAATTTAAAGCAAAGTAATTCGGTAATGAATCCACTTTCAGAGGGACAAGAATTTGGATTGCAGTGAATTGGTAAGAGTAGTGTAAAATGTTTGGAATAATGTGGATCGTAAGGATCATATCTGTAATACAGTAACAAAAAATGTGAGGAGTGGCATTTAGATACTTTAAAAGCTATTTTTTGTAGCATGGGTAGGTCATGGAAGGGTATGTGGGATGAAGCCATGTCATGTTCTTCAATTAGTAGTGCATGTCTGGGGTTTGACTGGTTGTCAGTACACATCATGGAGCAAGTGGAGGTAGACATAAACAGATTTACTACAGGTAGTTACATAATGACTTTTTAAAAGAGTTTTGACTTTCAATTTCCTTCTTAAGAAATTATAAAATATTTGATTGAATTTAAAAAATATGTACAATTTTTCCAAAATAAAGGAATTCCTCACATTCTATACTACATACTTCCTCATTATTGTAATGTACCTTACACACTGAAGACATTCATAAAAAATTTGGTGTTTGCCTTCATAAGACAACAAAGAGTGGGCCATTACAGGAAACCATAATTAAGACCAAGAAACTACAGAGCTACTTGAATAGCATAAGAATTTTAATTACCACTGCTGGTTACCTACCTAGTAAGTCTGAATAATCAAATGGTTGTTGAGTGCACTTAGGTTAAAATTGTAAATATTCATGTCAGCTCTTCGTAGCTACATGCATTTTGAAAGACGGCCTCCTCATGATGACTAAATCAGTTTCAAGTAGTGGTAGTACTGATAAGCTGTGAATTTACATAAATACTGTTCTACTTTGATGGTTGTGTCTTGCATTGAAAGAAATAATAGATCATTCTCTTACAGTAACAGTGCCCCAAAAATGACCATTCTCTTACAGTAACAGTGCCCCAAAATGGGCCATTCTCTTACAGTACCATTGCCCCAAAATGGGCCATTCTCATACAGTAATAGTGCCCCAAAATGGGCCATTCTCTTACAGTAACAGTGCCCCAGAATGGGCCATTCTCTTACAGTAACAGTGCCCCAAAATTGGTCATTCTCTTACAGTAAAGTGCCCCAGAATGGGGCAATCACATTAAGTCTGAGGCTTCAAGAACATTTAATTCATGACAGTAAAAAAAAAAAAACCTATTAGGTATGGGTTACGGGCATGAGACTTTATACCAGATTTAGTAATGGACATGAAACTTTATACCAGATTCACTAATCTTCATTGGTTGTGTATGACCTTCATGACAACCTAATTACTAACAGACATCCCACATATCAAGTAACTCAATAGTAGCCAGTATGGCAAATGTTCCTGAAGTTTATTACATATTAACTTTCTCTGAAATTTGCTGTAACAACTAAACAACACTAAAACATAACACTTACAGCATGCAATTTAAGGGTGATCACCAATCTTGCTCACTGATATATATATATATATATATATATATATATATACACACATACATATATATACATACACACACACTTTATTTTACACAACACAAAGACCTTTGTGGCAGCCCTGTGGCATGTCCCAACAAAAGTAACACTGTAAATAAAAGTCAGCTACATTTCCAGTGACGCCAAAGTAAATAAACTATTTTTTGGACAAGTTCTAAAGACATTCCTTTCCAAGTACTGTTTGGCGTTATGAAGATTTACCAACTCAGTATGACACAGTGAAGTTTCTTTCTCTGAATTTGTGGTAGTATGAAATACAGAATACACTTCAAACTACTCAAGTTAAACAGGCACTGTTCTGGTGTATACAATGAGCACATAAGCAGTTGCATGCACATGCAAATACACACATGACGATTTGTATCGAGAATATTTTGAATCAAGGATAACCAAGGTAAATTAAAAAAACAGAAAGCAGCCTTCCCCAACTATGGTGAGATATGTGTAGTTGGACCAATAAAGAAAATAAATTACACTTAATATTACGCTTCTAGCGCTAATATTATCCAAGTCTAAAGAAGTATGATGGCCAGAAAATTATACTTTTGTTACACAGGCAACTAACATGATTGATTACATACAATGACTCTACATGTTTATATATTAAAAAGTTAATTTTCAAGTTAATAAAATATTCTTGAAATGTCCTTCCAGACTATATTGCACTCATTTCTGATCACGTACTTAACAAGTGATAATACAGAAAGCTATAATGACCCCTATCATTTAGCAACCCATGAGAGATATGATGGCTTAGTCTGTTCAGCCCATGGGGTTTCAGATGTGGTCAACATGGCTTCAAGAAACTACTAATAAATTCTTACATGGCCATGAGCTAACTTCATGACTAATACGTTTTTGGTGAAAATTTTTTTCCAGTCATGAGACAATTTTCTGTGTATCTTCTGTATATTTACTATTTTTATCCCAGTCTCTTGCACTTGCAAATATGTGTTTGCTCTTGGACTGCCAACACTATGAATAAATGCACTGCCTTCATCTTCAAAGATCAAGAAGTCTTAGGAGAATTCTTCTAGGATTCCTTGACCCCTGAAGATAAAAACTATATGTTCTTTTGAAGCATTGGGAGTCAATAACCCTGCTGCCCAACATAACAACCCAGGTATCCTGAATCCTCAATATCAACATTGTGTAAATCTTTAATTTCACATTAATGGTTACTCAAACATTTTGTGAATGGCTCTAACCAATTAACATATGACAAAATATTTTACATAATACATTTGACGCAAATAATAAAGCATTATATCTCTTTAGAACAAGATGGGTGAACTTCCTTAACATCTGTAAACAAAAATCAAGAAAAGCTTACTCTAGTGTGGCGATACAGAGCCAGGCCAAGCTGTGGCAGTCAAATAGAGAAAAAGAAAGATATAGTATTAAACATTCAGGAACACAGTGTCAACAGCCTTAAACACAAATATAAAAACAAACATTATTAACATGAGAACAGGCAATATATTTATAGTGAAATTATGTTAACATGAGAATATGATGTCAATAAAGTTCCAGGACTAATGCTACTGTGCAGGTGATGTTTGGTACATAAATCAATTGCAATAAAATTCTCTTAGTTCCTATATGATTGCCACATATCAGTGAGAAAGTTCTAGTTCAATCAGTTCATCCATAGCAGCCGTGCAGGTAAGATGCACTTTTCTCTGTTGTCATGAAGCCGACATAAAGTTATACTTCAACACATGAGCACAACTTCAAAGGCACATAAAATGCTTGAATCTGCTTTTAGACATAAAAATGTTTCATATGTGCGACTCTGAACTTTTTAAAAGATTTTGAGAGGGATGTGAGGCCTTGAGGATGATCCAAGGAGAAGTGTGGTGATCAGCTGTTTGAAATCCAGAAACACAAAAGTTCATAAAGTGGTACCCAGAGACCACCAAGTGGCCCTAAAGTTAATAAAGAATCAACTGAACAACAACCGGAAGAAGAATTGTTAGATTCTGCATGAAGATCTAGGACAGAGAAAGATCTTGGCCAAGTTGGTTCCACCAAGTTGCATGAATGAGCAAAAGGCACACAGCATCACAACTGGTGAAGATGTCATTCAGACCTGTCAGATGAATCCACACTTTCTCAGTTGTATCATTACTGGAAATGAGTTTTGGAATATTCTTTCTTTGAAATTTCCCATTTCCAAAGTACAATTCTAATGAATTGGTACAACTGTCCTGCATGTTTACTGTCTTCCATTTCTTCTTGAACTATTTTGTCACTATTCTATTTTCCATGTATTTCAAATCATCCACTCCTGTATTTTTCTTTTTCCTGTCATCCAGTCTACCTTCATAACCATATACACACACACACACACACACACACACACACACACACATACCCAAATAAACATTTAATTCATACTTCATGCATCATAAGAACAAAATAACATTTCACTTCTACAGTTATACAATTCATTTCCAATATAACAGCACCAATTACACACACCACAGTGTTTGGTATTCCAGCATGTCATCTTTATGATACTCTTCTTATCCTATCTGATTTTATCTTACCCATCAGCACATTAAACAATTCTGAAGACAAAATACTTCCCTGTTCGACCCATTGAAAACAGGGGTGCACAAATCCTTGGATTTGACTGCCCAGGTTATTAAATTTCATACTGTGGCACCTCATGTGTTCAGCAAAATTATTGTAACTTTTTTTTCTTCTTACATACAGTATTTTGTGCCAGCACACATGCACTGAGCAGAAAGGCACACAGGTCACTACACAACTTCAAGTCCTTGGTAGGGAACTAGTTGCGTGTCACCTCCTAGTACGTAGAATAATGAGGTGGCTCCTGGATTTTTGGAAAATTTATGCACACTCACTCCAAAAGTTTTAAAAATCTCACATGATCATGGTATTTTCACATTTTCTTAAGTGCCCTCATTCTCCCCACTAGACTTATGAAAACATTTTACCTCCATAATGCTTATAAAATGCCTTTTCAATATCAGTAACATGCTAATACATGTGCAGACATTCAGCCTGACAGAAATTTATCAACTCTTGCATTGTTTCATATCCTTCTCATAAATTTCAATTATCAGGCATTTTGTCCAGTACTTGGGTATTCTTATTTTGTTACATTCTCAGTACACCACCAAGCACTGATACCCTATGGGTCTACAAGCTTTTATCAAACAAACTGATATTATATCTTCTCCTGCAGTTTCTCCTAGTGCCAATTTGCTCATTGTTATTTCCAAATGTAACATACTAATTTCTTCACATAACACTCTCCCTAGAGCCTCATGCAGGTTTCTTAAGACACTCATTTTACTGTACGGTGGAAATAAACATTACCGCACATATGACAATGAATTATGCAGAATGATGAAAGACCAATAAACACTGTTTCCATACCTATTACACTGCAAGAATGCAGCAAATGAGCATAGCAGAGGAATAAGTGTAAAACAAAGATATATGATATACCAAAGAAACATCGAACAAAGTGCTACATTATTTTGTACCTCAGGCTTCGAGATCGAGGACGATGAAATGGAGATCTTCTTCCTTCATCATCAATGCTAGGATTGCTGTCATTTGATGAGAAATGAGATGTCAGCATCTGCAGTTCTTCTGAGGTTGGGATATTTGGAAGCTGGTGTAGCCTTTCTTGACTTGAACACTGGGACTGGAAAAAATAAATAAAACCAGGTCTCACATATAAAGATAAAACTGTTTAACGACCCTGCTGAACACATGCAACATTCCTGCCATAAAATACCTGAAATATGTTGTGTGTGTGTGTGTAGCAAATTGTTCTGGCAATTGACATGAAAAGACACTTACAATTTGGTACAATCTGAACTTGTGGACAAAGACACCAATATATCTGTACCTACATGGCTTTACCATGTAGAGTCCAGTTGAAATGTGATGGCACATGGTGACGCACAGGAGGGAAAGTGAAGGGGAAACTGGCAAATGGAGTGGGTAGCCAGTACTTTTCACACTACCTTGGAACACGGTGTATCCAGCATTACTACCGCTGATGCGCACACCTCGGCTGCCAGTAGTCAACTGAACTGAAGCCCCCGCCGATTTATGTGGACTTGTCCGTTTTGCCGAAAGATGAAATCTGGTTTCTGTGTGTGTGCCATCATATTTCAAACGCAGTCTACCTGTGCACTGCAGCTGGTTTTTTAATGTGTTATTTAAGGATGCTGGTAATTGCTGAGATTGTATGTTACTGGTGATAGATGAATGAACAAGTATGGCACCAGTGGAATGATAGTGACAGGGCAAAACCTAAGTACTTGGAGAAAAACTTGTCCCAATGCCATTTTGTCCACCTCAAATCCCCCACAGATTGGCCTGAGACTGAACTCAGGCCATCAAGGTCAGAGGCCAGCGACTAAGCACCTCAGCCATGGTAAAACTACCACAGCTATTTCTGAAGGATTATCACATAGGCTATGTACACCCACCACCTACATAGAGCTTGTTTTTCCTCAACATTCACCTTACCTTCCCTGAACTGCTGACCTGCTTGTGTGGGTCTCACACCTTCTGAAAAGTGACTGATAACCTGCAAACTCAGGCCTCTTAGACCTCCAGATTTGAATCTGTGCAATTACTATTTGTGTGGAGGAATAAAAAAAGTTTATGTCAACAATCAAAATTCTATGCAAGAATTGAAAGTCAGCATTCAAAGTGAAAACGCTAAGATTTCGGGCATGAGGGCCCTGTCATGCATGCAGAAATATTTTCAAAAGAAGCAAGGCCTGTTCAGAAGCTGGAGGTCAGCACTCCAAGCATTTTGTAGGAAATAAGGTAAGCAGAACAGCACCAGAAAAAAAATTAACTCTAAATCCCTTGAAAATGCAGGCTCCTGATGTGACAATTCTCCTACGACAGCTACTGTGCTTGCAGACGCACTATAAAAATCTCATTGTATAAAAGTAAATGGTACCAACAAAGCATATAACCATGCCTACCGAGACATTTGAGCTGCCTGGTGTTGTTCCATAACCAGAAGATGGTAAGGAAGCCACTGACCACCTTCTGCCATCACCCCTGTAAAAAAAAAAAAAGTTTCCTCTCATTTGTGTTCCTTGTATATTGCAATTCAAATAATGTTGATGTTTTGGAGTTTGTAATCACATGGTATCATTGAATCTGAGGGTTCAACGCTGTAACCACACAAGGGCATTCCCTGCAGTAACTCTCAGTCTATGACATTGACCTTGCTCAGTCGCAAATACGTAGTATGCCAGCTAACACACAATACAGAATCAGGTCTACATAGCATCACAGAGAATCTGTAAGTGAAGTATTTTAATGACTTTATACACACCTTCACATGGGAGATTAAATAGTCCAAGTCAATTAAAATTTATTGTACACTTCCAGTGTGGTGATTATCTTCCAAAATCCACGTTTCACATTGGAGTTAAAACATCCCCACAACAACCAGATGTAACATCCAGCTCTCAAATAAATAAAACTGACAGCATAACAACATACATCTCCAGCACTCAATTTTACCAGAATATACAGAATTTCAACCTAGTGCACGGCAGCTGAAGACAAAACCCGCACAACAATTTTATAATTTTACCAACTCTACTCATGCACCTATACATACATGTTATACTTAAAATCTTTATAACACATTTTATACTGTACATCTTCAAAACTATTTACAATTTTAAACTTAAGTGGTAAATCAACAAGTATTTTAATAATATGTGTACAGTACCCATAACACAGAATTAAAAAATGTACTACAGATAACACAACTATAGCTGGTATCAACTACAAAGAACAATAATAACTGTGAATGGGATCCCATGATATTGATGAGTTATGTTATATGCACCAACATTTTTAAGTTTTTATAAACATTGGCCTGATGATGGCCTAGTCAGGCCGAAACTAGTTGCCAACATTTGAAACAATAAAATAAAAAGATAGTTGTGACAGACCGAGTACAAATTTTATTTCATTTTAAAAATTACCCAGTGTACAGTATTTTGATTGCCCACCAACCTTGCCATTAAGACCACAAATTGCAGTGAACAAATGGTGACACTACATTAGGGTTTGACTGTAATACAGCCTCCCTACTTATTAGATACTCTTTCCTACGATTTTTCTTTGTATTCTAGGGTTCAGGGCTTTGAATGGCCAAGGATCAGATCATGTGAAAACAAATGGACACACTTCAGTGGAGCAACTGTTGATAACTCCACAAAATGATATCACAGTTTTGAGGATGTGGTGGCATGTACTTTGGTAGCAGCAGCAGATATTAGCATGTTCCTCTGTATCTGTGTCAAATACATTACTACATGATACTGAATCTCAGAACACTACAATCTGAAAAATCCCTGCGGTGAAATTTAAAAACCTATACAAATCAACAAGTTAATAAATGTGCATAGAATAATAAATGTGGTATGTTTGCTCTCTCCTGTTACAAAGTAAAGTGTATGGAACATAAAATGTAAGAAGTATTCCATTTTTTCTCTACAATCTTCATTCCAACAAATATTCAGGAGGTTACATGCAAAAATACGTAGGTCTTTACTTAAAGAGTATGTTATGTTGTCCAGTTTTAACCAACATTTATGCCTTCCTTTCAAACATCAAACATAACAAATTTTGTATTAACAATTTCATTCCCTGCTGAAAAATATAAATATAAATTTACTAAGTGATAATAAAACAGGGAAAAAAAATCCTGGCTGACTTAATAATGCTCTGTCACTGAATCGTGCAGAGTTAATGTGCAGCTTCTTGCAGTAGTTATACCTGCACTGCCTAAAATTTTAGTGAAATTTTAGCAAAAAGATAATGGATGATTTCAGGCTTCTGCCGCTGTGTAAGTGAGATCTTCACTCTTCTGAGATGTTACACAGTATACATTGGTATATTTATCGACGTTTCAAAGCCACCTACCGGTCCCATCTTCAAGCATAGTCCAAGAAGCATTCTTCTCGAACTGTCTGACCCACAAAGATGGAACTGGCAAGTTGTACCGGAAAACTGGTGCATAACTACCAATCTAGACTGCGTAACATCCCAGAAGAGCTAAGCTCTCAAGATAATGGACGAATTGCAATATGCATGGAGAATAATGATTTACAGACAACTTATTTCTTCAATTCGCACGTTATTCATATCAGACCCACTCTCTCTGCTAGTTATTGAATACAAATTTATCACTTTTTTTGTGAAGTATCATACCATAATAAAGTATCTGTCTCTATCATTACTTACTTACTTACTCCATGGTGCAGAGTCCTTCTTCAGAAGCTAACTGGTTTGCAGCTAGTCAAGAAATTCCCCGCATTTTATGGAACCCGAAGGTTCATTACTGCACTCACAAGCGTCCGCCACCTGTCCCTATCCTGGGCCAACCCAATCCAGTCCA
>Ga0131853_10018889_pt1 | contig 12540 bp, 6 predicted proteins | sample TergutLab28metaG_FD_92764 | JGI IMG/M metagenome (GOLD analysis project Ga0131853, IMG submission 92764) | Labiotermes labralis P1 segment gut microbial communities from Petit-Saut dam, French Guiana - Lab288 P1 (version 2) (version 2) | ecosystem: Host-associated > Arthropoda: Insects >...
GCGCTGACCACGTGACACCCCTCTATCCGCAAAAGTTGGCACTAACTTCGCCGACCGGCGGCGGCCGCTCTGTCGGTATAGTTCGCGTGCGGACTAAGGCCACGGAGTTTAGTTTAGTTTAAGTCCTAATCCGACATTACTGCATTCAAGAAAATTCGATTCCCAACACGTCATTCAACCTTCGCGTCCTACACATACTGAGCGACAGATACCGCATGCCGTGCAAAGCACATTGGCAATATCAGCCCAGGCAGTAAGATGTCGTAACAGGCAATACAGCGCCGATGGAAGAGGGCGTACAGATGCACCTTGCGCGCATATTAAACTTTAATTAATACGAAATATTAATCCAAGAAGGAATCAAGTTTTTTACGAAAAAGGAAAAGGATAGGAACTTGAACTATTGGTATCAGTTTTAGAAAAATTATGAGATGTGCTAAACCAAATACAATATATAATATAATATAATAATGTGTTATATGATATATGGTGTTAAATGATACGAATTGATATATGATATGATATAATATACCATTAAAATCCGTGCGCAGGAAAGGTGTTATCCTCACATAAAATACCAAGTTGTCTGTGGTTGAGTGAATCCCACTTCTTTTTCACTTAACACCAATATATCGTTGCGGTGATTTCAGTGAGGTACGAGCTGGCAAGCCGTTGAGGTCGTATCCCGGTTTCCCTGGTTAAGACAGACTGCCAATGTAAACTCTACATCATGTCTTAGACAGAGGTGACCAAAAATTTGTAGGGAACGTTGAAAGTATTTTAATTGGCACCATTGAAATTCAAATAACTTTTGAAAGGGGATCTCGACTCCTGTTGTAAGGATCATTGCTGATACAGAAATTCTGTGATTTAACTGCTTTAATTCTCTCCTACGCCTCAATCTTTATTTTTTGTTTAGTCAAATTTGGGCCTTCTAACATCCAGCCTAAAAATTGTACATAATTATGCAATCCGAGCTTCCATGTCAATAATTGCACACTTTTCAGAGTCCTGTGAAGTGCAATGCCGCCTAGTGGCTGCTGGGTATAAGCTTCAGACTGGCTCACTTCGGTATCTCAGGAGGTAAAATTTATTATTTAATTTGTCACATTTCTCATGAAACAGCAATTTTTTCGTAAAACATTGACACACAGTTTTTCAGGAGACAGAAAAACGCTTGACCGATCCTCAATAGACCGACATTTAAACATGTTATGTTTTTGTGAAAATATAAGAACAAGAAATTATTAGTGCACACAACATTTTGACAGAACGTGTGTTAGTAATTCATCAGTCCAGTAATGAGGGAATCTCAGTTTGACGAATTTTGTGGGTTGCGGCAAATTGCCGTTTCATGAGCTATGTATGTATAATAAAGTATAATTATGCGAAAATATTAAGTTACAATTACCCACGCCATAAAGAAGTTTGAATGTAAGTAAACGATGATTCTCGACGTCTTAATGGTGTGATTTATTTGCTTCGCTAGGTGGCTGCTTTGCTCCATCAAGGAAGACACCACACACATGATATATCAAATTTAGTAGATCCCTGAACCTAGCCGGACTTGTCGGCAAAGAAGAAGTCTCCGTTTGTTGCCATAATAAAAATTCGGTCGCCCAACTCAAAGACAGCCGTCTAATTTATCAGGCTGTGCTGGCTCAATAATATGAAGAAGATCAACGATATTTTGATACTTTTAAGGATACAAAAGCTATCTGATATACACACATATCCAGTGTCCAAAGATATACAAATGTAGGGGAAAACAAGGGAGTGTTTGAAAACGGGTGCCATTTTGTTAGTAAAGTGGCAGAACTGTTTCCCTGTCTTTTATGTATTGTGCTCTGATAAGACGGACGATCGTAATATTAAATTATAAGCCCTCTATACATTTGCTATGGACTTACTTTCACATTTAGAACAAAACAAATACGGATTTTTAAGCATGTTTTGCAGTCTCTTCTTTCTGTTCTCTTGTTGGGATGGATGCTATGATGATGCTCTAACTGTGGGGTAGAGTCTTTTTGAGAAGCTGATAGTAGCTCATCTAATTAATAAATTCTTCTAATTGTATTAAATAGAAAGTTTCATTATTCTTTTCCATTGTTACTACAACAGAGGGCCACTGATTCCTGCAGTGAGCCAGACGAATCCAGTCCGTATCATCTCACTATATTCGTATTAATTGCAGCAATATTCTTCCGTCTCAAACGGTCTTGCTTGCGTTTTCTTCTCAACATTTTTTTCCAATAAATTGTCCCTGTACAATCCTCACTTCTCCTGTCGGAGCATTATTGATTGCCCCGATCATCATCCTTCATTCCGTTAGCTTAATAATACTTGGCGATGAAAAATTATGAAATTGCAACATATTTCTTGCAGTTCCCATTAAGACCCTTGAATTTACAGTTCCCTCTAATCGAAAGCGTGTAGTTACAGATCTTAAAGTCAGGCTGTTAACTGATTGTTTACATGCAGTTTAAGGTGCTAACCGTTAAGAGCGGAGTATTTTAATATAGTGTAGAAAAAAATACACAGGTCGCACTATAAATTACCTTTATTCGAAGCTATACTCCAGTGCCATATATTTCGGACATTATATATGGCCATCTGCAGGCAATAGTTACAAAAGTTCAAGGGAGTACGAAACAGCGTAGTTCCATGCATTTCAAATAAAACACACAATTGGATACCAGGTTCTTTCCATGGAAGAGAAACTGAGTGGAACGAGATTACCGATAAATTAAATTTTACAGCTAAAGAATTGATTACCGATAAATTAAGTTTTACAGCTGAAGAATTTCGTACATAAATGTGATTGTAACATTAAAGAGTTACGCTGTTTTCCATGGAAAACTACCAATATTCACAAGTTTATTGTATATAAAATATTTGGTACCGTGTGCTTGTGTATTCTCTTTGTAATTTTCTACGAACTGCCTAGACAAATCCATACATTACAACCGAAACATTTCTCAGTAGATTAGCCCTATGCCGTAAAACGAAGCACAATTAACGTGCGTACTGTGCCGAGTGTGATCGCGAAGCCTCAATAATGAAGAGACCCTTGCCCACTCGGGGCTGTTGCGCCATTAAAATATATTGTGCCTACTACGTAATTACTTCTGCGTTACTTACAAAGCACAATGGCAATGTACCAATCACAAATTGTGTTGCGGTTTACTCAGCAGATGGCACGCATCAGCATAACATTGAGCAACTAGGCACAGCTTCTCTCCTTTGATGACAGAGGGCACTGCTAGTGCTCTCGGGGTTTTCTGTTGAGTTTATGGACTTTTGATAATTTCAGTAGGTAATTTTGAATGAGAAGCGCAGAAAGAGTATTTTTAATTAAAATATTCCATAATATTCTTAGTAAATTTGCAGTTTGTGTCTGTTTTATTACCGCCAACTGCCAATCGTGTATCTGGAAAGACTTCAAAATGCAGTTCTCTGCACGTGAAGAAAACTTTATTTCTTAACCAATAAACAGAGAAATTGTAGGCAGAGGCAAATGTTTTCTTTTTTCCAAAACCCAAAGCATCAATACCGACCCTGGAATACACACAGTCTTACATTTGACGAGAAGAGGAGTCTTATTTCCCCGAGGACTAAAGCCACCGAAGCATGGATTTTATCATTCACTTCCAGCTGATGCCGAGAGTAGGAGTGAGAGCATTCTTAGTTCCATCTACCATCCCCACCCACCCCACAAATTACTTCTTTGCGTGTAGAGCGACAACTTTGCCTTCTTCATCTTTGCAGATCTGGTAATGTTGGAGCAGACAGACTAACACTGAACATCGTCCAATGTATTTTCAGATTTGCATTTTTATTTCTTGCTCCATGAGATGGCTGTAAGAGCCGTATGAAAAAGTATTTAAATTATGTATAATGATAAGCAAAACCATAAGAAGAGAGAAAATGAAGGGAAATAAGTTTTTAGTTTTGGGTTGGCATGTGAACAAGGAGTGAGAGAAATAATTATATTGTAATGTGAAGGAGAAAATGTGATGGCATAAGTTAGACTGAAAATCTAGAAATTGAGAGGCCTGAGAGGAAGAGCGGAGAGAGAAAAACATCTTTTATGCAAACAAGATGACAAAGAGTTACGTGCATTAAAGGTTGGGGGAAATGTAAATACAAAAGGAAAAATTCTTGAACAAGATTTGCCAAATATAATAAAGAATATAACATATAAGACGATTGTTGTTTGCTGCAAGGTTAGAAAATTGGAAGAATTATTTTAATTTTTGTATAAGACAGAATGCATATATGCAAATGACGTGAAGAAAATTATAAAATCTTCGAACACATAGAAAAGAAGTGTTGTAAACGGAGAGGGCAAGATCGCTGATAAAGAACCTACAATATGTGATGCAGGATATGGACTGTGCAGATCAGTATAATGCATGCATATTGCAGAAAATATGTTGTTAGCTTATATTATTATTATTATTATTTAAAGTTAGCATTTTAAAAAATGAATTTAATTGAGTTTAATTTATCGTCATCATCATCATCATCGTTATCGCTGCGTTACTATGTTATTTAATTGAGTTTAATTTATGTTATTTAATTGAGTTTAATTTATCGTCGTCGTCATCGTCGTCATCATCATCATCATCGTCGTCGTCGTCGTCATCATCATCATCATCATCATCATCATATTCGTCATCATCATCATCGTCGTCATCATCATCGTCGTCGTCGTCGTCATCATCATCATCGTCGTCGTCGTCGTCATCATCATCATCATCATCATCATCGTCATCGTCATCGTTGCCTCACTGTGTTATTCGGAAAGAACCTGTCCGTTATGGCACTTAACTCCTGCAATCAAATATAGGTGCCGTGTGTATCGCAGAATTGAAACATTTCCTTTCCGTTGGCTGGTAAACGGACAGTTGTCATAGATTCTGCGTGTATACGCTGGTAACTGACATTAAGGATCCGGCATTTTATTTCTGCAAAAAAAAAAGTTATCTATTTTTAAGTCGTTTATAACTACACACATTTTAACGACGCATACATATTTTAGCACTTTAAAATAGAAGAAAATTGGTGTAAAGATACACCAAGCATGACAAAACAAGACACGCTACGTGCGTGTAAGGTAACGTTGTTGCCCTCACTTGCAATCTTTGTTAAAGTGGAAAAGTAATAAATATTACATTTACGAAGTCTTTGTAGCCTTAGTTATCCAGCATGCAATGCGCATGTGCCATATTGTCATCTGGGGAATGTCCGGCTGTGCAATATTTTTTCCACATTATCTCATAAACGGCAAGATTAAAAAAAAGTTTTTGAATCTCAAATATGTTTTTTTATTTTTTTAAATTTTCTCTACAACTTCTGTCTAAGAAAAACTGAGCGAGATGTGATCAAAAATGTAAATTGGTCTTCATGGAAGGAACCTTTTATTCGTGTCAGATTTTAATGAAACTTGACTTTTGTCTACAGATTTTCGAAAAATCGTCAAATATCAAATTTAATGAAAATCCTTCCAGTGGGAGCCGAGTTGTTCCATGAGATGGACAGACACACAAACAGAAATGACGAAGCTAATATTAGCTTTTCGCAATTTTGAGAATGCAAGTAAAGATCAAACTCTTGGGAGATTTGAGGTTCTGGTAACAATGCTGACGATTACTCAGGCCTTTTGTGATTTCACGCCATGTGGTCAGAATTTACCTTCGTTCCGGAGGAGTTACATGCCTCCGCAACCTGAGCTTACTCATTCCAATCCGAGTGACAACTTATGCCTTGAAGTTGGAAGCAGCAAGCTCAGAATTTCCGTTAAATGTTTACAGCTCGATACCGAGTCACATCCAAGAAGACTTGGCTTTTCAAACACCAGCTCTTTCATTAAATTATTTCGACCTTACTGTACCTATTTTTAGTTCAGGGCATTAAAATGTTAAACTCCTGAAACAAGCTACGTGTATTAACGTAAATATTATTTAAGAAATTAATTCCTACCGCACACTAAACACACTTCTCAATAAGAACAACATCTAGTTACTACTCATAATACCTAGGGAAATAACTGCTTTTATTCTGAGAATACTACGAAACGCGTCAATAGAGTGTGGGCAAATTGACAAGCCTTGAACTTCAAACCAGGCGATAAAATCACCTCGCTCTCTCTCTCCCTTTACAACGCAGTGGTTATTGTCCAGTAGGCGGCATCTGCTTTAACACTAGAAAGTTCAGAATATTTCCCACGGTGTATTTATGTGTTCGTAACCCAAAAGTTTCGAGGAAATTTTCTGTAGAAAGTGTAAAAGCGTAGATGAAAAGATCAGGTTAATGGTAACGTTAGGGATGCGAGTCGTGGTATTTAGGATTTTTGTTTTTCGTAAAATATTTCCGACTGTTTCTTAGGAGCCTATTATTTCTGAAGGTTGTCATTTCGGACAGTTGGTTCCTCAGTTGTAGGATTGGTGTGTCTCACTGCCTGGGCTACAGAGACTGCAGTCTTCTAGTTTGTGATGGTAAAAATTTTGTTAGTTATACACTGAAATAGAGAGTGAGATATTTAACTCATTAAGCCCGTGGATACTTAGTGTGTTACTGGGTTAGAACTTTACTTTGGTGGAGAGTTAGTAACTTTAATTCAGTTGGCTGCTTACGTAACGAATTATTGAGTGATAGTGAATTTAAGGAAATCCATTACGGTTGACAGTATATTTATTGACTGCCAATTTCAGTGGTCGTACAGTCTAAGGCGCAGGTATGAATCTTCTTAATTACTGGGAATGCGAGTTCAAATCCCGCTAATACCATGGATGTTTATGTCCTAAGTTTGTTGTGTGTTGAGCAGCTACCGGCCTCTGCAACAAGCTTATCATTCGTTCAGAGGAGAGCTACCGAGTGTGTGTGTGTGTGTGTGTGGTGTGTGTGTGTGTGTGCGCGCGCGCACGCGCGCGCGATGCTGTATGTACGTTTGTGTGTGTGTGTGTGCAATGGTGTATGCGTGTTTGTGTGTGTAATTGTGTAATCTAGAAACCTCCACAATGAAGCAGTCTAGGCCCGAGCTGAGTGTTGCGTCGCAGTAAATTGTGTATGTATAGATATTTTAGGGCCACCTTAAAATTTGTTGTGGTATTTTCAAGAAAGTAACAGAAGTAACGTAGCTGAAGGATAGACTTTAGCTAATGAGATTTAACATTCCGATTTTCAAGTATATCCGGGTGCTATGTGGCACTTCTATACAGGGTGTCCCAGGAGGAAAGGTCAATATTCTGGGCGGTCATAGTATCGGTCATTCTAAGCAAAAATGTTTATATGAACATGTGTCCTATTCCGAACGGTTTCCTAGATAGAGCTATTTGAATGTACAACCGCAAAATTGTTGATAAGAAAGAGATATTACGTGTATGTACTGTTTCTAATACCGGTATTTATTGTTCAAGTGCCAGAGTTGGTACAGTTTATAATAAGTGTTCGAAAATTCCACCGTCAACATCAATGCACTTTGCAACTCGTGTGAGGACATGGCGTGTTGTTCGTCTGAGTGCGTCTTGTCGTTCCTTTATGTAGGCGATAACATCCAGTATGTTAACGAGCAGTTCGTCTCGTGTATCCACTTTTTTTCTGTACACTTCACTCTTCATCAGACCCCATAAACAAAAATCTAACGGGGTTAAGTCTGGAGATTTTGGTGGCCAGTTAATGGTACTGCCACGACCGATCCACCTATTAGGGAAAGTGTCTTTGAGATGTTGCATCACATGTCGGGTATAATGAGAAGGGGCTCTGTCATGCCGAAAGTACATAACAATCCGTGTAGCCAAAGGAACATCCTCTAGTTGTTTTTGTTTTGGTAATTCATTTTGCAGAAAGTCTAGGTAATTTTGTCCTGTCATACGATCCTCGTCTAAAATAACGGGACCAATCAACATGTCATCGATCATACCGCACCACACATTGATAAAAAACGATGTTGAAAATTTGTTTCCACAGTACCATGTGGATTTTCGTGAGACCATCGATGCGAGTTACGTGTGTTGTTGATTCCGTTACGGGTGAAAGTAGCTTCATCAGTGAATAGTATTATTGGAAGCAATTGGCGATTAGTATGTAACCAATGTCAAAATTCTAGACGCATGGCACTGTCCCCTGGGTGTAGATTTTGCACAGGCTGTAGGTGAAATGGGTACAAGCCGTCTTCATGCAATGTTCGCCATACACGTGTTCGTGAAACACCGATACGTGCTGAAAGTCTTCGCGTGCTAGCAGTAGGGCTACGCTGTACCTTATCAAGAATGTTTTCCTGTTCCTCCATGTTTTGTTTACGTGCCCGTTCAGATGAAACATGAGCACTGGGAAGCGTACCGCATTCACGCAATGTATTAAACACCTTGTAAAACACTCTCCGACCCGGAATTCTGCGCATATGAAACCGTCGACGGTATTCTTCAACAGCAGCATTGGCACTACCATCGCTGAAACCATAAACATACATCATATCAGCATATTCGGCATTTGTGAAGATGTGCGGCATTTTTCACAACACTCCAACAGTGTAACTATCAACAGTCACAACAGCCAACTGACGCTTCACACAGATTCACATTACATTAGAAACAGTACGTACACCTAATATCTCTTTCTCATCAACAATTTTGCGGTTGTACATTCAAATAGCTCTATCTAGGAAACCGTTCGGAATATGACACATGTTCATATAAACATTTTTGCTTAGAATGACCGATACTATGACTTCCCAGAATATTGACCTTTCCTCCTGGGACACCCTGTATACTTTCATGCTCGAAATTCGATATTGGACTGTCTTTTTTATTTGGCTGATTTTATCAATAAAGTATAGGATATGAACTTTAAAGTTAAACCAGATGTACATCCGGTGTCTTTATTTATATCCTGCTGTAGAAACACATAAACTCCAAACAGCATATTTTCTTTGAAGACCTGAACACTTTTCTTCAGTTTTAAAAGATTTTGGATTACATCCAATCAACACCATAAAATGTGTAAATTTGTTTCTAAAGTGCAGTAATTTTCTGTCGTCACACTGCAGAGCCATAAGTTTCCAACTGCTAAATATAACGATTTGCCCTCAACGACATTAGCAGCCTTCCTATATTACCTTCCATATATTGCAGTCTTACTTAAGAACTGTTCCGTATAACAATTAGTGTTGGCAGCTGCTCTGATAGTTTCACATAAATGTAACCTCTGACGCCTGTGGCAAGAATGTTACTATCTTGACTGACCTGCAAAAACAACTGCCTATTTCTGATTTAAGCACAAACTGGAGAAAATTTCACGCGTATCAATCGAAAATCAGTCACGCCTATACTTGTCTCATATTAGTGACACAGGATAATAGTAGAATATAACTTTCAAGAATTACAGAAATAAAATGTAGAATGGATTAAACTGACTCAGTTTAGAAACCATTTTTACATTCAGTGAACACGGTAATAAAGCTCAGAATTAGAAAAGAGCTAAGGAAATGTGTTGTTTAGTGAACAACTTATCTAATCAATAGAATCTACTCGGGCTGACAGACGCGTCAGGATGTTCAAATACACCAGTGTTGAGAGAAGTACTTTGTATCAATCAAGAAGATCGAAGGCACCATGTTTCTGAGGTATGCTGCCGCATCAATGGGTAAATTCTTCCCACCATTTCGAAGAAACATAGTGCCTTAGCTAAGCCCGGAACCGATTATCCAGTGAACTACCTCGTATCCCCGGACGAACGGAACCATCAACTGCACCTCCGTCAAAAACTCAACACTCAAACAAAGTAATAATTAATTTGTCATTAACAAGTGAATTTTTATAATTAAATTTCAATCTGTACTACAGTTTTCGGCACTATTTCCGATGATCGTCACGTACTACATACTTCCTCAAGATATTTTACATGTAGTACCTGATAATGACCGGAAATAGGACCAAAACATGTAAAAATGTAAGTGTATTTATAAAGTTCAAGTTCTGAAAGACTAATTGGTATTATTTCCTTTTTTGTATAAATTTACATTGGGATATATCAACCTAAGTCCAAGACTCCCAGTTAATAGCTTCTTAAGAAGAGCTGATCTTCAGTGGAGTTTGTTTCAGTTAAATTTAAGTTTAAGTTATTAATTGCCTTAAATTGACAACTTGCTGTACTTTTTCAGAATTTTCATTACTCTAGAATATATATTAAAACAGTCTTTGTGCAAATATTTTTGGAGTACTTACACAAATTTGGGTTTAGTGCCCAGCAGTCGCTGTCTTGGCCAACCTATGGTAAAATGAGGACATTCAAATGTGTCTGTCATGATACCGCTGTGTTCCATAACAAGACATGAGGCGACATTATGTTTACAACTAAAAGAAATGGTGTGATGATCTGACCGATAATCGGAAATTGTTTTAAAAAATTGTTTAGCGTTATGGCAGTCATTTCTTGATATCTGTGTCAGTAATTACTTTTCCAATAGGAATTTCAAATAGAATATTTTAACTGCATTTAATCAAGAGAAAAGTGTAGAAGAAATTACAGAATAGTAGATGGCTGCTTATGAATTCCCGTTACGTAAGAGGGAAGGGCTTATTTACATTTATGTGGATATTATAAATGAAAAAGAGCTTCTTCTCTTCAAGTATAATAAAGTACGAAGAAGTTTTCAAAGAGACTAAGGGTGTAAAACCTTCTCGGCGATAAAACATGTCAATTCTGAGCAAAAGTCCAATATTTCTTAGGGTTTCTCTGTCTGTATTGTTAGGGAATTACCTGCTCGGTTCATTAACTGATAATTTCCTGTTGATCGAAATAGTAGTATTATTAAAAACATCAGACTTTGGTCCAAGCGTATGTTCGCCCGAAAATTTTATCACGAAGAGAAATAATTTCTCACATGTTGGCATAACATATGCACTGTCATTGCTTTCTAAAGAGTAGGTCTATGCTTTTATTTATGTGTAATGAATGAACATAGAGTTTAATGTCTTATTTAAAATCACGAAAAAAAAAGTTTGCAAAATATGCACACACTGCTGCCTTGTCTTGTTTTATTTACCAAAAGACCGTCAAGGTAATTATAACGTAATATTGGGGCGCGTTCACGTTACCATTTTTGCCGTGGGAAGCAAGAGGTATTATATATTCCTAGTATGTTCCTATCGCCTTAGTTATCCAGCACTTAAGAGTGCATGCGCGGTATTATATTGTCATATGTGATCTGTTTGGCCTTACAGAATTTTTCCACATTATCTCAAATGCGGCACGATTTTTGGACAAGTTATTCAACACAAAATTCGTTTTTGATTTCGAGTACAAATTTTTATCTGAAACGTTTATCAGTTTAAGGACAATTCAGCGAGATTATATCGTAAATGTACGTAGGTCTTCCTGTATATTATCTGCTGTTCTTGTCAAATTTTAACCAAACTTTAATTTTGTCGACAGATTTTCGAGAAATATGCAACCATCAAATTTCATTTTAAAAAAAGTCCCCACCAGTGGGAGCCGAATTGTTCGAAGTGCATGTACAGACAGACAGACATGACGAAGCTAATAATCGCTTGTCGCAATTTTACGATGGCACCTAAAAAGTAACTACGTACTTTATGTTTTATTTGTGGTTACTTGAGGAGCTTTTTCAGTGGTTCAGATTACATAAGCGTCAAACTTAGGATAGAGTACAACTCGGAAAGAGCGTGGAAGGGTGCAGTCGTGGCCCATTCTGTGGTAGTTACAGTTTTTTTCCAATTTTCTGAGAAGACTGAATAAAACCACGAAAATCCTTGTACAGGGCAGTTGTTATCGTGGCCGCACCATGAACTAAATGCACGTGACAACACTTAAGTTCCAGCCAACTTGCTGAAGGATGGACATAAAAATTGTACGGAAAGTTATCTGTGCGTCTACAGGTGACCGCGGGGCAAACTGCTTGCCTTTTTTTCGAAAGGAGTGATTTCTCCAGCTCTTCGGCAGATACCTTTCAGAATGCAAAGCATCTGTGTGGAAAGGGTCTCGTCCAAACCTCACACACTGAATCCGGGTTTGTGGAGAATATTGTAACCTGGGGCTGAAAACAAGAAGGAAAAAATAACTTAAAATAACTTAAAATATATTGCTCTGAACATCTTGCCAACACCGTCTCACATATCCAAAGTAGTAATTGTCCATAATATATGTAGAGGCCTATTTATGAATTGTTTCTCTTCTGCATGCTTTTCTTCTTGTTCCTTTTGCCTCCACAAATATAGTAGGCAAATGTACTGGATTACATAAAAGTGATATAACCATTTCTCGATAGATAGGAAACAATGAGTTTCGCGTCTTCCTTATTGCCTTTGTTTTCAGTCGCTCTTAAGTATATTTTTCTTGACGCCTAATACTACATATTTTCTTACAAAGTGTCATTTCTATAGGAAAAACAAGAAATAAAACTCCGTGGCCTTAGTTCGCACGCGAACTATACCGACAGAGCGGCCGCCGCCGGTCGGCGAAGTTAGTGCCAACTTTTGCGGATAGAGGGGTGTCACGTGGTCAGCGCAACGGGTCCCC
>Ga0131853_10018890_pt1 | contig 12540 bp, 7 predicted proteins | sample TergutLab28metaG_FD_92764 | JGI IMG/M metagenome (GOLD analysis project Ga0131853, IMG submission 92764) | Labiotermes labralis P1 segment gut microbial communities from Petit-Saut dam, French Guiana - Lab288 P1 (version 2) (version 2) | ecosystem: Host-associated > Arthropoda: Insects >...
GTACCGCACCGCTAACCTCTAAAGTTGCATTTTATATATTTATTCAACAAATATAGGCACTGAATATTTTAAACATGATATATACTCTCCGTTTTTTCTCTTCAAAATGCAGTTTGTTTCATATTTCTAACGTATTTGGTTCCTGTATTATACACATTTTATATACAGGATGTGCTAAAATTAAAAAATATTTCCGGCGCCAAAAGTTTAATGACGTGGAAAAGGATAAATTTACATCTACGTGCACGTGGATCGCACGTGGGGCAAGCCACATGACGAGGAATGTCCTGAAAGAAAGCCATAACCAAATTTATAAGCTTGCCATGTAAAAAAGCTGATAGTTTCTTTGCTAGTTACGCAATTCCCCACAATTTATAGAACCACATTGTTCATTACAGTGTGTACAACAGCCAGCCAATGGTCCCTGTCCTGATTCAGATGACGTCAGTCCATGGCTTGCTCTTCCCCTGAGATATATTTTCGTGAAACCTCACATTTATTTATAAATTTTCCAAGCAGTTTTTCCTCCAGATTTTTCCACCAAAACTTCTGATGTGTTTTTATTCTCTCCATGCCTGCTACATTCCCTGCCATTCCCATTTTATAGCAACACAAGCAGTGTATGTATAGCGTAACAATGAGGCGCGTTTGTGCAACCCTTGTTGAGGTGGAAAAGCATTAAGTATTACATATTCTAAGATTTTGTTTTTAGACTTAGGTATCCAGCATGCAATGCGCATGCTCTGTTGTCTTCTGTAGCCTGTCCGGCTCTACAATATTTTCCCACATTATCTCATAAACGGCACGATTTTCGAAAAAATAGTTATTGAACACAAAATGTGGCGTTTGATTTCCCACGTCTGAACCAATTTTCATTCTAAGAATAACTGAGATATATTCAGAGATGCTGATAAGCCCTTAGCCCGACCTGGAAGGAAACAAGCTATTACTTCTGTCAGAATTGTGTGAATTTCCTTCGGCGCCTTGCCTTGCAGAAAAAAAAAACTTGATGACAGCTCGCGTCTCGATGTTGTTGAAATCGCGCGCGTCGCCTGACATGCTTCCGAGCTTGTTTCATCCCTGGTAGGGCTAAGGACTTATCAGCACCCCGGTACGATTAATATCGGTCTTCGCGTGCAGTTCCGTTGTTCGTGTCATAGTTTAGTGTAACTTCAAATTTCTCGACAGATTTTCGAAACTTAACAAAAATCCGTCCAGTGGGAGGTGAGTTGTGCCACGCGGTCGGAAGGACGGACAGACGGATATGACGAAACTAATAGTCGCTTTTCGCAATTTTGCGAAAGCCCCTAAGAGCTATAAATAAGTATGCAGTCGTTTACAATAATATCACTGCTCCGACATTTTACAACTACAGGGTTATTCATTAAAAAAATAGCTTTAAACACTTTCAAAATTGTATGAAACAGTAACTTCAGCGTCACACGAATACCCAGCATGCACTAATTTGCTGAGCTACCCTTCAATTTCCCCCCCCCCCCATATTGTGGCATCAAATGTTGTATGTATTTCCGCCACCTGGGTGAACCAGTGTTCACCTTGGCAACACTAGTGTTATATTACTTTTTAATCATCCTGTATACTCCCTTCATGATGTACCAAAAATACATAAAGCAAACTGAACGGACCCAAAAAGCAAAAATAACAATTTTTGTTCCAGTATCTAATTGTATATGTACAAGAACAGACATTTTCACCCATTACCTCGAATCTCTTACCTACCCGTGTATATTGCATCATGTAAAATGTTCTTTGAATAAAGTGCTGTAATACCGAAGAAAAGTGCGACATTAAACGTTGGCCCAACGTCAAGAGGCAGTTTCTGGCATCTATGTAAGAAGCCAACTCTGTTAGTTTTGGCTTCCCTGTGTTCATACAGCAAGAAGGGCGGTGGTTTTTGCTGAAATTCAAAAGTTTACCCTTTGTCTGGTCTTTCAGAGATTTAAGATGCTAATGACTTTTTCTTGTAAAATATTCATGACCATGGATTTTGTGTACATAATTTGTGTGCGGTTGTGGGGAAATATTTAAATGAGGACGAAACATGCGCTTAATTCTTTGGAGATTCTGCAGCAATTGACTGTCCCTGGGAAAGTGAGCAAGGGTACTTTGCGTGGAAAGTTTAAACAATTTCTACCTCGTCCCAAAGAGACGTAAGCAAACTTAATAAGAGAAAGAGCTTCTAAACTCTACACATCCATCTGTTTCACGACAAATGATCACTTACTTGCAAGAAGCTAACCGAATGCTTTTGTAGTAAAATTAGGCATAATTCCTTATTTTGTCTGCCTCGGACCCCGACTCAAACCCGCCTCCGACTCTCCCCCAACCCGTCAACAATTCTCACCCCAACCCCTTCCCTCAGCCCCGAATTACGCCCCATTCACACATCCCAGTTTATGTGTTTAATATCGTTCCCTTTTAATAAGCAGGTATTGGACAGTATACAATACACTATGCCAACAATATGATGTCTTATGAAGGCGAATTGGACAATGATAACAAATTAAATAACTTTTTGAAAATTACAAATAGGAAGGTAGCTGGTTCGATCCAAGCTGGTGTCATTGGAATTTTTTATTGATATAAAATCATTCCCATCGCACTATGGACCTGGGGTCGACTCAGCCTCTAACAGAAATGAGTACCAGGAGCATTTCCTGGGGGTAAAGGCGGCCGGTGCTTAAGGCTGACAACCTTACCACTATCCTGTGCCGTTGTCATGAAACCTGGGAAACCTAACTTCCTTGAACATTCTGGGACACTCCAGGCCTGCAACGGGAATGATTTACCTTTTTACAGGTACTTTAAATAATGTGTTTAGGCCACTGAAAAACTCCCAAGAAAACAACAATAAAACTATACAATACACTGGCCCTTCCGGTCTTGTTATATGGCAGCGAAACGTCGACTGTTAAAGCAAGTGACGCCAGAAGAATAAAAGCAGCAGAGATGAAATACATGAGAAGAACAGCAGGATACAATTGGCCAGATTACAAAACAAGCGCACAAATTGCAAAGAAGTTAAAAATAACACCAATTTTGACAAATTACTGGAATACAGGAGAAGCTGGATACAACATGCAAATAGAATGCCTCGAAATAGATTACCCAGGGTAATACAACACTAATGTCCAACTGGCAGAAGTAATCATGGTAGAACTTTGAAGAGACTTCTGGATACGTGAGACCGGAACGGGTCAACAAGTGGCCAAACTCCATGACATATATGATGATGATGATGATGATGATGATGCAAACAAGTGCCATTGATTCATGAATATTTGTTTATTCCTAATTTTTACGATTTGAAGGTGAATGAGATAACGGTCGAAGTGTCTGTGCAACATTGAGATAACGGTCGAAGTGCCTGTGCAACACTAATATAACGGTCGAAGTGTCTGTGCAACATTGAGATAACGGTCGAAGTGACTGTCCAACATTGAAGTAACTTTCGAAGTGTGTGTGCAACATTGAGATAACGGTTGAAGTGTCTGTGCAACATTGAGATAACGGTCGAAGTGTGTCTGCAACATTGAGATAACGGTCGAAATGTCTGTGCGACATTGAGTTAACGTTCGAAGTGTCTGTGCAACATTGAGATTACGGTCGAAGTGTCTGTGGAACATTGAGATAGCGTTCGAAGTGTCTGTGCAACATTGAGATAACGGTCGAAGTGTCTGTGCAACATTGAGATAACGGTCGATGTGTCTGCGCAACATTGAGATAACGGTCGAAGTGTGTGTTCAATATTGAGATAACGGTCGAAGTGTGTGTGCAACATTGAGATAACGTTCTACGTGTCTGTGCAACATTGAGATAACAGTCGAAGTGCCTGTGCCACATTGAGATAAGGGTCGAAATGTCTGTGCGACATTGAGATAACGTTCGAAGTGTGTGTGCAACATTGAGATAACGGTCGAAGTGTGTGTGCAACATTGAGATAACGGTCGAAGTGTGTGTGCAACATTGAGATAACGGTCGAAGTGTATGTGCAACATTGAGATAACGTTCGAAGTGTCTGTGTAACATTGAGATAACGGTCGAAGTGTGTGTGCAACATTGAGATAACGGTCGATGTGTGTGTGCAACATTGAGATAACGGTCGAATTGTCTGCGCAACATACAGGACTATGAAATTTCAGCGTCAATTAATCTGCATATTACAACGTGACGTCAGAAATGTGCCCTTTCATTCCCATCTTTTCCCTTGCACTGTTCTGGACCCATCGACTGAATGTAACTGCGGGCAATAAAATCAAACAACGCTGATCCCACTGATCGCGCTGTCTAAAGCGTGGGTCTAAGGCTGCTCGATGGCTGGAATTGTGGGTTCAAATCCTACAGGAAACATGAAAGTCTCTCCCTTGTAATTGTTGTGTGTTGTTAGGTAGTCTATGAGACGGGCCGATCACTCGTCTAGGAAGTCCTACTAAGAGTAGTGTGTCTGAGTGATCGAGGAGCCTCATAGATGAGGTCAGGTCTAGGCACACTGCGGCTGGTGAGCTGTGACAAAAATACGAGTCAGAACACACCGCAAATAGAGCCTTATTTAACTGACTGGTCAAACGGATCCAGCAAAGTCCTCCTTGAGAAAAAGAAAACGCGATTTGTGGAACCCAAATCATCACTCTCTCATTCACAGACACAAGACACGTGTCCCTATCAAGTGCACGTGTTAAAATCTGTTTTTCTAGAATTTCGTTTCAAAAACTCTAACAGTGCGAGATAGCGTGTAACGATTAGGAACAAGTCAGATGTTAGCTTTTAACCCAAACCCAAGCTGGAATACTGACCTCTGTCGGCTGTCCGTTAATGTTGGTCCACTATATTCACGGCTGCACTCCACACCTGGCGGCCGACTCCTTCGACCTCAGTTTTCGTTGACCGTGGACACACCCTCAGACGATGATTTAAACTCCGTTCCGCAGCTAACTTGTCTTCCGCCCATTCCTTCGCTCTTCACGTGTTTACAAATTCGATTGATGTTGCAAGGTAGCAGATTTGGTCGAACCGAGCCGAATCACATCTCCCTGTTAAACTGTATGCCTACAGCAGTCGGAGCGAGCTACTGCATGCTGAATCCTCAGAAAATATTGGCGGTATTGGTATATTTACGTAACCTCTCCAGATCTCGTATTATTTCTGAGGCACTAAACGCGTTGTGGCGAATTCACTATAAACGTGGATCTAAGACGAGCTTTTGATGAAGTATGATTAGGAGATTATTGTTGTTTCTTTAGTTCAGCTCGGTACAGTTTCGCCAAACATTATTTTTGTGTTCTGTCAGTAGGTCACCCACTGAAGTTATTGTTTTCACGACTCGACAGCCCCCAGTGGGTCTAGGACTCTTCCTTATCGAGGTTTCAAGGTCGCATTCATTGGACACCCCACACACGGTAGTACTCCTCTGGGCGAGTGATCGGCCCGACGCAGAGACCTCTACCTGACAACACACAACACTCACAACAGACAGAAATCCATGCCCCCGGCGAGATTCGAACCCACAATGTCAGGAGGCAAGCAGCCGCAGACCCACGCCTTAGACCGCGCGGCCACTGGGACCGGCACTTAAGTTACTTAGGTAAATCAGTCCCATTACAGGCCTGGGGTGGCCCAGAGGGTTCCAGGAAGTTAAGGTTCCAAGATTTCGTGACAACGGCACAGGATGGTGGTAAGGTTGTCAGCCTTACGCACCGGCCGCCTTTACCCCCAGGAAATGCTCCTGGTACTCATTTCTGTCAGAGGCTGAGTCGACCCCAGAGCCACAGTGCGATCGGAAGGATTATGTCAATAAAAAAATTCCAATGACACCAGCTGGGATCGAACCAGCGACCTTCCGATTTGTAGCACAGCACTTTAACCGTTTAAACGCTGAATTAAATCCCATCTGCTGGCATTATTAGGAGCTCACTATATTTTCCACGTTAGCAGGATAAGGGTTAACCACTGTGCTACCGCGGTCCCCTAAGTTACTTAGGATCTTTAATTATTTACTTGTTCCTGACAATCAGTCAGTCATTCAGTTTGTTTGTTAGTTAAATAACTAATACGTTGCTCAACACTTTTTCTATAGAAGAATACATGCAAGAAGTAACGCGGCCAGGCACCACACCCACCAGAACACAGTGGTTACTCCTGTTAATAACTCTTTTTGTAGCGCATAGCCGAGCCCGTAATTTCGTCACAGTCCCGTCTGCTTCGCGTCGCGGCGTAAGAGCTACGCTGCACGCCGGTTAATGTGCCAACGATTTCCCAAGAGGCACGCAACAAAGTGCGGCGCTCAGCTCACGTTGTACGTAGATACACATGTTTGTTGGTGCGAGCACCAGAGGTTCACAGCGGTTCAAACTGTACACTGACTGTCACAAACTGTGTGAGGAGACGTCGGCGTCGGCGTCGGAACGCGGCGGATACCGGGCGTTTTGAAACGCTGACACTGTTTCCAAACATATCGGTAATTACCACATTACAGTGAAATGTGAGAGATAGAAATGACTTTACGAACAAACATGTTGTTGGCTTAGCAATTTGCACCATTAGTTTTCTGGAACAAACACTTAAAAATTCAGCTATTGCTCGCAGAAAACCTGTCAAAATTTCTTAGAAATGACAAAACCTTAAAGGCGCACAAGGAAAAAGCTAGTAAACAAACAAATATAAACCAAGTCTAAACACAACTTTGTATGAAATTAATCATCAGCAACATGTTTCGGCTATAAAAGCCATCTTCAGGCTGAACAAAAAATCATACAGCAAATATATATACATTACAGAGCCATGAATGTTACAGACGAGATCTGGTCTCACATCATATGGAGGCACTGCACGACATATTGCACATTAAAATAGAATCTGAAGATTTTGTAAGATCTGTAAATTAAACTTTAAAAAATTTTAATAATATTATAAAGTGATTGTGATATCGTGGATTGGATGTTGAAGTGATGGCTAGCGGCTGACATGACAGCAGTGGACAGGGCCAGGGTATTTGTTGCTGCAGAATTGTTATGACTGTAACCTGTAATACCACAGTAATTTTTGACGTTTTGCTGACTGTGCATCTCAGTATATTTATCTCAGTATTTAACCAATTTGATGCACAAAATTTGTTTCACAATAAGTTTCATTTCATGTGTCTACATGTTTCGAGCACATGTGCTCATCATCAGGAGGTCAAAATTGCATTACACAGCCTCTGGTATCATCACACCTATAGGTGGCCGTACAGCTGTGTAATGCAATTGTGACCTCCTGATGATGATCACATGTGCTCGAAACATGTAGAGGCATGAAATAAAACTTATTGCGAAACAAATGTTGTGCATCAAGTTGATTAAATACAGAGATAAATCACAGTAATTTTGTCGAATTTATAGGAAAGTAGGAGATGTATCGCGATAACGGGGGTAAAAGGGGGGCAAATACTGCTGCTTGTCTAACAACAAATAGGTGGAATAGGAAGAAGAAGCACATAGATACGTTATTTTGATAAAACGAATAATTTTCTGGAGGTACAGAACTGTGCGTTAAACGGATGGAACCAGAAAGTGTTAAGCCATCAAAATATTCACATTGCAAACACAAAATTTAATGTTCGAAGCATTCGAATATTCATACAACACAAATAGAAACCTTCATTATCTTCTGCATAAACAGAATTCATCGATTCGCTGAAATCAGTTGTCATTTGCAGCACTTAAGGTGATAAACATTCATGTAGATTTCTTATTTTCTTTGGCGGACATCTTGCACGCCACAGAACGTGCCATTAGGTTCGCAGCGTCAAAGGTAATAAGACTTCCTTTTGTCCGGAAAATGCAGACCGGTTCCGGAGCCCACCGTCATCTTTTTCAGCGGTTACGTACGGACCGTTGTGCAGAGCTAAGCGGTCGATTCTTGAGGTTGGCCCCTCAGCTCCCTTCATGTTATTCCAATGCTCAAAACCAATGGCGCTACTGTTACTGCGCTACTACGTAAGCCGTTGTGACCGTCACACAGACACCTTTACCTTTACCATTAATATCACAGAGACCCATTGATACAAATATAAAGTTTTTCAGGATGATATTAAAAATATCGCTACTGTTGCTCCCAGCGCAGAAGTGCGAACAAGGAAACGCCTCACGTACCGTGCATCGTGTTCTGTATCACCCTGTATTAACCATTAAAGTTAGTCTTTTTATTAAACACAATGTAAAATTAAATAGAATGTTCTCGGGCAGACGGCAGCGTCAAGACGCCGCCGCGAAATTAGTATTCTACTGTTAGACTGTTTTTGTTATCACAGGAAATCAGTACTCTTCATTCTGTGCGCTGCAAACGATGCACAAATCCAGACATTACCAACAAATGCACAGTTTTGTATTGCTGCATTAGCTTCAAGCAATTCTTCTTTGGTCTTCTTATAATAATTACGGATGATTCTCGTTTGTTTAGCATTTATCATTTTCATATTGTGGGTAAATGACCAACTTGATGCACAATTACATTGTATAAAACGTTTATTATTGTAATCCTCTACATGTTTCGAGCAACACTGTGCTTATCATCAGCAGGTCGAATTGTATCAATACAGCACCTGGTATAGTACTCTCTGTCGGTGACCGTCCGTTGTGCTGGTTGAGAAGGAACTGTACCAGATGCTGTATTAATACAATTCGACCTCCTGATGATGAACACAGTGTTGCTCGAAACATGTAGATAATTATAATAATAAACGATTTATATAACGTAATTGTGCATCAAGCTGGTCATTTACCAGAGCTGTAGCAGGATGAGCGGTTAGCAAAACATAATAAATTCACTTTCATAATGTTCATTGCTTGCATTGTAAATAATCAAATGCGATTTTATCAGCTTTATACAATTATGCAACGGAAATGACCTCATTCTGTAAGGTCATATTGACGACTGTGTAGTTTCGTTTACGTGTTCTTGTATAGAGGTCTGATGATGGCTCGTAAATAGGCAGAAACTAGTTACATTAGAAGTACAACTTTGTAGTGTGTGACGGAAAACTGATTAAGTGTATTTGTTGATATGAGCGCACGGTGGATGTGTCAAAGTTTGGTGGCATTATTGTGCAGTGCCAGTCACTGGTTGTCTCAAAGTTAAGAAAACGTGGATTTCTACCTTCACTCCCAAATACTCCTTCATGACCTGACACTTGCCGTCAGAGACAACGTTAGCTTTATCTGCACAGCAGTGCAGGATGTACGAACACCACTCCAGGTATTTACGCACGTTTGCAAAATTGCCAATTGCGACTATTAGCTTCGTCCTCTTTGTCCGTGTTCCTGTCCTTCCGTCCGTCCGTCCGTCCTTCCTTCCTTCCTTCCTTCCGTCCGCATGGAAAAACGCGGTTCGCACTGGACAAATTTTCATGAAGATTGATGTCTGAGATTTTATGGAAAATCCGTCGTTAATTTGACGTGTGTTTGACCGCGCAACATTGTCATAAATAAAGTAGATTACCAACTAGAGGCAACAATAAAAATTTATTGATCTTAAAGCTCATGTTTCGGGCAATTCTTTGACCATCCTCAGGAGCACAAGACTATGTTTTACAGCATGTGGCATCATGTTCCCAGACTGTTGTCGGTCAGAGGCCCGGATTGCGGCTGCACGGACTGCACTCCTGAGGACGAGCAAAGAATTGCCAGAAACATGATGAGCTAATTTTAAGAACAATAAATTATTATTATTGTATCTAATTGGTCATCTACTTTATTTATCTGTCGTTCAATCGAACGTTCTTTTTTAAATCTGCCAAGAATAACGGTACTTCACTTGAAGACCCAAGTACATTTATGGTAGTAAAGGTAAAGTGATCCCGTTACAGGCCCCGTGTGGCCCAGAGGGTGGGTAGATGTATATCTCTACTGTTACATGACCGTGGCACTAGAAGGAGGTGAGTGGTCAGCAGCACGCCCCGGCCGCACTTTACCTTCGGGAAAGACCCGGTACCCATTTTACAGGAGGCTGGGTGGGCCCTAGGGCCGGTCTGGACGGGCGGAAAATCTCGTCTCCACCGAGATTCGATCCCGGACCGTACAGCCCGTAGTCATTCGCTATACCGATTGAGCTACCCGGCCCACACATTTATGGTAGCACCTGTCTGAATTGTTTTAGAGTGAGATAAATTTCAGATACAAAAAATGTAGAAACAAGGGAAAAACAAGATTAATAATCAATAACTCTCTTAAAAAATCATGCCTTGATGTGATCATGTGGAAAATATTGTACAGTCGGACAGACCACAGATGCTAATATAATATGGCGCATGTGCTTTGCATACTGGATAACTAAGGCCACAATCACACACTCAGAATGTGTAACACTCAATTAATACACCAACCAATGCACTTATATAAAATTTACACATTAAAACATTAAAACTGCTCCGACATGTTTCGGTCCTAAGACCAACATCAGGGAGCTAAATTTTCCTTGCTAAAGTCGCATTAAAATTAGTCACTGATTAACTTCTTTGTACTAATGGGGTGTTGTGGCAGCATGTCGTGTTATGTAATGTTATGTTGGGAAGAGTGCCCTGCTACGGATGTGCAACGAAGTTAATCAGTGACTATTTTTAATGTGACTTTAGCAAGGCAAAGAAATATAGCTCCCTGATGATTGCCTTAAGACCGAAACATGTCGGAGCAATTTTAGTGTTTTAATGTGTAACTTTTATACAAGTGAATTAGTTGGTGTATTAAGCGAGTAACTCGACAACATGCACGGTGTAACAATGAAAAAAATGTGTAAAACTTATTTATTTTCCGTGGCAACAATGGTTACGCGAACGCACCACAACGTTACGTTACACGCACATTGCTGTCTGGCTATAATTCATATTTTCTTCAGCCACTACCTCTTTCGACATGCTACAGATATTTGCCTTTTCGGAATAAGACTAGGTTGAAAATTTTCCGCAATTCGCAGCATTTCTTCGTTACAGCAAACTGTTTTGCACTCTATAACCAATTACATCCGCTTTGACGGAGATACAGCCCAATCGCTTGTCCTCTGCTATCACCAAATATTAATTCCCACTGGTGAAGTGATGGACATTTGATAGGTGAGAGGCAATTAAAACTGAACGTACCTGCAGCTGTTGAAACAGTAACACTGAGACGCTGAATCGTCAATGGGCTGCGGTCAGTCATCGACCATGCAGCAACCGCGCCGCGAAAGCGAGCGTGTAGAAATTTACTGACAGAAACATTTTGAAAAAAAGTCTATTTCAGCGTTCTGCCTCTACAATATGTGAAATGGCTAAGTACAGGCAGCTGCTGTAACTCTGAAGTGACTTATTCGGCGCAACAAATCAAACAAAGTATACAAAAACACATGCACCTTGACATAAAGACAGATTTGGGGGACAAGTGCGGATACACACACTGGTTATGGTTGTTGACACTTATTAGGACTTGGTTAGTTAATTGGTGTTTTGTCTTCCCCGACCTAAAGAGAATTCCTATAGACTAATGATTTATTAAATTTGAGAGGAACGGGCGAGGTATAGTAAACAAATAGCAGAAAATTGTTTTGAGATAAAAACCACGCAAAAAAAAACAAAAAGATTAAGTCAGTCGGCGAAGATGATGATCAAGGATGAATTCAGTAACGGTGCCATACTGAAATTTAATGGCGACAACTCTAACATACGTAGGATAGGCGTCATAGTAATATTTACTGCCGACACCTCTCACATCCGTAGGATAGGCGTCATAGTGATATTTACTGCCGACAACTCTAACATCCGTAGGATAGGCGTCATAGTAATATTTACTGCCGACAACTCTAACATCCGTAGGATAGGCGTCATAGTAAAATTTACTGCCGACACCTCTAATATCCGTAGGATATGCGTCATAGTAATATTTACTGCCGACACCTCTAACATCCGTAGGATAGGCGTCATAGTAAAATTTACTGCCGACACCTCTAACATCCGTAGGAGAAGCGTCATAGTAATATTTATTGAAGACACCTCTAACATCCTAGGATATGCGTCACAGTAATATTTACTGCCGACAAATCTGACATCTGTAGGATAGACGTCATAGTAATTTTTACTGCCGACAACTCTAACATCCGTAGTATAGGCGTCATAGTAATATTTACTGCCGACAACTCTAATATCCGTTGGATAGGCGTCATAGTAATATTTACTGCCGACACCTCTAACATCCGTAGGTTAGGCGCCATAGTAATATTTACTGGCGACACCTCTAACATCCGTAGGATATGCGTCACAGTAATATTTACTGCCGACAACTCTGACATCTGTAGGATAGACGTCATAGTAATATTTAATGCCGACACCTCTGACATCCGTAGGATAGGCGTCATAGTAATATTTACTGCCGACACCTCTAACATCCGTAGGATAGGCGTCATAGTAATATTTACTGCCGACACCTCTCACATCCGTAGAATAGGCGTCATACTAATATTTACTGCCGACACCTCTAACATCCGTAGGATAGGCGTCATACTAATATTTACTGGCGA
>Ga0131853_10018892_pt1 | contig 12540 bp, 6 predicted proteins | sample TergutLab28metaG_FD_92764 | JGI IMG/M metagenome (GOLD analysis project Ga0131853, IMG submission 92764) | Labiotermes labralis P1 segment gut microbial communities from Petit-Saut dam, French Guiana - Lab288 P1 (version 2) (version 2) | ecosystem: Host-associated > Arthropoda: Insects >...
ATATATATATATATATATATATATATATATATATATATTAAAAACTCTGTGGATGTCTGACTATACGTTTAATAATATCTTACAAACAATTATACATACATACATACATACACACACACACACCTACACGTCATTGGGATATTCTAAACAGACAGCATCCTACGAAACAGGTACAATCGATCAATTGATTGACAAAGATATGTCCGTCTCGTTTGTCACTGTTCGCAAAATTCGAGAGTATCTGGCAGCACGTGTCGCTGCCTAACGGACCGGCAGTGAACTACAGGCACTTCCCGAAGGGAAAGGAGAATAATTCAGGCGGGACATCAGGAAGATGTTAAGTTTAGTCCTCTTCGCCATCTTTACGTCAATTAGGAGGCAATTAAGAGTGAAAAAGGAGGCACGCTCTCTAACAAAAGTATTAGCATTTCGAAGGAGAATGTCAATAGTCTCCTCTAAATGAGAAGCCGGACACCAACTAGAAAACACGTGACTTCTGGTTTTACGATGTAAATGAAATACTGGCTTCTTGTAGTGGTTTAATGATTAACCAACTTGATAATACACCCTATCCACAACTTACGTTTATCTTCGATAACATCTTGTGTACATCAGTATTGCAGAAATTTAAATTCATTACTAGAGCTGTGTAAGAACCAAATATCACTGTACAACCAAATTCAGTCGTGAGCAATAATGGAAGCCAGTCAACAAGCAGTAGGTCTACTCAGATCCTTACCAACCAAATCATTCCTACTTTCCCTCCCTCCTTCCTGCCTTCCTTCCTAGCTGATCTCTGTTACATTCAATAAGTGAATTCAGTCGCATGTTCATCCGTCTGGGCACTCACTATAAGGACTCGCTACGGGCTGGACAGTCCGGCGTTCGAATCCCAGCAGAGGCAAGAGATTTTTCTCTCCTCCAAAGCCATCCAGACCTGCTCTAGGGCCCAAACAGCCCCCTATCCAATGGGCACGAAAGTTCTCTCTCGGGGGGATAAAGCGGCCGGGGCGTGAAGTTAACCGCCCGCCTACATCTAGCACCGCGGTTAAGAATGAGTGGAGCTATCCCTCTAATCCATCTCTACATCTTCACGGCATGGGAAGGGACGATACGTTTTTGTCTTTACTTTACCATCCTGATAACGCAGTTTCGAACAGACAGCTGCCACTAAGTGCACAGTAACTGCATCCTTCATATATGGGCCTTCAAAGTAATAATAGTAATACTAATAATAATGCACAGAGATTTAATTACAGCGACAAAGAGAAAACAACCAGGTTCAATTTGAGTCATTTGTCGACATAAGTCGATACGACTTGACATCGAGTAAAGCATTCGGCGCCCATGAGTTACGGAAATCCAACAAGACTGGAATCCCTTAGAACATTAAAGAAATAAAATGTGGACACTCTGAAAGAATTGTTTATATAATTGGATCCACCATTTGTCAGTTGCATTTTAATGAACTTGAGGATGTGTCGCGTTAGACTGGAAATTATTCCCAGTCCACTGCTCCCCACCGTGCTAAAGGACAGATTCCAGTGTGGAGAGTGAATTATAAACTGGGATTTAGCGCACATTCGTTTGGCGATGCAGATAAACAATGGCTTTAGATGGAAATCTTTCTCTGTGCCCTCGGTACATTAATCAATGGTGATTGCGAAACAAGGATTTTAATGAAAACAGCAGGTGTCTAATTACTGTGAATATTTATGTACATATTATACTTAAAGGTTTAAGTAATTTAAAACACTTGTGTGGATTCAGCTAATGACCAAGGCAGAGCATGGGACACAGGAGAGAATCTCAGACACAGGCGAGTTCCTCTGTTAATCGACAGAAATGTTCAAAATTAAAAGACAGGAATGCGCGGCAAGGTGAAGAGAGGAGAAATAAAGGACAGAATGGAACGGGGAAAAAAATGACCGAAGCTGGTGAGAATGTTTTACCAACAACAGCCAGTCTGGAGTTGGAAATTTATGTAGCTCTCTAGTCTATAAGCTATTGAAGCACACAGTTTCTGGTTTACACGTCGGGATGTAAAAGATCGACCGAGCAAACTCATTCCTGTGATGCCATTAAGGGGAACGCCACATGCATCGTATACCAGCCCACCATTGTTCCTTCAGTACACTTCATGTAGGAACAACGCCATGATATTATCCTCCGGGTCGGCCGAGACAGTGCCGATGGGTTACTGGCAGCACAACACGTGGCCAGTTACAAAATATGGTCTGAGGTATTAGTAAAGCACACAGCTGCAGTCTTGTTGCATGGAACTGATAATGTACATGTTTGGTCACGTTAAACTGCATATCTAAAGAAGCCTTTACGCAATACAGCTCACCGTGTCGATAGAGGGTTCCAGAATGTACAAAAATTCATGACGTGAGTGGAAATAACTGCAGTATACGGCGGGTTACGGCCATGTACGCAGTAAGCTGTCCCCGTGCTTAACCTTTTGACGCCTAGTCAACTATAGTGGTCGTACCGCACCGCTAACCCCTAAAGTTGCATTTTATATATTTATTCAACAAATATAGGTGCTGAATATTTTAAACATGGTATATACTCTCCGTTTTTTTCTTTTCAAAATGCATTTTGTTTCATAATTCTAACGTATTTGGTTCTTGTATTATTCACATTTTATATACAGGATGTGCTAAAATTTAAAAAAATAATTCCGGCACCAAAAGGTTAATCAAGCACCATGCCACAAAGTAGTGCGCAGGAATGGCCGTACACCTCAAGCAATCTTCACCGCGACACTATTGGAAAAGAGCGGTAAGCCTCACGCTCCAGCCACTCTACCCGTAAAGAAAGGGCTCCCGATACAAATCGGGCAGGATGGTCGGTGGGACTCATAGCCCCTGCTGAGAATTTAGCCCCGACAGGATGGTCGTACAGCACAATTCTAGTCAATATATGATTTAATTAATTAAGATGGTAACGTCGCAAGCCTTGTGATTCAACCAAAAACCTTATGCGTATCAAGTTAAATGCAATCGTTTCCTGCAACCACAAGGACACACCAGGACAGTAATACTAGTAACTTGTATTCCGGCAATGAAAGAAATGTCCCCTTTTCGTGCAGATATAAATGACACACGGAATCAAGCCAGTGACCGACAGCGTGCGGGGAACAAGTTCGATGAATGCTAAACAAATCATAACAGTCCACACAACAGCAACAGAAGTAAATACAGTCAGGAGATTGTAGCGTCTAAAATCAAAATACGGTAAAATAGCGCTTGTTTTCGAGCTTAGCGATTTTATTCCCGTACGGACAGTCGTTTTAGGAAGTCCCAACAACTTCATTACAACTATAGGCCGAATACGTGTACACTGGGCATACTAAGCACTACAAGGCATCTTAACACCATTCCGGTCTGATGTTCTTAACAAATGGAACACACGAATTTTTTCCAGACATAATGAGGTGCTGTAAGAATGTACAGTATACCATACTTAATAATTTACGGTAATCCTTGATAAGTCCTTGTTATTCAATACATTTCCTACTTGTAAAATTCCAACGGTTCATACCAGTCTCACCAAATTCCGCCACTGGAACCTATCTTGAGCCAGACGAGACAATCCACACCCTCACAACATATTCTCTTACGATCCATTTTAATATTATCCCCACCCCCGTCTAAGCCTAGGTATCCCAAACTGTCACTTCTATTGATGTCTAATGATCAGAATCAAGTCCAAGTTTCTTTCATGCATGCTGCAAGCTATCTGACTTTAAGGCCACAAGGCGTGGAATATAAAGTGCAACTGCTCTGTCTATTTATTACACTTTAACGCAAAATCAACAGTAAGTTAAATTTTGCCTTAATCAACTGTCTATAATGTGCATATATCAGGAACAAGTGTCAACTGTTCGGTAAAGGTGTGACAATCATCCCACGTTTTGTTCTCTTGTCTTTCTGTGTATGTACTAGGATTTACTAAACACTTACCTAAAATTTGGTTACACTTGTAAATTTCTTTGTTCGTTGACGTATAAAAGTAGAATGTCTAGCACGGGAATTCACAAAGACAAAGAATAAGCAAGCTATAAAGGCAGTTATAAATAATCAAGTACCGGGCGCCTCTGGCCTAACGAACACACCCGGTTACCGGAGACGTACCAAACGAAGGTGGACTGCTTGGTCGGGCTGTTGATGGATCGTTCGGGCATTAGCATCAGCAGCGCTCTACAAAACATTTTCCTATTTTGTACGTTCTAAAAAAATTCACTGCATACCTCACTGACTGATGGATTACTGTCCATTTGCGCTATCTTGCAGGTGATCGCACGGACTGATGAAACGCTATTTAGAAAGTCACACAACACATCGGTCCGTGTCCTACGTGAAAACAAACCCGAAGCCATTAACCTGTCTTCAAAACGTGACGTGGTTTATATATAACATTTTATCAAACGAATATTTATCAAGCACTAAATGTTTTTTTGACCCAATATAAATAAAAATTCATTATCATGACATGTCGAAATAGGTACAAAATTGTAACAATAACAGGCTTTCTTAAAACGTATTTATATAAAAACACAGACGATATAATAATCTGTGTCATTCTCTCTCTCCTAGCTCTGCCCAAGGCAGTGAAAGCATAACAATAGTCAAATACATAATCAAGATCAACCGACTAAAAAGATGCAACCCATAAGGCTATCTGCCATGCAAAAAAAGGAAGATAGTTTTATTGACGTGAATATCCAAACAATATACAAATAATATCCAAACAATACCCAAATAATATCCAAACAATATCCAACACTCAACAGACTCACGCTTAACAAAGCAACAGCAGTGTCTGCCTTGAAGCAAGACGAAATTCTGAGGAACAGAGAATATATGCTATACCAACATGCATTATTCATGTAATTAATTTGTAATAAAACATCCCGGAAATTATACAGTGTATATTTTGCTACATTTAATCCTTTCAAGTGCCATATATTTAACGTATATATAAAAACTGACTTTTTGTCTGACGGTAAACACCCACATTCCCCTGTACAATGGCCAGGCGATTATTTCGTATAGGAAAACACTAGTGTCTTCTTCTGGAAATAACATGCAAAATGCATCCTTCAACGTTACAGCAGGTGGAACACATAACAACCATTGTGTTACAAAGGGAAGTAAATGTGAGGGCCAATGTAAATGCAGAATGAATAACTGATAAGTCAGTAGTCTGAATGCACCGTAATTAAACCAAACTCAAATTATGAAGTTAATCAACAAAACATTCAGCAGCATAAAACCCGCACCTTCTATTAAATGTCTCTAAATTTCATTTCGTTACCATGCAAACCACCCGAGCTTATTTAATAAAGCGAGGTAAGAGAAAACTGAGTGACTTAACGCGGGTCGCGACCCGCACACACTGACGCACGAGTGTTGAATGTAAAATTTCTTAAACATCTTTTCCCGTTCACTGCGTATATATAACTCACGTGATGTAACGTAGAAACAATCTACACGCACCTCTGTCAGAACCCAAAGCAATAAATTAGCCCTATGTGTTCGAAGTAATATATTTTTAAATTCGTGTACGTAAAAAGAGGTCGTAATTTTGCAACAGAGATAGCAGAACCAACTGGTAAAACAGCGTTCGAAATAAATAAAAAAGTGTCACCTGGTAAGAAAGAAAGACAGAAGGAAAAAAAACAAAAGAAGAAAAGAGAGAAAAGAGGAAAAATTACACAAAGAAGAATATAGTATATTCAAAGCAAGTAAATGTTTAACGCTTGTCAAGGCTGTCGTCTTCTTGGACGTTTCATCGTGTAGTTTGGTTTAAAGATAGTCCGCCGACGTTTCGGAGGAATTTGTTGCCTATATTTTCGGGCAGAATATCGATTTATGACCTGCGACGTTACGCCAATAGCTTACCCACTCTACACAGGATCACTACGTGATATTCCAAATTTTCACATATTAAATTGCCCATTAAACAAGAGCCAAAGAAGAATTAAATCAGAACCAACTTCAAGTACGCCCGGAGACACTAAGTATAAACTAATGCAAAGCTAAAGTTTTTTTCCTTGTGCACGTCATGAAGTTAGATGGCGGAGTGGTGGTACAGCTGTACTCAGTTTTCAATTGCGCACATGATAGGTGTGGGTGGTCATTTTTACTAGCCGGCACTTGACTCCCGAAACACATTGAATAGAAGAATGGGTGGGCCCCACAGCAGGTCTCGGCGCTTTCGAGAACTGATAAATATCTTGACCCTGACGGGAACAGAACTATTCCTCGAAAGTCCAGCACGTAACGACGCCACTGCACCAACTACGTCAGTGTTTCCCATCTTAATATGCACATGGAACTCTTTGGCACTTGCATCACTTCTGCGGAATCCCCATAGAAAACTCTGTGTGAAGCTAAACGGTATACAACAAACAACGCAAGTAGAGACAATGATCAGTAAAAATGTTAAGAATGTGAGATCAACATATAATTGCACAGATCATACTTCTTACACAAGACAAATAACCTTCAACAGTAACATTGATTTCCACAAAAAGTCAGTAACAACTTTTGGGTACTGTATTTATTCCACGCGAACGCACCCATGTCAAATAAAAACCACAGTCACATTCAATGCCGTTATACCGCGACAGTTGCGCTCTTGTGAGACCTCGCGTAATAAAATTTATAATCATTATTACTATTATTACCATTAACATTATTAGGTTCGGGGCCATATCTTCACAATGGTCGCTGAAATCGCGTAATATCCAACATGCGTAAGGCAAAGTTCGCGATATACAAACAGCGTTCACCCATTCATCAATCGCGTATTAGCCAAATCGCGTTAACGAAACACGCATCATATCAGAACCGACTGTATTTTAAGTTCTGTATACATGGATAATGGGTTCTGAATTTATCAATTTACTACTACAGTGGCATTTCCTTGCAGATCCCACATCTTCACTGCATGCTGTGCAAGGGTTCCCCCGCACAGCATTTGGGTTACATTGCACTGAGCTACATAATCAATTGAATCTGTTTCTCTTTGAATAGGCTTTATATTACATCCACTGCATTTTCTGGAAAAAAATAGTGACTGTTAAGACTGGTTGAGTTCCTCCAGATCGACCCCGAGGCCACCCAGCCTCCTATACTATGGGTAATGAGTCTTTACCAGGGGTAAATGGGCCGGGACGTGGTGCTGACCACCCACCTCCTTCTAACGCCGGGTTGCGAATTGGTAACAGCTGTACCTCCACCTCTCACCTATGTCTGCGTAGGCAAGTCATGGAGTTACCTTTAAGAGGAGTTAAGAATCGTAAGCAAAGAGCACCAAGCGCTCCAGATGCTAGTCAGCAATAAACATCCGAACATTTTCAACACTCTTACTCTTTATGCACATATGAGCAGGCATGAGCGAAGCGCACCTTCAGTCATCCCTTATAGTACATAATGCAAGGATAGCTCTTTCCTTGGAAAACCTCACACCTCATGCTTTATCTCCGAAACTTAAAAATAAGTTTCGACCAAATGTGCTACTGCAACACATACACACGCTGCACTAACCTGCTGTGTAACAATTCCGTTCGCCACACAACCAGTAAGGGCCGGAACATGTACGAGTTTAATAATTTTAAAAACATTATTATGAACCTAATGACAGTTGTGCGTATTTGTTGGTTACAATTGTGGAAACTGGTATTGCATTTCTATTCCAAATTCTGTAGAAGGAATGTTGGTTCGCTCCCAATTAACTTGGTCCCTGCTGTACGTAAACGGCGTACCGAATATCTGTATCACTAAATCCATTTAACAGTAAACAGCTGGAATACAATACACAGATCTCAGTAGCTAAAGCTCTAATGGTTGACATTACCTAAGCAGTTCTTAAGGATATAGTTTTTGTTTCAGCAGAAGTAGGTTTACCCTGTTTATACCTCCTCTTTTATATATATATATATATTATCAACTGTTGACTGGTCTTCAAAAATACAAGTTATAAATGTGTGCGGAACTGTACATGTAATTTGAGCAGCTTGGATATTCAATGAATCAAAATCTGACCAATGATGAACGAAGAGTCACAAATAAAGGCGAAGGGGGTTCCTTGTCACTAACGCATGGCATATCCTGAGGCTACTGATGAAACAATAGGCCGCCAGACATGAAGGATAATTGCGAATCTGTTTAACAAACAGCCGCGGACAGCCGACAAGAGGTGGGGTGGTGGAAGTGGCGATACTCACAATCCCTCTTCTTGAAAAAAAGTTAGCACGTCACAAAACGACACACAAAGTGTCAGACTCGGATACTGACCAGCAACGAGCTCTGCTGGACAGAGTAACGAACCATAAAATGTGGGAAATTCCTTGATTGGCTGAGCGTACATCAGCTTCTCAAAGAAAGGAAAAAAAACTCATTTCTTTGCTGCATGGAATCACGTTTGGTAACTGTGTGCTCAGAACTGGATTACACACCACCACTCTTCTGACGTTGCATACTATGAACGTGAGGGGTTTCGAAAAGGAATAGCTTTATCTGTTCAAAGTACGAATTTCGACTGACGTCTACAAGACACCTCAATCAGGATTGAACTCTGAGACCTAAGTACGAATTGAAATCTGACAGGCGAGAGACATAAACCTCTCAGCACGACCAATACGTTCCAGGCCTTTACCCTGCCTGGTCCCTCAGCTATCTCGTGTTCAGAAATTGACACGGCCATTTTACAACAGGAATACCAGCGTCGTCTACGCTCGGGGGTCTAGTGGCAAAACTGTACGGCAGTTAAAGCGCTGGCTGTCACCAAATCTGGACAAAGATAACATTAAAAGTTACAGGCAAGCTTAAGCATTTTGGCCGAATTTGTGAATATTAAGGTAAATAAATCAATCTCACTCTTGCTATATTCGTAGCTAATTTTTCCAACGCGGTTCAGATGGACCCCACAATAAGCACTCCAGGCAAGGCTTTCAACACATGTATTTACAGTGGATCTACATGATCCATAAGCTAAACGAAAAATGAGAGTCAGATGAGTGGCCGATCCTGTTTCGACTACGAATCAAATTTAAATTAAATATAAAACTTACTACAACGAGTATCTACCAATTACCGCAACTTTATATTGACTGTAACCCATTTCTTCACTAACCACAGAATTATCTAATTAATGAACTAATTATCTTCACTGCGTAGGACTTTCCTTAATAAGTTGATAGTTCTCAGCTTGTTAAGACACTCCCTGCTCGTGAAGATTCCAGAGTTCACTGTGCTGCTCACAAAAGCTCGCCTGACGACCTCGTTCTAAGCCTTTTCAGCACTTCAAACTTCACTTCTCCTACATCAATTTCAATATTAGAAAAACACATCACTGTAACAGAGTGCGCAGTTGGACAATGCAGTTACTTTGTGAACGACTGAGAACAGGGAGCTGAGCGGAACATTTGAGCCTAAGAAAGCAACATTATTTAGCAAATTACACAGTTAGGAGGGGGGGGAGGACAGTCGGTATAGCGACACGCCACACGCTCGACGGTTCGGGGTTCGAACTCCGGTGGTATCAGAAGACTTTTCCCTTGTCCACACACGTCTGCACCAACCCTGGTGCCCACCTGGCCTCCCGTGAATACCTGGTTTCTTTCCCGAGGGTCACGTGAGTACAGGGTGAGGCTGACCACCCACCCCAATCTAGCGCCCACGCTAAGAATGGGTAGAGCTGTACGTCCAATCCCACTGTGCCTTCACGGGTTGTTAGAGGGTGAACTTACTGCTACACAATAAGGAGTTTCGTATTCTATGCGTTTCGTCTAAAGCCCTCACGACCTTAAAGTAGAATTAGGTGGGAGAAACATACAAGATGCAAAGGCTATTAAGAAATCTATAAACAGTCTTAGTTGAATACCGCATATCATTGCGGAAAAGAGGACGTAGAAAGAAGGATAATACTAAACAGGCTGAAAAGATACATGATGTGCAAGAGGTGTGGAAGGAACTGAAGAGGTTCAGGATAGTGCAAAGACGAAACACAGCTGATTAAATAAATAAATAAATAAATGACTAGGTAAATAAACAGCTTACACTGAAACAGAGGACATAGCGCGTAGTAGCTGCTGTGTGTATATCAGCAAACCGCCCCGAACTTCCACGCCGTAAGCTTTGCAGATCTTCCATCAAATCCCATCGCTGAGGTCATCCAGAATTTATTTTGTAAATTGGAGTTGGAAAAGGTGATAAATGGCATCTCAGTAACGCAGAACCACAGAAGGCTCTGACCTAATAAGACCCAGATCAAGACTCCAATAGTGAAAAATGTTACTATGTAATGTAATTTACGTACCTGCCGTACTGTCGCAGGTGTGACAATTACGGCTAAATTAAGACTTGTAGATACTCGGTGAGTAACATTTCACAGGGGGAAAATAATTACTACTCGTATTTACGTTTGTCTTACACATTATTTACACAAAGCCGTACATAGATTTAAACTGTATACACTGAAGGCTGTAAATATGGACTACTCAAGATAATAACATCAGGTATTCATCTTGACATTAAACTGAAGCACCTAATTGGATGAAATTAATGACCAACACCATAAACCCTCTCCCTAGTGCAGCAGGGTACTTACAGCGGCACATTGTCTCCCACATTCTGTGAGACAAAGGCAGAAAAATGTGCTCCAGTGCTTATTTCGAAGGTTCTTTTAATGAATAAGAGGTAACAGGCAATGGAGGACAATGAGACGTGATTGTCTAAAACTCCAATGATCCGAACGTTTCGTAAGTGTAGTCTACATGACTACACATAAAAACTGTCACAATTTAAGTCTCAGTTTGGTTTAAACCCTTCGGTGAAATATTTAATTTATATTCATAGCAGCAGTCGATGGTAGCTATTGTCTCGTTCCTAATTATAGTAGACAAGGACTGCTTAAAATTATGTTCCGTCTCTTTCCTGCAAGACCCTACATAAGTTATTGTCAGAGGTGGCATTCTGAAGTGTCAAGGTGTGGCACTGTCAACACATCATTCGTAAGTGACAACATCGACGCACAAAATAAAGGACTGTCAAAGATGAGATTGTAAACTCGCCCCTTAGCACGCGATTAGGTTATTAGATGGGGGTGAGCGATCAGGTTCACTCCCCTGCTGCTTTACCCCCGATGAAGACCCAAGGGTATCCGTTGAATGGGAGGCTGTGGCTGGTCTGGATATTTTAGGGACAGGAAATATGTTTCATGATTGTAATCCAGCTGTGTTGTTTTTACCATTCAACACAAACACAGGTTTCATTAGAGTTGTGTCAAGACCAAATCTGTGTTTTTATCGAACGAAAAAATTGTGGCCCCTGCCGGGAAATAAATACGATTCCTCGCTTGCCATGTTCCTACTCTAATCACTGCAATGAAGGTCACATTTTCCATTCCGTGCATTACAATTCAATTACAATAATTTACGCCAACACATGCACACAGCACTCCCTGATGATGGACCAGTAAGTCGCGCAACATGTAGGAGTTTGTGGTTTTCATTACATTACCGTAACTCCAATACAACTGTATGCATTCGTTGGTTTCAATCACAGTCACTGCAATGACTGAGCTATCTCGGCCCACAGATATACTGTACAATAATACAAGTGCCCTCGCTCACGGAACTATCGGTGAAACATCCCCGTTAATTCCTTCAGTCCAAAATCCAATTTGAGAAGGAGCAGCACATACAATAACACGGCCTGACTTTAAACTTAATATCACAGCTACAGCTCAACTGCACTTTGAACACGCCGTAATTATAGCTTCGGTGTAATTCTCAGAATCAATACAGTGCGTTTCCCTATACAGCACTTTTCTTACTGTGGCTAAAGAGCCGAAAGCGGTCGTAGGCCGCCTCGCTCTTGAGGTTCCTACATCACACACAATTTGGTACAAAAACACGCACGCACACATACACACACACACACACACATATATATATATATATATATAGGTATATATACATATACACAGGGTTATTCAAAATGACTGTCGGGGTACAATTGTCCAGCGGCAATTCCGCACCAAATTCGGGAAACAACCACCATCTGACAGTTCCATTCAACGGAGGTATGCACAGTTTCATGAGACAGGGTGCGTGCGTATCCCGGAACTGAAGGTACGAACCAGAACCGCCACTGAAACCATCACCGCTGACATGCTACAAACAGTTTGGAACGAACTCGATTATCGTGTTCATGTTTGTAGCATCAGAGAGGGTGCACATATAGAGCACCTGTAAGGTATGTAACAAAAACTTGGAGTGTTGTTCTATTCAATGAAAAAAACTACACCTACTCCTATCTCAAGTGTTTTGTGTATGACAAGTTGTTAAAACCCCGACAATCATTTTGAATAACCCTGTATGTATGTATGTATGTGTATATATATATATATATATATATACACACACACACACACACATATTTAATGTCATTTTACTTCTAAATGCGTGCGACTAAGCAATACGTTGGTGTAATGTTTTAGTTTAACATTTATTTATTATTA
>Ga0131853_10018893_pt1 | contig 12539 bp, 9 predicted proteins | sample TergutLab28metaG_FD_92764 | JGI IMG/M metagenome (GOLD analysis project Ga0131853, IMG submission 92764) | Labiotermes labralis P1 segment gut microbial communities from Petit-Saut dam, French Guiana - Lab288 P1 (version 2) (version 2) | ecosystem: Host-associated > Arthropoda: Insects >...
CACATCCTCAATTTTCTTCTCAATCCTTCTTCTAAGTATCTTTGCTATTATCTTGGCTGTATGTGCAATAAGGCTGATTGTGTGATAGTCACTGCATTTTGTAGCTTTTGTCTTCTTCTTCAATGCAATCATTGTAACTTCTGTGAAGTCCTGGGGCCACTCTCCAGCATTACATATGGTGTTGCTTAGTTTTGTCAATATATTCAAACCACCTTCTCCCAATAACTTGAGCACATCTCCAGGTATATCATCATCACTGGTAGCCTTTCTATTCCTCATTTCCTTGATAGCTTTTACCACCTCACTTTGTAAAATATGTGCGCCTTTCTCGTCTCTGTCTACTTCTTCTTCAGATTCAACTTCTAGGATTTCCGGTCTGTCATGTCAGTCGTATAGTTCTGTAATATAATTTTCCCAAATTTTCAGTACTTGCCTCTGTTCTACTATTCTATTCCCCTGGGAGTCTTCGATGCCAATACTTTGAATCCCTTGGGTCTCATTCCAACCCAGTTCTTTTGTCTTCACATACATCAAATCATAACGTCCTGTTCTTTGAAATTCTATAATCTCATTACATATGTTCTCAAGGTATTCCTTTTTGGCCATTTCTGTGGCTCTTTTCAATTCATTCCTCAGTCTCCTGTAGTTCCTCCTGCTTTCTTCATTGTTGACATTCTTCCATTTCCTTCTCTCACCCATTTTACTAATAATTTCCTGTGTAATCCATGGTTTTCTTGCTCTTTTCTCAACTTTACCCACCAAATCATTGATAGTATTGAGCATGCATTCTTTTATATTGTTCCACTGCACTTCAGCATTCCCACTTTCACATTCAATTGAACAGAGTTTTTCTTCTAGGGTATCCTGCACGCTTTGTCTTTGAGCGTATAGCTTCTCCAAGTCCCATCTAGGTCTGCTCTTCTGGAATTTAATAATTTTCAACCTGGTTCGGAACTTGGCAACTAGTAAGTTGTGGTCAGAGTCAATATCTGCCCCAGGCAATGTCTGCACATCCTACACACTGTTTCTGAATCAATGCTTCACAAGGATGTAGTCCAGCTGATGTCAACTCCAATCTCCAGGTGCCTTCCACGTGTACAGTCTTCTCTTTGGCTTCTTGAACCATGTGTTGGTGACAATCAGCCCATTTCTTTCACAAAAGTCAATGAGCATTTGACCTCTGTGATTCTGTCTGCCTAGTCCATGCGATCTAACAATGTTCTTGTATGATTCCTCTCCAACAACGCTATTCCAGTCTCCCAATATGATGCTGTTTGTGTCACCTTTTCCATCTTCCTCAAGAATTTCTTCAGTTGTGTCATAAAACTTTTCCACTTCACCATCTTCATACTCCGATGTTGGCATGTACACTTGCATAATCACGATACTTACCGGTTCTGACTTTAACTTAACAGCAATGATTCTGTCATTACAAACATTCTTCTTAACTGCACTTCTCACTACACTTTTATGCACCAATAATGCTACACCTCTTTCAGCCCGTTCACCTCCAGAATAATACACTGTATAATCACCACTTCTTATTTCACCTTGCCTGTCCATCACACTTCACTGACACCCAAAACAGACACCTTGTTCTTCTGCATTTCCATTTTCAAGTTCTCCAATTTGCCTCCTTGCCTCAAGGTTCTTACGTTCCATGTTCCAATCTTGTAACTGTGATGTTCCTTCTGCTCTTTGCACTCCTTCCTGTTGTAACGCCTGCATGACATTTCCTCTGGAAACACTCCCCCCCCGGAGATCCGACTGGGGGAGTAGTTTACCTCCGGATTGTTTTGTCTCCGGAGGAAGCATCTCGCATATATATGGTATCTCTGTTTTTGGAAAGAGACTATCCAGGAAAAGTGATAATGTGGTAGTTTTTCCATTTGCTTTCCACATCGCAGTACAACAGCCATTCAAACCACTCTGGTCATGCCCGTTGCTATACGAACTTAAACCATCTCGAGCATCATTTGGTCTGTGCTTCAAGTCGCTACTGATGACGCTGCTTCTGGCATGTTTTGGTATCTCCCTTTGTCTGACGCCTACCCTCTGACCTGTCCAGCAAGGGAGGCCCTGCCAGTAGCTACGCTACCGCTGCTATAGCTCTCTGGGTCACTGACGTACTCAAACTCCCTCACCACGAAAAGGTGGAGACACCAACGAGTTATATCTACTGTACATATTTTACAAGAGGCAGTCAGCAAGTAATGTCTCATATTTTTATTTCATGCTATTTACAAGTTTGGTATATAAAAATTTGTTACAACTTCAATTCAAAATTTCTAAAGGCATAGTTATTTTTTGGTGCTGTCTCCATCTTTTTCAAAAGTCTTCTTCCACCTCTGAACAAGAACATGTATTACAGCCCACCTCTGCAGTCACTTGCATATAGTGTTTTGCAGTACCTCATCACTGGAACAATGCTGTCCTCATAGACTTTTTTCAAAGTACCAGACAGGTGATAGTGAGCTGGTGTGAGGTCAAAACTGCAGGGTGTTCTGTCACAACAAGCATTTCCAAAAACTTCTTAACATGTAACAATTTATTCTAGGTACTTAAGTTTGCAATCTTCTGTTTCCAAGGCTTGTCATTCATCCAGCACTTAAAAATACAAAACTGAACAGTGTTTTAGAGACAGATTCTGTAAAACAGCTACTCACTTGGACCCAACAGAGACAGTAACTGTCAACTACTAAAAGTTTTGTTCAGTTTTTGTACTTTTCGACAAAGAATGATGGGCTAGGTCCAAAAAACTGGATGATGATATGTGATACATGAGTATGTCCTATCACCAGAACACAGCAGAATCACATACTCAGTATCTGCAAACATACAATCTCATTTAAACATGGAACTTACACACAGTCTGTCTACTTGTCCAGTACAAGTGACATATTATTGGTGACGGGAAAAAAAGGTATAGTTCTATTAGTTAATGGCATACAAGCTATTCAGTCCATACAGTAATACAGTAAAATTCTTTTCATCTGAAATCCTGATGGTTTGGCACTTGAGGACAATAGTCCCAAGACCAGATATACATGATCTCTGACCAGAAGTTTTGTCATTGAGAACTGATTCTGCTACTTTATCTTGTGTTATCTGGACTTGACTGAGCACACTGAGCCATTACAATGGCTTCAAAATATCCAAAGACAATTAACCAAGGTACAGCTGGTACAGGAAAACATGTTACATTAATGATTCCTCAGAAACTCGAATAAATTAGGAGGCATAAAAGGTGAAAGCAGGTGGCAATGGCTTCATACAACATCAGATCTTCAACTATGATATAAAGAAGCAGAATGACCAATGATGATTGTTCATGGCATCCAGTGAAAGTATGAAGGGACTCTTCAAGCAACAGACATTGAAAGAGCCCAAATTAGCGCAAATGGAAAAGGTGCTGTATAAGTGGTTTACAGCAAATGCATTCTAAAGGAAAACCTGTAACTGTGCCTCTGTTAATTGAAAAAGCTAAATGACAACTGTCCCTTCTCCAAGGGCTCACTGCAAAATTTAGGTAGTCTAATAATTCAGTATGAGAAGTCCATCGAGGAGGTGAAGGTCTGCAATGGACCATAGTACCATCTCAGAATCAGAAGAAGAATCTGGAATATTTCATGATCCAGCACCTGTCCAACCTCAAGAGTGCTGTATTAAAGGAATTATACTGTATCAAGTAAAGACAGAAGAAATTATCAAGTGCAAGACACCTTCACGCAATACAATTTACTGCAGTCTATTAGCAAACCACTGTTGGTCTGTGTTCAGAAATGACTTAGACAGTCAATTCTAAAATGATTATGGGACACATACACACTTCATACTATTTCTCACTGTTTTATTTATTACAAATAAGAAAACTCAAAGAATCAGCATAAAAAATACTGTGCATTAAACCCTATGGTAATCTAATGAGTCTTGTGGTTTTAATTGTGGCAAAGATTCAGATTATGGTGTTATGAGTTATTAAATCTAGTGTGGAAGTTAATAAACTATAATCCTGAAAAGCTTGTAACCTGCATCCAAAGAATGCAAGATAGATGCCACTGTAATATTACTAATACAATATTGTACCAACTAGGTAGCACTAATACCATATACTCGATTATAATATGATAACTACAATGACGTATCCAACATCATTTGTAATGATTAACGGGATGAAAATAAATTGAAATTGAATCAACCTTATTTTAGCGGTGCACAAATTCTTGGCACTTGGTTGCCTCAACCACTGAACTCTGTAGGGTCATGCCTATGTTGGTGGGTTCCAAGTACACAATTGCTGCGTATCATATTTCTGGTGCCTACAATTTTGAGGCAGCTCCTAGATTTTTGGAAAATTTGTGGTCTAATGCCTTATGTCTCCAGCAGACCACAAGCTCATAACCTTAAATGTCACATTTAATTACTGTTATGCAGTTGGTGAACTCCAATCACGGGTTTCTTCATTTACATACTTGAAAAGAAATTTACTGTATGCATAGTTTCACAGTTGGTAATCTATAAACCTTGTTCTTTGCACTGGCATTTGAGCAGATGCATCAATAGGAAGAGTAACTATTGTCATAGACATGCAAGTTTATATTCCATCAGCTAATGCTTGGATGCTTTCAGTAAGAGAGTTATCAAAGCCACCAACAGCCATGAACATATCAATACATAACAAGAGGTATGTAAAACCAACAAATACACCATTTTATAATTTATGCATACTACCCTTTACATAGCTCCTACATGTTTTGTCATTATTATCTCACCATCTTCAGGGAGCTGACATCAACATTTCTTTAAAACAAGCAGCAATAAAGTAGGTCACAATATTCATACATAAGTTGTGGTATCAATAATGCAGAATTTTACAGGTTTTTGTTAATATAATAATACAATGTTGATACAAAGCAGAGATAATAAAAACAATAACAACAACAACAGTAATACAGCTTGTTTGTTACAATGGTCTACACTGTGCTTAAATTTTTGTCTACGAACATTTATTCTTCCTTGATCCAAATTGGATCCCATCCTGTAAAATAAGAATGATATTCTTAAGTTATGTACAAAAACCATCTTTAGGTATGTTAAACATGACAGGTTTCACATCTGTACTAACACTGTATGGTGTGTACTGCATGGTATGTGGGGGGTGACTGTGGGTGGTGTTGTGTATTGTTCTTGGTGTATTGATTGGAACCGTGTACATGCGTCGTGTTACTGTTATTTTAACGTAAAACCTGTAAAATTATGCGCTACTGATACAACAACATATGTATGCTTATTACGGACTATTTTATTGCTGAATGTTTTAAAGAAATTCTGGTGTCAGCTCCCTGAAGACGGCAAGATTAATAAAGCCTATACATGTATAAGCTACGTAAAAGACAGTATGCATAAATTACAGAATAGTGCATTTGTTGGAGTTACATCAGCTTTTCATTTTGTCATAATGCAGAGAATAGACAATGTAAAGGTGACATCACAAGACAGTCAAAATACAGGACAAGAATAAATCAATTTTATTCCAATCACTAACCTGCACTGGTTAACCGGTATCTTTGTTTCTTTAGCCAAATAAGCCGGATACAACTCTCCAGAAATGAAGCAGCATAATTGCAAGACTTAACCACACAGGCAATGACACTTTCAACACGTTAATTAATTATAACCCACAAATTAACCATAATATAAGAAACACGGCACAGCCCTACTGCATGTTAGTTTTATGGTATAGTAATTTAAAATTATCACATTATATAATTCTATAAAATTTGAATCCATAATCACTTTCGGCACCAGTTTTCACTTATGTAACAATCTACAAAAGCACAATGTGTAACACGACCACATTAAACATACTCTGGGAAATAAAAATTTCCCACATTCTGTTGTAAACAGATTTGCACTTTTGGTTATGTTCTTCATTACCAAAACAGGAGTTTTACCGGAACTCAAACTGAAAATACCAAACGTGTTCCATACAAAACAATGCTTTGTGCAAACAAACTGCATGTATATACACAATGCCCACAAAACATTCGAATGGTATGATTCTAGTTGTTGGTGTGTTCTCAACAACACGAACATTAAACCAGTAGAAATAATGCATTCAAAAACACATTACTTTGGGGATCAACTTAGCTCGATACATGACCGTGTATTACTGTATATGTGCAACACCATCCACAACAGCATATTACATATGATTAAAAACTACAGCACATTATATTTCAAACGTAATGTATAGTGACAATATTCCGACCTCGGTATGTGACAAAAGAGGAATTCCACTCAGCCGGGGTACGCAGAAACCATATAAACTTCAAGAGCCATTAACAGTACCTAACCTTGTTAACTACTTCAGTACATTAGGTGAATTAGCACTAGAAACTAGAATCATCGCCCCAGACACGTATGCATTTACATTATTAACTATCTAAAATTATGTTCAGGTATTTACATTTAAGTAATTATTTTTCAGCCATGTGTATTTCTAGCACCTCTTCTTGCCTGTGCAGAGACATTTTACCGCACTCCCATGCAGACACAATGCTCTTATCCGTGGCCAGGAACGAGAATCTGCTGACCTCTGGTGACATTAATAATCACTAAATAGTATTGAAATTTGCACCTTGTAAAATGCGTTGAAACTGTGTAATACCGTGCTGCCATCTATGCCGCCGTGACAAGACAAATCATTTGTTGACGGGAAGCACTTCTGCCCGCAGCCGAACTTTGAGCGCAGTGGTGCTTTAAGTGTGGATGAATCTATATGTATGTACGTGCTTCTTCTGTGTGTATATACATTTATGCATGCATAAGCGCAAAAGAGCCTTTGTCGGACAACAAATTTAAATACGTAATGCGCTCTATAACATGCCATGACACGTTTTGAGAGTGTGCAAGCTTATGGGCGAGCACAACCGCAAGGAACTTGAAAACCAACGCACCATCAACTTCCATATAGAGTGAAGACGCATAAGTGGATTTTGCCGCGCACGCCGAGAAAATTGCACCCAACCGCAATGCCCCTCGAAGACTACGCACCTTAGCTCCCAGGAAACTAAATAAGGTTGCATTGTACAGTAGTTGACTAATTTCCTGTGTGATAATTTTTGCATTGTTCACAAGTCACGTAAGGTCCATGAAGCCACAAAGTTTGCTTTTGAACAGTTAAATTAGCACCAGCGAAGCCTCTTTGACAAGACACACCTAGAGGGAGAGTGGATTAGGCGTGGGAAAGAATTTCACATGACCTGATTTTTTAATTAAAATTAACAATAAAATCACAATAGGGAGTAGGCTAATTAAGGCAACAAGAATAATACATTATGACCTTTGCTGTTTACAAGTTACGTGAGTTCTAATATTGCATAACTATCAACTGCATTTAACTCTTAGGTGGGGTAACTACAGTCAATAAGATAAGTAATATATGTCTAATAATGATGTTTTATTATAGATAAAAATCTACATGTTTCGGCCAAAAGTGGCCATCATCAGGTTTTATCCGAAATTATATTCTAAAAAAGAGAGCGCCACTGCATATCGATATTGAGATCTCATCATCTACAGGTCGGGCAAAGTTTTTTCTTTTTTAGTTATGGTCTCATAACTAAAAAAGAAAAAAAACTTTGCCCGACACGTAGATGATGAGATCTCAATATCGATATGCAGTAGCACTCTGTTTTTTAGAATATAATTTCGGATAAAACCTGATGATGGCCACTTTTGGCCGAACATGTAGATTTTTATGTATAATAAAACATTATTAGACATACTTTAGTTGTCTTATTTACTGTAGTTACACCACCTAACAGTTACTACTCACAATGGGGATGGCACGCCTAAAAAAAAAAAAAAAGCATTTAACTGACATAACCCCACAGAGGTAGAATTTCTCTTGCAGGTGTTAAGGAAGACAGCAGCCCTAGTGATCACAAGCAGCAGGTACTTCATAAAGGATGTCAGCCAAATGACTTGGATCCTGCTGATATATGCATGCATCATGGAATACAGGAGGCAACAAACCTGAACTTTCTGACTTGAAGACTCACAGAAGGTTTATATGGTAAATTTTTATATAAAATTATGATGAGAAAAAGTGACAACACTTTTTTAACATGAAATGTTATATGCCGGAAATTATTAACATTTATTGTTTAGGGATGAAAACTCTGATGGCCAAAAAATGAGAACAACCTAATAAGTCATGCTGAATATAGGGTTCTTCACATTAGCTCACAATTGATAATAAATGAATACCACTTTTGCATTAAACCAAAGGGTTGTTTTTAATTAAATAATAATTTATTTGTAGCCACTGTATTATAAATTTGGTTAAATTCATATTATTTGCTATATCATTGACAAAGAGAAGGAACTGAAAGTCATGTAACAAATACAAGTGTACAAGCAACATAACTAATACTGACGTACAATGTCGAGCTTAATGTAACTTCCCAAAATTGTAACATGCAAATGTTTCAGCCTTCCCTGACACAACACAATCTAAATGCATACACACACACAAAGAATACATTACATCAAACATTTTGAACCAACTAGTTATGATTCTCACCAGAAACACGTACACATCACAGTATATTTGCATCAACCAAACTTTATGAACTGTACTGTGCCCACATTCTGATTACTCAATATGTGAAATATTACCCAATTTAGAATTGGGTATTGTATATTTATGACAAGATATATCATGGTCACACATTACACATGGTATTTTAGCAGTATTAATACAATAAGCATATCAATTTGATACACATAACCTACTTTAAAAGTGATGTACGTCGTTCGTAGCCTGCTCTCGCACAGGATACTACTGGTGATATGATCGTGTGATGACTATCCCACATGAAGATGACGACACGAAAGACTGTGCACAATGGAGGCGATCCACTCAGATCATCTGCACTGCTTCAGTGTGAGCACATCGCAAATTGTAAGAGTATGTACATGTCGTAAAACATAGCGGGAACAATACAGTAGCACCGCCCAGGAAAGTCATCCTCAATTATATTTCAGGAAAAAGTTATCTTACACCATTAATTTAATCACTCCCTGACGTTTTTCCAAACTAAACAAAATTCTGTTCATATAAAACAGAGTAACAGTACTTTCACACAATGCACACAGCTCGCGTTCCAACTTCACACAACCAGTGCAGAACATCATATGCGGTAGTACACAGATTTGTTCTCCTAAGATGGGCATAATGATGTCAGAAACATGTTGAGATAGAAGTTTGACAATAAACAGCAGATTAGTTGCATCTTGTTGGCTTCTCTCTCTTCGCCCTACAAAACAGTGTTCCCCACCAGCTGAACAGTGCTTCCACATTCACGCCTACACAACCAAGCACAGCACTGTAAATCTCATGATATTCCTTTGTGACACAGATCATATATCTGTAACATTACTTAGGAATGAGTGATAAACACAGTATGCTGAGTTGTCATTGTATCATATATGGCCATCATGAAAATATAATGTCGTTTTCAGTGGGCGGGGTCCTGCTTAATTAATACATGGGGTTGAGTCATATTGCAAGTTAATGATATTGCCACAGCTACCTTCAGTGTGAAAGCCTCCTTAGACTAAAGTTGTAGACTCTTCCATTGTGCTTACATTGATCCAAGGTCCAACTAAAAATGGAAGATATTTCTGGGCAACACAGTTGCCATCATCCAAGAATACACATCTTCAAACTTGAAACATGTGCTGTCTCAGTCCAATCCTGCCAATTTAATATCGCAAGGAACTGAACTTGCAACTCTTTCATTATTAGCAGTGTGGTGGAAGGGACCACAATGGCAATTACAAGAGCCATCAACTTGGCCCAACTTAGAAATCAGTACTTCTAAAGATAATCTTGAAGTATGAAATGTACATGTTCAAGAAGACGTTACACAAACATTCTCCAAGCTATCAAACTCATCCCTCGTCAAGGGAAACCTAAGACTATCTACTATGACAGTGGCACCAATTCCCAGGGTACATGAAACCAAAGACTTGAAGTGTACAACAAGATTCAGTGTTTCCCACAGAAGGAAAGGATCCAGAACTTCTTGGCCAGTGCTGGATGTGAATTGAAGTTCATTCCCCGAATGGACCCCACTTCAGAGGCTAATGGGAAGCAGCTGTGATATCCACACCACTTATGCCATTCATTAGGAATACAAATGCCATCTATGAAGAACTATGTACACTGCTGTCTGAGAAAGAGGCACGCTTTAATTCCAGACCTTTCTGTGCCTTATCTGAAGGCAGGGTTACACGGGAGAGTAAACTTTCATGAGTCCTATCGAGAGCATTTAGCGGCAATGTTTATTCATGAGAGTAAATCCTGGCTAGCGGCCTCTCTGCGATCGCTCGAGAGCACTGGAACTGCGAGAGTACAAAGTTTCCGTATACATGTGAGAGTGAACTTCTGCTGGTCAGAGAGCAAGAACATGGCAGCGGTCATGTCAGCTTATTGTGAACAGGTGGGAACAAAGTGAGAAAGTTCACTAACCATTAATTAGACATCACTCGCTTGCAGGAAGCTAAGCTAGCAGCTGCCGTTTATGTAGCATTAGTGATTAATAAGAGAAGGAAAGTGAAAAAAAAAGTGCTGGGTTAAGAACTGGGTAAGAAGATGTGACTGACAGGGGGCATACACACAGTTGATAAGTGAACTGCAGCTTGAAGATGTTCAGCAGTTTAGAAATTTTACAATAATGTCAATTGTGGAAGTTCAGAGCCATGTGAACATGCTGAGCCCCAAGATTGGCAAGCAGGATACACCCATGAGAAACGCGATTTCAGTGGAGGAAAGTGTGATAGTAACACTTCTGGCAACAACCAAGTAATAAACACAGTGTTAATTTGCTGTCATTGTAATTGAATGTCGGCTCTGATGATTTTCAGTTTTTAATGAATTAATTACATGTTCCAGGTGATTTATACTGCAGTCTGCAGCGCTTACTTCGCATACCTGCGTGTACAGTCGGAATTATAGTAAAGGAAGTATGCGAGCCCTTTGGGACATTCTAAAGGATGAATATCTGAAAGTAATACAAATAGAAATGCGGCAGTTTCATGACTGCACATTTCCATTAACCACTGTTTTCAGTACATTTGTTCGAGTAGAACACAGTAACAGAAAATTACAACATAGAGAGACAGGAAGAGTAGGCCTACTTTAAGGAAAATAGGTACCATCTGTACTTCTAAATGAACAAGGAAGGAATAGAAAAAGGTTGCTCATGTCTTTTAACATACTTCAGGACAATATAAATGCTATTTCATGTTTAAAGAATTCATTTCCTGAAATCTACTTAAGTTCAGTTAAAAAGCTGAATATGTTTTCCCATCACCCATCATGTTGTGACAAAAAAATGCAGTATAAATCTTGTCCATCCGAAATTATTCACCTATTAGGCTGCATTAGCAATCCTTTGGATTGGTAAAACCGTTGTAAAGATATAAACTAACTATTATGAAAAATTAATGGCCTCTTTCACTATTATCTGATTTTATAAAACATTTGAGGAGGTTAAATGTGCAGCATTTATTGAGAAGTGTTTAGGAACATAATGCAGATACCTACAAGATATTTGTAGATTTTAGATAGGCACATGATTGCAGAACTGAAGTTTGTAAAATTCACCATAAGGTACATGTAAAGACATTATTGTCACAAGACAAGGGGTAAAGAAGGGTGATGGACTGCCTCCACTTTTTTTGGTTTAGCACTGTTGAACATGTGATAAGACAGGCTAACACAGAACAAATAATACAATAGCATATGTATTAAATCATCTCAGGTGATGCCATGTCCTGCACAGCATCAGCCAAAGAAACCACAGCCACAACAACAGGACTGCTGATAAATAGAACTGAAACAGCAGTGGTTATTCAATAGTTGTGGACACAGAATTTTTTTACAAACGTGATATTTGGAGGAGGACTTTCTATCTGGGTTAGAGTGGAGATGAGTTCCATAAAGTAAAATAATAATTAATCTGGTAAATAAAACCTGCTTCTCATCTCAGCCAGTGTTATAAGAACAAAAATATATTATAATAATAATAATAATAATTAGAAGATATATACTCAAAGAATGCTTCACAGAGCTGTTTGTCAGTAACAGACATTTCAGCATGAAGATGAATAACCATTTTCATCTTCATATGCAGCTATAGTTTTGTGACTGTGGTGAGCAGGCCTGTCATAGTGTTGTAAGATGTCAATGTTCAACAATTTTCATTGTATCTCTTGAGGTATTCCGATACTTGTTTTTCAGTCACATGTAAGTCATAAGGGAAGTGAAACCAACAGTATAACACATGGAATGAATATACGAGGTCTGTTAGAAAAGTATCCGACCTTTGGCTGGGAAAAAGAAACTGGTTTACTTGGAGCGTTGGACACCTAATCACCCTCAAAGTAGTTCCCTTGGGACTCCACACACTTCTCCCAGCGGTGCCGCCATTGTTGGAAGCATGCCGAAAAAGCCTCTTTCGGAA
>Ga0131853_10018897_pt1 | contig 12538 bp, 6 predicted proteins | sample TergutLab28metaG_FD_92764 | JGI IMG/M metagenome (GOLD analysis project Ga0131853, IMG submission 92764) | Labiotermes labralis P1 segment gut microbial communities from Petit-Saut dam, French Guiana - Lab288 P1 (version 2) (version 2) | ecosystem: Host-associated > Arthropoda: Insects >...
GTCTGCTTTTACTGGATATGTCTCTTTTTTTTTTTTTTTTTTTTTTGCGTTGGGTATGTGCTGGGGGAGGGGGGGGGGGGGGGGGGGGGGGCGAGGTCAATGCATACATTTATAAACAAAACAAACACGCAAATACTTGGAGTGAACACCGCTAAATGGAAAGTTCTTCCGACCTACGGACTGATAAACACAGGACTGCTGGTAAACAAGACAAGAGAGATAAGCTGCTGTGTTACGGTCGATCTTCACAGGACAAATAAAGCACAACCGTTATCACAACACGACTAACCCAAGGAGGTATGCGGCTGAAGTGTTAACTCGATGACGCTGTCCATTGCTAAAGGTTGGTACACACTTCTAACGTTAGCGCGTACCGTAAGGACGTAACGCTGCAAGTGACTGACACGATACGGAATTACGAGCTGAACTTTCGCCCCGTGCCTCATGGCGTAACAGTATCCTGCGAGCGTTATACCTTGGGGTTCCCAGTTTGCTACGGGAGCCCGAGCGATGTCTTTGCAGCTAGCAGCGGCTTCGTACATATATATAAATATATATACACTAAAATAAATGAAATTATATATAAGATGAAAACTTACCAATAAATAGATTTATTGGTAATTATTCATCTTATATGTATAAAATTCTATTTTAAGGTAAGGAATATGTATATAAAGCATGTAATCCAACAATCCTAAACATATCTATAAATTAAATAAAAGATAAGTTTAGGATTGTTGGATTACAGGCCCAAAATTATTTATACAGTTTGTGGTTACATACACACACACACACACACACATATATATATATATATACATATATATATATATATATATAATGCTTTAAAGAAAAAGAGAAAAGAGTGGCGGTGGTGGCAAAGGCAATTCTACACAAGCAGGGAAGTGTACAGCGGTTCAAGTTTGCTGGCAGACTTGAATTTTCAGCCGGTCAGTGGGTTATATAAGAATTTCACCATAACGTCTCCCAGTGAATTTGCATTTTTAATTAATTTTATTGGAGAAATAATCCGGAAAAAGGACACAGCGTTTAGGAAAGCCATTTCTGTTCAAGAAAGATTGGCACTGACGCACTCACCGACGGGTCTGTTCTTTTCCCGGTTCTTCATACGCATCTTGCTTTCTAATTTTGTTAAAATGCATTGGGTGTTTTGGGTCCCAAATTATTTCTTTTCTTTTATAAAGTTCGATAAATTCTATGACACTTTCCTGAGTCCACTCCATTTCACAATTACCAAAATACTCAGCAAACCGCATAGCACTATAGATTCGCACCACTATTCAAGACGGAAGCATCATGAATAGAGAGAAGGGGAAAGGAGCGGACGGTGGTGACGTGTCACGTTGCACGTCCAGATCTGCTCAAGCCTTAACCGTATCATCCCTTTGATGCGACGGCCAAATACCGACTGCACACCGAACATGCCCGTAAAGTTACCGCGCAACCAACTTTTGATACGTTACGTGGTCACGAGTCTCGTCCACACTGTCGCGATATGGCGTTACGATACGCGGTAACGTTACAAGTGTGGACCCACCTTAAGATGACAGTGGTTACTGTCGGTGGTAGATGAATGAAATGTGAGTACGGAACTTGAGTGGAATGATAACGGCAGGGCAAAACCGAAGTGTTTGGAGAAAAGACTGTCCCTGTGCCACATACATGGACTACTCCGGGATAAACCCAGGCCTCCACGGTGAAAAGGCCAGCGACTAACCGCCTGAACCAGCACTGTCAATTACAAACTTATCATTACCAGTACAACCGATACACTACGAAGAACCATATACATAGGCTTACCATACGTGCCGGTTTGTTGGTCCTGCACCGGCCGGTTTGTCATTTTGTCCCGGTCATAACAAAAATACGTAAGTCAGAAGAAATAAAAAAGGTAAAGGAAATATAAACAGAAGGAATGATCTTCATGTATTTTCATACTGCCTGCTGATGACTTACAGATGACTGCCCCATTTCTCTATTTTTCTTATGTAACCATGGGTTACACGAAGATAGTCTGCTTTGCATGTTACACATAAACTGAATCCAAATCGAGGGCTGAAGTCCCACTCCTTAATTCGGATAAGGACAAAAAGAAACATGACAAGAAAGACATAAGTAACAGATCTTAATTACAAGTTTCAAGCGATAGTTGGATGTTAAATTAAAAAATAGAAACAAATGTGAATTATGAGATTTAAGGTTCTAACAGAGGTAATGCTGAGAACTGTCTTCTGGGATGTGACATTGTGTCACTGCGTGGGACACAGCGCCACATAGCAGCCACACCTGAATCCTCAAACTGGAACTGTTTCCACAGTTCTGTTCAGAATAACAAATCATTACTTCGGTCCTATAGAAACTTAGATATCTGTCATAAAAAGAAAGAAACAAGGGAACCGAAGTACAGTAATCTGAACAGACAATGATTCTGAAAATAAAGGTGCTACGCTTTCACGTTGTACGTAGCCAAAGACTAGCTACGGCCATGAAATGTGTGCAAGGTTTTGCCGCGCGAAGAACATGAAACTGAAGAACATTCATTCCATCTGGATTATACGAACTCCGCAATGCTTTCCTCTCTGCAGAAAAACGTTGATGTTTCCACTAGCAGGTTAGCCAAATTACCTCAATGACTCACGAAAGCAAACGGAAACCAGTTCCCTTAATATACAGCTACACCTGACAATGAATCAACCTTACTCAAATAGCCTTCAATTTACCGTTTTCTCCGTCAGCAGTCAGGACCACAACAGAACTGTCACAATGCAAGGCTGGGTAACTACGAAATGAGCGAACATTCGCATTTTGGCCCGTTATTGAAGGACGACGGTAGTATACAGAGTTCAGTGATAGGATAACTGATGAATCATAAACTGCTAAGGATTTGGATGGAAATCGTCATCACGCAATCGAGACACTGTTATCAGGATTTACCTGGAAAGACTGAGGAAAACAGCACAAATCCCAGTCGGAATAATTGATGTCCCGGCCGCGATTCTAACCATGCATTCTAACCATGCATTCCCCACTACAATTCTAGAGTGTTTTCTAACGCTACGTCACCCTGCTTGGTTTCAAACACTAACAGCAAGAACATCTAAAAGTGCTAGCTTTTTCATGGGGCCTACATAATTTGGTGAAGTATAGTAATCGCAAAGTAGCAGCAGAAATGTTGGTTAAAATATTAATTTCGGGGTCCAGAGAGGCTAGGATGAGGCATACATGAAATGCATACAGAAGTTTAGTTGAGTAACCTCTTCGGAAAAGATTACTCAGAAGACCAGGATGGAAGGACAGCACCTTTAACGAGTAGGGTCGAGCGGCAATGGTGACTTGACTGCTCCTGGCTCAGCAGATTCCGATCAATGTCGTAATCAAAATGTTGGGAACTTCATGATCTGCTGACATGATTTTGCCGGTTTCGTTGTTCATATGACTGCCTACTGCAACCCTTTATGTACTCGCTCCACAACGGGTTTTAATGCGTAACTTCAAATTCGCATTTTGAGGACACAATGTGTTTAAGACACCGGGTTCGAATTACTAACAATGTTGGGAAACACGCATATATATTATATTCATAAGTGTGAAATGATTCCAGGCATTTATCGACTTTCAGGCTGCCTGTAAAACTTTTCTCCAGACTTTCGGGGTCAATAAAACAGTATTATCCAACACCACCTCCACCCTCCAAAAAAAGGCCTATCCCGGAAATGTCTTATAACCTAATAATCCATTAACAGTGAGGCTTGGAATTCGTGTAAATAATATACGAAAATCCATTAAAACCCCACACAAACACAACGTACCTCAATTACAAGGATCTATCTACTGCTCAGTAATAATGCACAGTGTGCGCCCGAGTGTACAGAAGGTACACAGTTCCAGCTGCTCAACAGCGACATAAACATAACACAACAAAAAAAGGCAGCAATACGACTTATAATTAGGGTTGTTAATCAAAATAAAATTTCGTATCGATATCGGAGGTGGTCATATCGATGCCAAACCACTTATCAGCGTACAAAACTTCAACTGCTCAAGAATCTAATTACTTAACTTCAGTCACAAACATCATACTCTGCCACTCTACGGGTACTGCAAACTGCCACACACAAAACCACATTGCAGTTTCCGGTTACACCACTAGTGAAAACGTTCAGCTTAGATATCAGTGACAGACAATATTAGGTATTGCAATATCGGCTGCCTACACTTATCTTTCCCCTTCGCTGAAACGTAATAAAATATTTTATGCTATTCCAAACGTTTTCTTCGTAAATACTAAAATGACACCAAATAACTCATGCGGTATATCGACTTGTTAAATTTATATGGATACCGAACATTTATCAACGATATTGCATATCGATCTATCGATATCAAATGACATCCACAGTAATGACGTTCGTGCTCTCCAAGATAAACAACGTCCGAACGTGAAATGACCACTCAATTCCAGCTACTGCAGACTAAACCTTCATACTTGAGAGAGAATAAGCTAAAAGAGGCGTTTAAAAGTACGACTAAACGGTTACATGGCTGTTTAAATGAGCTGTAGCTTCCGGGAAAATCACGTAGTTAGCCCCAGCCCAGAAGTGGAAGACAGCATGCCACGTAGATTATGTTCTAGTTGTGCCGTCATGCCCGTCCTGGCAACAATTTACACTCTGAGAATTCTAAACTTGAATCAGAAGCACAAAGGATCACTTCTCGTGAGAAATGTTGCTGTTGGGATGCCAAGACAAACGTACAAATACTCTAATACACTAAATATTTAATTGGCACTTGTTTATCGTTTACCATATCCAGAAGCATCACTTATTTTGCACATTTACAATTTCAGCACACAGCTGACTTTTCCTTATTTATTCTGCAGAATTATAATCTAAAATCGAAATATCAACAAATAAAACATTGACGATTCCAAGTTCTCTCGGATGTGGCGTCATCTCGACCGGCAGTCGCCATGACTGAAGAGCCTGTCATCTGCATTAGAACAGGCCAAAAAGCACATTGTTCTAGCACACGCGCAAGTTGTCTATTTAGTCAGTTCAGCAGCTTTAGTTTAATTTTACGCAATTTAGTAATCCACTGCTGTAGAACCTATTATCTCCACTACTAAAGATTTCGACTGCCATAAATCTATCAGGCACCTAAAAAATTCGCATCCTCGCAAATAATTCGTCATTTGCTCTATAAATACAAAGAAATCACACACCTTCACTCTTCGTTAAACACAAACGAAGTATACCGTCAAACACGACACTTTCGCGCTATACACAACACTCTGCTACATATTTCGGTTCATCGGGGCCATCATCGAGCATCTCTGTTATTAAAGTTTAAAAACACAAATACATTTTGCAAATGCAATTTTTCATATTGCAAAATGTACTTATGTGGTGTAACTTACGTGTGTCTGGAGAATAATGTAGTATCGTGCAGTATAATATGGTATACTGTAGTATAGTATAGTACAGTATAGCATAGTATAGTACAGTACAGTAGTACAGCATAGTATAGGAGACGTCATACGTATGCCACATTAATATGAAGTATTTACAGAGGTTTCACTTGTTACTTTTCAGATACTAATATTCATAAACAAATAAGCTACACGAAGACTAAAATACACGCAGAAATTTATATATCTACAATCGTAAGAATTCTAACTTATGGTTTCTATATGTATTACAATAACATACTACAAAACGCTCTTCAACTGTTAATTTTTTATTTTTCGAAAATTTAAGGCGAAAGAAAGCAAACCATTTAGGGGATCAGCTTCATAAGAAACACAAGAATTCTGTGTGAAAAAAAAACTTGAAGATATGAAGCTACAGAATCTAACATTTCAAAGCAGGGAGCCTGTAGGCAGAAGTAATGGCCATATTTCAGCAACACTTTTAGTAAAATATTTATACAGTTTTGGCTACTTTACAATATAAATCGCTTTGGAAACCCGGCATTTTAAATCGAATGTTGCTTGTAAAGAATGAGATCTCACCCTATTCTCGAGTTGATGTTAATATAAAGCCGGTTAGAAACTTCTGTCTACACATTAATCAAATCTCCTCGTTCACGAATCAGGTTTTATTTAAAGAAAACAGCCCGAGTAAATGAGGTATTAATAACAAAGAACATATATTTGGAAAAGTACGTAAACAACGTTAAATACGCCACGTTCAGTACAAACTCTGGCACGCTGCTCAACCAAGAGATCATATTCACCAGCACAATAGACTATTTAGGAACCAGGTACAACGGCAGTGCTATTCAAAACATCGCACTGTGTCATCAACATGGCTGTTGGAAACATTCCATCTTATTCACATCACACCTGGACGTTTAGCTCATAAACATCTGCCATGCTGACAAAGCCAGTAACTGCATTCAAACAATACTATTCTACATCATATTATTAATTACTACACTTCCTTTATGTATTATCTGCACTCAATGCGAGTCTGTGTCGGAATGCTGACTGAATACCCAAAACGAAGAGACAACTTGGGAAATGGAAGCGCAAAAGCGCGGACAAGATTAAAATTGGTCTTAGAGAAAATGGGGCTGTGGTTCGGGCTGGATTCATCAGGCTCAGGACATTACGCCTTACAATTACGCACTTCTCATTCGTCAATGTCCTCGACAAAACGAAGAAAACTCTAGTCTCTACGTCAATTCGTTTGACACTTTCTTCTGTCTGACTTCATTCGTTTGGAATGTCGAACTGACATTCACTCTTCGTGCACATCACTATTAAGTAAACTCTACATTCATAACCAGCCAGCGGAAACGATTAGGGTTCCGGCACACAATTACAGGGATCTAAACGCAGTGGGAGGACCATATTAATAATATAGTACATGAGGGAAAGGTGACAAATTTGTTTTTCTAATTACAGACAGTACAAATTTAGATCTATTTCTTTCATGTACCTCACCACTTACTTATTTTCTTTCTTTCTTACTTACTTACTTACATACTCGATGGAGCAGAGTCCTTCTTGAGAAGCTAACCTGTTCTCAGGTAGTCACGGAACTCTCCGCATTTTATGGAACCTGAAGGTTCATTACCACTTTTACAAGCGTCCGCCACCTGTCCCTGTCCTCATCCAGATCGATCCACTCCTTGCTCCCACATCCCACTTCCTGAAGATATGATTCTCCCATCTACATCTGGGTCTTCCAAGTAGTCTCTTTCCCTTAGGTTTCCCCACTAAACGCCTGTACACACCTCTCCTCCCCCCATACGTACTACATGCCCCTCCCATCTCATTCCTCTCGATTTGATCGCCCGAACAATACTTGGTGAGAAGTACAGATCATGGAACTCCCCATTATGTAGTTTTACTCACCCCCCTCTTACCCTCGTCCCTCTTAGGCTCAAATATTCCCCTCAGCCCCCTATTCTCAAACACCCTCAGCCTACGTTCCTCCCTCAATGTGGCGATCAAGATTCACACCCATACATAACAACAAGTAATATGATAGTCTGCATACCTTAATCTTTACAGTTTTGGACAGCAAACTTGAAAACAAAAGATTATGCACCGAATGATAGCAAGCATTCCCTGACTTCAGTCTGCTCTTAATTTCTTCCCGAACAGAATTTTAATTTTTTAACGGGATTTTTACTGGGTACATTTGTCACACACATATATGGCATTTGCGCAAGATTCACGAAGCCACTTTTTGCAGACAATGCACTTAAATCCAGGTCCACTCTTTATCACAGCAGTTAATTTTCCAAACCACGTCGTCAGTATTGTCGTTTTCCATGGTTCGAGCATTACAGCGGGATTTCTGCCTTGGAGCATTTGTTTTCTGCCGAGTTCTTGGCTGGTTAACCTCTTCCCGGTCTGTCGGCATTACAGTTGTCCTTTTTCAGCAGTATGACAGCAGATGCAAAGTAAGAAGAGCGACAATAGCTTTAAAAAAAACCATTCAAGAGCGTCTTCCTTTGATTGAGGCAATAAGGTGGATGCACGTCCATTTGATTCAGCTCTTGACAGACAGCAGTTACATAACATGTAGGACAGTTCTGCAGTGTGTGAGCAGATGATGAATCCAAACAGCCTCAAACACGGAAAAACTTCAAATACACAGTGAGTACTAAACCTGGTAGAGCTTTCTGTCAAGCTTCCTTCATTAATGGTGGCAAAGTGTCCTTGCTACTTCTTGCGTGGGTGAGTTGTGTCCACACGCGCAGTGTCTTGGAGGAAAAAACATTCAGAGATATAAAGAAATACCGATCTGGGGCTGAAAGTAGTTAGCAGATTGACAAGTCAAAGAGACAAATACAACATAGTTTTCCTGAACCAGATTTAACACAGCTCGGTAGGTGCAATACGCAGCAGCGCCACCATTGTTCCTTGCTGTTAACGTGGGATAAAATGTTCTCTCTACATCGCATGAGTGCAGCAATGTTGACATATGAGGACTCTGCATTCACGAATACTTTAGCTCCATCAAGCTATGAATCTTCACAATTCGGATTTTTGTTTTTACCTTTACTATGCTTGCTGCAGGTATAAGACAGCCTTCAGTATCGCAGCATGCTACAACAGACATTGCATCCTCCTCTCCTCCTCATGTCCTCTGCTCCAGGTTTGGAGAGCCTCTCGGTTATCACGATGTCAGGTCTAGGATTCTGAGTAAAGCCAAACCCATCCACAGTATACATATTATGTACTTATAAACACACACATACATACAAAACATACGGTGATATGAGCCCTACGTATCACCAGACGTTCAAGAATTTCTTTGCCGAGGCAGCGTGTTGAAAATATTAATAAACTGATTTTAGTTTTTAACTATTATGTAGGGCACCTGATATCTATTACACACCCATAAACTTTTCGGGCCTTATTTTGACTAAAGAACTCCGATGTTCCAGCGGTATCTTTCCAGTATGCTGGAGTCAGCAACCACATCCCGTAACTTAAAGTGACAGAGTTATAGCTGTGATCACGGAAAATGCGTTCCTTAGCACACGCGCTGCATATCAAATTATGTTGTGAAGCATAATTTTTTTACTGTAGTTGGTATTATGCTTTAAAGTGAGTTTACAATTATTTTCGGGTGTTCTTTTCTGCATCTACCTCGATTTTTAAGCTAGCAGACACCGCAAACCGATCACACATCTTCATCGGTGTATTTCGTGTAGTCTAAATGACGCCAGAAACCGGTAAACTATTAACACCACGCCGCCACGTGTTATCATGATCAAACCCTATAGGAAATAGTCGCCTTCCACATATTACCATCTTTCCCCGATTCACTAAATATAACCACAATACGTGTGTGTATGGCAGTGAACAGAATTCTGTTGATTTTGAACAGGAGTGAACAACATGCGGCACCATACGCAAGTATCTGCGGCCCTCGATCACCTGAACACTTTCAACCATACAATTTGTTAGTAAATAATGGCGTTCTAGTTAATTAAATCCCCCAATGTTGATATATGTAAACACAAGTGCGCCCCTCAGGCGAGTCGTTTAGAAGTATGTGGCCCTCCTGTGGGCTGAAGTTGGCCAGCCCTGGCTTAGAATAACGCCCGATGTCGGGCTCCTTGCGACGGAGCAACCCAACGTAGTGTCACGAAATGCAATGGCCTATTCGTGATAAAAGGTGAATGCAATAACGACAGTTCGTTCAGGAAATATTTGATCACGCTGGCAGCAATATAAGTTCAATTTAAATTGAATTCTGGTTACTACCACAGCCTGTCGCAATAAGGATGTAAGACCCAGATCTATTTTTTTTTTGTAATGACGATTTCAAAATGATGTCGAAGGAAGCGCTTGTGACAAATATGAGATATACCTGCCATACACGCATATTACTGAAGGAACTGAAGAAAACCACGAATTTAAGACTATATGGAATCGGTCTCCGGACCAAGTCGACTTTAATCTAGACCACCTGAATATGAAGCAAGAGTGCTAAGCAATCGACCACTATGTTCGGTAAATATGAAATTCATTCACAACTTAACCACATGCCACACCTGGCTCTCAAAGAGACTGCATACTCTTCCAGGCATCAAAAACGATGTACTACTGCACATTTATTCAACTACACAACTTAAGAAATTATCCCTTGCGGTACTTCGACGATTGGATTGCATATTTTCTTGCCAAGCAAGTATTTAATCCCATCAAGCAAATTCCTTCTTCAGAAGCTGGCTGGTCAAGAAACTCCCGCCTTTTATGTACCTTCGCAGTTCAATGACATTTTTACGTGAGTTCGCTACTGAAATAAATACTGATCTCGTTAAATATGTCCACGCCAGCATACCCTACTCCCTTAACATTCATTTTAATATCATCCACCCACGTATGCCACATTATGACAAGAATTCCCTTCACTTAGGCCTTTCAACTTGCACCCACTGTTGGTCTACTTGAGCTTCTGCAGAGATTTATTGTTTATTCTTTCTTGTAAATGGCCAATTTTCTACTAACAGGCACACTCGATGGTAAAGAAGACAATTGCGAATTGAAATGAACAAGACGTCAACATTCTTGGACATGATGCCTTAAGTAATGGTGTTAACGGTACCAACGTTTCGGTAGAGCTTACTACTTCCATATTCAAGGTACACCGAGAATTAACCTGGAGTATCCACAAGGACTAGGTTATAAACCCCGCGCACACACAATTTTAAAAAAGTATATCGTAAATAGAGGTATCACAGAATAAAACATCCATAGTATACACCACGTAATTTGGAGGTCCAGTACGAACTTCCGAAGACGCAAGAGCTCCAAGTGCTAAATTACAATGACACACAAAGTGTACAGATGGCAGGGATTCGAAGCAGCTGTTCAGAATAAAGAGTTTAAAAGTATAATCTGTTGGGGTAAGTAACACATGCCTACCCCACTGATTGCAGATGAACGGACAATAGCAACCGTTCGCCAACCACTGCAGAGGCGTTTCAGAAAATATCCCTTTTGAGTACTCATCCTTTGTATCGCTGTATACCAGACAGGCCAGGACGGAAAATAAAATCGCGGTAAGCAGTCGATCACGACACAGGCCTGCCAACCCAAAGACACACATTCTTATTTGACAAATTATTACTCAACTCGTCAAATTCCCAGATTTGACAGGATCGTTACGTTCTTTCACCGCCCACCACTGGTCTCAATTCTTAACCAAATCACCACACCTTTTGGCAGTAACGTGATCCAACTGCGTCCATGTCCCCCTAATGGTCTCTTTCTCTGCAGTTTCCAAATCAACATTTTGTACTTCTTATATATTACACGAGGTTACAAGATAAACTCATCTCATCCCCCTTGTTTTAAACAGCCTCACATTTCTCCGTTCGCCTGCTACGTCCCCCCCCCCACTTTCAGCAGTATATTCTCGAACAACTTTTATCTCTGGTATTTCCCTACAAGACCACGTACAATAGTGACGTAACACAAGTGCTGAAACGCTAATTATGTATGCAGGTATGTAGGAATGTGTGTGTGTGTATGTGTGTAGACGAAAGTCCGTTTGTTTTAGATAAGAAACGGGTAGATAAAACTTTTCCGAACTGATAAGATGTACGTTTCGCAAAGAATGCAGTCTTTTGGGTGTGATACCTTGTGATATGCTAAAATGTGGGCGTTTATCGCATCTCACACCATCATGAACAAGAAACAGAGAAAAATACGGAACTGATAAACTGCAGGAATTAGAAACTTTTTTTTTAAGAAACCGGCAACTCTTCCATTGGCCAAATTTAATTGCAAGCAACAAAAACTTTTACAGTATGGTAATTTAATGGACAGTATTTAAACGAAACAGCTGAAACCATGTGTGCTAGGAAATTAGAAGGATTCAAAAACATAAGCTTCAGTAAAACCCCGAAGCTGAACGTATAACACAGTAAAATGTTTCAAGCTTGCTCGATAGCAATGGAGGAGAACACATATTTCTATGTTAAAGACACTGCTCAGTTGGCAGTAACTAAACATGGTTGTAACTGCGGACCCTTAGAATTAATTCCTACACAAGAAACTACTACTGGATACATTTTTAGTGAGGGACACAATTTCTGCAAGACAGGTATTAAAAAGGGCCTTTGGGAAAGACAAATATGACACCTAGTAGCAACAAGAGTCCTTCGTGCCAGAACCACATTTTGAAACGACTGTGTCAACTGTTAACTCTATTCGTGCCCGAAAATTACATAATCGAAATTCAGCTCCTCTATTCTCGATATACACAGTAAATATGAATATTTGTCATATTATACTGCATTTCTATGGCTATTTGACCACAAGTTGTTGAAAGCATTTTATGATTTCATGAGTTTAAATTATCTTTTGTCTTACCGTTTGCTATCTTAAAACACTAAAATAATACCACACAGAACTATGACTTTGCCTATTGCACTGCTACCCCCCCCCCCCCCCCCCCCCCCCCCCCTCCCCCTTTCTTTCCCCCCCCAAAAAAAAAAAACCACCCGCGGGCTCTTCCCGCAGAACCACCCAACACCACCCCCA
>Ga0131853_10018898_pt1 | contig 12538 bp, 10 predicted proteins | sample TergutLab28metaG_FD_92764 | JGI IMG/M metagenome (GOLD analysis project Ga0131853, IMG submission 92764) | Labiotermes labralis P1 segment gut microbial communities from Petit-Saut dam, French Guiana - Lab288 P1 (version 2) (version 2) | ecosystem: Host-associated > Arthropoda: Insects >...
GACCGGCGTTGGTAATGGTTTGCACAAACGCGGATACCGCGAAAAATCTAACCAAGCGCCAATGAAGGAAACCATGGCCGCCGCGTTAATTGACTTGGCACGTTACAACGGCAAAAAAACCTTTCTGGATCCATGTTGCGGCTCGGGGACATTCCCCATAGAGGCTGCTCTTTTGGCAAAAAATATTGCGCCGGGTATCAACCGCACATTTGTATGCGAAAAATGGGAACAAATCCCCAAATCTGTTTGGAAAGATGCCCGTTCTGCTGCTTACGCCGCAATGAAAACGGATTACGAACCGCAAATTTTTGCCGCCGACATAGACCCGGATGCCATAGAACTGGCAAAAGCAAATGCCGAACTTGCTGGTGTAGATGACTGCATTCACTTTGAATTGCGCGCGGTAAAAGATACGGTTTTGCCATCGGAAACAGGCATAGCCATCGTAAACCCGCCTTATGGCGAACGCTTGGGGCAAATTAAAGAGGCCGAACGCCTGTATGCCGACTTGGGTAATGTGTTTAACTCCACAAAATGGAATGTATATGTGATTACCCCTGACGAATTTTTTGAATCCTCTTATAAAAAAAGAGCCCGCGCAAAACGCAAACTATTTAATGGGATGATAAAGACGGATTATTATCAGTATTTTTAGAGAGGGGTTTTTGGGCCATGGTTAAAGAAAAATTCATCCAGGCATTGCAAAATAATTCGCATGACGAGTTAAGTGCCATTCCCAAAAGCGACTTGCACAGCCATGCAGGGCGTGGTGGCCGTCTTTCATATTTTGAGGATAAGTTGGGCGTAAAGCTACCCCGGTTGGTTGAACCGCTTAGCTCTGTGCCGGAAATGGATAAATGGTTTAACGACAACATCAAATGTCATTTTCCCGACAAAAATGGCTGGATACCAAGACTGGCTGCGGGTTATGTGCAAGCCAAAGCAGACAATATTGCTGTTTTGGCGTTGAGCTATTCAGTTGACGAAGTGTACCGTGTGGGTGGTGTTGATATTTTTATATCAGTCATAAACGGATTGCATAAAGCTTTTGCACCAGATACCTTGTTTTTACCCGACTTAACTGTGTTTTCCCCCGCCAACTTAGATAAACTCGACGAAATATTCGCTGCAAACTGGTTTAAAGGCATAGATATTATCAACTATTCGAATGCACTATCCATGCACGACATGAAAACTATGTGCCGCAAAGCCCGTGAGCACGGCATGATAACCAAAGCCCATGTTGGCGAATTTGGCGGCACAGATGATGTAATGCGCTATGCCGAAGAATTGGAACTTGGCCAAATTCAACATGGCATTGCGGCAGCAGAGTCACCGCAAATTATGCATTGGTTGGCAAAGCACAAGGTGCAGCTTAATGTATGTCCCACCTGCAACATCTTGCTTGGCAACACAAAAGACTACGCCTCCCATCAAATACGTACATTATTTGACTACGGTGTACCCGTTACCATCAACTCTGATGACTTACTTATTTTTGATGCCACCGTATCACAGGAATATTTAAACTTATACAATGCTGGGCTCATGACCGCAGAAGAACTTAACATCATCCGCGAAACGGGGCTAAAAGCAACCATAACTTAATTTTTTAGGAGAGAGAAATTAACATGGATCAAAAAACCAGGAAGCACGCATTCATTTATCTTCTGATAGCCACGGCATTTACATCAATTGCTGCCGGTTTGTCGGAAGGCACGTTCAGTAACTTCTATTACGAGGTGTATGCCGTTACCGAGCTACAGCGCAGTTTTATAGAAGCCCCGCGCGAACTACCGGGACTTATCGCTGTTCTGGTCATTTCGCTAATGTCGTTTTTAGGCGAGGTACGCCTTGCAATCATTGCACAAGTACTATCTGTTATAGGACTTATCCTGCTTGGACTATTTACCCCACCCTTCGCCATTATGCTGGTATTTTTGTTTGTCAATTCGATGGGAATGCATCTTTATATGCCGCTAAAGGACAGTATTGGGCTTAATATAATAGGAGCGGAAAATACGGGCCGCCAATTTGGTATTTTAAACGGTGTGCGCACTGGGGCGGGATTTTTAGCAGCTCTTGCAATCTTCTTTGGTTTCCGTTTAGGATTTTTTGATTTTGCCCATGACATAAGGCGTAATTTTTTAATCGCAACTTTCTTTTTTGCCGCTGTCATATTTATACTTATAAAAATCCGCAAAATGATTGGCGACCCAGTTATAAACACAGGTAAGGGGCGCATCCTGTTCCGCAAAGAGTACAAATTTTATTACCTCCTGGCTTCGCTTCATGGGGCGCACAAGCAAATAGCAGGCGTTTTCATGCCCTGGGTACTTATCACAATTTTGCTAAGGCAGGCAGACACAATGGCTCTATTGTCCATGGTCGGCATGTTTTTGGGCATATTTTTTATACCAATGGCAGGACGCATGACAGACAAGCTTGGGGTTAAAACAATGATGTTTGTTGAGGGTTTTGCATTTATTGTAATATATGCGCTGTTCGGCATCTTTAGCGCGGGGCTGGTATCTGGGCGCATAGCTACGGTGGGTATTCCGGTTATTATCATTTTTGTGTTGTTTATCCTAGACCGCATGACAATGCAGCTTGGAATGATACGTGCATTGTACCTACGCTCTATTGCGGTGGATAAGTCAGAAATATCCCCCACCCTTTCTACCGGCATGAGTATCGACCATGCAATTTCTATAGTGGGCGCGCTTTTAGGGGGAATCGCATGGAATGCCTGGGGGCCGCAGTATGTGTTTTTCATTGCGGCGGCACTGTCGCTTGGTAATGTAATGGTTGCTATGTGGCTGCCGAAGAAAAGTGAGGTGGCCGTATGAGGGAAATAATTATAACCAATATGAAAGATATTTCGCCCAAGCACCATAGCGAGCATGAGCGGTATGAATATTACAAACACGAAGTCACAGACAGCAAGTATAAATACGAAGTTGCAAGCCCAAACGAAGGGAACCAAACTGTCGTGGCTTTCTATACGATACCTCCCGGCAAATCGAATTATCCATTCCACTACCACACCACCAATGAAGAAGTATTTTATATCATTTCCGGCAATGGCATATTAGAGACTACCGACACAAAACGTCCCATTACAGCGGGGGATATCGTTGTTTGTCCTGTTGGGGAGGTTGGGGCACACAGAATTACTAATTCCTCCGAAGCAGAAAATTTGGTTTACCTGGATGTGGATACAAATAACACGCCCGATATCGCATATTATCCTCATTCCAACAAAATAGGAATAAGAGCATCCGGTGGAAGAAGGGATAATTACAACATGGACAACAAGATAAACTATTACGATAATGAACAATAACATATCTTACAAGCCCACGGTAAAAGCCTGCTATATTGGAATCATCTGCCAAGCAATTATCAACAACCTAGCCGCAATCCTATTCATCCCCCTCAGCGAACAATTTGGGTTTTCGTATACACAACTTGGCGCACTTGTTTTGGTTAACTTTGCCGTGCAAGTTACGGTCGCCCTTGTGTTCGGCTCTATTGTAGACAGGTTCGGGTTTAGGCGGTTTATAGTAACAGCGCATATTTTGGCAATAATAGGCATGGCGTTGTTTGCATCTGCCGTGGCAATGCCAATAAACCCATACATTGTACTAATGACGGGCACGATAATTTTTGCTGCCGCAGGCGGGTTTATGGAGCTGCTTCTTAGTCCAATTCTAAATGCCATCCCCACCGACGAAAAATCCTCTGCAATGAGCATCATGCATTCATTCTACTGCTTTGGACATGTGGGCGTGGTGTTGCTTACCACATTGTTCTTGTTCTTTTTTGGGCATGATGCGTGGCCCATTGCGGCATTAATTTGGTTGCTGGTTCCGCTGGTTAATTTATTTATTTTTGCTACTTGCCCTATGGCAAACCCGCTTCCCGCACAGCAGCAAAATTCTGCACGTCAGGTGTTAAGGCAACCGCTGTTTGCTGTGCTGGTGGTTACAATTTTGTTTGCGGGCGCATCCGAAATTACATTTTCGCAATGGACATCCGCATATTTGGAAGAGATTATAGGGTTGCCCAAAATTGTGGGGGATATTGCCGGAGTAAGCACATTTGCCGCTATGATGGGTATTTGCCGTATCAGTTACGGCATATTAAAACGCAAAGAGTATAAATGGCTGCCCGGCCATGCACGGCTTATGCAAATTGGCGCAGTACTTGCAGTTGCCAGCTATGTTATTATTGCAATGGTAAGCAACCCTGTTTTGGCTCTTTTGGCTTGCGCCCTTTGTGGGCTTGGTGTTGGGTTGTTATGGCCCGGCACATTGTCACTGGCAGTGGATGCATTCCCCAAAGCCGGTACATGGATGTTTGCCATTTTGGCGGCGGCCGGAAGTATCGGTGCAGCAATTGGCCCTTCGGTATTTGGTGTGGTTGCGGATAACGCAGGACTACGCACGGGATTTTTGTTAACAGCAGTGTTCCCGGTGTGCGCGGCGCTATGTTTGGGAATATATTACAATAAGAGAGGAAAGTTCAAATGTTCGTAGACAATGTAAAAATAACCATTGCATCCGGTAATGGCGGCAACGGTAATATCAACTTTCGTAAGGAAAAATATGTGCCAAATGGAGGCCCAGACGGTGGTGACGGCGGTAAAGGCGGCGACGTTATTTTTGTTGCAGATACAGGCGTAAACACGCTACTGGATTTCCGTTTCAAGAAAAAATTCCAAGCGGATACAGGCGAAAATGGCGGCACTAAAAAATGCTCGGGTAAAGGCGGCAAGGATTTGATATTAAAAGTCCCCGTAGGCACTCTTATTCGCTACGGCTGGGACTGCGACGAGAAGAATAACCCCACAGGCCTAGTTATGGCAGATATGAAAAACATCGGTGAGCCGCGTATTTTAGCAAAAGGCGGGCGCGGAGGCCGTGGAAACCAGCATTTTGCAACGCCTTCCCGCCAAGCGCCTAGGTTTTGCGAAGATGGCAGACCCGGTAAGGCCTATCAAATTACGCTGGAGCTAAAATTAATTGCCGATGTAGGGATAATCGGCTTCCCAAACGCCGGTAAATCCACCCTTTTATCCCGTGTTACCCGCGCTAATCCGAAAGTCGCAAGCTATCAGTTCACGACTCTGACACCCAATTTGGGGGTGGTGCGCCATGACTTTGGTATGGATTTTGTGTTGGCAGATATTCCAGGGCTAATTGAAGGCGCAAGCCGCGGCGTGGGGCTGGGCTTCGACTTCCTGCGCCATATAGAGCGTACGCGCGTTCTTGTACATGTGGTAGACACCGCGCGGCTTGAGGACGATCTTACCCCGGTAGAAGCAATCAAAAAAATAAACGCGGAACTTGCCGCATATAACCCCAAATTGCTGGAACGCCCGCAAGTAATAGCAGCCAACAAGGCAGACCTTCCGCAAGACGAAGAACATTGGCACGAACTGGAAGCCTATGCAAAAGAACATGACTGGCCTATTTACAAAATATCTGCGGCAACAAACCAAGGGCTAACAGAGTTAATCCGCGGTATATCTCAGGCACTAAGAAGCGCCCCGGAAATTTCCGATTTCGAAGCAGATTATGAAACATTTTTCGAGCCGGAACGCAGAGAGGAAATTATATCTGTAGAAAAAATCAATGACGGCCTATATCGCGTAGAAGGCCCCGGCATAGAAAGAATGCTTGGCTACACCAACATGGAGGACGAAAAGGGCTTTGCGTTCTTCCAGCGTTTTTTGCGTGACCGTGGTATTATAGACCGCCTAGAAGAGCTTGGTATAGAAGAAAACGATACCGTGCAAATTTATGACTTGCAGTTTGATTATTGGAAGTGATGCTAAAAACGGAGGAATGAAAATGATTATCGCTCTAAAAGGTCAGTTAGCAGATTGGAAGTACGCCCGTACCAATACCATTCGGTTTTTAGAACAGCTTAGCGATGAGAATCTAAATAAGAAGCTGCCGAGAAAAACGTTCGTAACAATATATGAACAGATTATTGAAATGGCATGGGTACAGAGGTGTTTCCTGAAGGCCATTGAAGTAAAAACATTAGCATTCCACAGGACATAACAAAATCGATGTATTTAACAGGTTAACAGAGGTGAAGTAACTTGCAAAAAATTCTTATCGCCATGAGCGGCGGCGTAGACTCTTCCGTAGCCGCCTACATCTTGCAGCAAGACCATAAAAACTGCATTGGCGCAATGATGAAGCTGTATGACAGCGCAAAAGCGACTATGTCGCTTCCCGAAGGAAGCGGAGTTGGGCTTTGCCCAGCGGAGTGGCGGGGTGTGGGGTTTGACTCCTGCGAAGCAGGCGTGCATAAGCACGGGCCACCCGGCCAGCAAGCGCAGCTTGCGAGAGGGCAGAGCCCCACTGGAATAAAAACCTGCTGCTCGCTGGACGATGTAGAAGATGCCCGCCAAGTCGCGGCTTCTTTAAGCATGCCGTTTTACGTTTTCAATTTCACAGACACCTTTGCGGAAGCAGTAATGGATCGCTTCATACAAGCCTATAAATGCGGGAAAACCCCAAACCCATGCATAGATTGCAATCGCTTTATGAAATTTGAGCGTTTCCTGCGCCGCGCAACAGAACTTGACTGCTCTCATATCGCAACAGGCCACTACGCCCGTATTTCTGCCGATACAAACGGGAGATATTTGCTAAAAACTGGCCTGGACACGACCAAAGACCAGAGCTATGTATTATATGCGATGAATCAGCAGCAACTATCCCGTACGTTACTGCCACTGGGCGGATTAACGAAAGAGGAAGTGCGAAAAATAGCGGAAGAGCAGAGATTTGTCAACGCAAAAAAACGTGACAGCCAAGATATTTGCTTTGCCCCGGATGGTGACTACGCCGGGTTTATAGAACGCTATGCATCTGGCGGCGGCGCCATTCCTGGGTATAAAATTGAACCGGGTAAATTTTTGAATACACAGGGCGAAATTTTGGGCGGACATAAAGGAATCATCCATTACACCATAGGCCAGCGCAAAGGGCTTGGGATTTCTGCCCCCCACCCTCTTTTTGTACTCTCTCTCAACCCGCAGGACAACACTGTAACCCTAGGCAAGTCAGAAGAATTATTTGCGACCACGTTTACAGCCAATGATATCAATTTAATTCCTATGGACAAGCTGGACGGTTCATTGCGTGTTCAGGCAAAAATACGCTACAGTCATATTGCACAACCAGCCACGCTTTGGCAAACAGACGAAGATACAATTCGTATAGAATTCGATACCCCGCAGCGCGCAATAACTCCGGGGCAGGCAGTGGTACTGTATGACGGTGATATTGTGGTTGGCGGCGGGACGATATTATAGCAAACGGGTCATACCCCTTCTTTTATCACGCTTTCTGCGATAATACTTTGTAAGCAAGCCACTTTCGCCAGATAGTTTACTTCTAAATTTTTTTGAAAGCGCTTGCAGTTTATTAAACTGCATAGGGTTCTCATCTATAGCATATGTCCATGTAGTGGTGCCTCCATGCAATCCGGCTTCGTCCAAATCTACGCCGCTTTTAGTAATAGGCAATATTTCCATCTTTTTAACAATATCCCTCTTGATACTGTCAAACATTTGGTCGCTGCAATTGATTACTGTGCGTGTGTACTCATTCAATGCTGCTGTTGGGCTGCCCCCAATCAATGCTGTAAGGGAATCGTTTGTCAAACTCATAAAATGAATACCCTTGCGTACTCCTTCCAGGATATCAAGGAATTCGGCCCAATGTTTGTTAATGAAGAAAAGGGCAAGCTGTTGTTCGGCTCGTTTGATTCCGTCTATTCCGGCAAGGTGTAAAACTTCTTGATATTTTTCAGGGTTTGCCTTTTCTAAAAAAGCAAGGTATAACTCGCCTTTTAAAATGTCCATTCGTTGTTTTGATAAGCCCAAGCGCTGTTCTTCTACTACATCAGAGAAGCGGTTAAGAGAATAACGGGCTCCAGCCGCTTCCCCTTCCATCCGCCGTTGAATTTGACGTACTGCATTAGCACGTTTTTTTGTGCTTCCAATTTCAGCTTTTATCTTTTCAAGTGGTGTCATTCGATGAGCTAAATCAGTATCTTCAAGCCATACAAAAAATCTGCTTTCCCCCACATCGCCTTGCCGCCCAGCACGGCCACGAAGCTGATTATCAATCCGCTCACTTGAATTGATGCCGACACCAATAATAAACAGACCGCCGGCATTTACGGCTTCCAGGCGTATGTCAACCCCTCGCCCAGCCATGTTTGTAGAAATGGTTACATGACCCGGCTTGCCAGCCTGTGCTATCAGAGCGGCTTCTTCTTCGTCATTTTTTGCGTTGAGTACATAATGAGGAATACCAACATTGCTTAGCAGTTCGGAAAACATTTCGGATTCGGCTACAGTTTTTGTCCCAATTAAAACGGGCTGCTTTCTGCCATAACAGTCGCATATTTGGTCCGTAATCCCTTTAACAAAGGTATCATGTTCCGTAAAAAACACATCTTCATGGTCTATGCGTTTACTTGGGGTATGAGGCGGAATAACATCAACATCTAGCCCATAAGTAGATTCAAGTTCGTCTGCTGATGTTGAGGCTGTTCCTGTCATACCACACAATACTTTATACAACCGCAAAAAATTCTGCATAGTAACAGAATTATAAATCATTGTGAGCGGCGAAGGCGTTAATCCTTCTTTGATTTCCACCGCGCGATGCAATAACTCTGGGTAACGCTTGTTTAATGTAACCCGTCCAGTCGTTGATTCTACAAGCTGGATAACCTTATCTTTGACAATATAATCTTTATCCCGTGTCAAGAGATGATGTGCCATAAGTGCGCTTTGAATGCTGTTTAGGATATATATGTTTTTTTCCTCGCACAGTTCGAGCTTCAAGTATTTCTCGACAGTTTCAAACCCTTTATCAGTAAGCCACGCCTTATGCTCGGTATGCGATAGTTCGTAGTCATCATGGGAGAGCTTTTGTATACACTCGTTTATGCCTTTAGCAATGTCTTTTTCATGGGGCATCTCCCCAGCAAGTACAAGGGGAGTCGTACATTCATCAATCATAATCGAATCTGCTTCATCCACTATAGCAACGTCAAATGCAGGGAAAACAATCTCCTCTTCAGACTGTGCCGAAAAATCCCTAAGATAATCAAATCCGGCCTGTTTTGCGGAAACGTAGGTCACATCACAATTATAAGCCGACTTGCGTTCCTCTGTTGTTGAATGTTGGTCTACAAAACCTACCGTTAAACCGCAAGTTTCATAAATGCTGCGGTTTTCGTTCCAATCTCGTTTTGCAAGATAATCATTGAAAACAAGAATATGAACATTGTGCCCGTCAAGCGCATAACATATTGCGGCTACGACAGCCGCCAATGTCTTGCCTTCGCCTGTGGGAAGTTCGGCAATTTTCCCTTGTAGCAACGAGTATGCGGCACTGAGTTGTGTATCAAAAAGGGATAAATGCGTTAATCGCTTTATCATTTCTTTTAAAGCGGCAAACCTCAATTCTGCTTCGTTGTTATCTTTCAAAGAAGCGACCAAAGCCTCATTATTCAACTCTGCAAATTGGTGTTTTTTTGTGAGGTTGATAAAATCCATGTATGGAAGCGAAACTCCTAATGGATTTAAGGCATTTTTTCGCAAAAACACGATAACCCTACCCCTTCCTTAAACTCAACTACATTGTATTCAATCTCGTCCCCTGTCTTGGCATACACCAAATCGCCAAACAGTTTATCTAGCGACGGGATAAATTTTTTAAGAAGGAATATCAGAGGGTTGAAAACGCTGGTGGTACGCATTCGCTTGCCAGCAACTATTGCAATAGTCTGCACTAATTCTGTAGTGTTCACGTACTCCGCATTTTGTGGAAGGTGAATACCATTTTTGTTATCTTCAATTACTTTGCATAAGAATTCGCATAAATTATCGATATAAATCATGCTGCGTTTATTCTGTACTTTGGGGAAAATAGGCAGCTTATCTGCAAGCTTTACAAGCCGCGGGAAATTACCTTTGCAGCCATATCCATAAACCATAGGCGGACGCACAATACATATGTTTATACTTTGCAATTCTATAAGCTTCTGTTCTGCCAAAACCTTACTTCCGCCATAAAAATCTGTTGCGCCTGGTGGTGTTTCCGGCGTTATCTCGCCGCGCATGTTGCCATAAACTGCCATGCTGCTTAAAAATATAAATTGCTTAACACCCGCCGCTTTTGCTGTGTTTGCTACATCCACCGCCAAATCACAGTTTACGCTATAATAAAGGTTGCGCATATTTTTTTTCTGCGGAATATGAGCAATACCCGCGCAATGCAATACCACATCAAAAGCAGAAAAATCACATGCCTTCCACTTTCCATCCTTTGCACCGACTATAGTAATATCGTATCTTTCGCTTGCATACCTCGCGAACGAAACACCAATATAACTATTTTCGCCAACTATCAATATTTTTTTCACAATTTTCACAAGCTAGCCTCCGGCACAAAACGCTTGATCATCCCGCGCGTATCACCGTTATCCGGGATATTTTTTTCAAGTTCCGCCATAAGTTCTGCCTGGTTGTGTACCGGTACAGGTTTTACCACAAAAATTTTATCGTGCATTGTCTTAATGAGTCCTTCTTCGTCCAGTAATAATTCTTCGTATAATTTTTCGCCGGGTCTCAGACCTGTAATTTCAAGCTTAATATCCACATTCGGTGTTAGCCCCGTCATGCGAATAAGGTTTTCTGCTAAGTCGTAAATTTTAACCTGTTCGCCCATGTCCAGGATGAAAATTTCGCCGCCCGCCGCCATAGCACCTGCTTCCAAAACAAGGCGAGCCGCTTCGGTAATTGTCATAAAGTAACGGACAATATCGCGGTGTGTGACTGTAACAGGCCCACCCGCTTCAATTTGCCGTTTAAACAGCGGAATAACACTGCCATTAGAATCCAGCACATTGCCGAAACGCACGCAAACAAATTCGGTCGCCTTTTTTTCGTTTAGCCCAAGCACTGCAAGCTCTGCCAGCCGTTTACTTGCACCCATCACGTTTGTGGGGTTAACAGCCTTGTCGGTAGAAATCATTACAAATCGCTCAACACCATGGGATATCGCGACCTTGGCAGTGCGGTACGTACCCAGCACATTGTTGTCAATCGCCAAGCGTGGGCATTCTTCCATCAAAGGCACATGCTTATACGCCGCCGCGTGAAACACTACCGACGGTTTGAATTCTTCGAAAACGTCGTTCATACGCGTAATATCCTGAATAGACCCGATACGAACCGCGACTTTATAACGCCCCGCTTGCCCATATTTTACCTTTAATTCTTCCTTCAAATTGTATGCATTATTCTCCGAAATTTCGTACACTACTATTTTTTCGACATCCAACTGCAAAAGCTGGCGGCACAATTCGCTGCCAATTGACCCGCCGCCGCCTGTTACCATAACCACTTTTTTGCTTACCCACTCATTTAGCCCGGCTGTGTTAAGTTCGGTCTCGCTGCGCCCTAATAGGTCTGCAATGTTAATCTCGCGCATCATATCTGATGCTTTATCTGCCGACAAGCCCGAAAGAAGCCGTACTTTACAGCGGTTGACCGGCGTAAGGCGCACAATACGCCGCAAATCTTCATTTCCCATAGAAGGCACTGCTATAATTAATTCGTCGATATCTAACTCTTTGACCAATTGCGGGATTCTTTCATCACTGCCCAAGATTGTCACACCATGCAAAGAATACCCGTGCTTACGCGGGTCGTTGTCCAAGATACCCAAAATCTTGCGTGGGCGCGAACCTTGCTGGCTTGGGTGTAATAGCAAACCGGATGCGCTTTCTCCTGCGCCAATAATTAAGGTGCGTATGACTGCTTGCTCTTGCCGTTTTGGTAACAGACTAAGATAGTTTTGTAAATACGAAAAAACAGTGTCTATTACAAGTTTGTACAACCGCGGCAAAAGGGAAAGCGTGAGCAAAAAATAAAATGCCATAACTCCATGACCGGGGTTAACCCAAAAGCCAAGCTGCAACCGCATCGATACAAAAACGGTAAAAGTGGACAAAGCAACCGCCGTAGTGGTGCGTATCATCGTGCCAACCCCGGGGTGCTGCCATAAGCTTTTGTATACGCCGCAAATTGTAAAGAAAGCGACATTCGCAAGCACAATAACTACAATTTGGCCATTGATAATTGCGACATCTATCTGGCGCAGCGGTGCCTCAATTACAAAAAGGGCAGTAGCCACAAATACGGCACCTACCCAGCTAAGCCAATGGAAAAACGAATCCATTAGCGCATATAAAGCAATTCGTATTACGAACCGCAACCTCATCAAATTACTCCTTGGGCAATCATCGCTTCCGCAATGCTTTTGAAAGCCGCTATATTCGCCCCTGCCACGAAATTGCCCGGCATTCCATATTCGGTGGCTGCGCCGCTCATCTTTTCAAATATCTTTACCATAACAGATTGCAAATGCTTGTCCACCTCATCGAAGGTCCACTTTAGCCGCATACTGTTTTGGCTCATTTCCATTGC